>Ga0302326_10001409_pt1 | contig 61319 bp, 57 predicted proteins | sample Palsa_T0_3_FD_202264 | JGI IMG/M metagenome (GOLD analysis project Ga0302326, IMG submission 202264) | Peat permafrost microbial communities from Stordalen Mire near Abisko, Sweden - Palsa_T0_3 | ecosystem: Environmental > Terrestrial > Soil > Palsa > Peat permafrost | place: Sweden: Abisko...
TACGCCTGCAACACCCGCACGTCGTGACCGCTCATCCCCGGTCGCAACACACGGTTACCAAGATGCTCAGAGCCACCGTTCTGCACCACCGGCGCCAGCACCGGATTGGTCTCCACAAGCTTCGTCGGGTCGTTGGTGACCCCGCGCTTGGCCTTGGCGTGCTTGACCTTGACGGTCTTTGAGCCGGTCAAGCCGCTGCCGCCGCTGACGGTGTCGGTCGCGTCGGCGTCCAGCTTGTCGACCTGGCGCACCACCGCGATCGTGTGCGCGTCGGCGACCCCGGTGGCCTTCAGCTCATAGAAGCGCTGAAACCGCTTGATGTCTCGCGCGGTCTGCGCGGTGAACCGCCCGTTGGCGGTCGTCACGAACCCGGCCTGGCTCAGATCGGCCTGGAGTGCGAAGACGGCAGCGCCCTTCGCCCCCCGGTGCAGCGCGCGACGGCCCAGCGAATGGGCCGTGGCGGGTGCCGCCGAGACAAGTCCGGCAGCGGCGATCACCGCAGTGCCAGCTAGGCAAGGCACTACTCGGGTACGAGCTCGAAACACAGACAACCCTTCTCTTTCGCGCGCCTTCGGGGTTAGCTGACGGGCTCGCGCTGAAAGAGTGCGCTACGCCGATGATCCGGCGATTCGCCCCCGGGAGGTCTGGGTAGACATCCCTTCGGGTTCCCCGATCGCCCAGAGGTAGCCACTGGGCAATTCGGCTTTGGGTGATTATCGGCGGGCAGACTACTACAGGTGCAAGATGCGTGTCACGTCGTCCGTCCTTGCAGGAGATTCGCTATGAGCAGCGTGTCGGCGCGGATCGGTAGGCTGCGGACATGGCGACCGACTACACCCCGCAGCAGGTTGCGGCGCTGTGGGCCGACGGCACGATCCAGCTGATCGATGTCCGCGAGCGCCATGAGCATGAGTCCGGCCGGATCGCCGGAACCCGCCTGATCGAGCTCGGCTCGCTGCAACGGGAGGCCGGCACGATCGACCCCCAGCAGCCGGTCGTCTTCTACTGCCGCTCGGGCGGCCGCTCGGCGATGGCGACCGATGCGTTCGAGCAGGCGGGCTTCGATGCGCACAACATGACGGGCGGGATGCTCGAGTGGGCGGCCGCCGGCCTCCCGATCGAGCCCGACGGCGGCTACGTCGCCGACCCGTGAGGGTCAGGCGGCCACGTCTGGTCGCCAGAATCCCAGTAGCGCAGCACGAACGCGCGCTCGCCGATCTCCTGGTCGCCGTCGCTGGGCCATTCCGAGATCCCGAACCGGACGATCGTGAGCTGGCCACCCTCCTGGTCGCCGTACAGCAGGTCGACCCAAATCACGCCACCGCCGGTCTGCAGCTCGTCCATCATGTCCCGGTAACCCGGCTCGTCGGGGTCGTAGAGGCCGCCCTGCCAGTAGCCGGTCTCGCCCGCCGGGATGTAGAGGTCCAGCTGCTGGCGGCGGAACTCGGCGAGGAGCGGCGTTGGCACTTCGCCCTGCCGGCCGGCGAAGGACTCCCCGGTCCTGGCCACCTCCCCCGCCTGCGTGCGCGCGCGCCAGCCGAGGATCACCGCCAGCCCGGCGCCACCGTTGCGTAGCCCGATCCCCATATGGATCCGCCCGTCGTGCTCCTCGGCTGCGGCGCCGTGACCAGCGACGTTCAGGAACGTCCCGTCGCCAAAGCGCAGCCGTTCGACTGGATCCTCTTCGCGGGACGGGATCAGCACCGGCCGGGTGCCGATCAGCATCGACTTCTCGGCAACCCGCGCTGAGCGGTTGGCCGAGCGCACCGAGCTGAACGTCGCCACCGCCAGCACCAGCGTGCCGCCGGCCGTCGCCAGCGACGAGATCGTCACCCAGTCAGCCATCGCGCCAACCGCACCTGGAAACACACCGAGCCCGCACGCTGGCGGGCTCGGCCTCGGGAAGTGAGGATCTGACTAGAGCTTCTGGACGTTGACGGCCTTGGGACCCTTGGGCCCGGCCTCCTCCTCGTAGGACACCTTCGCGCCCTCCGCGAGTGAGCGGTAGCCGTCCGCCTGAATGCTCGAGTGGTGCACGAAAAGGTCCCGGCTGCCTTCATCGGGGGTGATGAAGCCGAAGCCCTTCTCGTCGGAGAACCACTTGACTGTTCCGGTTGCCATTGGCAGTTTCCCTCCGGGGAACGTGAAGTGCTGCTACCCGGACGCGACTGCTTGCCACCCGAGGCCTGCACCTACTTACTTGTCGCCGCTTCGCGGCCTGTCGGCCGGGAACCTAGCACGACGCGTCGGTTTTCAATAGGCCTCCACAATGCTTCACAGCTTGGCCACAGGTCATCATCTCAAACGCCATGGAAGACCCGATGCCCCTGCGCGGTTGCACCGCGCTGCCGCTGCGCGAGATCGACCTGCGAGCGTCGCGCTCTTCGGGTCCCGGCGGCCAACATGCGAACGTCACCGCGTCGCGGATCGAGGCGAGCTTCGACGTTGCCGCCTCGACTTCGCTGAGCGACGCCGAGAAGCGGCTGATCATCGACCGGCTCGGCCCGGTTGTGACCGCGATCGCGCAGGACGAGCGCAGTCAGGCCCGCAATCGCGAGCTGGCGCTTGAGCGCCTGCGCGGCCGATTGAGCGCCGCGCTGGTGGTCGCCCCGCCGCGCCGTTCGACGCGGCCGACGAGCGCCTCCGAACGCCGTCGTGAGCGGGCCAAACGCCGTCGAGCCGAGATCAAGCGGGGCCGCCGGCCGCCACCGGCCGATCCCGACGCCTGACCTCGCCTGCTAAATGCTCGCGGCGGATGCGCTGGTACGTGGACGGCATGAACGTGATCGGCACCCGGCCGGACGGCTGGTGGCGTGATCGTGACGCCGCGATGCTGCGCCTCGTGCGGCTGCTGGAGAACTGGGCGGCGGCCGAGGGCGAGGACGTCGTCGTCGTGTTCGAACGCCCGACGCGCCCACCGCTGCGCTCGAGCGTGATCGAGATCGCGACCGCTCCCAAGCCCAAGGCCGACGCCGCCGACGACGAGATCGTCCGGCGGCTGGCGCGTGAGCCCCAGCCCGGCCTGGTGCGCGTGGTGACCTCCGATCGGTGGCTGTCGGACCGGGCGCACGCGGCCGGCGCGTCGGTCCACGGCGCCGATATGTTCCGCTCGCTGCTCGAGCAGTTTTGAGCGGCGCCCGCGCGCCCGTACGCGCACGGGTGAGAGAGTCCTCGGCAGGGCTTGCCACAATTAGGGGCATGGCCGACCAGCCAACCCAGGAGGCGCCGCCTCCACAGCGAGGCCGGGCGCAGCCTCCCCCGCCCGGGACGCACGGCTGGAAGGTCACGCCCGCGCCCGACGGCCGCGGAGCCCAGCGGCCGCCGCAGCCGTCGCCCAACCGGACTCGGATGCGGTGGTGGATCCTCGGCATCGTCGTCGCGCTGCTGGTGGTCAACCTGGTGCTCGCCCGCTCGTCGCTGTCGCCCAACTCCCCCGTCCGCGTCCCCTATAGCCCGACCTTCATCGCGCAGGTCAAGGCCGGCAACGTTCACGACATCGACTCCAAGAGCGACTCGATCACCGGTCATTTCAACAAGCCGGTGAAGTATCCGGCCGACTCGACCTCGAACGCGAGCAAGAACTTCGAGACCCAGGTGCCGTCGTTCGCCAACAATCGCCAGCTGTCGACGCTGCTGGATCAGCACGGCGTGATCCAGGACGCGTCGAACCCCGACAGCGGCCCGTCGACGCTCGTCTCGATCCTGGTCGGCTTTGGCCCGACGCTGCTGTTCCTGCTGCTGATCTTCTTCGTGTTCCGCGCGATGAGCCGCGGCGGCGGCGGCGCCGGCGGGCTGATGTCGTTCGGTCGCTCGCGCGCCCGACGGGTCGAGGCGTCCGATCAGCACGTGACGTTCCAGGACGTCGCCGGCATCGACGAGGCCAAGGACGAGCTGACCGAGATCGTCGACTTCCTCAAGAGCCCGGACAAGTACCTCGCGCTCGGTGCCCGGATCCCGCGCGGCGTGCTGCTGTCGGGGCCGCCCGGGACCGGCAAGACGCTGCTGGCGCGCGCCGTCGCCGGCGAGGCCGGGGTCCCGTTCTTCCAGATGTCGGCGTCGGAGTTCGTCGAGATGATCGTCGGCGTCGGCGCCTCGCGGGTGCGCGATCTGTTCGCCCAGGCCAAGCAGGCCGCTCCGGCGATCATCTTCATCGACGAGCTCGACGCAATCGGCCGGTCGCGGTCGGGCGGCGGCCCGAACCTGTCAGGCGGTCACGACGAGCGCGAGCAGACGCTCAACCAGATCCTGACCGAGATGGACGGCTTCTCGCCGCGTGAGTCGGTGATCGTGCTCGGCGCCACCAACCGGCCCGAGGTGCTGGACCAAGCGCTGCTGCGCCCCGGCCGGTTTGACCGGCGCGTCGTGGTGTCGCCGCCGGACCGCGCCGGGCGCGAGGCGATCCTGCGCGTCCACACGCGCTCGGTGCCGCTGGAGCCCGACGTCGACCTCGGTTCGATCGCCGCCTCGACCCCGGGCATGGTCGGCGCCGACCTGGCCAACCTCGCCAACGAGGCGGCGCTGCTGGCGGCGCGCCGCAAGCATCCCCGGGTCGCCAACGAGGACATCACCGACGCGCTCGAGCGGATCGTGCTCGGGGCCGAGCGCAAGGTGATGATCTCCGACGAGGATCGCCGCCGGACCGCCTACCACGAGGCCGGCCACGCGATCATGGGGATGCTCACCCCCGGCGCGGACCCGGTTCGCAAGGTCTCGATCATTCCCCGCGGGATGGCGCTCGGGGTCACCTTCTCGGCGCCTGACGCGGACCGCTTCAACTTCGACGAGCGTCACTTGATCGCCCAGATCAAGGTCGCGCTCGGCGGCCGCTCGGCCGAAGAGGTCGTGTTCGGCGATATCACCACCGGCGCGGAATCCGACATCCAGCAGCTGACGCGGATCGCGCGCGCGATGGTCGGGCGCTGGGGTATGAGCCCGGCGATCGGTCCGATCGCGGTGCTGCCCGCCGACGGCCAGAGCCCGTTGCTGCCCGGGGTCTCCGAGACCTCGCAGCGCACCCAGGAGCTGATCGACGACGAGGTCCGTCGGATCGTCGACACCGCAAGCCGTGAGACGGTCGAGACGCTGACGAGCCGTCGCGCCAACCTCGACTCGCTCGTCGCCGAGCTGCTGACCCACGAGACGCTCGACCAGGTCGCCGCCTACCGGGCCGCGGGATTGCCGACCAACCTCGCCGCGGAGGATGAGGCAGACGTGCCGGCGCCGGCCTACCTGACCGCGACGGACGACCCGGCCGCGGGCAACGGTCGCCCGCCGACCTCGTAGGTCGGCCGTCAGTCGCTGAGGCGCGTCATCCGGGCGAGCGCCTCATGGCACTCGACCACGCGCCGCTTGACCGGGTCGTTGTCGGGCCGGTCGTGTACGAGGTCCCAGGTACGGTCAGCGACCTCACGCGCGTTCTCCGGCGTCGCCGTCTCCCACAGCCGGTTGACGAGCGTCAGCTCGAACTCGCGGATCTGGTCGGCGGGCTCGCCGGGGGCCATCCGCGGCAGCGGTTCGCCGGTCGCCTCGCGCCACATCCCGGTCGCCACCAGCAGTCGATTACGGAGCTCGATCTGGTCCATCGCGGTCATGGTAGATATCACGCGGCGCCGGAGTGACGTCACACACGTCGCCGTCCGGGTGGCGCGGGCTCGACGCGGGGAAGCTCGCGCGCGGTCCGCTAGACGCGCGGCAGCTCCTGGATGGCGGACAGCAGCGGCGCGAACAGATCGCCGTCGGCGGCGACCCGGTTGAGCACCTCGCCGGGGCCGAAGCTGAGCAGCTCCGGATCGCCCCCATCGCGACAACGCCTGACCTCGTCCCAACTGACCGGGGTCGAGACCGCAGGGGTCGGACGGGCGCGCAGCGAGTAGACGTTGACGGTCGTCTTGTGGCGGTCGTTCTGGCTCCAGTCGACCAGTACCCGCCCGGGCCGCAGCCGCTTGGTCATGCGGCTGACGACGAGCTCGGGCAGCCGCTGCTCCATGAGCTCGGCGACCGTTCTGGCAAACGGTTTGGTCTGCTCGTAGGTGGTCTGGGTGTTGAGCGGCACGTACACCTGCATGCCCTTCGACCCCGAGGTCTTGACGACGCTCTCGAGCTTCAGCGCCGAGAACAGCCCGCGCAACACGAGCGCCACCTCCGAGCACTCCACCAGCCCAGCGGGGGCGCCCGGATCCAGATCGAACACGAGCATCGTCGGCCGCAGCGGGTCGGCGCGCAGCGACAGCGACGTGTGCAGCTCGATGTCGGCCAGGTTGGCCAGCCACACGAGTGTCGCCCGGTCCTGCGCGAGCGTGTATCTGACGTCCTGCACCTGGACCGTCTCGACCCATTCAGGCCGGTGCGACGGCGACTGCTTCTCGTAGAAGTACGGCGAGTCGACGCCGTTGGGATAGCGCTTGAGCGTCAGCGGCCGGTCCTTGAGATGCGCGACGACGAACGGCGCGATCCGCGTGTAGTACGTGATCAGGTCACCCTTGGTGAAGCCGGTCTCGGGGTAGAGCACCTTGTCCCAGTTGGTCAGCTTCAGCGCCCGGCCGTCGACGGTCACCGCCAAGGCTCCGTCCGGTCGTCTGATCACGTCCCCGAACAGCTCTTCGGGGCTGGCGCCGAGCCGTTCGGAACCCGCGCCCGGCTCCGCGCGGGCGGCATTCCCCGCCTCACCAGTAGCCGTTGTGGCGGACGGCTCGGACGGCTCGGTCGGTTCCTCGGCCTCGGACGGACCCTCACGAACCACCTCGGCGGCCGGCTTGTCGTCGCGCAGCGCCTTGAACGACGGCGCCCGCATCACGCCCTCGCCGGTCCACTCGCGGAACTCGACCTCCGCCACCAGCTCGGGGCTGACGAACTCGGCGTTGCGCGGGAGCTTCGGCGGGTCCTGAAACGGGTTGGTGGGCGTGCGCAGCGGTTTCAGCCGCCGCGTCAGCTCGGTCAGCGTCCGCTCGGTGAACCCAGTCCCGACGCGGCCGGCGTAGCGCAGCGGGCGGTTGGCGCGTGGGTGGGTCCGATCCGAATCGTAGTAGCCCATCAGCAGCGCGCCGATCCGGTCGGTGCGGCGCCCCTCGCCCGGCAGCCAGCCGCCGATCACCAGCTCCTGGCGGCGCAGGTGCTTGATCTTGATCCACGCGCCGGTCCGTCGCCCGGGCTCGTATCGGGAGTCCAGGCGCTTGGCGACGACGCCCTCCAGACCCTGCTGCTTGGTGGCCTCGAGCAGCCGCGCGCCGGCGCCGCGCTGCACGGCCGGCACCCGCCACGCCGACCCGCCGAGGTGGAGCGCCTCCAGTCGCTCGCGCCGCTGGTCGTAGGGCAGCGCCATCAGCGTCTCGCCGTCGAGATGGAGCAGATCGAAGATCGCGTAGACGACCGGAGTCGACTTCGACAGCCGCTTGACCGCATTGGGTGAGGTCACGTGCATCCGGCTCTGCAATCGCTCGAAGCTCGGCTTGCCCGCATCGTCGAACGCGACGATCTCCCCGTCGAGCACCGCCTCACGCATCCCCAGGTCTGAGAGGATCCCGCGAACCTCCGGATAGGCGTCGGTGATCTCGTTGAGGTTGCGACTCTCAAGCCGGATCCGGCCGGGCTTGCAGTACGCGATCGCGCGCACCCCGTCCCACTTGACCTCGAAGCTGTAGCGCGACTCGTCGACCGGCATCCGGCCCGCGTCGGCGAGCATCGGCACGATCCGCTCGGGCATCGGCTCGCGCTCGTGGCCGTCGCCGACGGGCGCCGGCGGGTCCATCCGGTGGATCATCCAGTCGTTCTCGTTGCCCTGACCCTGCGCATTGCGCCCGATCGGGAACAGCCCGTAGCGGCCGTTGAGCCGCTCGCCGTGGAACGTGACCTCGACCTTCTTTGCGTCGAACTTGTGGGTCTCGTACGTGCCCGTGTCCCAGATCTCCATCGTGCCGGCGCCGTATTCGCCCGTCGGGATCTCCCCGTGGAAGTCCAGGTACCGCAACGGGTGGTCCTCGGTCCGGACCGCGAGCCGGTTCTCCTTCGGCGTCGGCGGGATCCCGTTCGGGATCGCCCAGGACGCGAGCACCCCCTCGTGCTCGAGCCGCAGGTCCCAGTGCAGTCGCGTGGCATGATGCTCCTGCACGACGAACCTCGGCTCGCTCGGTTCCACGCCGGGCTCGCTGCCGTCCGGCTCCGGCGTCTGTCCGAAGTCGCGCTTGTCGCGATATCGCCTGAGCTTGTCGGCCGCCATGGCCGCAGGCTAAACCGCCCGCGCCCGTCCCGCCCGCCGCCTCAATGCTCGGATGATCTCGTCACGCACGCCCTCGGGGTCCTGCTCGAACTGGTCGGTCGTGTAGCGCAGGACCAGCCAGCCGGCGTCGCGCAGCGTCTTGTCGTTGCGGTGGTCGCGGCGGATCTGGGCGGGCGAGTGATGGTTGCCGATCCCATCCAGCTCGACGATCAGCATCGCGTCGTCGTAGACGGCGTCGACCGGAATCCCAAGCACGCGGACGCTGATCCGATCGGGCTTGGGGATGTCGAGCGACTCGCACAGCCAGATGTAGTCATCCTCGAACGGGCTCTGTGTCTGGGCGAACAGCGGCTCGTAGTTGTCGATCGCCCAGTCGAGTACAGCGCTGCCGGCACGGCCCTGCCCGCACATCGCTCGGATCGCCGGCGCGTGGAGGCTGTGGGCGTAGTCCAGGTTGGCGAGCGCCTTGCGCACGAGCTTGAGCTCACCCCGGGCGGCGAGGTCGATCAACGTCTGGGCGATCGATGTGACCGGTATCCCCTTGTGGCGCTCGCGGTCGAGCTCGGGGCGACGACCGTGAACGGCGATCCCGGGCAGCGTGCGCTTGCGCCGCGGGGTTGACACGTGGATCGGCCGCACCGGGAAGTCGATCAGGCCGCGCCACCACGCGGCGGTCCCGTGCGAGAGCATCGCGCCGGGACCGGCGTACAGGATCGCCTCCCACAGGTCGGCCTCGACCGTGCGGGCGGGGCTGCCGACCGCGTAGACGCCGGGCAGCCGCGGATAGATGTACCCCGTGCGCTTCCAATCGGCAATCGTCGCCCTCGCCGTCCCGATCGCGAGCAGCTGGGCCGTCGTGATCCTCGCCTGCCGACGCCCCGCGATCCGACCCACCCGAAGCTTGGCGTTCTCGTTCGGCCCATCCGAACCTTCTCGCCAAGCGCGTCCCATCGACCCACCTTGGCGGCCGCATCTCAACGCGAGCCAAGGGATTTGTGCCAGTTTTGTTCCGATGCGCGTCGTCACCTGGAACGTCAACTCGCTGAAGGCGCGGATGCCGCGGGTGCTGGAGCTGCTCGAGCAGCACGCGCCCGACGTGCTCTGCCTGCAGGAGACCAAGTGCAATCCCGACGCGTTTCCCGCGCTGGAGTTGCAGGCGGCCGGCTACGAGGCCGTGCACGCGTCCGGCGGGCGCTGGGCGGGCGTTGCGATCCTCGCCAAGCACGGCGCCGCGCCCACCGATCCGCACACCGGCCTCACCGACGACCCGGTTCCCGACGAGGCCCGCTGGATCGAGGCCACGGCGAGCGGGATCCGGTTCGTGAGCGTCTACGTGCCCAACGGCCGGACGCTCGACAGCCCCGAGTATCCCCGCAAGCTCGCGTTCCTGGAGGCGATGGCGCGGCGGATCGCCGACCTGCAACAGCAGGGCCCGCTGATCGTCTGCGGCGACATGAACATCGCCCCGGCCGACGCCGACGTCTACGACCCGGTGGCGTTCGTCGGTGGCACCCACGTCAGCGAACCCGAGCGCGCCCACCTGGCGGCGATCCTCGACGCCGGGATGGTCGACGCCTACCGGGCGCTGCATCCCGACGAGGTCCAGTACACGTGGTGGGACTACCGCGCCGGCAACTTCCACAAGGGCCTGGGACTGCGAATCGACCTGGCGCTGGTCAGCGCGTCACTGGCGCCGCGCCTCACCGCATGCGGGATCTATCGCGACTACCGCAAGGGCCACAAGCCCTCGGATCACGCGCCGCTCGCGGTCGACCTCTAGCCCCGGCCACGCGCCGCTCGCAGTCGACCCCTAGCCCCGACCACGCGCCGCTCGCAGTCGACCCCTAGCCCCGACCACGCGCCGCTCGCAGTCGACCCGTCACCCGGACCGCCAGCGACGCGTCAGCGAACCGCGACGCCCATGATCGTCGGGCGCACGGTCGGCGCCGCGCTCGGCTGCTCGCCGCGCTCCAGCCACGCCACCGTCAGCGGCGAATCGCGCAGCAGCCCCTCCGTGCGGCGGTTGGGACGGCAGCCGTCGGCGACGAGCCGATGCGGGCGCTGGACGAGATCCTGCACGAAGGCGAGCACGCTGCCGTCAGCGGCGCGGACGTGCTCCAGGAACAGCAGCCGGCCCTCGGGTTTCAGCACCCGCGCGATCTCTCCAAGCGCCGCCGAGACATCGTCGATCGAACACAGCACGAAGGTCACGACGACCGTGTCGTAGGTGGCATCGTCGAACGGCAGCGACGGGACCCCGGCGCGCGCGAGGCTGACGATCCCGCTGCCGGGCCAGTCGGGAACCGAGGCCAGCTCCGAGCGGATGTGATCGAGCATGTACTCGCTCGGGTCGGCCAGCACCAGCTCGGTGACCGCCTGGGGGTACCAGGGCAGGTTGGCGCCGCTGCCGGCGCCGATCTCAAGCGTGACGCCTTCTGAGTGGGCCAACAGCCGCTCGCGGGTGCGCGCCTGACCCGCCCGGTCACAGCGACGGACGAGCGACGGGTAGTACGTGGCGAACAGCCGCTCGCTCAGATCTCCTGGCACGCCCTGCCAAACTAGCTTCTTCGGCAACGTTTACGCGTAGACGCGAGGATCTCCTGCTATGGCACGTGTTCTGGTAGTCGACGACGAACCGGCGGTTCGCCGCGCGCTCGAGCGCGCGCTGCACCTGGAGCATCATGATGTCGCGCTGGCCGAGGACGGCGAGCAGGCGCTCGACGCGCTCGCCTCCCATCCCGCCGACGCCGTGATCCTCGACGTGATGATGCCCAAGCTCGACGGGCTCGAGGTCTGTCGCCGGCTGCGCAAGTCAGGAGACCGCACGCCGGTGCTGATGCTGACCGCGCGGGACGCGATCGACGATCGCGTCGAGGGCCTCGACGTCGGCGCCGACGACTACCTGGTCAAGCCGTTCGCGCTGCGCGAGCTGCAGGCCCGGCTGCGGGCGCTGCTGCGTCGCTCCAGCGACGGCGCGACCGAGGGCGAGACGCTGACCTACGCCGATCTGGTGCTTGACCCGATCGCCCATGAAGTCCACCGCTCAGACCGGCTGATCGAGCTGTCGCGGACCGAGTTCCTGCTGCTCGAACTGTTCCTCCGGCACCCGCGCCAGGTGCTGACCCGCACGACGATCTTCGAGAACGTCTGGGGCTACGACTTCGGGCCCACGTCCAACGCGCTCGGCGTGTACATGGGCTATCTGCGACGCAAGACCGAGGCCGGCGGCGAGTCTCGCCTGCTGCACACGGTTCGCGGCGTGGGTTACGTGCTGCGAGACTGATCTGGCGATGCCGCTGCGCAGGCGCCTGTCGATCATCGCCGCCGCCTCGGTCGGGATCGCGATCCTGGCCGCATCGGTCGTCTGTTACCTGGTCGTCCGCAATCAGCTGCGCGGCCAGGTGGACGACTCATTGCGGGCCCAGGCCCAGGCGATTCAGAATGGCTCGCTCAGCATCGGCGAGCAGCTGCCCACGATCTCGCCGAGTGCGGGCGGACCAGCCCAATACCAGCAGACCGTCACGAGCACGGGCCAGGTCTACCGGACCGGCAACATCAACCTGCCGATCACCAGTCGAACGCGGTGGCTGGCCGATGGTCATCAGGGGAGCTATCTGACCGACTTCCAGGTCGGTCCCAGCCATCTTCGGGAGATCTGCTTCTCGATCCGCGGGATCAACAAGTTCACCGGCGCCCCGGTGACCGCTGCGGTCCAGCTCGCCCGGCCGCTCAACAGCGTCGACAACATCCTCTCGAACCTGCGCCTGATCCTCGGACTGGTGCTGGTCGGCGGTGTGCTCGTCGCCGGCACGCTCGGCCGATTCGCCAGCCGCCGCGTCCTCAAGCCGCTCAAGGAGGTCGAGCGCACGGCACAGCACATCGCCGAGACCGACGACCTGTCGGACCGGATCCACGTGCGCGCCGACGACGAGGTGGGGCGGCTGGCGAGCCGCTTCAACCAGATGCTCGACCGCCTGCAGGGCTCGCGCAACGCGCTCGACGACTCGGTCCGCGCCCAGCGCCAACTCGTAGCCGACGCATCACACGAGCTGCGCACGCCGGTCACGAGCCTGCGGACCAACATCGAGATCCTGCTGCAGACCGATGACCTGGATCCCAAGGAGCGCCACGCGATGCTGACCGATGTGGTCGAGCAGTCCGAGGAGTTGGCGTCGCTGGTCAACGACCTGATCGAGCTCGCCCGTGGCGACGAGCCGGGCCCCGAGACCGACGACGTGCGCCTGGACTGGGTGGCGGAGGAGTCGCTGGCGCGGGCGCGACGCAACGCCCCCGGGTTGCGGTTCGAGGCGACGATCGAACCGGCGCTGCTGGACGGCATCCCGGAGCGGCTCGGCCGCGCGATCAACAACCTGCTCGACAACGCGTCGAGGCACTCGCGGGCCGGCGGCACGGTCGAGCTCTACGCGGGGCCGGCCGGGATTCGCGTCCGCGACCACGGCGACGGGGTCGACGAGGCCGACCTGCCCTACCTGTTCGACCGCTTCTACCGGGGTTCGAACTCACGTGGGCGCCAGGGCTCAGGGCTGGGGCTCGCGATCGTGCGTCAGGTCACCGAGCAGCACGGCGGTACCGCGTCCGTCACCAACGCCCCCGGCGGCGGTGCGCTGTTCACGCTGACGCTCCCCGCGGTCGCCGCCGAGCAGCCCGGGCAGCCCCACGAGCCGCCCGACGCGCACCCGGCCGCCGAGGCCGACCCGCTGAAGATCAGCTGACCGGCGGCGCCTGCGGCCGCGCGGACCTCGCCACCCGCGCACGCCGGGCGAATGCGAACTGGCGCCGCAGCGCGAAGAAGCAGAGCACGTAGACCGGCACGATCGCCAGCAGCAGCAGCCCACGCTCCGACGGATCGCCGAACAGCGCTACCACCCCGAGCTCGGCTGCGATCGCCGGGATCGCCGCCAGCATCGCCGTGTGCGCGCGGTAGCCGGTGAAGTGCTCGCGGCCGACGACCTCCATCGTCCCCAGCGCGCAGATCACAAGCCCGGCGATCAGCGCCGGCGGGCGACTCGACAGATATCCGTAGATCGCCGCGGCCAGCCCCGCCAGGATCGCGAACTCCGAGACTGGCACGCTGCCGAACAGACCCGCCGGCCGCTCGCCGTCGGTGCCGAGCATCCGTCCGGCGCGGCGCCGGGCGCTGTCGGTCGCCGCCCGCTGCTCGGCGACCAGCTGCCGCCGGCTCGATTGGACCGCGCGCGGCGCCGCGGTTGACGACCGCCGCTTGCGCGCCCGCTTGGATTTGCTCGACACTGGCCGAGGAGCATAAAGCTCCTCAATCCCAGCGGTGGCGGCCGCCCCGGAGGGCGCGCAGCTCAGACACGCCGAACGCCTCGTCGACCGTGGCCGAGGCAACGCTGGGCGCGGGCCTCGTCCCGGGCGCCGGCAGCGCGCCCGGCAACGGCGTCACCGGCAGCTCGCGTTCCACCGTCCCGCCCTCGCCGTCGGCTTGCACCGAGATCACGCGCGAGCCCACCCGCGATGCGACGCATCGCTCGAGCTCGGTCCCGCGCAGCACCAGCCCGGCGCCGTCATCGGCCGCGAACCCGGCCGGCAGCCGTCCGGTCGCGATCGCCTGACGGAACACCGGCAGCCGCTCGGGCTCGCCGTCCATGTGCACCGACAGGCTGCCGCGGACCAGGCCAAGCCCGGTCACCGCGGCCGCGAACCCGCCGCTCATCGTGATCCCACCCTCGAACCAGCACATCGCCCCGGCGCTCAACCCGGCCAGGACGATCCCGCGCTCCCAGGCGGCGCGCATGATCTCGTCGACCGAGTGCTCACGCCAGACCGCCAGCATGTTGCGCATCGAGCCGCCACCGACATAGATCGCGTCCTGCGCGAGCAGATGTTCACGGGGGTCGATCCGATCGCGGCCGAGGTGGAACAGCGACAGGATCGAGGGCTCGCACGGCCACGAGCTGAAGCGCTCGAAGAAGCGAGTCGCCTGCTCACGAGGGTCACCCGACGCGGTCGGCAGAAAGCAGATCCGCGGCACCGGCTTGCCGGTCAGCTCCAGCGCGAACCGGTCCAACGCGAGCGTCGACTCCATCGTGAAGCCGCCGCCCCCCATCGCCAGGATCCGGCGCCGGTCCTCATCCATCGACTTGCACTCAGGCGGCGAGCGGCAACGGAACCGGCTCCCCCAGATAGCGCACCGTCAGATCCTCCTCGGTGATCTCGCCGCGGTCATCGACGTAAGCGTATCGGGCCTGCGAGACCGGCCGCGAGGAGACGACCTCGGCCAATTCGGTGCCGATGAAGTGCAGCGCCGCACCATCGCCGACCCCGTAGCCGGCCGGCATCCCGTCCGCGATCGCGTCCAGGAAGCCCGTCCGCCGGCCCGGCTCCTCGTTGTAGTGCACAGCGTTGGAGTACGGCAGGAAGCCGAGGCCGCGCAACCGACGCTGGGGTCCCTCGTGAAATCCGGACAGCACCTCTTCAAACCAGCACAGCGATCCGGCGGAGCCGCCGCACAGCAGCACGCCCGCCTGCCACGCGTCGTACAGTGCCTCGTCGATCCCGTGCGCTTGCCAGGTCCCCATCAGCGACACGAGCGAGCCGCCGCCGACGTAGATCACATCCTGGGCGAGCAGATGGGCGCGGGGATCGCCGACGCCCGTCTCACGCCGGAACAATGAGATGTGCGACGGCTCGCAGATCGATGACGAGAACGCCCGGTAGAACCGCACGACGTAATGGTCGGCATCGCCCGACGCGGTCGGCAGAAAGCAGACCTTCGGGCGCGTGACGCCGGTCAGCCGGAGCACATAGTCGTCAAGCAGCGGATTCCCCCACTCCATCGAGAAGCCGCCGCCGCCAAACGCCACGATCTGTGGTGACCGTCCGCCGCCGCTCATGGTACGAAAGCTACGTTCCGCACGAGCGCTCGCCATTGGCCCCGTGGCCAAACATCGAGACGCTGAGATCGCCCGCGTGCGGGCGTATTACAGCCCGGCTTCGGGGGAGATCCGAGCCGTCGAAGGCGAGGTGTCGTCCATCTCCCGGAACAGTCCGGTGACGACGAACACGACCTGCTCGGCAATGTCGACGGTGTTGTCACCGATCCGCTCCAGGCACCGCGCCACGAGGATCATGAACATCCCCCACTCACGCATGTCGACGTCGTCGCCGATCTCGACCGCGCGCTTGAAGATATCCCGGTTCAGCCGGTTGATCCCGGCGTCCTGGCGGACCAGGTCCTGGGCCATCCGAACGTTGCGTGAGCCGAGCGCCTGCTTGGCCTGCAGCACCTGCGAGCGAGCCTGCAGCCCCATCTTCTCGATCGCGTCGAGGATGTCCTTGTCCTTCGGCGACTCGTAGCCCGACAGCGGCACCAGCTTGGCGATGTTGACGCACTGATCGCCCATCCGCTCGATGCAGCGGATCACGTGCAGCAGCGCCGCGACGATCCGCAGGTCCGACGCGACCGGCGCCTGGCGCGCCAACATCGACAGGATCCCCTGGTGAACCTCCAGATAGCGGCCGTCGATGCGGTCGTCGTCGGCGACGACCATCGAAGCGAGCTCGACGTCCTGGTACGCGATCGACTCCTGCGCGCGATCCAGCTGCGAGATGACCAGGTCCAGTCCACCCAGGACCTGGCGCTCGAGCTCGACGAGGTCCTCCCGAAACTGATGGCGGGTCTCACGCATGCGATCAGCCGAACTTCCCGGTCACGTAGCGCTCGGTCCGTTCGTCGGACGGGTTGCTGAAGATGTCGTGGGTCGGCGCGTGCTCCACGACTTCGCCGTCGAGCATGAACACGGTCGAGTCCGCGACGCGTGCGGCCTGCTGCAGGTTGTGGGTGACGATCACGATCGTATAGCGCGCCTTGAGCTCGTCGATCAGCTCCTCCACCTTCAACGTCGCGATCGGATCCAGCGCCGAGCACGGCTCGTCCATCAGGATCACCTCGGGTTCGACCGCGATCGTGCGAGCGATGCAGAGCCGCTGCTGCTGACCGCCGGAGAGGCCGACGCCGGGGGCGCTGAGCCGCTCGGAGACCTCGGACCAGAGACCCACCTGGCGTAGCGAGCGATTGGCGCGCTCACGCATCTTCTCGCCGCGGATCCCGGCCAGCTTCAGCCCGGAGGCGACGTTGTCGAAGATCGACAACGTCGGGAACGGGTTGGCCTTCTGGAACACCATCCCGATCTGGCGGCGAACCGTGGTGAGGTCGACGTGCGACCCGTACACGTCCTCGTCGTCGAGCAGAACCGTCCCCTCGGCGCGAGCCTTGGGGATCTCCTCGTGCATGCGGTTGATGCAGCGCACGAGCGTCGACTTGCCACACCCGGACGGGCCGATGATCGCGGTCACCTGGTTGGGGGGGAAGTCGACGCTGACGCCCTTGATCGCGCGCCGGTCACCGTAGTAGGCGTTCAGATCCTTGATCGTGATGCTGTGACCCTGAGCCGGCTCGAGCTTCTCCCGATCCATCGTTTCGGGCTCGGACGCCGGTTCGGAGTCGGACGGCGGATCCAGCTGTTTGGTCTTCACGTCATTCTCTTCCATGCCAGTGTCAGCTCCTCGGGATAGCGCAGGTCGGACGTTAGCCGCTGATCTTTCGCCGGCTGCGCTCGTTGAAGGTCCGGGCCACGACCGAGACGATCAGCACGAACACGATCATCACCAGGGCGGCCGCCCACGCCTTCGCGTGATCGGATGGGGTTGCGGACTCCGACAGTGTGAAGATCGTCGTCGGGATGTTGGCCAGCGCCTGGCTCGGGTTGGTGCCAACGCTGAGGTTGGAGAACACCGAGGTCGTGAACAGCAGCGGCGCGGTCTCCCCCGCCACTCGGGCGACGCCGAGCACGGCTCCGGTGGTCAGTCCGCCGATCGCAGTCGGCAGTACCACCCGCGTCACGATCCGCCAGCGCCGCAGGCCGAGCGCCAGCCCCGCCTCCTTGAGCGAGGTCGGCACGAGCGCCAGCACCTCCTGCGCCGAGCGGGCGACGATCGGCAGCTCGACGATCGCCAGCGCCAGCGCCCCCGCCCAGCCGGATTGCTGGTGGCCGATCACGAGCAAGCCGTAGATGAAGATGCCGACGACGATCGTCGGCACCCCGTTGAGGATGTCGAGCGCGAACCGGATCACGGACGAGACCCGCGGCGACGCGAACTCGGTGGTGAAGATCGCCACCAGGATCGCGATCGGGATCGAGATCACCGATGCCAGGCCGATCAGGATCGCCGAGCCGACGATCGAGTTGGCGATGCCGCCCCCGCTCGGATGCAGGAAGCTCGACGACGGCAGCTTCGTCAGGAAGTCCCAGCTGATCGCCGGCGCCGCCTTGATCACGACGTCGACGATCACCAGCACCAGCGCGGCGATCGCGATCATCGCCGCCAACGTCGACACGCCCATCATCAACTGGTTGACCGCCTTGCGGCGCCGCTGGCGGGCGTCGCCGCCCAGCCGCGACGGACGCGGCGCCCCCGGAGTCTGCGCGGCAACCGACATCAGCGCATCCCCGTGCGGCGGATGATCAGCCGCGCGCCGAGGTTGACGAGCACCGAGACGACGAGCAGGATCGCGGCCAGGTAGATCAGCGACGACTGCCCTAAGCCGGGGTTCGCGCTCTGATAGCCGTTGGCGATCCAGGATGCCATCGTCCCGGCCGGCTGAAACAGGGACGCCTTGATCTGCGACACGTTGCCGATCACCTGGGTGACGGCGATCGCCTCGCCGAGCGCGCGACCGAGCCCCAGGATCACCGCGCCCACGATCCCCGGGCGGGAGATCGGCAGCACGGTCATCCGCACCATCTCCCAGCGCGTCGCGCCGAGCGCGTAGGCCCCCTCCTTCAGTGCCGGATCGGCCGTCTGGAACACCTCGCGCGTGATCGAGGTGATGATCGGCAGCGCCATGAACGTCAGGATCAACGCCGCCGGCAGCATCCCCAGCGGCGAGTAGCTGCCACTGAACAGCGGGATCCAGCTCAGGAAGCTGTGCAGGAACGGCTCCAGGTGCTGCTCCATGAACGGGCCGAGGATGATGATCCCCCAGAGTCCGAGGATCACGCTCGGGATCGCGGCCATCAGCTCCACCAGGATCTGGATCGGACGCCGGATGAACTGCGGCGCCAGCTCGGTCAGGAAGATCGCGATCAGGATCGCCAGCGGCGTCGCCAGGATCAGCGCCAGCAGCGAGCTGACGAACGTGCCATAGATCAGCGCCGCGGCACCGTAGTTGTTGGTGACCGGGTTCCAGGTCTTGGTCGCCAGGAAATTCAGTCCGAAGTGCGAGATCGCCGGGCTCGCCTTATCGAAGACGGTCTCGATGATCCAGATGATCAGCGCGACCGCGATCAGCGCGGCCAGCCCGCAGAGGATGCGGAACGCCGGCTCGCCGATGCGATCGGAGAGCTTGACCTGGGCGTCGGCCAGGCGCCGGCGCGGTGGTGTGGCGGATGCGGTGCTCAACGAGTTCAGCTCAGGCCAGCGGCGGGACGCTGCCGATCAGCGCGACCCGCCGCAAGCCAGATTGCTTTTGACGATCCAGTGCTCCGTTACTGGATCAGCTGGATCGTCTTCTTGTCGGCCGCCACAACCGCTGCGGGCAGCGGGGCGAAGTCCAGCTTCTGCACGCCCACCTGGCCGGTTGTGATCGCCCAGCCGATGAACTTCTTCATCCCAGCTGCAACCGCTGCGCTGGAGCCGGTCTTCGGGACGATCACGTAGGTGAACGTGGAGATCGGGTAGGCGCCCGCGGCCGACGCCGGCGGATCGACGAGTGAGATGCCCGCGGTACCGCCGGCCGGAATCGTCGTCACGGCGTTCGCCGCCGCGGCGATGCTGGTCGGGCCCGGGACCGGGTACTTGCCGGCCGCGTTCTGCACCAGCGCGTAGTCGAACTTGTTCTGCAGCACGTAGGCGATCGCGATGTAGGCGATGCCGCCGTTGGTGCTCTGCAGCGCGCCGCCGACGCCCGAGTTGCCCTTGGCGCCGAGGCCACCCGGCCAGTCGACCGTGGTCGCTGCGCCGATCGAGGACTTGAACGCCGGGTCGACATGCGACAGGTAGTTGGTGAACGCGTACGTGTCGCCGGAGCCATCGGTGCGGTGGATCGGGACGATCTTCGTGTCGGGCAGGCTCACGCCCGGGTTCAGCGCCTTGATCTGCGGCGCGTTCCAGGTCGTGATCTTGCCGGTGAACATGTCGGCCAGCACCGTGCCGGTGAACTTGAGGTTGTTGGGCGCGCCCTTGACGTTGTAGGCGACGCTGGTCGCGGCCAGCGCCCACGGGATCTCGAGGCAGCCCTTGCAGGCCGTCGCCTCCGCGGAGGTCAGCGGCGCGTCGGAGGCGCCGAAGTTCACCGTGCGACCGGTGATCTGCGTGATCCCGCCGCCCGAGCCGATCGGCCCGTACGTGATCGCGACCATGTAGGCGGTGTCGTAGGCCGACGCCCACTCCTGCAGCAGCGGCGCGACAAGCGTCGAGCCGGCGCCAATCAGCGTGGTCGCGCCGCCGACGGAGGACCCCCCGCTGCTGCTACTGCTGGAGCTGCTGGCGGCACCTTTTTCGGTGATCGTCTTGGTCGAGCTCGACGAACCGCACGCCGCCAGCCCGAGGGCCGCGAGCACCGCGATCAGTCCTGCCGTCAGTCGTCGTGTGCGCACTGTGTTGTCTTCTCCTTGCTCATTTCAGGTCCGACTGAGTGTCGGCGCCTGATCAGGCAGCCGTGTGGTTGACCTGTGAACGACCCGTTGTCGTTTGACGAGGCTCCGCCGACAGCCGATAGCCGAAGCCGAAGTGCGTGTGGATGAAGCGCCAGCCCGGCAACCCGACATCGAGCTTCACCCGCAGCTTGCGGACATAGACGTCGACCGAGCGGTCGCGGGGCCGCATCTCCCGCCCCCACACCAGCGCGAACAGCTCCTCGCGCGCGACGATGTGATCCGCCCGGCGAGCCAGCTCGGTCAGCAGCCGCAGCTCCCGGATCGACAGCATCAGCACGAGCCCGTCCGCACGCGCAAGATGCTCGTCGGGCATGATCTGCAGCGGCCCGACCGTGAGCACCTCAGGGCCTGCTTTCGTGGCATGCGGCACGCGGACGATGGTGGTCCCCGTCCGAGACGACCGGGTTATCGCCCCGTGACGAACCTGTGAACGGACTGTTACGACGCGCGCAGACCCCTCAAAAGCTGCTCATCGCCCATTCAGTGAACGACTCGCGATGCCCCAGCGGCTGCCGCCCGAGGCGGGGCGGTCAGCCGGCGAGCGCCGGATCGAGCTCGTCCAGCGGCTCGGAAGCGCGTATCGCCAGCGGCTCACCGCTGCCGACCAGATGACCGTCCTCGCACTCCGGAGCGAACCGGTAGCCGACCCCGAAATGGGTGTGGATGTAGTTCCAGGCGGGCGAGCCGGAGCGCAGCTTCTGGCGCAGCTTGCGGACGAACACGTCGACCGACCGATCGCCATGGGCCATCGCGTACCCCCACACGCGCTCGTAGATCTCCTCGCGGCGCAGGACCCGGTCCGAGCCCGACAGCAACTGCAGGATCTCGAACTCACGCGCGGTCAGCTCGAGCGAGATGTCATTGACGTAGGCCTGATAGAGGTCCGGGCGGATCGTGATCTCGCCGAAGCGCTGGGCGGATTCGATCGTCGGCATCTCGGCCCGGCGGTGACGGCGTACCGCCGCCTCGATCACGCAGATCAGCTCCTCCGGATGGCACGGCTTGGTGATCCACGCGTCGGCGCCGAGCCGCAGGCCGCGGACGCGTTGCGCGACCGAGGACGGGCCGGTGCAGACGATCACGGCGAGCCCGGGAAGCCGTGTGCAGACCTGCTCGACGTAACTCCAGCCGGTTGGGCCGAGGATCGCGAGGTCGATCACGAGCGCGTTGAGGCGCATCGCGACCAGTCCGTCGGCGCTCATCGGCGCGGCCAGCGGCCGGTACTCCGAGCCCAGCGCATCGAGACGCTTGGACAGGACCTGCATGAAGCCGGGATCGCGGTCCAGCACGGCCAGCCGCAGTCGGCTCGGAGCACGCTGCGGTGAGCCCGCACCTGCGGACAGCGACTCAGTTCGATCGGTCATCGACATGGGCGGCACTCTATTGCACGCCTCGGCCGCCCCGGGCGAGCCGAAAGGGCCGGTCACAGGATGTTCACATGCAAACAGCGCACGTTCGACCGCGGCCCGATGCCGGGGCTAACACCCACCGTCGCTGACGAAAGCCATCGCTCGCCTTAAAGCTCAGCTAAGGAAGTCACCGTTATCCTCGGCGTGTTCGGCCGTCGGCCGACGGTCAGCGCATCCACGAAACAAGGGCTCAGATGGCGTCTCGCAAGGCAGACAAGGAGGCCGCACGACAGCGGCGGCTCGAGCAGGAGGCCGCGGCCACGGCCGCAGCACAGCGCAAGCAGCGGCTGACGATCGCCGGCGGCCTGCTGCTCCTCGTGATCGCGGTCGCGGTCGTGCTGGTGATCGTGGTGGGCGGCGGCTCGAGCAGTTCCAACAACAGCAAGCTTGCGACGAACATCCACACCAAAAAGGCGGAGACCAGCGCCGACGCCGTCGAGACGCTGCTGAAGGGCATCCCTCAGCACGGCAACACGCTCGGCAATCCAAAGGCGAAGGTTACGTTCACCGAGTACGGCGATCTCGAGTGCCCGATCTGCCGGGCGTTCTCGATCGGCACGGAGCCACAGCTGATCGCCAACGAGGTCCGCTCGGGGAAGGTCAAGTTGGTCTACAAGTCGTTCGAGACCGCCTCGTCCGATCCAGGTGCGTCGAAGAACGCGTTCACCGAACAGCAGACCGCGGCGTACGCGGCAGGCGCCCAGGACAAGGCATGGAATTACATCCTGCTCTTCTATCGCGACCAGGGCACTGAGGACACCCCGTACGTCAACAACACATTCCTGACCGGCCTCGCCAAGCAGGTTCCGGGCCTCAACCTTCAGAAGTGGAATACGGATCGCAATAACCCGGCCTACGCGACCTTGATCGAACAGGAGAACAAGACAGCGGCAGGCCTCGACTTCCAGGGCCAGGCAGGCACGCCGGCGCTGATCGCGACCGGTCCCAAGAGCCAGACGCGGCCGATCTCGGGTGACTACCCATACAGTTACGTCCAGTCGATGATTAAATCGGTGTCGTGAGCGTCAACCTCCGCCGGGGGATGGTCCTGATCGCCGTCCTCGGACTGGCGCTCGCGTCCTATCTGGTCTACGTTCACTACTCGGGCACCCCGCCGGCCTGCACCGCCGGCGACGCGTGCCTCAAGGTTCAGACGTCGATCTACTCCAAGATCGCCGGCGTCCCGGTGGCGCTGATCGGCCTGATCGGCTACGTCGGCATCGTCCTCAGTTTGCTCGTGCCCGACCGCGACGAGGTCCGGCTGGCAACGCTCGTGATGACCGTGATCGGCGTCTGCTTCAGCGGCTACCTCACCTACCGTGAGATCTTCACGCTGAAGACGATCTGCGAGGAGTGCGCCACCAGCGCAGTCCTGATGCTGCTGCTGTTCCTCGCCGCCGGCACGCGCTACGTGCTCGGCGACGCGGCCGCGTCCGCTCCGCCGCCCGCGTCTCCGACACCGCCCGCGGGCACCGGCAAGCGCGTCGCGCGCCAGAAGATCGCGTCCTGACCAACGCCGGATCGCGTCCTGACCACGCGGCGGCCGACGAGCCGTCCGGCGGGCCTACCATGATCCGCCGCGATGACTGAGTCGACCCGCTTCCGCGCGTGAGCTGGCGCTCGACACGCGCGTCCGGCCAGCCCAGCCGGCGGGTCGCGGTCGTCGACCTCGGCTCCAACTCCTGGCGGATCGTGATCTTCAGCTACGGCGACGGGCCCTGGTGGAAGCTCACCGACGAGCTGTACGAGACGGTCCGGATCGGGGCGGGCCTGGCGTCCAGCGGCCGCCTGTCGGACGAGGCGATCGCCCGCGGGCTGGAGACGCTGTCGGTGTTCGGCCGCTTCGCCCGCGCCAGCGGGATCGCCGCCAACGACATATACGTCGTCGCCACCTCGGCGATCCGGGACGCGACCAACGGCCAGGACTTCCTGGAGCGCGCCGAGACCGAGTCGGGCTTGAAGATCGAGATCCTCGGCGCCGGCCAGGAGGCGTTCTACGGCTACGTCGCGGCGGTCAACACCTCGACCCTGACCGACGGCGCGGTGCTCGACATCGGTGGCGGGAGCCTGCAGCTGACCCGCGTCGAGGGTCGACAGAACACCGAGATGGCGTCGTTCCCGCTCGGCGCCGTGCGCACCACCGAGCAGTTCCTGTCAGAGCCCGGCCCCGCCAAGCGCAAGGCGCTGCAGCATCTCCGCGACCACGTCGATGAGCAGTTGGCGACCGCACCGTGGGTCAGGCACCTACAGCCACGGCCGCCGCGGCTGGTGGGCATCGGCGGCGCCGTCCGCAACCTCGCGGCCGCCGCGGAGGAGGCGCAGGGCTCGATCGACCTCGGCGTCCAGGGCTTCGTGATCACGCATGCGACGTTGCGTGAGCTCGTCTCGACGCTGGCGGCGTTGCCGGCGTCCGAGCGTGGCACCGTCCCCGGGATCAAGCCCGGCCGCGGCGACATCATCCTCGCCGCGGCGGTCGTGCTCGAGCGGGTCGTCGACGTCTGCGGCTTCGCCGGGATCGAGGCGACCGAGGCCGGCCTCCGCGAGGGCGTGTTCCTGGCGCGGGTGCTGCTCTCGTCCGCCTCGCCGCTGATCGCCGACGTCCGCGGCGCCGCCGTTCGCAACCTCGCGATCCAGTACGAGTCCGACCTGCGCCACGTCGAGCACGTCGCGCGGCTGTCGCTGCAGATGTTCGACTCAATGGTGCAGGCCGGGCTGTTCACGCCTCGGGACGGCGAGCGTGAACTGCTGTGGGCCGCCGCGATGCTCCACGACGTCGGGATGACGATCTCCTACGACGACCATCACAAGCACTCGCGGTACCTGATCGAGTCGGCGGAGCTGCCGGGCTTCGATCCGCGTGAGCGCGCGCTGATCGCCCAGATCACCCGTTATCATCGCAAGGGCGTGCCGAAGCTCGGGGCGATCGAGCCGGTCACCGAGGCCGACGACGCCGAGCTGCTCGATCGCTGCTCGGTGATCCTGCGCCTCGCCGAGCATCTCGAGCGCGGCCGCGACCAGTCGGTCTCCGAGGCGCGGCTGCACACCAACGGCGACGGCGTCGACCTCCATCTCGAGGCCGGCGGCGACCTGACGCTGCCGCGCTGGTCGGTCGAACGCTACGGCGACGACGACGCATTCGAGCGCGTGTTCGGCCGTCGGCTGCTGATCGGCTGAGCGCCCGGCGCGGCGGATGATGGGCTCGCGGTCGTTCACACGATCACCACCTCCGGCGATCGACGCCGGCGTACCGTCACACTCACTGCCGTTGCGTGTGGCCGGGATACGATCATCCGATGCTCTGGCTCCTACGACACGCCGAGGCCGCGGACGGGATCCCGGATGACACGCGGCCGCTGACCGAGCGCGGAATCCGGCAGGCCCGGGACGCGGGCCGCGCGCTCGAGGCGCTCGGCGTTGGGATCGACGTGTGCCTGGCGAGCCCCAAGCTGCGCGCGCGCCAGACCGCCGAGCTGGCATGCGCCCCGCTCCGGGTCGAGGTGACGATCGACAAGCGCCTGTCGGGCGAGCCGTTCGATGCCTACGAACTGGTGGCGGGACTCGGGGACGTACTGCTGGTCGGCCACGACCCGTCGTTCAGCCTGACCTTGCACCAGCTCACCGGCGCCCAGGCCCGGATGCGCAAGGGCGGCCTGGCGGCGATCGCCAAGGGCGAATTGGTGACGCTCATGCGGCCGGCCGAGCTGGCCGCGATCGCCGGCCAGCGTGCCGCAGCGCGATGACCCCCCACCAGTGGTCGCGTCCGTAAGTCGTGCGTGCACCGAGAGTGGTCACCGGTGGATGGGAACCCGCCCACCCCAAGGACGCAGGAGCCGTGGTGTGGCTCTGCCACACGAGGTTCCGAGGACGTCGCCCGGTGATCGACCCCCACCCACCCGCTCGAATACCGCAGGACTTGCGGACGGGGCCACTCCGGGTTCACGTAGGCTGGTTCACTCACACCACGACGGGAGTTCACGCACGATGACGGATCTAGCCGAGCAACAGGCCGAGCCCAACGAGGCCCCGCCGACGGCCCGGGAGCTGACGAGTCCGGACCTGTTCATCAACCGCGAGTTGTCGTGGCTGGATTTCAATGACCGGGTGCTGCAACTCGCCGAGGACGAGCATCTGCCGCTGATCGAGCGGCTGAAGTTTCTGGCGATCTTCGTCACCAACCTCGACGAGTTCTTCCAGGTCCGCGTCGCCGGCGTTCATGATCAGCTCGACGCCCGGATCGACGCGCGCGGGCCCGACGGCCTGACCCCGGCCGAGGTCCTGCGCGGGATCCACGACACCGTGCGCCGACAGGACGCGCGTCACGCGCGCGCGTTCAGCCAGGTGATCTCGCCGGAGCTGGCCGAGCAGGGCGTGCGGATCGTCAGCTGCGACGAGTCAGGCGCCGCTCCGGAGACGATCGAGGACCACTTCCGCGAGCAGATCTTCCCCGTCTTGACGCCGCTCGCGGTTGGCGCCGGGCGTCCGTTCCCGTACATCTCCGATCTGTCGCTGTCGCTGATCGTCCGGCTGGACGATCCCGAGACCGGCCAGCACGAGTTCGCCCGTGTGAAGGTGCCCAAGGAAGTCCTGCCGCGGTTCGTCGAGATCGAGAAGGACACGTTCATCCCGCTCGAGGACGTGATCGCCCGCCACCTCGACGCGCTGTTCCCGGGGATGGAGATCGTCAGCCACGACCTGTTCCGGGTCACGCGCGACGCGGACTTCGAAGTCTCCGATGAGGCCAACGACCTGCTGCGCGCGGTCGAGGACGAGCTGCGCCGCCGGCGTTTCGGCGAGGTCGTGCGGCTCGAGGTATCGGCCTCGATGGATCCGGAGCTGCGCACCCGGCTGCTGGACTGGCTCGACGTCGACGAGCTCCAGGTCTACGACGTCGAGGGGCTGCTGGACCTCGGCGACCTGTGGCAGATCGCCGGCTCGGGCCGGCCTGATCTGAGCTGGCCGAAGTGGACTCCGGTCACCGCGCCGGGACTGGTCAAGGCGGGTGACAGCGATGCCAAGCTCGACATGTTCGCGATGATGCGCGCCGGGGACGTCCTGGTCCACTTCCCCTACCAGTCGTTCACGACCAGCGTCGAGCGGTTCGTTCGCCAAGCGGTCGACGACCCGAACGTGCTGGCGATCAAGATGACGGTGTACCGGACCTCGGACGACTCGGCGCTGGTGCCGTCGCTGATCGCCGCGGCCGAGAAGGGCAAGCAGGCGGTCTGCATGGTCGAGCTCAAGGCGCGCTTCGACGAGCGGCGCAACATCCACTGGTCGAGGGCGCTGGAGGAGGCGGGCGCGCACGTCGTACACGGCATTCCCGGCCTCAAGACCCATGCCAAGGCGATCCTGATCGTCCGCCGCGAGCGCGGCACTGTGCGCCACTACACGATGATCGGGACCGGCAACTTCCACGCCCGCAACGCCCGCCTGTACGAGGACTTCGGGTTGTTCACGACCGATCCTGAGATCGGCGAGGAGGTGGCGAGCCTGTTCAACACACTGACCGGCTACGGCCACCCAGAGCCCCAGATCAGGACACTGGTCGCCCCGACCTGGATGCGCAAGCCGCTGATCGCCCAGATCGAGGAGACCGCGAAGGCGTACGCCGATGGCGATCACAGCGCTCGGATCGTGATGAAGATGAACTCGCTGGTCGACCAGAAGGTGATCCGCGCCCTCTACGAGGCGGCCCAGATCGGTCTCCCGATCCTGCTCAACGTGCGCGGGATCTGCTGCCTGGTCCCCGGCGTGCCGGGGGTCTCGGAGTCGATCACGGTCGTGTCCGTCGTCGGGCGGTTCCTGGAGCACTCGCGGATCTACTCGTTCCATCGCGGCGACGAGCACATCTACTACATCGGGTCGGCCGACCTGATGCCGCGCAACCTCGACACGCGGGTCGAGCTGCTGACGCCGGTCGACGCGCCCGAGCTGAAGTCAGAGCTCCAGGACACGCTCGATCGTTGCTTTGCGGACGACACCTACTCGTGGGCCCTGGACGGCGAGCGCGAGTGGACCCGCAAGACCGGCCGCACGCGCTCGGTTCACGAGGAACTGATGGAGCGCACGCTCGAGCGCGCCGCCGCGATCGCCAACTCTTAAATGCGCCGTGCCGCCCCACGGCGGGGCGGCACGGATCTCACAGTCTGACCGGGTCGTCAGCCCGTCGGCGCCTTCGCCGGCTGCGTGCCGAGCGTGACCTTGATCTGCTTGGTCTGACCGTCGCGCTTGACGGTCAGCGTGATCACCTGCCCCGGGGAATCCTGGGCGACCTTAGCGATGAACGCGTCGGTCGTCGCGATCTTCTGCCCGTCGACTGCCGTGATCAGGTCGCCCGGCTCCAGGCCGGCCCGCGAGGCGGGTGAGTTGGGCTCGATCGCCGGCGCGCTTGTCGTCCCCTGCGGTGCGATCCTCGCGCCGCCCTCGGTGGACGGCGCCAGCGAGACGCCGACGTAGCCGTGCTCGACCTTCTTGCCGGAGATGATCGTGTTGGCGACCTTCACATCCTCGTTGCCGGGAGTCGCGAAGCCGATGCCGGAGCTCGAACCCTCGCCGTCGGCGGTCGTGTTGTTGGTCTCGATCTGATCGTTGAGACCCAATACGTCGCCGTCGGCGTTGAGCAACGGCCCGCCCGAGTTGCCAGGATTGATCGGCGCGTCGGTCTGGATCGAGCCCGGGATCGTGAAGCCGTTCGGCGCCGTAATCGGGCGGTCGGTCTGCGACACGATCCCGGAGGTGACGGTCTCGGGCAGGCTGAACGGACTGCCGATCGCGACCACGTCATCGCCGACCTGGGCCGAACTGGAGTCCGCGAACGTCAGCGGATGCAGCTCCGAGGTGGGCACGTTGACCTTGATCACGCCGACATCGGTTGATGCGTCGGTGCCGATCAGCTTCGCCGACGCGACCAGGCCGTCCTCGAACGTGACCTTGATCGAAGTGGCGTTCGTCACGACGTGCTGGTCGGTGAGGATGTAGCCTTGCTCGTTGTAGACGACGCCGGCGCCCTCGTCCTGCTGCTCGCCCGAGCTGCCGCCACCGAACAGGCTGCCGGAGCTGCCGGAGGCGGGCGCGGTGACGACGATGTCGACGACGCCAGGCCCGTCCTTCTTGTAGATCTGATTGACGGTCAGGCCGCCGCCGCTGGAGAACGCGGCCGGCTCGCTGCCGGTCGCCGCGGCACTCGAGCTGGTCACGGTCTGGGTCACGGTGTGGCTCGTGGACGAGCCGCACCCGGCGATCACCAATGCCGCGACGCCCCCGAGGACGGTACCGCCGGTGACCGGAATCCACCGGCTGAGTCTGCGCATGGTTATCGGTTCCACTCCTGATTCATCGCTGGCTGCTTACCGCACGGAAGTCTGCACGGCAGCAATGAGAACGCTGACAGAGTTCGCAAAGAAGTCCGTAAGAGAGGCTAGTGGGGCACTATCCCCGCCGACGGCGACTAGTTTGTGTATTCGTCGACCAGCGAGACGAAGTAATCGAGCGCGGCCGGGTTGGCCAGAGACTCGCGTGACGCCGCCTGTTCGGGCTCGGCGCCCATCAGGATCCGCTTGACCGGCACCTCGAGCACCTTGCCCGACAGCGTCCGTGGGACCTCGGCGATCTGGCGGACCTCGTTCGGGACATGGCGCGGGGAGCAGTCCTCGCGCACGCGCCGGCGAATCGTCGCGGCCAGCTCGTCGGTCAGCTGTTCGCCGTCGGCGAGCACGACGAACAACGGCATCCACCCGTCGGTTCCGTCGCGCGGCAGGTCGATCACGAGCGCGTCGAGTACCTCCGGCACCGACAGCACGGCGCGGTAGATCTCGGCCGTGCCCATCCGCACGCCGCCGCGATTGATCGTCGAGTCCGAGCGGCCGTAGATGATCGCCGTCCCGCGCGACGTGATCTCGATCCAGTCGCCGTGGCGCCAGATTCCCGGGTACATCTCGAAGTAGGACTCCCGCAGCCGGGACCCGTCCTCGTCGCCCCACAGGTAGATCGGCATCGAGGGCATCGGCTGGGCGATCACGAGCTCGCCGACCTCGTCGATCAGCTCGGAGCCGTCGGGATCCCACGCCTGTACGTCGCAGCCGAGCGCCCGTCCCTGCAGCTCGCCGAGGTACACGGGCAGGGTCGGCACGCCGCCGACGAACGCGGTGCAGACGTCGGTGCCGCCCGATGTCGAGAACAGCCAGGTATCTGAGCCGAGCTGGTCATAGACCCACTCAAACCCCTCCGGCGAGAGCGGCGAGCCGGTCGAGCCGACGGCCCGCAGAGCGCTCAGATCGCGGTCGCCATCGTCTGAGACCGAGACGTCGGCCTTCATGCAGGAGGCGATGAACGCCGCGCTCGTGCCGAACGTCGTGATCTGGGCCTCGGCGCTCAGCGCCCACAGACGGTCGAGCGTCGGATAGCCGGGGTTGCCGTCGAACAGCACCACCGCGGCGTCGGTCAGCAGCACCCCGACAAGGAAATTCCACATCATCCAACCGGTCGTCGAGAACCAGAACACGCGGTCACCGGCACGTGCGTCGACGTGCAGCTTGTGGTGCTTGAGCTGCTCGAGCAGGATCCCACCCTGGCTCTGGACGATCGCCTTCGGCAGGCCGGTCGTACCCGAGCTGTAGAGGACCCACAGCGGGTGGTCGAACGGCACCTGCGTGAACGACAGGTCCGCATCGGCGGGGCCGAGGAACCCGTCCTCCCAGCCGGTGCCGTCGAGGTAGCCGAGGCGGACGACCTTCGACAGCCCGCGCATCTCGGCCGTGACCCGCTCGATGATCTCCGAGCGGTCGAACTGCTTGCCGCCGTAGCGGTAGCCGTCGATCGTCAGCAGCACCTTGGGCTCGATCTGCACGAACCGGTCGATCACGCTGCGCGCGCCGAACTCGGGTGCGGCCGAGGACCAGATCGCGCCCAGCGATGCGCACGCCAGCAGGCACGCGATCGTCTCGGGGATGTTCGGCATGTACGCGCAGACGCGGTCGCCCTCGCCGACGCCGAGCGCCCGCAGGCCCGCCGCCACCCGCGCCGTCTGCTGGCGCAGCTCGCCCCAGGTCCAACTGCCGAGCGCGGGACGGGTCTCGGAGGTGTGCAGGATCGCGACCTCGTCGGGGTCGCGACCCCGGAAGATGTGCTCGGGATAGGAGACGGTCGTGCCCGGGAACCACTGCGTCCCGGGCATCCTCCCGTCGTCCAGCACGGTCTCGCCACCGGCGCCGAAGCGAACCTCGAAGTACTCGACGATCGTCCGCCAGAACTCGTCGATCTCCGCAACCGACCAGCGCCACATGTCCTCGTAGGAGCCGAACGTCAGCCCCCGGGAGTCGTGCAGCCACCGCTCGTAGCCGGCGAGCGTCGTGCTGCCGGCGCGCTCGGCCGACGGGGTCCACAGGAGCTGGGGCTGATCGCTCACCGGAGGCAGTATGCGCAATCCATAGACTGCGCGCAGTGCCGCCGGGGATTACGTTGGTCGCGCCGTTTGCCGGGACCGTCGTCTCGGCACCGTCGCGGGCAGGCGTACCGGTCAGCGCCGGCGACCCGGTGGTCGTGATCGAGGCGATGAAGATGGAGCACGAGGTCGTCTGCGACCGCGACGGGGTGCTCGCCGAGCTGCTCGTGTCCGCCGGCGACGCGGTCGCCGAGGGCACGCCGCTGGCGGTGATCGAGGAGCGCGCCGCGGCTCCGGCAGCTCGACCCGCCGCGCCGGCCCCGACCGCCGGTAGCGGGCCGCGCGCGGACCTCGCGGCAGTGCTCGACCGCCACGCGCTCGGGCTCGACGAGGCCCGCCCGGACGCCGTCGCCAAGCGCCACCAGCGCGGCCGCCGAACCGCCCGGGAGAACCTTAAGGATCTGCTGGACTCCGACAGCTTCGTCGAATACGGGCCGCTGATGTTCGCTGCCCAGGAACGCCGGCGTCCACGGGAGGAGCTGATCCGCCGCACCCCCGCCGACGGCCTCGTCGGCGGCGCCGGCACGATCGCCGGCGACCCGTGCATCGCGATGTCCTACGACTACACGGTGCTGGCCGGCACCCAGGGGATGCGCAACCATCTCAAGAAGGACCGCCTGTTCGAACTGGCGCAGCGACGCCGGCTGCCGGTCGTGCTGTTCGCCGAGGGCGGCGGCGGGCGCCCCGGCGACGTCGACATGCCAATCGTGTCGGGCCTTGACTGCCGCGCCTTCCAGTACTTCGCGCAGCTGTCGGGCCTCGTGCCGCTGGTGGGGATCGCGTCCGGGTACTGCTTCGCGGGCAACGCCGCGCTGCTGGGCTGCTGCGACGTCGTGATCGCGACCGAGGACGCGTCGATCGGGATGGGCGGGCCGGCGATGATCGAGGGCGGCGGCCTCGGCGTCCACGAGCCGGGCGCGATCGGGCCGGTCGACGTGCAATACACCAACGGCGTGGTCGACCTGCGGGTCGCCGACGACGCCGCGGCGGTCGCAGCCGCCAAGCAGTACCTGGGCTATTTCGCTCGTAAGCCAAAGAGCGAAATAGTCGAGCCGGCGCCACCGGACCAGACGCGACTGCGCGAGCTGATCCCGCCTGATCGCAAGCGCGTCTACGACGTGCGCGCGGTGCTGCGGACCCTGTGTGACGAACTGCTGGAGCTGCGGGCGGGCTTCGGCGCCGGGATCGTCACGGCGCTGGCCCGGATCGAGGGGCGGACGCTGGGCGTGATCGCCAACGACCCGGCCCACCTCGGCGGCGCGATCGACGCCCCCGCGGCCGACAAGGCGGCCCGCTTCATGCAGCTCTGCGACGCGTTCGGCCTGCCACTGCTGTTCTGCGCCGACACGCCGGGGTTCATGGTCGGGCCCGACGCCGAGCGGACCGCGACCGTCCGTCACTTCGCCCGGATGTTCCTCACCGGCGCCAACCTGACCGTCCCGACCGGCACGGTCGTGCTGCGCAAGGGCTACGGGCTCGGCGCCCAGGCGATGGCCGCCGGCAGCTTCAAGGCGCCCGTCTTCTGCGTCGGCTGGCCGACCGCCGAGTTCGGCGCGATGGGCCTGGAGGGTGCGGTCAAGCTCGGGATGCGTCGTGAGCTCGAGGCGATCGACGACCCCGTCGAGCGCGAGCGGACCTACCAGGCGATGGTCGCGGCCGCGTATGACCGCGGCTCGGCGATCAGCATGGCCTCCTATTTCGAGATCGACGACGTGATCGACCCCGCCGACACGCGGCGCTGGGTGCGGCTGCTGTTTGACGCCAGCGACGACGGTGGCTGGTGGCAGCTGGCCGGCAAGCGCCGGCCGAACATCGACGCCTGGTGAGTGCGGCCCACCCTGCCGGCACCCGCGGCCCGGCGGGCGCCCGAGCCGGAGTCACAGCCCGGGCCGCCGCCGGCACCACGGGCGCGATGCCCGCCAGCGGCGAGGCGCACATTCGCCGCTCGGATTCCGACAGCGTATGGGTGAGATCGTCAGCTCTCCGTCAGCGCTTCCGGTTCGGCGTCCGGCGCGGCGCCGAAGCCGGGGGCGCGCGCCTCGGACCTCGACTCCGGCAGCGTGACCAGCACCCGCAGGCCGCCGCTGTCGGGCGCGGTCAGCCGCATCGAACCGCCATGCGCCTCGGCCACCGAGCGCACGATCGAGAGCCCGAGGCCGAACCCATCGACCGAATGATGCAGCCGCCGGAACGGCTCCGCCAGCGTCGCCGCCTGCTCGGGGTCGATCCGCTCACCGCCATTGGCGACCTCGAGCACAGCCCGGTGATCGCGGGTGCTGGTGCTGACGGTCAGCCAGCCGCCCGCCAGGTTGTGGCGGATGCCGTTGTGGACCAGGTTGAAGATCAGCCGCTCCAGCAGCCGTGCGTCGCCGCGCGTCGGCGCCGGTTGCAGCCGCGCGTCGATCGTCAGCTCCGCGTCGCGCGCGCGGACGCGCAGATCGGTGATGCAGTCGCCCGCGAGCATGGCAAGGTCGGCGGGCTCGTCTCGCGTCACCGCGGCCTCCGAGCGAGCCAGCAGCAGCAGGCTCGCGATCAGCCGCTCGCAGCGGTCGACCATCTCGCGCAGCGCCTCGCCCATCGATCGCAGGTCACCGACGCTCGCGTCCGGGTCCGCGAGCGCGACGTCGACCTCGGTCCGCATGATCGCCAACGGCGTTCGCAGCTCGTGCGACGCCGACGCGACGAAGTGGCGCTGTCCGGCGAACGCGCCGTCAAGCCGGGCGAGCATTCCGTCAAACGTGTCGGCCAGCTCCTTGAGCTCGTCAGCGGGGCCGTGCAGCGCGATCCGCTCGCCCAGGTTCTCGCCCGAGACGCGGCGCGCGGTGGCGGTGATCTTGCGCAGCGGCGCCAGCGCTCGCCCGGCCAGCAGCCAGCCGATCAGCGAAGACAGAAACGTCATCGCGACGAGCGCGATCACGTACTGCAACAGCAGCGTGTGCAGCGCTTGGGCGATCAGCTGGTGCTCGACGGCCGCGACCAGCTTGGCGTCGCTGGAACCCACGGATGAGCCGAGGTGCCCGGTCGCCGGATGCAGGCCGAGTCGCCGCAGCGCGTCGTCGTGGAAACGGTGGTGACCCTGAAGGTTGCGCCGAACGAGCAGGTAGCCGATCGTCAGCAGCGCCGCCCCGGAGACGAGGAAGACCACCGCGTACAGCGCGGTCAGCCGGAGGCGGATCGTGCGGGCGCGCAACGCGATCATCAGGCGGCGCTCACCCCATCCGGTAGCCGACCCCGATCACCGTCTCGACGACGGGCGGGTCGCCGAGCTTCCGGCGCAACGTCATGATCGTCATCCGCACGACGTTCGTGAACGGGTCGGTGTGCTCGTCCCAGACGCGCTCGAGCAGCTGCTCGGCCGAGACGGTCGCGCCCTGCGCGGCCATCAGCGCCTCGAGCACGCCGAACTCCTTGCGGGCGAGCTCGACCTCGTGTCCGTCCCGGGTCAGTCGCCGGCTCGCCGGATCGAGCTCGAGGTCATGGTGGCGCAGGACCGGGGGCCTTGACGGCAGCGCCCGCCGCGCCAGCGCCTGGATCCGCGCCACCAGCTCGGCGAACCGGAACGGCTTGGCAAGGTAGTCGTCGGCGCCGAGCGCCAGGCCCTCGATCACGTCCTCGAGATCTCCGGCCGCGGTCAGCATCAGGATCCCGGTCTCCGGCCGCTCCTCGCGAACGCTGCGGCAGACGTCATCGCCGTGCAGCACCGGCAGCTGGCGATCGAGCACGAGCACGTCGTAGCGGACGACTCGCGCCTTGGCCAGCGCCTGCTGTCCATCGGGGGCCAGGTCGACCGCCATTCCCTGCCGTCGCAGGCCGCGCGCGATCGCGTCCGCGAGGCGCAGCTCATCTTCGGCGACCAGGACGCGCATCCCAACAGGATGCCCGGCCGCGCCGAAGAGATCAATAAGAGCCGGCGCTGTGGGTGGTTTCAGACGTCGCCACTCGCCTGAGCGCGCAGCAGGTCCCAGGCGCGCGCGATGTCGGCCTCGGTGGTCGAGGGATGCCCGATCGCCAGGCGCAGCACCAGCCGGCCGTTGAGCACCGCGTGCGAGATGAAGATCTCGCCGGTCTGGTTGACGCGGTGCATCAGCCGCTCGTTGCGCGCGTCGGGCCCATCGTGGCGGAAGCAGACGACCGAGAAATGGCGCGGCGCGCACAGCTCCCAGCCGGGCTCGGCGCTGACCCACCGCTCGAACGCCCGGGCGAGCGCGACCCCGTGGCGGATGTGCTGCTGCAGCCCCGAGCGGCCGTAGCAGCGCAGCACCGCCCACAGCTTCAGCGCCCGGAACCGGCGTCCCAGCGCCGGCCCGTACTCGCTCAGCGACAGCGCGTCCTCGGCGTCAGGGGTGCGCAGGTACTCCGGCGTGAGGCTGAACGCCGCCCGGAAGTCGGTCGGTCGGCGGGTCCACAGCAGCGAGATGTCGTTCGGGTTGAGCATCCACTTGTGGGCGTTGACGACCAGCGAGTCAGCCCGCTCGATGCCCGCAAACGCCCAGCGGAACTCGGGGCACACCATCGCCGAGCCGGCATACGCGGCGTCGACGTGCATCCACGTGCCCGTCTGCGCGCAGCGGCGGCCGATCGCGTCGACGGGGTCGACGGCGGTGCTCGCGGTCGTCCCGACCGTCGCCACGATCACGGCCGCCTCGGCGAGGTCGCCGAGGTCGTCGACCCGCATCCGCTGCTGCTCGTCGACCGCCACCTTGCGGAGCCGCATGCCGGCCATCCGCGCGCCCTTCTCGGCGGAGCTGTGGGTCTGCCGCGAGCACAGCACCAGGTCGCGGCCGGTCGTCTCCCGAGCGGCGATCAGCGCCGCCATCGTCGCGATCGAGGCGCTGTCCTCGATGTGGCCGTGCCAGTCGTGGGGCAGCCCCAGCAGTTGCGCGACCCAGTCGAGCACGACGCCCTCGAGCTCGGTCGCGGCCGGCGCCGTGCGCCACAGGATCGAGACCGAGTTGAGCGCCGCGGCCAGCAGCTCGGCGACAATCGCCGGCTCCGAGGAGCCGGTCGCGAAGTATGCGAAGTAGCGCGGATGCTGCCAATGGGTGACGCCCGGCAGGATGATCTCGTCGAGGTCGCGCAGCACGTCGGCGAACGGCTCGGGTTCGTCGGGCGGGCCGGCCGGCAGCGCGGCGCGGATCTCACCGGGCTTGACGCGGGCGAGCACCGGCAGCTCAGCGACCCGCTCGAGGTAGTCCGCAGCCCAGTCGACGGCAGCGTGGCCGTCGGCGCGCAGGTCGATCAACGGCCGTGGGGCGGGCGGGATCGTATCCGCGTCCACGTCGCGGGCGGCGTCTCCGTCCGCGCCGGTCACACGGGTTCGTCGCTGACGGTCTGAAAGCGGATCCCGGCGTCGATCAGCCGGTGCTGCAGCGCGTGTCCCATCGCGACCGCTGGGGTCACCTGCCCGGCCGTCCGCCGCAGCTTGTCATGGGCCAGGCAGAGCGCCGCCTGGGCCAGCATCTTCGACGTCTCCCCGTAGCCCGGATCGCCGCCGCTGACCTCAGCGATCACACGGCGGCCACCGCCCTCGCCCTTGAACCGGACGTTGAACCACGACCGCGTCCGCTTGGCCTCAGACGGCCCGTCACCCTGGTCCATGTACTTCAGCAGCAGGTCACGGGTCGGCTTGACCTGCGCCAGCGTGACCAGCGCCGCGGCGCCGGCCCCGAGCACCGCGAGCGTCGGCAGTCGCTTGACGACGATGTAGTGCGCATAGCGGAAGTCGGGTCCGTAGCGGGGCAGCGCCCGGGCTGAGCGCAGCACGACCAGCGGGTCGATCAGCGGCGGCGCGACCACCCAGCCGCCGCCGGTCTCGTCGAGATGGGGCGGCCTGGTCACGCCCTTGACGATCCGGTCGGTCGGCCGCGGCTCGAGCCGGCGGCGCTCGTCGGCGGCCCGCTTGCCCTGCCGCAACCGGCTGAGGATCTCGACCGTCGAGTGGTAGGTGCCGCCGGAGAACGTCCCGTTCGTGCGCACGAACCCCTCGACCGCGATCGGGACTCCCTCGGGGAGCCGATCGACCGTGTACAGCACGCCGAGGTCGTGCGGGATCGAATCGAAGCCGCACGAGTGGACCAGCCGCGCGCCGGTCTCGGTCGCGCGGGCGTGGTATTTCAGCCACATGCGGTCGACGAACTCGGGCTCGCCGCACAGGTCGACGTAGTCGGTGCCGGCCTCGGCGCAGGCGGCCACCAGCGGCTCGCCGTAGCGGATGTAGGGGCCGACGGTCGTGATCACGACCTTCGTGCATTCCGCCACGCGGCGGATCGAGTCCACGTCGCCGATGTCGGCCTCGATCAGGTCAAGGTTGGCGGCCGCCGGCTCGATCGTCTCCAGGTGGGTTCTGGTCTGCTCGAGCTTGGCCCGGTTGCGCCCGGCGAGCGCCCAGCGCGTCGGGGGGTTGTGCCGGGTCGGGGTCGTGTGCCGGGCCAGGTACTCGGCGGTCAGCCCGCCGGTGAACCCGGTCGCCCCGAACAGGACGAGGTCGTAGGCGCGGTCAGCCATCGCTCAGCTCCTTGGCGAGGCGCAGCGCCGGCTCGGGTTCGACGCCGGCGCGGGCCGCGAGCCAGCACGCGATCGGCGCGGCCTTGCGCTCGGAGGCGTGCGCGGCAACCCCGGCGAGGGCCAGCAGCGTCTCGAGCTCGTCGTCGGTCGGGGGCGCGATCCCGAGCTTGGAGGCGTACGCGTCGAGCCATGGTTCGGCGTTCATCGTCGCGCGAGCCTATCCGGAAGCTGCGCGCCGCGGACTCCGGCCACCACGACCCCGCGGATCATCGCCGCTTGGCAAGATCCCGGCGCAAAGCGAACGGAAAGGCAGCAATGGGAATCCTCGATGACAAGGTGGCGATCGTCACCGGCTCGGCCCGCGGGATCGGCCGGGCGACCGCGGAGCTGTTCACGTCGCAGGGCGCGAAGGTGCTGATCAACGATCTCGACGCCGACGTCGCCGAGCAGACCGCCTCCGAGCTGGACGGCGACACGATCGTGTTCGGCGGCGACCTGACCAAGCCGGGCGTCTGCGACGAGCTCGTGGCCACCATCGTCGGCGAGTGGGGCAAGGTCGACATCCTCGTCAACAACGCCGGCTACACGATGGACGCCCCGATCCACAAGATGTCCGACGAGGCGTTCCAGCGCATGCTCGACATCCACAACATCGTCCCGTTCCGCATGTGCCGCGCCGTCGCTGTCCACATGCGGGAGCCCGCCAAGGCCGAGCGCGAGCAGGGCGTCGAGGTGTTCCGCAAGATCGTCAACGTGAGTTCCATCTCCGGCACGATGGGGAACGCCGGCCAGGCCAACTACGCGTCGGGCAAGTCCGGCGTCGTCGGCCTCACCAAGACCCTCGCCAAGGAGTGGGGCCAGTTCAAGATCAACGTCAACGCGGTCGCGTTCGGTTACATCGAGACCCGCCTGACCGCCGACAAGGACGGCGACAACACGATGGAGATCGACGGCGAGACGGTCCAGCTCGGCATCCCCTCCCAGATGCGCCAGCTCGCCCCCGCGCTGATCCCGATGGGCCGCCCCGGCACCCCGGCCGAGGCCGCCGGCGGCGTCTTCCTGCTCTGCACCCCGTGGGCCAACTACATCACCGGGCAGGTGTTGACGATCTCCGGCGGTCAGTTCGGCGGGATGATCTCCTGATCGCTCGCCGGCGTGCGTGACGTCCCGATCCGCGGCGACACGATCCGCCTCGGCCAGCTGTTGAAGCTGGCCGATGTGATCGACTCCGGCGCCGAGGCGCGCTCGTATCTGGCCGAGGGCTCGGTGACCGTCAACGGCGAACCGGAGGCGCGCCGCGGTCGGCAGCTGCACCCGGGCGACGTCGTCGTCGCGGACGGCGACCAGCTGCGGGTGATCGCAAGCTCGTCCTGACTTGTGAACGTTGGCGAATTCGTTCGGACATCCCGAACCGCATCGCCAACGTTCACGCTATGACGGTGGGTGCCGGTGCACTCCTGCCAGGCCCACGGGTCGGGGATCGAGGCGACGCCTTCGTCGTCGAGCACCAGGGTGGAGCTGACGACGCGGAGTCGCCGGATCCGCCCGGTCGCGAGCGTCGCAAACGGCGGGTTCCAGAAGTCCGCAGCCACGCCATCGCCGTCAGAACGCGTCCGGCTCCCCCATCTCCAGGCGCGACCGGCGCTGGAGCTCGTAGAGGTCGTCGCGGTTGCGGACGTAGCGCCGCGACGAGTCCGCTACGGGCTCGAAGTCCCACTCCGGCCGGACGCCTCGTCCGAGCGCCGCCGACACGAGCCGGCGCTCACGTTGGCTGGCAAGCACGCGCCGGCCGACCGCGGCCAGGTCAACCCGTGCGTCGAGCTCGGCGCGCAGCCGGCGGACGGTGTCTGCCTGCTCGGGCGCGCGGCTCAGGTCGGTCAACTCATGCGGGTCGGACTCCAGGTCGTACAGGAGGTCCGGGTCCTCGAGCGAGCAGATCAGCTTGAAGCGCCCCTCGCGGACCATCGCCGAAGGTGCCGTGACGCCCTCGGCGTGGTACTCGGAGAGGACCGGCCGAGCCGGCGCGGCCCCGGCGCCGGTGATCGCGGCGGCGAGGCTGACCGCCGCTCGAGGCGGCTCGCCCACCGGCCCGGCAGCCCCCCCGGCACCGGCAGCGCCCGCGGCACCGGCAGCGCCGGCCGCACCGGCAGCGCCCGCGGCACCGGCGGCGCCCGCGGCACCGGCGGCGCCCGGCCGCGGTGACACCAGCTCGGCGGGCAGCCCCGCCAGCTCCAGCAACGTCGGCGTCACGTCCAGCAGCGACACCGGCGCCGCGACCCGCCGTGGCCCGGCGCCCGGCACCCGGACGATCAGCGGCACCCGGGCCGACTGCTCGAAGAACGACATCTTGTACCAGAGCCCGCGCTCGCCGAGCATCTCTCCGTGGTCGGCGCAGAACAACACCGTGGTGCGGTCCGCCATCCCTGACCGCTGCAAAGCTCCCAGCACCTCGCCGATCCGCTCGTCCAGGTACGAGACGGCCGCGAAGTACGCGTGCCGCGCGCGGCGGATCTGCTCGTCGGTCAGCGATGCCTCGTCGACGCGACACATCGCGCGCAGCCGCCGGCTATGCGGATCGGCCTGCTCGAGCGGCAGCGACGGCACGGCCGGAACGGGGATCTCCGAGCGCCGGTAGCGCTCCCAGTGGCGCTGGGGGATCTCCCAGGGATCATGGGGATTGGTGAACGACACGAACAGCAGGAACGGCTGGTCGGGCCGGTGGCGGGCGATGTCGTAGAGCTTGCGGACCGCGTGGAAGCAGACCTCCTCGTCGTAGTCGGTCTGCATCGCCGCCGCGCACACGCCCGGGGCGAGCACGCTCTCCATCGTGTGGTACCAGGGCAGCGGCCGGTCCAGCGGACGCGACCAATCCGGCGTCCAGTCGACGTCGGCCGGGTAGATGTCGGCCGTCAGCCGGTGCTCAAAGCCGTGCAGCTGGTCGGGCCCGACGAAGTGCATCTTGCCGGCCACCGCCGTGTGGTAGCCGTGGGCCCGGAGCGCGTGAGCCAGCGTCGGCACGGTCGCCGCCAGCTCCGCCGCGTTGTCATAGACGCCGATGTCCGACGCCGGCCGGCCGGTCAACATCGCCGCGCGCGACGGTGCGCACAGCGGAAACGGGCAGTAGGCGCGGTCGAACACGGTCGCGTCCCGCGCCAGCGCGCTCAGATGGGGCGCCTGCACGAGCGGATCGCCGTAGGCCGGCAGCCATGACGCGGCCAGCTGGTCGGCCATCAGGACGAGGAACGAGGGCGGTTGGGCGGCAGTCACCGAAATCCGAGCGCAGCATAAGCGCGCCCACGACGTCGTGGCCCGCTCGGCGGCCGGCGATCGACCGCCGTCGATGCCAATTTCGCCACAAGACGTTGACAAGGCCGGGTGTCGGTTGTAGGTTGCCGACAATCTGAGGAGGCGACGGTTGGCGACCACCCGTTGGGGATTGGCCACGGTCGAGCGGCGCTCGGCCACGGAACAGGTATTGCAGGAGCTGCGCGCCGCGATCATCGACGGCCGGATCGGCCCTCGGGCGCCGTTGCGCGAGGTGGCGCTCGCCGCGGCGTTCGGCACCGGCCGCTCGGCGATTCGCGAGGCGCTGAGCGCACTCGCGCAAGAAGGCCTGGTCGTCTCCGAGCTCAACCGCGGCACCTGGGTCCGTGAGCTCTCCCCCGCCGACGTGGTCGACGTCTACCGCGCCCGGGAGGCGATCGAGACGGCCGCGGTCGCCGCGGCCCTCGAGCACGGCGCCGTCGAGCTGGCGCCGCTGCGCCGGGCGCTTGACGAGCTGCGCACGGTCTCAGACCGAGACGGGTTCGAGTCTCCATCGCAGGCGCTGATCGCCGCCGACATCGACTTTCACCGCACGCTCGTCGCGCTCGCGCAGAGCCCGCGGCTGAGCCGTGCGCACGAGCCGCTGGCGGCCGAGTCGCAGATGCTGCTCAACTGGCATCCGGTCTACTCGGGCTCTGACTACGTCGACGATCACCAGCGTCTGCTCGATGCGTTCGCGGGCGCGGGCGATGCCGCCGTCGTCGCCGTCCGTCAGCACCTGCGGTTGACCGAGACCCTGATCGTCCCCGAGCTCGAGCACTACTCCAGCCGGGTGGTCGCGACCGTCCCGGCAGCGGTGGCCACGACCGGGGCGCCGGCGGGCTCCGCGGCCCCGGCGGCGGTCGCGCCGGGCGTCCTCGAAGACTCCTTCCACGAGACCCAGGAGGCCGACCGATGACGCAGCCCAACCCGGCCTCCGAGTTCGGCGACCGCTTCACCCGGCGCCAGGTTCTGCGCGGCGCGCTCGCCGGCGGCGCCGCGCTCGGCGCCGGCGGGCTGCTCGCGGCCTGCGCCGGCGTGCAGCCGGGCACCGGCGCGATCAAAGGATCGCCCCCGACCGGCGACGCCAAGCTCCGCCCCGGCGGCTCGATGTCGGTCGGCGCCACCGGCGGCGGCTCGACCGACACGCTCGACGCGCACATCCCGGAAACCGACCCGGACATCATGCGCAACTGGAACCTGTACGAGGCGCTCGCCGTCCGCTCGCCCGATTTCAAGTCGATCGACTACCTGGTCGCCGAGTCGATCGAGCCCGCGCACGCCGGCGATGCCTCCTCGTGGATCGTGACGCTCCGCCAGGGCATCGAGTTCCACAACGGCAAGACGGTCGCGCCTGAGGATGTGATCTTCTCGCTGCAGCGAATCCTCGATCCCAAGGACCCGAAGTCCGGCGCTTCGTCGATCGGCTACGTCGACGCCAAGAACCTCAAACAGGTCGGCTCTCGGCAGGTCCGGATCCCGCTGAAAAGCCCGAACGCCGCGTTCCTCGATGAGATCGGCCAGTACTTCAACGCGATCGTCCCGGTCGGCTATGACCCCGCCAAGCCCGTGGGCACCGGAGCGTTCATGTACGAGTCGTTCACGCCCGGTCAGCAGAGCGTGTTCAAGCGCTTCCCCAACTACTGGCAGCACCCCAAGCCCTACGTCGACGAGTTGACGATCATCGACTTCGCCGAAGACAGCGCGCGCGTCAACGCGCTGCTCGGCGGTCAGCTGCAGGCGATCGACAACCTCCCGACCGCCCAGATCGGCGAAGTCTTGGGCTACGGCGGCTACAAGGTGCTGATCTCCGAGACCGGCCAGTGGCAGCCGTTCACGATGCGCGTCGACCAGGCCCCGTTCTCAGATGCCCGGGTCCGGCAGGCGATGCGGCTGATCGTCGACCGTCCGCAGATGGTGCTGCAGGTCCTCTCGGGCCAGGGTCGCATCGCCAACGACATGTACTCCCCGCTCGATCCGGCCTACAACTCGGCCCTGCCGCAGCGCCACCAGGACCTCGAGCAGGCCAAATCGCTGCTCAAGCAGGCCGGCCACGAGGGCCTGACCGTGACGCTCGTCACCTCGCCGGTGTTCAACGGCGTCGTGCAGGCGGCCGAGGTGTTCGCCCAGCAGGCGATCGGCGCCGGCGTCAAGGTCAACCTCGACCAGGTCAACACGAGCATCTTCTACGGCCCGAACTACCTCAAGTGGGCGTTCGCGCAGGACTTCTGGGCGACGCGCGAGTACCTGCCGCAGGTCGCGCAGGGCTCAGCGCCAGCGGCGCCGTTCAACGAATGTCACTGGCCGCCGAAGACCGCGCAGGGCGCGCAGTTCTCCAAGCTGATCGCCCAGGCCACGGCCGAGCTCGACACGGCCAAGCGGACCGAGCTGTTGCACGAGGCCGAGAAGATCGAGTACGAGATCGGTGGCTACATCATCCCGTACTTCTCCAACCAGATCGACGCCTACACGGGCAAGATGGGTGGCTTCGTGGAGGCGGCATCGGGGTTCCCGTTGGGCAACTACTGGTTCAAGAACGTGGGGTACCTGGCGTGATCAACGAGCACGAGCACAGGGAGCTTCAGCGATGACCCGATTCCTGATCCGACGCGTCCTGCTCGGGATTCTGATCCTGCTGCTGGTTTCGATCGTCGTGTTCTCGGCCACCCAGGCACTCCCGGGCAACGCCGCCCAAGCGATCCTCGGTCGGCAGGCGACCCCGGCACGACTGAAGGCGCTGACCGACCAGCTGCACCTCAACCAGTCCGCCCCGGCCCAGTATTGGCACTGGCTGTCGGGCATCGTCCGAGGCCATTTCGGCACGAGCGCCGCGACCCAGGGTCCGGTCACCAAGTTGATCTCCGGACCGCTGGCCAACTCCGCGTTCCTGGTCGCGATCTCAGCGATCATCGCGATCCCGCTGTCGATCGGGCTCGGCGTGTGGATGGCCGTCAAGCGCGACAAGCCCGCCGACCACATCCTCTCCACCGGCACGCTGGTGCTGGCGGCGCTGCCGGAGTTCGTGATCGGGATCGCGCTGACGCTGCTGCTGGCGACCAAGTACGTCTGGCGGGCGTTCCCGGCGGTCTCGATCATCCCGCCGGGAGACCACGCCTGGGACGTGCCCAAGGTGGTGGTGCTGCCCGCGTTGACGCTGATCCTCGCCGTCACGCCGTACATCAGCCGGATCATGCGCGCGTCGATGGTCGAGGTGCTGCATTCCGACTACGTGACGATGGCGCGGCTGAAGGGCCTCTCGAACCGGACCGTGGTCTGGCGCCACGCGGTCCCCAACGCGATCGTCCCCGCGATCCAGGTGTCGGCGCTGCAGCTGGCGTACATGGCCGGCGGCGTGGTCATCGTCGAGTACGTGTTCGGCTACAACGGCGTCGGCTCGCAGCTGGTCACGGCGGTGACCAACCGTGACATCCCGACCGTGCAGGCGCTGGCGATGATCATCGGCGCCGTGTACGTGGTCGTGAACCTGGTCGCCGATCTGCTGACGATCGTCGTCACCCCGAGACTGAGGACGGCCGGACGATGAGCGCGATCTCGCCGGACATGGAGAACCCGGGCGATCCCACCGCCGCGCCCGAGCTGGTGTCGGCGCCGCCGATCCGCTCGCGTCAGTGGCTGACGCTGCTGAAGTCGACAGTGGGCCAGACGCGCGGCCAGATCGGGCTGACGTTCGTGATCGTGATCGTGGGCTTCGCGCTGCTCGGACCGCTGTTCGCGCCGCACAATCCGAACGCGTTCATCGCGTTCCCCAACCAGGCCCCGGGCGGGCACCTGCTGTTCGGCGCCGACGCGCTCGGTCGCGATGTCTGGAGCCGGTTCCTGCACGGCGGCTGGACGGTGCTCTACATGTCGCTGTCGGCGACGCTGATCGGCGTCGGGATCGGCCTGGCCGTCGGCCTCTCCGCCGCCTACCTGGGCGGCGTCTGGGACGAGATCCTGATGCGGATCGCCGACGTGTTCATGGCGTTCCCGCAGATCGTGCTGGCGCTGCTGGTGGTGACCGCGCTCGGGCCGAAGGTCTACCTGATCATCCTGGTCGTCGGCATTTCCCATGCTCCACGCGTCGCCCGGGTGATCCGCGGCGCCGCCCAGCAAGTCGTCGAACGGGACTTCATCAAGGCGGCCGAGGCGGTCGGCGAGCCCCGACGGCGGGTGATCTTCGGGGAGCTCTTGCCGAACGTGACCTCGCCGCTGATGGTCGAGTTCGGCCTGCGCTGGACGTACTCGATCGGGCTGATCGCCGGGATCAACTTCCTTGGCCTCGGCCTGCAGCCACCACAGTCGGACTGGGGCCTGATGATCAACGACAACCGGCTGTCGCTGACGGTGCAGCCATGGGGCGTGCTGCTCCCGATCATCGGGATCGCGATGCTGACGATCGGAGCCAACCTGCTGACCGACGCGTACGCGCGCTCGGCAATCGGCATCAACCGAGGCGAGGACTAGAGCCATGGCCATCGCAGACCCACCCACCGACGACGCGGTCGTCGTCCGCAATCTGCGGATCGAGCTTGTGTCCTCCGGCGAGGACATCGTCGATCAGATCGTGCTCGAGGTCACCGCCGGCCAGGTGCTCGGCCTCGTCGGCGAGTCGGGCTCGGGCAAGACGACCGTCGGCATGGCGCTGCTGGGCTACACGCGGCCGGGCGGCAAGGTCGTCTCAGGCGAGGTCATGATCGACGGGCGCGACCTGCAGGGACTGCGTCAGGGCGAGCTGCGCCGGCTGCGCGGCGGCACCGTCTCCTACATCCCGCAGGATCCGGGGACGGCGCTGAACCCGGCGCTGCGGATCGGGCGCCAGCTGTCGGAGATGCTCGAGGCCCACTCGCCGTCGATGAGCGACGATGAGCGCGACGCCCGGGTCCGTGAGTCGCTCGAGGAGGTGGCGCTGCCACCGTCGGGCGTCTCGGTCGAAGACTTCCTGAACCGCTACACCCATCAGCTGTCCGGCGGGCAGCAGCAGCGCGTCGCGATCGCGATGGCGTTCGCCAATCGGCCGCACGTGATCGTCTGCGACGAGCCGACGACCGGCCTCGACGTCACCACCCAGGCGCGAGTGCTGAAGACGATCCGTGAGCTCTGCCAGGAGCACGACGTGGCGGCGCTGTACGTCAGCCACGACCTCGCGGTCGTCGCTGAACTGGCCGATCACGTCGCGGTCATGTACGCCGGGCGGATCGTCGAACGCGGCCCGCGTGACGTGATCTTCTCCACTCCGCGCCACCCGTACACGCGCCGGTTGCTGCGAGCCGTGCCCGACCTCGAGGGCAAGCGGGCCGTGCTCGGGATCCCCGGACGCGCGCCGCTGCCGGGCAACCGGCCCAGTGGTTGCTTCTTCACCCCCCGCTGCGATCTGGCGATCGATCAGTGCTCCAAGGAGTTTCCGGCGCCGACCTCGTATGCGGACGGCAAGCACCTGGTCTGCTGCTATCGCGCTGACGACGCGCCGTCGGCGATCAGGGTGGCCGCCGAGCCCGCGCCGATGGGACCCGCCGGCGATGTCGTGCTGGCGTTGCAGCACATCGACGCCAGCTACGGCTCCCATCAGATCCTGCACGATGTCGACTTCGAGGTCCACCGCAACCAGTGCGTCGCGCTGGTCGGCGAATCCGGCTCGGGCAAGACGACGACCGCGCGTTGTGTCGCCGGCCTGCACCGCCAGTACACGGGCGAGATTCAGCTCGACGGCGTCACGCTGGGTCAGTCGGCGCGCGCGCGCACCGGCGACGCCCGCAAGCGAATCCAGTACATCTTCCAGAACCCGTATGCGTCGCTGAACCCCCGGCGGACGATCGGCCAGATACTGGCGCGCCAGCTGCATCTGTTTCCGCCCGAGGGCGGCACCTCGCGCTCGACGATCGGCACCAAGGTCGCCGAGACGCTGGAGCGCGTCGCGCTCTCGCGCGAGGCGGCGAGTCGCTACCCCGATCAGCTGTCAGGCGGTGAGCGCCAACGCGTCGCGGTGGCCCGCGCGCTTGCCGCCGAGCCGTCGCTGCTGGTCTGCGACGAGATCACCTCGGCGCTCGACGTCTCGGTCCAGGCGGCGATCATCGAGCTGCTGCGCGACCTGCGTGAGCAGACCGGCCTGTCGCTGCTGTTCATCACCCACAACCTGGCGCTGATCCGGACGATCGCCGACAAGGTGATCGTGATGACCGAGGGCAAGATCGTCGAGGCCGACGACACGATCACGGTGTTCGAGCATCCCCAGGCCGAGTACACACAGCGGCTGCTCTCGAACACGCCGACGGTCGAGAACGCGCTCGGTGGTCACCAGCGCTTCTAGGCTCTCGCGCCCGTGAATACCGAGGCGTTCATCACCTGCGCGATCACCGGCGCCGGCGACACGACCTCGCGTTCGGACCTGGTGCCGGTGACGCCCGAGCAGATCGCCCAGTCCGCGATCGGCGCCGCGCGCGCCGGTGCGGCCGTCGTCCACATCCACGTCCGTGACCCCGAGACGCGGCAGGGCTCCCGCGACGTCTCGCTCTACCGCCGCGCCGTCGAGATCGTCCGCGGCGCCGACGTCGACGCGGTGATCAACCTGACCGCCGGGATGGGCGGCGACCTCGTCCTCGGCGGCCCCCAGTCGCCGCTGCCGCTGGCCGACGACGGCACCGACATGGTCGGCGCGTCCGAGCGCCTGGCACACGTGGCCGAGCTGCGGCCCGAGATCTGCACGCTGGACTGCGGAACGATGAACTTCGCCGCCGGCGGCGACTACGTGATGACCAACACGCCGGACATGCTGCGGACGATGGCCGCCGAGATCAGGGCGCTCGGGGTCCGGCCGGAGCTGGAGGTATTCGACTACGGCCAGCTGGTGATGGTGCACGACCTCGTCGCCGAGGGGCTGATCGACGATCCGGTGCTGATCCAGCTGTGCATGGGGATCCGCTACGGCGCCCCCGACGATCCACAGACGCTGATCGGGCTGGTTGACAAGCTGCCGCCGGGCACCGTGTTCTCGGCGTTTTCGATTGGGCGGATGCAGCTGCCGTACGTGGCGATGGCGGTGCTCGCCGGCGGCAACGTCCGCGTCGGGCTCGAGGACAACCTGTACCTGGGACCGGGTGAGAAGGCGACGAACGCCGGACTTGTCGAGCGGGCGCGAACGATTCTGGAAGCGATGAACGTCCGCGTGCTCGGCCCCGAAGACGTTCGTGACCGGCTCGCCCTGCGAGCCGGTGACTGACGACCGGCTGCCGCGCCGCGCCGCCCTGCTCGGCTCCGGCGTGATCGGCGGCGGCTGGGCCGCCCGGCTGCTGCTGTCGGGCGTCGACGTCGCGCTCTACGACCCCGCTCCGGGCGCCGACGAGATCGCATATGCGACGCTCGAGCGGGCCCGGCGGGCGTGGTCTGCACTGACGCTCGTGTCGCCGCCGGCGCCCGGGACGCTGACGCTGGCCGACACCGTCGCCGAGGCGGTCGCGGGCGCCGAGCTCGTGCAGGAGTCCGCGCCTGAGCGCGAACCGCTGAAGCTCGACCTGCTGGCGCAGGCGTCCGAGGCCGCCCCCGCCGACGCGATCATCGCCTCCTCCACCTCGGGGCTGTTGCCGACCCGGATCTCGTCCGGGATGGCCCACCCCGAGCGGTTCCTGGTCGCGCACCCGTTCAACCCCGTCTACCTGCTGCCGCTGGTCGAGCTGTGCGGCGGCTCGAGCACGTCACCAGAGACGATCGAACGGGCGGCCTCGCTGTACCGCGCGTTGGGGATGCACCCCCTGGTCATCCGCCACGAGATCGACGGCTTCATCGCCGACCGGCTGTTGGAGGCGGTCTGGCGCGAGGCACTCTGGCTGGTCCACGACGGCGTCGCGACCGCCGAGGAGATCGACGACGCGCTGCGCTACGGCCCGGGCCTGCGCTGGTCGACGATGGGCACGTTCCTGATCTACCGTTTGGCCGGCGGCGAGGCCGGGATGCGGCACTTCATGGCCCAGTTCGGCCCGACGCTGGGGCTGCCGTGGACCAAGCTCACCGACGTCCCCGAGCTCGACGACGACTTGCTCGACACGCTCGTCGCGCAATCGGACGCGCAGGCCGCCGGCCGCTCGTTCGAGGAGCTCGCCCGGATCCGCGACGACTGCCTGGTGGCCGTGCTGAGCGGGCTGCGCGGGCAGGCGTGGGGCGCCGGCAACGACGTCGCGTCGACCGAGCGGCGCTGGCAGCGGGCGGCGCTGGCCGCCGGCGACAGAGCCCCGGCGGGCGACGACGGTGCCCAGGCGGCCGGCGACGGGCTGCTGCACCTGCACGAGGTGATCGTCGCGCCCGAGTGGATCGACTACAACGGCCATATGACCGAGCACCGCTACCTGGAGCTGCTCGCCGACACGACCGACACGTTCCTGCCGCTGATCGGCGCCGGCGCCGACTACGCCGCGTCCGGCAGCTCGTACTACTCGGTCGAGACGCACATCCGCCACTTCGGCGAGGCGCACGCGGGCGACCGCCTGGCGGTCAGCACGCAGTTGCTGCACCACGATCGCAAGCGGCTGCGTCTGTTCCACGAGATCCGCCGCGCCGACGACGGCACCCGGATCGCGGTCGGCGAGCACATGCTGCTGCACGTCGACATGGCCGCGGGCCGCGCGGTCGCCGCCGGCGCCGACGTGCTCGGGCGACTGGACCGGATCGCCGCCGCGCAGCGGGCGCTGGCGTGGCCGGAGTCCGCCGGGCGCGGGATCGGCGGCGACCGCCCGGGCGCACCGCCCGACGGCGCGCACGGACCCACCGCCCCGGCGCCCGATCTGCCCCGGCGAAATCTTTGAACATATTTGTGCAGCGAGGTCTTTGCGGGTTACCCTCTTCGGAGACCCGAGATCAACGACCGTCGGAGGGTAGATGCCCGAGAAGATGTGGAGTGGCGAGCCGTTCTGGGGGCTCGGTTACGAGTGGGACCCAGAGTGGGTGCTGACCGACCGCCAGCGTGAGCTTCGTGACCAGCTGATCGAGCTCTGCGCGTCGGAGATGCGGGCCAACGCCAAGGTCTCCGACGACAAGCTCGAGTACCCCCGCAAGAACCTGGAGCTGCTCGGCCGCCACGGCTTCCTGGCGCTGACCGTCCCGACCGAGTACGGAGGCCTCGGCGAGGACCATGTCGGCTTCTCGATGACCTGTGAGACGATCGCCCGCTACGGCTGCGCCTCGACCGCGATGTGTTACGTGATGCACATGGCGGCCGTCAACACGATCATGTTGCGCCCCACCGACGAGCTGATCGAGAAATACATCAAGCCGCTCAACGGCGGCAAGATCGGCACGCTGTCCTACTCGGACCCGGAGACCGGCTCGCACTTCTGGTACCCGATCTCGTCCAGCGCGGTCCGTGAGAACGGTGGCTACAAGGTCAACAAGAAGGCCTCGTGGACGACCTCTGGCGGCTTCGCCGACTTCTACGTGGTGCAGACCACGAGCCCGGACTTCTCCGGCTACGACGACCTGTCGGTGTTCGTGATCGACGGCAAGGATGTCAAGTCCCAGCCGTCGACCTGGGATGCGCTCGGCCTGCGCGGTAACCAGTCGGGCCCGATCCAGGTCGAGGACGTCGAGATCCCGGCCAGCCAGATCGTCGGCCCTGAGGGCGACGGCGCCGCCTCCAACGACGAGTCCGTCGACCCGTGGTTCCTGATCGGCTCGAGCTCGGTCTGGAACGGGCTCGCGCTCGGCGCGATCGACATCGCCAAGCGCCAGACGACCCGCAAGCGCCACGTCGACGTCGGCCTGCGCGTCGCCGACTATCCGACGATCCAGGACTACGTCGGCGAGGCCGTGATGGACACCAACGCCTGCCGCCTGTTCGTTTTCTCGGTCGCGCAGGCGATGGACAACGCGACCGACCACAACACCAAGCAGCTGCCCCACGGCGAGTTCGCGCGCGCGAACTTCCTGCATTGGGCGTGGCAGATCAAGTTCGAGGCGGCCAAGAACACCGCCCACGTCGTCGACAAGATGCTGCACGCCTGCGGCGGCTCGGGCTACAAGCGTGACATGGAGCTCGAGCGCTACCTGCGTGACGCGAAGGCCGGCTGGGTGATGGGCCCGACCAACGAGGTGCTGCGCCAGTTCGTCGGCAAGGCGGTGCTGCTCGGGTTCGACGCGCTCGACTACTGGAACCAGACGTACAACCGGCGCGCGGTCGAGAACGAGATCAAGAAGCTCGACGACGACGGCAAGCGCAAGCTTGCCGAGGAGCTGCTGGCTCAGGTCGACAAGGCGCCGGCGTCGGTCTAGGCGGGCAGCGGCGATGGCCACGTTCGCCCCGGTCCTGCTCGACGGCCTGCTGACGCGTAATCCGGCGCTGGAGACCTTCCCGGTCCGCGCCGGCGGCGTGACCGTGATCGAGCTGGCCGGGGACGACCGGGTCGAGATCGTCGATCTGTACGGCGGGCAGGTGGCGGAGGTGACCGTGCTCGGCGCGCCGGTCGAGTTGGTGCAGGATGCGCCCGCGACGGTGGTGCGAGCGGCAGCGAACGGCGGAATGGCGGAAAAGTCCGGAATAGACGTACAAATCCTCCAATCCGTCGGCGCTACGTTGACCAGCCGCGGCGTCGACCCCCACGATGCCCGCTGCGCGCAGCTGTTCGGGCCCGACTCCTCTCCCAGTAATTCGATCGAAATAGTCGCGCAGGGCGACACGACCCTGATCGTCGCCGCCCCGGGAGGACGCGTCGTCGACGGCGAACTGCCGGCGACCGATCTGCAACTGCGGGTGACGCGTGCCCGGCCCCGACCCGCCGACGAAGCGCCGCTGCCACCGCCGCTGGCCGAGCCGCGCCTCGACTTCCGGGTCGACCGCGCCAGCGCCCTGTCGTATGAGGTCCGCGCAGGCGAGTACATCCAGGTGATCGACGTCCGCGGCAAGCAGTGCTCGGACTTCCTGGCCTTCGACGCGCACAAGCTCGCCGATGGCGTGCAGCGCGGCCTTGACGCGACCGTGACCCGGACGCTGATGGGCAACGCCTACCCGCAGCCCGGCCTGCACGGCAAGTTCTACGACCTCGATATGGACCCGCTGGTCGAGGTCGTCCGCGACACCGTCGGCCGCCACGACACGTTCGCGCTCGCGTGCCAGGCGAAGTACTACGAGGACCTCGGCTACCCGGGCCACATCAACTGCACCGACAACTTCAACGGGGCGCTCGACCGGTTCGAGATCGCGCCGCGGCGCGGCTGGGAGGCGCTGAACTTCTTCTACAACACCGCGTTTGACTCGTCCATGCAGCTGATCTCCGACGAGCCGTGGTCCCGGCCCGGCGATTACGTGATGCTGCGCGCGATGAGCGACCTGGTGTGCGCCTCCTCGGCCTGCCCCGATGACATCGACCCGTCCAACGGCTGGGAGGTAACGGACATCCATGTGCGCGTTTATCCGCCGCAGAACCGCTTCTCGACCGCGATCGCTCGGCGCGTGACCGCCGACGCCGAGCCGGTGCTGACCCGGGAGACCGCATTTCACTCCCGCAACGCCGCGCTGACCAAGAGCTTCGTCGAGTACCGCGGCTACTGGTTGCCGCACTGCTTCAACAACGAGGGCGCGATCGCCGAGTACTGGGCGTGCCGCGAGAAGCTGGCCGTGATGGACCTCTCGCCACTGCGCAAGTGGGAGGTGCTCGGACCCGACGCCGAGGCGCTGATGCAGTGGATCGTGACCCGCAACATCCGCAAGCTGTCGGTCGGCCAGGTCGTCTACACGGCGCTGTGCAACGAGACCGGCGGGATGATCGACGACGCGACCGTCTTCCGCCTCGGTCAGGACAACTTCCGCTTCATCGGCGGCGACGAGTACGACGGGATCTGGATGCGCCAGGTCGCCGACGAGCATGGGCTGAAGGTGCTGATCAAGCCGGCGACCGACCAGCTGCACAACGTCGCCGTCCAGGGTCCGCTGAGCCGCGAGGCGCTGGCCGAGATCGTCTGGGCGCCACCGTCGCAGCCGGGGCTCACCGACCTGAAGTGGTTCCGGTTTCTGGTCGGCCGACTCGGTGACCATAAGGGGATCCCGGTGATCGTCTCCCGCACCGGCTACAGCGGCGAGCTCGGCTACGAGGTGTTCTGCCATCCGTCCGACGGCGAGGCGGTGTGGGACGCGATCTGGAAGGTGGGCGAGCCACGCGGGATGCTGCCGCTCGGGCTGGAGGCGCTCGACCTGCTGCGGATCGAGGCCGGGCTGATCTTCGCCGGCTACGAGTTCGACGACCAGGTCGACCCGTTCGAGGCGGGGATCGGGTTCACGGTCGCGTCGGACGGCGAGGACTTCGTCGGCCGCGACGCCCTGCTGGAGCGAAGCGCGCATCCCCAGCGCAAGCTGGTCGGCCTCCAGCTGGACGGCAACGAGGTCTGCGGGCACGGCGACGAGGTCTACGTCGACCGGCGCCGGGTCGGCGTGATCACGAGCGGGATGCGCTCGCCGCTGCTGCACGCGTCGATCGCGCTGTGCCGGATGAACGCCGGCTACGCCGAGCTCGGCACGCGCGTCGAGGTCGGCAAGCTCGACGGGATCCAGAAGCGGCTGCCGGCGACCGTCGTCCGCTATCCGTTCTACGACCCGGAGAAACAGCGTCCGCGATCGTGACAGAGCCAGTGCCCCGTCGAGACGGAGTTGCCAAGCTGACCCGGGTCGCGGAGGTCGCGACCGGCGAGAACGCGGGCCTGATGCCCCCGCCCAAGCGCGCCGGCTCGGCCAGTTACCCCGCGATCACGGCCCGCGGTGGACGCACGCTCGACGACGTCACCACGTCCGCCCGGCACGCGATCGAGCAGCCGACCGGCGTGGCCCGGCTGACGCCGCGGTCCGCCGCCGCGGAGCGCGCCGCGCGTGAGCTGCGCCAGGTGATGGGCCGGTTCGCCACCGGCGTCACGGTCGTGACCACCGTCCACCGGCAGACGATCCACGGGATGACCGCCAACGCGTTCCTGTCGGTGTCGCTGCGTCCCCCGCTCGTGCTCGTCTCGCTCGGCCGCTGCCGGATGTCGGAGATGCTGCCCCGCACCGGCCGCTACGGCATCAGCGTGCTCGCCTCCGACCAGCAGCACTTCGCCGCCCATTTCGCCGGACAGCGGGTGTCACCGGTCGATCCGTCGTTCGCCTGGCACGGGGAGCTTCCGCTGCTCGACGGTGCGCTGGCCCATGTCGGCTGCACGGTCGTCGACGTCCACCCCGCCGGCGACCACGTGCTCTGGATCGGCTCGGTCGAGCATCTCTGGCACCGTGATGGCGAGCCGCTGCTGTTCTACACCGGGCGCTTCGGAACCCTGCGGGAGGTCAGCGACCGCGTCAAGTCGTAAACGACTTCACGTTGGGAAAACGCCCGGGGGGGGCGTTTTCCCAGGCGTGGATCGCGACCACGGCGGGAGGCGGCCCGGGCGGCTTGGGGAACGCCGCCAGGCGGTTCCCCAAGTGAAAACTCGTTTACGAGTTTTCACCGGCGACCCAGACCAGACAGCCCGCGTCTCGTCGCAGCACCCGCGCGGCGGCGCGGAACCGACGGCGCGACGTGCGGGCCAGGTCGGGGCCGAACACGAGCAGACCCGGGTCCAGCTCATGGGCCAACTCAACGAGCGCTCTGACGGGCCGGCGGCTCGAGACCCGCAACAGCTCGGTGGCGATGCCCAGCGCGGCCGCGCGTCCCGCCGTCGCCCGGACGGCGTCGAGATCCTCCTCGTGTGGCAGGGTTGCGTACTCGGGAGCCAGCCTGAGCGTCAGCGGATACGGTGGCAGCACGAGCATATTGGCGACGATCAGCTTGACCCCCGCCTCGAGCGCGCTGTCGAGCGCCATCCGCTCGGCGCTCGGGTCGACGCGCACCGACAGCGTCCCGAGCATGACCGGGCGCGCGGTCGACCGCCCCGAGACGGTCCGCCGGGCCGCACCACGGTTGCGGTCGAGGATCTGCGCCATGGCTGGAGATGATTCTACGAGCGCCGGAGTTTGGCCAAGTTTGTCCAAACGGCCATTTGACCCACTTTGTACAAACTGGTATATCTCCCGCACCGCGGGCGCAGGCGCTCAGTCACTCATCTTGAGAGGTGAAGAATGGCCGAAGCAGTCGTCGAGGAACGCCATCTGATCAAGTCGTTGCGGTGGTGGGACGGGTTCACCATCGCGATGTGCAATCCCGGCTTCCTGTTCGGGTTCTTGGGCTACACGTACGGCGTGTTCGGCGTGCTCGGGTCAGTGATCATGTGGGGCATCTCCGCCATCATCGGGATGATCCTCACCTGGATCTATATCGAGCCGGCGACGATGTTCCCCAATCAATCCGGCGGTATCTCGCTCTACGCCAACGAGGCATGGCGCAAGTACACGACGTTCGTCGGCCCGATCGCGACGTTCGGCTACTGGATCGGCTGGTCCGTGGTGCTCGCGATCTTCGGCAAGGTCATCGGCGATCTGGTTCAGTCTCGCTGGTTCCCGCACTCGACCTGGAGCGTCTACGACGGCGTCGTGCACCTCGGGTTGTCCAACTTCATCGCGGTCGGCGTGATCATCGGCGTGTGGGCGTTCAACATCTTCGGCATCCGCCCGGCGAAGATCCTCACGTACGTCACCGCTGGACTGCTGTTCATCGTGCTGATCGTCTTCATGTTCGTGCCCTACTTCACCGGCGACTGGCATTCAAGCAACGTCCACGCGACGTTCCCCGGCCCCTGGGGCGGCACCAAGCTTGTGTTCGTTTACCTGTTCCTGCTCGGATGGTCGTCGTGGGCGTGCGAGGTGTGCGCCACCTTTGCCCCCGAGTACAAGACCGAGCGCGACACGCACATCGCGCTGCGCAGTTCTGCGATTTTCGTCGTCGGCGTATTCATCCTCGTGCCGCTTGGCCTGGGCGGCGTCAGCGGCATCCCGTCGGCCGCCACGGCGGAGGGCCAGTTCTACACCGGCGCGCTCCAGACGATCGCGGGGCACACGTTCGGGACGTTCTTGGTGATCTGCCTGCTCGCCAGCCTGATCCTCTCGATGGCTGCGTCCACGGCCGACGGCAGCCGGGCGCTCTACGGGATCTCCAGGGCCGGTCTGACGATCAAGCAGCTCGGCAAGCTCAACCGCTACCACGTTCCCGGAAACGCGATGACGGTCGATCTGTTCGTCAACGTCCTGCTCGTGCTGTTCATCTCGAGCAACCTGGCGATCCTCTATATGAGCAACATCGGCTACATCCTCGCCCACCTGCTCGCGGTCAGCGGCTTCCTGCTGTTGCGTAAGGACCGCCCGAACTGGCCGAGGCCATACAAGCTCTCAGCGATCTGGGTCCCGATCGCCTTGTTCATGACGTTCCTGGTCGCGTTCCTGCTCGTCGTCGGCGCCGGTGCCCCGCATCTGAACGGCTACGGGACCTGGACGGACTTCGCGATCGGCGTCGGCGTGCTCCTGGCCTCGGTGCTGCTGTTCATCTTCCGGCGTGTGGTGCAGGACGGCGAGCGGATCCACTTCCGCGAGGAGACGCCGACGATGCCGGGCGAGGGCGACTGGCCGGAGGGGTTCGACTCGCCGGCGCCGATCGCGCCCGTGGCGAGCTGAGGGGGAGTTCGGCGCCATGCGGCAACGCGCGGGCTAAGGAGACGAGATGCAGAAGATCGTCCTCGGCTATGACGACAGCGAGGCATCGCAACGAGCGCTCGAGCGCGCAGCGACCCTCGCACGCTCGTTCCAGTCGGAGCTGATCGTCACGAGCGTGGCCCCGCTGCTGACCGGCATCGGTCGATCAGCCGGCCCCGTCGATCCCGTCGATCCGCCCGCCAAGCATGCGGCGGAGCTGGCCACTGCCCGCTCCTACCTCGAAGGTCAGGGCCTCGAGGCGGAGTATCTCTCGGCGGTGGGCAATCCCGCGGACACGATCGTCGACGTCGCCAACGACCGGGCGGCCGACCTGATCGTCGTCGGCACGCGCGAGCCGGGCGTCCTGCAGCGCCTGCTCGGACAGAGCGTCAGCGATGCGGTCGCCCACCACGCACACTGCGACGTTCTGATCGTGCACTGAAGGGCGCGGGAGCGCGCGCCTGTCCGCGCGGTTGCTACGACGCCTGCGGCGTCGCGGTCCACAAGCGCCGAGCGGAAAGCCGTGATTGCTCATGAACAATTCCTGGCCTGAGCTGCCGGTGTCTTGCCTGATATCGGCAATCCCGCGCGTGACATGAGCGATCTGGCGCGGAGCGACGGACAGCGTCAGTCGGCCTTGATCTGCCAGCGCGGCCGGTCGGCGATCGCCTTGTACTGTCGGCGCCGGCGGGCGGGACGGACGAAGGTTCCCCAAAAGAACCCCACCAGCGCCACGACCAGCAGCGCCGCGAGCGGCCGCCCGACCAAGACGAGCGCGAGCACGACGCACGCGAGAGCCGCGAACACGATCGACGGCACGATCCGGTCCCGGACGCGGTCGCGTCGCAGCGCGGCGTACTCCCCCACCGGGATCCGATTGGTGTCGTACCGGCGCCCGCACCCCTCGCAGCGCCACCGCTCCCCGTAACGAAGGTCGCGGCGCTCGCCGCACTCGCACGTGACCGTGATCGGCGGCCCGCGGCGAACCGACCTCGGCAACGCCGGCCCCGTTCCCACTGGATGCGCCGACCGATCCGGGCTCATCTCAGTGCGCCGGAGGTTCCCAGCCCTCGAGCACGGGCGGCTTGTAGTCGGTGCCGACGGTTCGCGATCCCGCCACCCACGGCCCGAGCTCCGGCTGAGCGAACTTCGCGTGGCGTCCTTTCAGCATGATTCCGTACGAGTTCCCGGACTGCAGGTGCTTGATCAGCACCTTACGCGCGAGTTCGTCCTCGCGCCCGACGGGGATCTCGAAGTAGATCTTGATGAACGAATTCGAGTAGCGATCGAACACCGCCGGCACCCCGTCCTCGGCCAGCAGGGTCACGTCCTCGAGCCAGTTGATGTCCGCGCCGGGAGTCGCTGCCAGCAGGTCGATGTCCTCCACCAGCGACGCGTCCTCCTGGTAGTCGAAGCGGCGTCCTGACAGGTACTCGGAGTCGATCGCGACGGTCTTCTCGGGCTCTGACGGCATCTGCCTGACATCGGCGGTCATCGTGCGACCTCCTCGGAGTCCGGCGACGGCAGGTAGTCGATCGGGTTGGCGACGTGACGCTCCAGCAGTTTCTCGATCCGCGCCAACGTCTTCTCCTCCGACACCCCCGGGATGTAGTCGGTCCCCGCCAGCGGCACCTTCGCCATCGCCGACGCCTCGACCGTCAGCGCGCACAGATCCTCAGGCTCGAGCGAGTGCACGTTGGTCTTCCCGCACGCCCGCGCCAGCATCTGGCACTCCAGCGTCAGCGTGTGCAGGAAGTTGTAGACGCGCTCGGCGGCCTCATCGACGACCAGCCGGCGGCGCAGCTCCGGGTCCTGGGTGGCGACCCCGACCGGGCAGCGGCCGGTGTGGCAGTGGTAGCAGCGCCCGGCGGGCACACCGATCGTGCCCTCGTAGTCGGTGACGCCCGGGATCTCCTTATTGCAGTTGAGCGCCATCAGCGCGCTGTGACCGATCGCGATCGCGTCGGCGCCGAGCGCCAGCGCCTTGGCGACATCGCCGCCGTTGCGGATGCCGCCGGCGACGACCAGATCGATCTCGTCGGCCAGGCCGACGTCCTCCAGGGCGCGCCGTGCCTCGGGAATCGCTGCCATCAGCGGGATCCCGGTCTCCTCAGCGGCGGTGTGCGGGCCGGCCCCGGTGCCGCCCTCGGCGCCGTCCAGGTAGATGATGTCCGGACCGCACTTGGCCGCCATCCGCACGTCGTCGTAGACGCGCGCGGCGCCCAGCTTGAGTTGGATCGGGATCTCGTAGTTGGTCGCCTCGCGGACCTCCTGGATCTTCAGCGAGAGGTCATCGGGACCCAGCCAGTCAGGGTGACGGGCCGGCGAACGCTGGTCGATCCCGGCCGGCAGCGAACGCATCTCGGCGACCTGCTCGGTCACCTTCTGGCCCATCAGGTGGCCACCGAGGCCGACCTTGCACCCCTGCCCGATGAAGAACTCGCAGGCGTCGGCGAGCATCAGGTGGTGGGGGTTGAACCCGTACCGGCTCTGGATCACCTGGTAATACCACTTGGTCGACAGGTCGCGCTCGGGCGGGATCATCCCGCCCTCGCCTGAGCAGGTCGCGGTCCCGGCCATCGAGGCGCCCTTGGCGAGCGCCATCTTCGCCTCCAGCGACAGCGCGCCGAACGACATCCCGGTGATGTAGACGGGGATGTCGAGCTCGATCGGATTGGACGCGAACCGTGACCCGAGCACGGTCTTGGTCGTGCACTTCTCCCGGTAGCCCTCGATCACGAACCGGGTCAGCGTGCCTGGCATGAACATCAGCTCGTCCCAGTGCGGGATCTTCTTGAACATCGAGAAGCCGCGCATCCGGTAGCGCCCGAGCTCGGACTTGACGTGGATGTCGTCGATCACCTCAGGGGTGAAGATCTTCGAGTGCCCGAGGACGTTGCGGGCACTCGGCGCGTTCTCATCAACCATGGTGTGGATTCCCCCCTTCGATTAGAGGACGAGCTTGCGCTCGGAAGGCTCGAGCGAGTCGTAGTTGTAGAGCTGCTTGCCGCAGACGAACTTGCTGAACTGCGGCGGCGTGCCGAGGTCGTAGATCTTGAACTTGCGTTCGATCAGCTCGGTGTCGGCGTCGGTCCACTCGCCCTCGACGCAGTCGACGCCGAGCGACTTGACCTTGCCGGCGACGTAGATCTCGCCGTCGTACATCGAGTCGCCGAGGCCCGGGCCGACGTTCCCGCAGATGATCTGGCGCCCGCGCTGCATCATGAAGCCGGTCATCGAACCGGCGTCGCCGAGCGAGATGATCGTCCCGCCCTTCTGGTCGATTCCGGTCCGGGCACCGACGCGGCCCTTGATGACCAGGTCGCCGCCGCGGATCGCCGCGCCGGTCAGCGAGCCGGCGTTCGATTCGATCACGACGACGCCGGACATCATGTTCTCGCACGCCGACCAACCGACGCGGCCGGCGATCCTGACCTCGGGCCCGTCGATCATCCCGAGCCCGAAGTACCCGAGCGAGCCCTCGAAGTTGATCCGGCAGCGGGTCAGGATCCCCGCGCCGAGCGAGTGCTTGGCCCCCGGGTTCCTGACCGTCACCTCGGTCACACCCTGCTCGTACAGCAGCCAGCGCAGCTCCAGGTTGATCCGCCGCGTCGTCATCTCCTTCGCGTCGAACTCGGCGCTCGTGCCGTCGATCTCGGAGACCTTCGCGACGCGGGCGTCGATCTCGACCAGCCCGCGCGGATCCATCAGCGGCGCATCGGGGGGCGCAGCTGCAGCTGTCATCGGTTCCATACCATCACCGTGCTCTCGTAGGGGTCATACGTCTCGATCTCGTGGTCGATCACGGCGCGGATCGCGATCTCCTCCGACGCCAGCGCGACCATGTCCTCGCCCTCGTACAGGACCAGCGGCTTGGCGGCGAGCTCGTCCTTGGCCATCCCGAGCGCATCCTCGGACACGCAGATGTAGGTGAACACGCCGTCGAGGTCCTCGAGCGAGTGGTGCATCGCGTCCTCGAGCGACTCGCCGCCGGCCATCCGGTCGGCCAGGTATACGGCGATGATCTCCGAGTCGCACATCGACGCGAACCGGTGGCCGTGGGACTCCAGGCGCCGGCGCCACTGGTGGTAGTTGGTCAGCTGCCCGTTGTGCACGACGGCGACGTCGGAGAACGGGTAGGCCCAGTACGGGTGGGCGTTCGCGATGTCGACGTCGGATTCGGTCGCCATCCGCACGTGCCCGATCCCGTGCGATCCGAAGTAGCCGTCGAGGTCGTAGGCGGTGGCGACGGACTTCGCGTCGCCGAGGTCCTTGACGATCTCCAGCGAATGGCCGAGCGACAGCACCTCGGCCTGCGGGACCGACTCGATGTAGTCGGCGAGGTGCTTGAGCTCCGCGTGGTAGTCGACCGTCACCTGCAGCGTGTACTCGTTGACGTCCTCCGTGTCCTTGATCGTCGCGCCGGCGCCCTTGATCCGGATCAGCACCTCTCGCCGGCGCCGGGCGACGTCGTCGGCGAAGTCCAGATCGCGCGGCGCCGTCGACTCGGCCAGATTGACGCGGACGGTGTACTCGCCCGACGGTTGGTGGTACAGCGCGTAGCCGGTCGAGTCCGGACCGCGGTGCTTCATCGACTGCAGCATCGAGGTCATGTCGCGCCCGATCCGGTGGGCGCCGTTGCCGTTCTTGTAGATGATCCCGGCGATTCCACACATCAGGGCAAGACCTCCAGGTACTCGTCGCGCTCCCAATCGGTGACGGCGGCCAGGTAGCGCTCCCATTCGTCGCGCTTGTAATGATGGAAGACCTTGTAGAGACGCCCGGGCAACGCGCTGCGCACGACGTCGTCAGCGGCGAGCGCCTCCAGCGCCTTGCCGAGCGAGTCGGGCACCTTCTCGATCTCGGCGCCCTCGGCCAGCAGATCGTAGGTGTTGCCCTGCTGCGGCGGACCCGGATCGAGCTCACGCCGGACGCCGTCGAGACCCGCGCGCAGCAGCGTCGCGACCGTCAGGTACGGGTTGCAGCTGGAGTCAACGCCGCGGTACTCAAAGCGCCCGCCGGAGGCGACGCGGACCGTCGTCGTGCGGTTCTGCCAGCCCCAGTTCTTGTAGATCGGCGCCCAGAAGCCCGTGTCCCACATCCGGCAGTAGGAGTTGACGGTCGGGTTGCCGACGCACATCAGCGCCGGGAAGTGCTCGAGCATCCCGCCGAGGAAGTGGCGGGCGAACTGCGA
>Ga0302326_10001410_pt1 | contig 61312 bp, 51 predicted proteins | sample Palsa_T0_3_FD_202264 | JGI IMG/M metagenome (GOLD analysis project Ga0302326, IMG submission 202264) | Peat permafrost microbial communities from Stordalen Mire near Abisko, Sweden - Palsa_T0_3 | ecosystem: Environmental > Terrestrial > Soil > Palsa > Peat permafrost | place: Sweden: Abisko...
CTGCACGATCTGCCACTTCTCTTCGGGGGTTCGCTCTACTCGTGGTCTCCTGCCCATGATGCCTCCTGTTTTGGAGGCCCTGATTCTACCTAGATGAGGTGTCCAGTTTTAGAGGGGAGCACTACAGTCATCCATCAGGTACAAGCTCTGGCACGATGGTAGAAACCAGAGATTTCGCTTCACCCCCGCCTGCCGCAAAACCTCGGCTAGGTACGGAAAGCCGCCAACCTTCGGCCTAATTGCCATCGCTCGTTTCTGCGCTGCCTGAAGTTTCTCTATCGTGCTACTCATTGTCACTCCGCAATGTCGTATTTAGCCGATGTCCAGGGAACGATTCTACCGTTGAATCCAGCTGCGGGCCAATGTACATGAAGCGTCTTGCCTGGGGGTGCCGGATCGCCTGCCGCGTAGGCAAGTGATCTCGGAAACTGAGGGGGACCAAGCCGTACAGCCGTCATTCTCTCAATTAGAATACAGAGGCTTGTCCATGTGTTCCAGATGGCATTTTCTGCCCATGCGGTCCAACGGGAGAATTTTCGATAGAAAGCTCGAAGCCTGAAGCTGCCAAGGCGCATGTTGAATTTGCGCTCAAGTCCGTGACCCGCCAGAATCATCCAGAGTCATGAGCTCTTCTGGAAAGGGATTGAAGAAAGTCTGATCGCGCAGATATTTTGATTTGAATCTTATGACCCAGGATCTTAGTATGCTCGCGGCACTACACAACGGCGTCCTGCCTCGCCGATACGATTCCAATATTTCCAGGAAGTGCAGCTTTTCACTTGTGGATAGCCTCTTCTTCAAGTGACCGAGGGCGTACATAAGGACCGTGATAGGCGATGCGCGTCTCACGGGTTTGCCGAGCGCCTCCCGAAAATATCTCGCGTATAAGTCCAAAACGATAGCGGTCCGTTCTCCATCGGCGTTCGCAACAATTCTCTCCAGTTCACTCAGCTTGGTCTGGCTGTATGCCATCAAGAGCAGATGATTCAACGAATGAAAGCGTGCGAGACTGTGCATCGATCCGGATTGTTGAAGTTCGCGTAATCGAGCAAGTGCGAAGATGCGCGTCAGAAAATGTTCGCGAATGCTCAGATTTTTAAGTCGGCCTTCGTCTTCTACTGCCAAGTCGCCGAACTTTTCCAGAACAGCGCCTCCGAACAAACCGGCCGTTCTACCAATTGCTGGACCTTTCTCCGGCCCGGAATAAAACTTCACATCTGTGAATCCGCAGGATGGCGATCGATTTTTCAGAATGAACCCGTCCACTTTTCCTAAAGTGTCGAGGAACCCGGACGTAAATCCCCGCATGCTTTCCGACAGATTCAAGCCAGACGAGGGCTGAATGAGTTTCGACTCGTCCCCGCAGCAAATGATGCGCACGGGCGCACGTGGAATCCCCAAGCCGATCTCGACCTCTGGGCAAACGGAGATGACCTCTATGTGTGGCGTAAGGCGTGCAACAAATTTATCGTGTACGATCCCTCCGTTGTATCGGCAGGAATCAAAGCCGATGCATTTGCTGATGACAATTGTGGGTTTCGGGAAGTTGGTCAATGGCCTTTCTCCATAGCACGCACGATCCCGCGCAGCATTCCTGCGAAGATCAAATGGTGGATCGGATATAGGAGGTACCAGTAGAGCTGTCCGAACAACCCGACCGGGTCGAAGATAGCCGTCTGGCGAATGAGCGATCCTGAACCAGAGGGTTCCACCTCGAACTGCAACCACGCTCGACCTGGTAAACGCATTTCTGCCGACAGTCGGACCAGATGGTCTCGTTGAACTTCTTCGACCCGCCAGAAATCAACAGTGTCGCCTGGGAAGAGATGATCTGGCACGCGCCGCCCACGCCGCATGCCCGCCCCACCAAACAGCAGGTCCAGCAACCCGCGAATTCGCCAGAGCCAATTTCCATAGTACCAACCCGTCTTCCCGCCCAATCGTTCGATTGGGCGAAAGGCAATGGCCGCACAAAATGGCACACGCGCCGATCGCGAGTCCACAATACGGCGACCGAATGTAGTTCCGCCCCACTGCGGTGAAGCTGCAACGGAAGAGAACGCATCGGACCAGCGCGTTTCGGCAAACTCCCGATCTTCATTGGCGAGCGCCCTGGTCAGTGCCTCACTAAAGCCAAGTGGCCGAATTGAGAATAAATCAGCTGCTGATTGGTCCCTTACAACGGTTTCGTTACGCAAACTATCCACTAACTCGCGACCGACACGCGCGTAGACGGGTGTGACAAGACCCAACCAAAGGCTTGATAGTCGCGGAGAGAGCACTGGCACAGGAATCATCCATCGCTTCAGCCCACGCTGACGGGCGTATTCCTTCATGAGATCCAAATAGCTGACCTGGTCGGCTCCGCCGATCTCAATAATGCTGCTGCCATTGATCTTGAGGTCGAGCGCCTGCATCAGATAGGCAATAACGTCTTCGATTGCAATTGGCTGCGTGCGTGTTGTTACCCAGCGAGGAGTGATCATCGCTGGCAGTTTCTCAACCAGGGCCCGTATCATTTCGAAAGAAGCGCTACCCGACCCAATCACGATTGAGGCTCTAAATTCGATGGTCGCTACCCCGGACTCTCGCAGGATACGGCCGACTTCTTGGCGGCTTCTCAGATGTGCCGAAAGTTCCCTGCCGCTGCCAAGTCCGCCGAGATAGATAATGCGCTGTACGCCTGCATCACGAGCCGAGACTGCGAACGCTTGCACTGATCGTCGGTCTTCCTCCTCAAAGGAATTCGCCGAACCCATTGCATGTACAAGGTAGTAGGCGGTGTGCACACCGATCATGTTCGACGGAAGGGACTTTGCATCGAGAACATCGCCCTTCACCACTTCCGTTGTGCGCGCCACCCGCTGATTTAGAGTTTCGGGATGGCGTGACAGGCAACGTATGTGGTAACCGACGCCTTCGAGTGCGCGAAGCAATCGTCCGCCGACATACCCTGTCGGTCCTGTCAGCAGAATTAATTTAGAATCATTTAACAAGAGTCACGCCTTCATTCAAGACTAGGAAGATTGGGCGTTTCGACCGCCTCGGGGCCGCGAGAAATTACCTGCTTACGCTGTTGTAAAAGCTTCATTGCCTTGAGGCTATTCGGACAACGGAAGAAGAACTGTGTAGTTTGGGACAAGTTCTTATGAGTTATCGCGTGTATAGATTTTGGTTTAGAGTCCCGTGGTGCCGCGACGGCAGGTGAGCAGGTGAACTTCTATCTTCCAGAAAGCAGCGGAAGCGACAAGGAAATGTCTCCCCGTAAAGATGCCGTGTAACTCCTACGAGCGACCTTTGTCGCGCCCACCGGGGATGCGCTAACTTCCGAACGGCTTCCCGAAATTCGGGAGACAAGTTCCGTGACTTTTGGATCGGAATCGCGTTCACCAATTTCTAAAGAAAGCAGATGTGCCCCCTGTGCCGAACGTGTGCCAGAATGCGATGTTTTTCGTGCCGTTGGGGTTAGCTTTGAGCGAAAAGCAGATTCCCCAAATTACTGAAAACACAGGGAAGTGAAAGCAGTTGATGGCGCTGTTGGAGTCGGATAGTGCGCGCGCAAGGCATTGGAGCCTATGGAGGTGTTGGAGGGAATGGAAGGAATAGAGGGCACACGAGCAGCGGTGCCAGCGACATAATTAATTCGAGCTTTTCAGGCGACTCCGTCAAATCGCCTGCCTCATAAGCAGAACCCCGCCACATTCAAGATGATCAATTCAAATCAAGCCCCCGCAACCATCCGATTTTCAGTTCCAACTTGCGCCGGACTCAGAACTTGCCAAAACTACTCAGCTTTGAGGTGAGCCCTTTCGTTTCATCGGGCGGCGTCGGGCCGTGGGTATTTTGATGAGGCATTCTACGGTTCACATGCTCTTCGACAAAGGACTAGGATTGTCGCGATGGTGCCGGATACCAAGAACGCTGTTGGTTGCAGCGCTGAGATAGAAGCGAAACAACTGATTGCTTTGTGCCGTGCGGGAAGGCTGTACGAGGTCGAGCAATGGATCAACGAAGGCAGGTCGCTCGACATTTCCGCCGCAACAAAACGTGGTCGTCAGAGAAATGTGCTCGAAATTGCCGTGGAGACAGGATTCCACAGCATGGTCGAACTCCTGGCCAAACGCGGCGGCGACGAGTCCTCAAAAAACGCTGCTCTGGCCCAAGCTGTATCGTCACACAGACTAGATCTTGTTGAATTGCTCGTGCAGCATGGGGCCGATATTAATTCCATTAACTTGGCGGATGTTCTCCTTAATTGGGAACCGAAAATGATCCGATTCTTTCTCGACCGTGGTGCCGACCCTATTCGAGGGCGGCCATTTGCTGTGGCATTTGGTGCCAGAATCCGGACTGCACTTCGGCCCTTTCTCGAATGCAAAGAGTCTTCCCCAGAACTCGCGCCACAACTCCAGGAGCAACTCGATTGCGCCTTGCGCCACTTCTGTGCTGAAGGGGATCTGAAGTGGGTCAGTTTGCTCATGTGGGCGGGAGGCGACCCACGGTCGCGTGGGCCAAGCCTGGAGAAAGACTATACAGAAGATTCAGAGTGCTACACATCTGGCCTGGAGGAGGCCTGCCGCTCAGAAAACGCCGAAGTACTGAAAAAGCTGAAACCCGACCCTACGCGCGACAACTTCGCCGTGCTTCTGTGCGAAGCGGCCATGTGGGGCCGCAAGGCAGCTCTTGAGTACTTGCTTGCATTCGGCATCAACCCCAATGACAAACCGAATGGTGGGTCATCGGCGCTGGATAGCGCATTGTGGAATTTGAACTTTAGCCGTTTCAAGCCGTACGGCAGCGGAGGTTTGAAATCGAGATACGATGTTTCAAACGCCTTCGAGTGCCTAGGTATGTTGGTTGCGCACGGCGCGATCTGGACCCCTGACGATGCGTACCATGTGAGCTCTCTGCGCCGCACGCTCCTTGAGTGCGAGCCGAGCGTAACAATTGAGCTGCTCCAGCTCTTTCGGAAACATCACGCCTGTGCTGCCGAACTAGTTCACAAACTGCTGGGCACACCTCGAATGAAAGAACATCTGAAAGCGGTCGCAGCTGGCCTCCTACGGCTCGGAATTAATTTGGAAAAGAAGATAAGGCTCAGGCCGTCAAATAATCCGCTTAGCCTTTAACACGCCAAAAGATCGCATTCTGGAGGAAGCACCATGGAGCAATACGATCGAGAGGAACTCTATGAAAGAGTCTGGGAGAAGCCGATGCTGAAGGTGGCCGAGGAATATGGCGTCTCCTCTGTCGCCCTTGGCAAGACCTGTCGGAAACTTTGTGTGCCGGTGCCGGGTCGGGGGCATTGGGCGAAGGTTGCTCACGGACATCAAGGTGTCAGGAAAATACCGCTCCCCAAGCTGGATAAAGTGCCCGTGATTTGTCGGTCTCCAATTGCAGCCAAGAAGCCGCCCAGTTTCGACCAAGCGGACCCTGAATTCGCAGCTGTAGATCAACTGTTCTCTTCCGGCGCATTGAACTCGCAGCCTGTCGGTCCTACCGCCCGAACTCATCCCCTGATTCGACACAGTACCAGCCTGCTACGGAGTCGGAGCAGGAAGGATGAGCATGGCATTCTGTTGCCAAGAGACGTGGGTGGACTGGACGTGAAGGTGAGCGAAGGCACGCTCGAACGTGCACTGCAAGTAATGGCGCAGGTGGTCGCGGTTTTAGAGCGACAGGGCTACAGCGTAACGGTATCGGACACAAGTCGAACAGCCGCCGTGATCAATAATGAGCGTGTGTTCTTCGGAATTGAAGAGCCAATCCGGAAGGTAGTCGTACAGAAACCCCGCGTGCCCAACCCAACGGATCGCTGGGACTATGATGAAACGATCTCGTACGAACCGGGAGGCAAGCTGGCCCTTTGCATCCACTCGGGCACATCCTCGGGAGAACGGGGGGAACGAGTGCGCTGGAGCGACGCAAAAGTCCAACGCGTGGAATCCCGCGTTGCGGATTTCGTGGCAGGGCTCATGCGAATAGCTATCGTTCAGAGGCGTCGAGAAGAAAAGCGCAAACGAGATGAGGCGGAGAAAGAAAAGCGCGCCCGAGAGCGGGCGCAGCTACAGAAAGAGGTTCAGGAAGAGGAAGAACAGCTCAAGAAATTCGATGATTGGATGGAGGCGTGGGAGCGCGCAGAACGGATGCGCAAGTTCATAACGGCGTATGCAGAAAAAAGCAGCTCGTGGTCAGCCGAAAAACAGCCGAAATACAAGGCGTGGATTGAATGGGCAACACAGCAAGCAGATCGAGTAGATCCCTTCGTTTCAGAGAAACCGGCCTCGGTGCTGGATCGCAAGCACGAGATCAGCCGCTGGTAGCTCACATGCGACGGTTCGACCAATCGCCGTCGGACCTTATAATTGCGTTGGAAGCATCGCCGCAAAGCAGGCGCGTCCCCTGTGCCAAAAGTGTGCCAGAATCCGATCTTTTCGTGCCATTGGGGTTAGCTTTGAGCGAAAAGCAGATTCCCCAAATTACTGAAAACACAGAGAAGTGAAAGTAGTTGATGGAGCTGTTGGAGTCGGATAGGGCGCGCCCAAGGCAGGCGCGCTACCAGGCTGCGCTACGCCCCGACAAGACGTGCTGCACACATTCTAAAGCGCTTTCCAACGTTGCTGCTACTCCAATCGGATTTTACCTCGCCTGCGCCGAATTGTTCCTCCGGAGTACTCACGCACCGCCTTCGTATTGCCTATCGTTCGCGCTGATCGCCGGTTTATTCTCTCCTTGACAGCTTAGGAGTGTTCGCGCTATTCTCCTAACTATCTTAGGAGGGCTCGTGACCGACCAAGCTCAACTGCTTCCTGGCACTCTCGACCTCCTCATCCTGCGGGCCGTTTCGCTCGGCCCGCTGCATGGGTACGGCGTCCTTCTGCGTATCGGGCAGATCTCAGGCAATGCGCTGCTGATCGAACAGGGCGCACTCTATCCCGGTCTGTTTCGCCTGGTCCGTCAGGGACTGCTCCGGGCGAACTGGGGCACGTCGGAGAACAATCGCCGCGCCAAGTTCTACGAACTCACCGCCGCGGGCCGCAAGCGTCTGCGGGAAGAGACCGAGAGCTGGAATCGTCTCGCGACCGCAATCGGCGCGGCACTCGCAGTGCAACCGGAGGAAGTATGAAACTCCTCGACTCGCTTCGATTCCGCATCGCCACTCTTTTCCGGCGTTCGCAGATGAATGCTGAGGTGGAGGAGGAGCTTCGCTCGCATATCGAGCATCGCGCGGACGATTTGCAGCGCTCCGGGCTTCCTCGTCCTGAAGCCGAGCGTCGCGCGCGTCTCGAATTTGGCGGCCATGTGCGGTTCAAAGAGGCGTGCAACGATGCCCTTGGCAGCAATTTTATCGAGACCCTTATACAGGATATTCGCTTCGGCCTGCGGATGTTGCGCAAGTCTCCCGGTTTCACCGCGGTGGCGGTCGGAACCCTCGCTTTGGGCATCGGCGCAAACGCCTTAGTTTTTAGCGTATTGAACGCGCTGATACTGCGCCCGTTGAATGTGCCGCAACCGCAAAGCCTCTACGCAATCGAGCGCAGGGCAAGCTTCTTGGATCCGTCGCAGTCGTATCCAGACTATCTCGATCTGCGCGATCGAAATCGCAGCTTTGACAGTCTGGCAGCTTTCACCATCACGGAGGCGGGCCTGGACACGGGGCAAAATGCAACTCCCTCGTGGGCCGAGGAAGTAAGCGGAAACTACTTCGACACGTTGGGCATTCAGCCCTATCTTGGCCGTTTCTTTCACGGCTCTGATGAGCGCGGACCAAACAGCGCACCGTATTTAGTTCTCGGATACGCGTATTGGCACGTACATTTTCAGGATGACCCTCAGGTAGTGGGCCGCATTGTCGGCGTTAACAAGCACCCTTTCACGATCCTCGGGGTAGCCCCGCTTGGTTTTCACGGGACATTGTTGTTCGGCGCTCCGGATTTCTTTGTGCCAATGGTTAACCAAGAGCAGGTAGAGGGTTCGAACTTCCTGAATGCGCGCGGAAACCGTTGGGTATTTATGGTAATGGGGCATCTCAAGCCGGGAGTCACTCCGGCGCAGGCGATTGCGGACCTGAACTCGATTGGCGCGTATTTCGGAAAGAATTACCCCAAAGACGATGGACAAATGACCTTTACACTGGCGCGTCCAAGTCTCTATGGTGACTATCTTGGCCGTCCGATACGGGCGTTCGTCACGGCCTTGATGCTGCTGGCGGGATTAATCCTGTTGGCGGCATGCGCCAACCTCGGCAGTCTATTTGCTGCGCGTGCGACCGACCGCGCGCGAGAAATTGCTCTACGGCTCGCGCTGGGATCGAGCCGCCTACGCATTTTGCGGCAATTATTCACGGAAGCCCTATTGCTTTCATTCATGGGAGGCGCTGTCGGGCTATGGGGCAGCGTGATGCTTTTGGGCTGGCTGCGCGCGTGGCAGCCAGTGCCCAGATATCCGATGAATCTGCCGCTCGACCCAGACGTTCACGTTTATGTGGTCGCGTTGTTGTTGGCATTAGTGAGTGGATTCCTGTTCGGCGCGGTCCCGGTGAGGCAGATCCTTCGCACGGATCCATATCAAATCGTGAAGTCTGGATCGATCGTCGCAGTCGGCCGGCGGATTACTGTCCGGGACCTTTTGCTTGCGGTGCAAATTGCTATCTGCGCAGTGTTGGTTACTTCTTCGATGGTTGCCGTGCGTGGGCTGGCACGCTCGCTGCACAGCAATTTTGGGTTTGAGCCCCGAAACGCGATGCTGGTGGACACAGACCTGAATATGTCCGGTTACAGCGGCGACGCAGTACCCGCAATGCAAAAGCGCATGATCGATTCCCTGGAGACGATCCCTGGCGTGACGTCCGTGGGGTTGATTGACTGGCCGCCTCTACATGAGGCCTGGAACAGCACGAACGTCTTCACTGACGCAACTGCGGATCTAAGAGCATCAAATGCGGCTGCTGAGGTCGTGGTGTACAGCATTTCCCCAGAATACTTTCGTGCGGCAGGCACATCGCTCTTGGCGGGCAGAAGCATTTCCTGGACTGACGACCAAAAGTCTCCGCGCGTCGCCGTAGTGAACCGGGAGTTTGCTCGCCGGTTGTTCGGCTCCGCAACAAACGCGATGGGCAACTATTACAAGAGGCAGGATGGGACGCGAATACAAGTGGTGGGTATTGCGGAGGATGGAAAGTACACGAGCCTCACAGAAGATCCGCATCCGGCAATGTTTCTCTCAATTCTGCAATTCCCGACGAGTGAGATGCATATGGTGGTCCGCTCGAATGCTGATCCCCAGCACCTGGCAGCCGCCATCAAGAGTGAATTTCGGGGATTGGATGCTGGGCTGCCTTTCTACATTCAAACGTGGAGTGAAAAACTCAACAGCGCTTTGTTTGCGTCGCGTGTAGCGACTGTTTCATTGGGTGTGCTGGGCGTGATGGGCGCGATGCTGTCTATAACCGGCATTTTTGGAATGGCTGCGTATTCGGTCAGTAAGCGGAGGCGGGAGTTGGGAATTCGTATCGCCCTCGGCGCGCAACGAAAGGAAGTGTTACAGGCGGCGTTGGGCCGTGCATTCAAATTGCTGGTTTTTGGGTCAGCAGCGGGATTGGTCCTGGGAATTCTCGCGAGCCGGGTACTTGCTTCCATCGTGTATCAGGCAACTCCGCGCGACCCGCTCGTACTAGCTGGCGTTGTCCTGGCCATGGCATTGCTGGGGCTATTGGCTACATGGATTCCGGCGCAACGCGCCCTGTCGGTCGATCCTTCTATCCTGATGCGCGAGGAGTGAATTGGCCCTAACGCTTGTATGTGGTGTCACTGAAGCGCTCGGGATCGTCGATTTCCAGAAACGGAATATTGCGTAGGAACCACGGACCGTGAGCGCGACTGATCTCGTCACGAAGTACTATACGTAACCAATTCGCACCGTGTACCAAGAAATTTCTTCGACTCCGCATATTCGGTCAAGGATACTAAGCTCCCTTCCAGAATGCCCTTTTCCGGGCTGCCGTGTCCTCTCCCCTCAGCTCATGGGAATCGAGTCAAAAGATTGCGCTTTGGTTTGAGTCCGCTGCTTTTCGAGCGAATCGGACCGGCGCCGCTTATCAGACTCTCGGGGCGAGGCGGAGATGAAGGCAATAAAGCGTATTAGACAGGAATGCCACGCCGGTATCCTGCGGGCAACATCGGTGGGGGCCCGGATCTTTACCGCGCGCCAACGAAGTTTTTCAGGAGGCCGCGGATGGGTCTAAGTTTGAAGTCTTTGCGGACACAGGGGCCAATGAGAATCCTTGTCGCCGATGACGATCTGATGACGCGAGGTCTCCTGAAAAGAATATTGGAACGCGCGGGTTACGAAGTCGTTGCTGTCGACAACGGGCGCGCGGCGCTGGAATGTCTCGCCAGCAAGACAGGACCGCGGTTGGCACTATTGGATTGGCTAATGCCAGAGTATGACGGACTTCAAGTTTGCCGCGAGATACGCCGGCACACGGAGTATCCCTACATCTATGCGATTCTGCTCAGTTCAAGAGATGCCAAGCGGGACGTCGTCAGCGGGCTCGAGGCGGGCGCCGACGACTATTTGACCAAGCCATGCGACGCCGATGAGCTAAAGGCGCGATTGCGCGCCGGCAAACGTATCCTGAAACTGGAAGATAAATTAACCCACGATGCGCTTCACGACCCGCTTACACAGCTACCGAATCGCGCGTTCTTCTTGGAACGCCTGGCTCTATGCGTCGGATGGGGAATGCAACATCCTGATTATAAATTCGCCGTGCTGTCGGTGGACATGGATCGCTTCAAGATCGTGAACGACAGCCTGGGTAACGTCGCCGGTGACTGGCTTCTGGTGGAGATTGCGGCTCGGTTGGCAGGATCGATCCGGCGGGAGGACGCCATGGTACGTTCGGCGGAGGCAGGCGGGATGGCCGGTAAACCGGAAGAGGGCGGCATATTGGCGAGGCTGGGAGGCGACAAATTCACAATCCTGCTCGATGACATCCGAAACGCCAGTGAGGGAATTCGCGTGGCCGAAAGAATTCAAAAAAACATCCAAGCTCCGTTTCTTATCGACACGCACGAGGTGTTCACAACGGCCAGCATTGGCATTGCCGTCAGCGGAAGCGGATACAGCGCGGCAGAAGACGTGCTTGGCGACGCCAATACCGCGATGTCCCGCGCAAAAGCTCTCGGTAAAGCGCGGTATGAAATGTGCGACCCCGCGATGCACGATACTGCCACGGGCCGCTTTAGACTGGAAACGGATCTTCGCCAGGCTACGGAGCGGAAAGAATTCCGCATCCACTATCAACCCATCGTGTCGTTGGGCGAATGCCGCATCATCGGATTCGAAGCGTTGGTGCGCTGGCAGCGGCCAGAATTTGGCCTGGTGATGCCGGCCGGATTCATCTCAGTGGCCGAAGAGACTGGTTTAATTTTATCGATTGGGAATTGGGTTTTGCTTGAGGCTTGCCGCCAGATGAACGCCTGGAACCGGGAATTCCCATGCACGCCGAAGTTTAGCGTAGCCGTTAATATTTCCGCCAAGCAGTTTGCTCAGCCGGACCTGGTAAGCCAGATCGGGCAAATATTGCGCGAAACCGGCCTCGCGCCCGACGGTTTGAAACTCGAACTGACCGAGAGTGTCACCATGCGCGACGAGGAGCGGACCACGCGAATTTTGAGCGAACTCAGAACTCTCGGCGTGCGTCTCTGCATCGACGACTTCGGCACAGGATATTCGTCTTTGAGTTACTTGCGCCGCTTTGCGCTGGACGTTTTGAAAATCGACCGCTCTTTCATTTCCGAAATGCTGGCCAACAGCGAAAGCCGGGAAATCGTAAAAACCATCTTGAGTCTCGGAAACAATCTGGGCATGGACGTCGTGGCAGAGGGTGTGGAGACACCCGAACAGATGAGCTTGCTGAAATCGCTTGGTTGCGATTTTGCGCAGGGCTATTTCTTCTCCCGGCCGCTCGATTCGCCGATGGTGGAGCGAACTCTGGTGACATCGGCCGCGAACTATTACACGCTGCCGCAAGGATTTCCCATGCGACTGGTCGCTCCGGCGGGTTGAATTCCCTCTGTTCCCGTGATCGAAATGAAGCATAGGTTTGTTTTTTCCTGTCGTAGGGAACGCCGAGCGTAAAAGGAGCCGTGGCTCGTTGAACATCCAGCGGGAAAGACAGCTTGACCCTCTCCGAGGGTAATATAGGATTAAATTCCCTTTCAAGAAACCGGTGCGCGGCTACAGGCTGCCCTCTTTCAGCCTCCAGTGTCGCGTCCGGATTAGAGCTTCCAAACCATAGTTGGTGTGAGATGACGACGTACTCTCTATTGAGTCGCAACGCGCAACATGCGTTCGGGCCTGCCATTTCGATTTTGGTCGTCGAGGCTGCGAAATCCCTCAGCGCCAAGATCGCGCCTGGCGAATGCGGCTGGCTGGTCGAGGCACCCCGGTGATTACCCGCGAGCTCCGCGAAAGCAAGGAGTCGGGAGCGAAGTACCGTGGCCTATTGGAAGCTGCGCCCGATGCGATGGTGGTTGTGAACCAGGGCGGCGAAATCGTTCTGCTCAATGTTCAGGCGGAAAAGCAGTTCGGTTACCGCCGTGATGAACTTGTAGGCCAGAAGGTGAAAAACATCATTCCGGAGGGATTCGCGGAACGCCTTATCGCCGATGGTACACGAAGCGCTGCCGAGGTGCTGGCGCAGCACATCGGGACGGGGCTTGAGCTCATCGGGCAGCGGAAGGATGGAAGTGAGTTTCCGATCGAGATCATGCTGAGTCCTCTTGAAAGTGCCGATGGAATCCTGGTGACGGCCGCGATCCGTGACATCACCACGCGCAGGGATGAGGAAAAGCATCTGGCGCAAATGGAGGGTAGACGCCGGCTTGCGGAGGAGGCGCTCCGAGAAAGCGAAGAGAGCTATCGGATGCTCCTCCATGGAATCCAGGACTACGCGATCTTTATGATGGATCCGCGGGGCCAGATTCTCAATTGGAATGCCGGTGCCGAACGAATCAAAGGATACATAGCTGAAGAGATCATCGGTCGTAACTTCTCTTGTTTCTTTCCTCCGGAAGACATTGAGCGGGGCAGGCCCGAGGAGGTGCTCCGAACGACTGCCGAAAACGGCCGGCACGAAGAACAAGGCATGCGCATGCGGAAGGACGGCTCGCGATTCTTGGCGAGTCTCACGTTCACAGCTTTGCGCGACCCAGCCGGAAACCTGCGGGGGTTTTCTGAGTTCAGCCACGATCTCAGCGAGAGTAAGGAATCGGGGGCGAAATATCGCGGACTGTTGGAGGCCGCCCCGGACGCGATGGTGGTGGTGAACCATGGCGGGGAGATTGTCTTGCTAAACCTGCAGGCGGAGAAACAGTTCGGATACTACCGCGATGAACTTGTAGGGCAGAAGGTGACGAACATCATTCCGGAGGGATTCGCGGAACGGCTGATTGCGGACGCTCTACGTTCCGCGGAAGACGCGTTGGCGCAGCAGATTGGCACGGGCATTGAGCTCACCGGGCGGCGGAAGGATGGAAGCGGCTTTCCAATCGAGATCATGCTGAGTCCTCTCGAAAGCGCCGAGGGAGTTTTGGTAACGGCGGCGATCCGAGACATCACCAAGCGGAAAAAGGCCGAAGCGAATCTTTTGCAGAAGGTGGAGGAATTAAACCGGTCGAATCAGGAATTGGAGCAATTTGCATACATTGCCTCGCACGACTTACAAGAGCCGCTGCGAATGGTGGCCAGTTACACCCAGCTTCTATCGAGGCGGTATAAGGGACAGCTCGGCTCGGATGCCGATGAATTCATCGCATTCGCAGTGGACGGCGCCAGCCGCATGCAGCGGCTAATCCAAGATCTGCTGGCGTATTCGCGCGCCGGAACAAAAGCAAAGCTTTTGTTCGACACCTCCAGCGAAGAAGCGTTGCAACAGGCGCTTGTAAATCTGCGCGGCGCCATCGAAGAAAGCCACGCGGTGGTGACGCACGATCCGCTGCCCACCGTCCTAGCGGACGAGATGCAATTGGTTCAATTATTTCAGAACTTGGTTGGCAATGCCGTCAAGTACCAAAATCCCGGGATCCCACGGATTCACATCTCCGCCGCAAGAAATGGCGGTAACAAATGGAGATTTTCGATCAAAGACAATGGACTCGGAATCGATTCGCAGTACTTCGACAAGATTTTTGGCATGTTCCAGCGGCTGCACAAGCGCGAAGAGTTTGCGGGCACGGGCGTGGGATTGGCCATCTGCAAGAAAATTGTCGAGCGGCACGGCGGCAGCATTTCGGTGGAATCACAACCCGGCCACGGTTCCACGTTTCACTTTGCCCTGGAAGGGAGTGAACGGGAATCATGAAGGCAATCGAAGCAGGCGGTAGGCCGAAAGAGGTTCTGTTGGTCGAAGATAGCCCCGGCGATGTTCGCCTGACGAAGGAGGCGTTCCGCGCCGCCAATGCGTCCATCCATTTGCACGTGGCTTCCGACGGCATTGAGGCCATCGCTTTTCTGAAGCGCGAGGGACCCCACGTCGACGCCCCTCGCCCGGACCTCATTTTGCTGGATTTGAACCTGCCTAAAATGGATGGCCGGGAGGTACTGGCTCATATCAAGGAGGACGACAGGCTGAAAACGATCCCGACAGTCATTCTGACTACTTCCGACTCGGAAGCCGATGTTGCAAAAAGCTATCAACTTCAGGCGAACTGCTACCTCAGCAAACCCGTGCAGTTCGACGCATTTGAGAACCTGGTGAAGAGCATCAATGATTTCTGGTTGACCAAGGTCAAATTACCCCAGCAGCAAAGGTAAAGCGGATGACTAAGAAATCATTCAAAATACTTTTCTTGGTCGAAGATAACCCCGGAGACGCCCGTCTGCTGCGAGAGATGCTCGAAGATCACGGCTCGCCCGAAACGGAACTGACGCACGTGGAGTGCATGAGCGATGCCGAGAAACATCTCGCCCAGCAACCGGTTGACATTATCTTGCTGGACCTGGGGCTACCCGATGCGCATGGACTGGATGCGGTGCGGCGGGCCCGGGCAGCCGCGCCCCACGTACCGCTAGTGGTCCTGACCGGGTTGGATGACGAATCGCTGGCCACGCAAGCCCTGCAAGAAGGCGCGCAAGACTATCTCATCAAAGGCCAGATCGACGGGCGCGGCCTTATTCGAGCCCTCCGTTACGCGGTCGAGCGCAAAGCGTCGGAAGAGGCGTTATTTGTGGAAAAGGAGCGCGCCCAAGTGACGCTGAACTCCATCGGCGACGCCGTTGTTTGCACGGACATCGCGGGGAATATTACCTTCCTCAATGTCGTCGCGGAAAAAATGACGGGCTGGCAGGGGAAAGAGGCGGCAGGCCACCCCATGGCCGAAGTACTCCAGATTACGGATGCCACCAGCAGCGAAACCACTCCGAATCCGATGGCTCTGGCTATTGTGCGCAACATAACCATGAACCTGCCGCCGAATTGTACCCTTGTCCGGCGTGACGGATTTAAGATTCCAATTGAAGACTCCGTCGCCCCCATCCACGACCGTGAAGGGCAAGCTACCGGTGCGGTGATCGTTTTCCACGACGTAAGCGTGGCACGAGCGATGGCCGGGCAGTTGGCTCACTTGGCCGAACATGACTTTCTGACCGGTTTGCCCAATCGAATGCTCCTGAACGACCGGGTAGCCCAGGCAATCACGTTAGCGCCGCGGCATATGAAAAAGGTTGCGGTGCTTTTTTTGGATTTGGATGGTTTCAAACATATTAACGATTCTCTTGGACACCCGATCGGCGACAAGCTTCTTCAAGCTATTGGAAAACGCCTCGTAGAGTGCGTTCGCGGCTCGGACACGGTAAGCCGGCAGGGAGGCGATGAATTCGTCGTGCTGCTGTCAGAAGTCGAACACGCCGAAGACGCCGCCATCTCGGCGGTAAGACTCCTGCAGGGCGTGGCGGGGTCTTATTCCATTGGCATGCATGATCTTCACGTTTCCGCGAGCATTGGCGTGAGCATCTATCCCGACGACGGACTGGATGCGGAGACACTCATCAAGAACGCGGACACGGCAATGTATCAGGCCAAGGAGAACGGCCGTCAGAGCTATCAGTTCTTCAAGCCATCCATGAATGTTCGCGCCGTCGAGCGGCAATCCATTGAGGAAAGCCTCCGCCGGGCGATGGAACGGCAGGAATTCACGCTGCACTACCAACCGAAGATCGATCTGCGGACGGGAGAAATCACTGGTGCGGAGGCATTGTTGCGTTGGACGCACCCGGTTCGAGGGCTTGTCTCCCCGGCGCAATTTATTCCCGTGGCCGAGGATTGCGGGCTGATTCTGCCGATCGGGAAGTGGGTCCTTCGTGAGGCGTGCAAGCAAGCACGGGCCTGGCAGAATGCCGGACTGGCGCTGGGAACGATCGCGGTAAACATCTCCGCGATGGAGTTCCGAGACGACAAATTTCTTGAAGAGGTATTCGCAACCATCAACGATACCGGCTTGGATCCGAAATTTCTTGAGCTCGAGCTGACGGAGAGCGTTTTAATGAAACGTGCCGAGGCCACAGAATCCATTCTAAAGACACTGAGAGCACGAGGGGTGCAGGTCGCGGTCGATGACTTCGGCACGGGTTACTCAAGCCTGAGCTACCTGAGAAGGCTTCCGATCGATGCCCTCAAGATCGACCAGTCATTCGTGCGCCAGATCACCACCGATCCGGACGAGACGACCATCGTCACGGCAGTGATCGGCATGGGCCGAAGCCTTAAGCTGCGCGTCGTTGCCGAGGGCGTGGAGACTCAAGAGCAGTTGGCATTTCTTCAAAAGTACGAATGTGACGAGGCGCAGGGATATTATTTCAGTCGGCCGGTACTTCCGCAGCAGTTCGCCAAATTGCTCCAACTCGGAATTTCAAGCTCAGTACTTCACTGAACGCTGACCGAATATTCTTCGAATCAAATCCGCTTGAGCTTCTGGGAAGATCTTCCCGCGTATTCGCGCGCGGCCTTACGCCGGCTGTTCTGAATTGGAAGCCGGGCGATTACTCTGGGCAGGCGGCGCCGCCGTCGATCCAAATTTTCATTTGAGCGACCGTCTCAGGACGAGTGAGCGGCGGAAGCGTGCGGCCGTCGCCGGGATTCCAGCCCCAGGCGACGAGATCGTCGTCCGCGATATGATGCAGAAGTTGTTCAAGCGATCGGCCGCCATTTTGATTCGGATCTTTGATTTGCTTGCAAAGTTCCGCTGGGGAGCGCCCGACGAACGTCATTTTCTGATTGGCCGGAGGAAGGCTCCACTTAGGATTTCCCGGCGGCATGTGCGCGCCCGGCAGATTTGCCGCCTGATGGCACGTATCGCAGCGCATTCCATACACCCCGTGCCCGTCCTTGCCGCGTCTTACGTTCTGGATGTGTAGGTGACTATCGTCTCCCTGGAGCGGCGCATCGCCCGCTGGATGGCAATTCTGGCATCGCGGCGAAGTCAGCACGCGATAGACTTGTAAAAATGCCGCGCTCGAAGCGCTGGTGTCGGGCTTTGCGGGGCCGCCGCCCCCAGGCGAAGCCGCGACGAGCGCGAGAGCACCTGCGAACGTCACCATGGCCGCGGCATACCGCGCTACCGTCCCAAATCTCTCGTGAAAGTCCGTTCCTTTTGCATCGGGCGCCTTACGCGATTTCATCATTTCGCTCCGAAATGTTATGCGAGAAAGCTCGAACGAATCGGCAGCCGGCGGATGCGCTTGCCGGTGGCCGCGAAGATTGCGTTCGCTAGCGCGGGCGCGGCCGGCGGAACACCTGGCTCGCCGACACCCGTCGGGTGCTCGGTGCTCGGTACGATGTGCACTTCAATTTCCGGCGATTCGAAAATTCGCAACATCGGATAGTCGTTGAAATTACCCTGCTCGACTCTGCCATCCTTCAGCGTGATTTCCGTTTTGAGCGCGGCGGTCAGTCCGTAAACAATCCCGCCTTCCATCTGAGCCTTCACGGTGTCCGGGTTGATCACTAGGCCGCAATCGATCGCGCAAACCACTCGATGCACGCGAACTTCGCCGCCTTTTCCGACCGACGCCTCGATCACCTGCGCGACGTAGCTATCGAACGAAAAATGCGTGGCGATCCCGCGGCCTATTCCCGGCGGCAGTTTCGATCCCCAATTCGCCTTCTTCGCCGCGAGATCGAGCACGGCCAGCATCCGCGGCTGTTTCGCAAGCAGCACCCGGCGGAGTTCGTATGGATCCTTACCGCCTGCATGCGCTACTTCGTCTAGGAACGCCTCGACGGAGAAGCCGGTGTGCGAATGGCCAACCGAGCGCCACCACTGCACCGGAACGCCGATCGTCGGGGTATGCAAGTCCACTTGCAGATTCGGGAGACCATAAAGTATGTCGGCCGCGCCTTCGACCGAAGTGCTATCTACGCCCTCCTTGATCGCGAAAGCCGCAAACGGCGTGCCCATCATGATGGATTGGCCAACGATCGTGTGCGTCCACGCGACGGGATTGCCGTCTGCATCGAAACCCGCGGCGAATCGGTCGTGCCACATCGGCCGGTACCAGCCGCCGCGAATGTCGTCCTCGCGCGTCCAGATGACTTTCACCGGCGCCTTAGCCACTTTGGCCACGTGAACTGCTTCGACCACGAAATCTGAAACCGGATTCGCGCGCCTGCCGAAGCCGCCGCCGAGCAGCGTCGTGTGAATTTGAACTTTCTCGGGATCGAGCCCTGCGGCGTGTGCCGCATTGGCACGGTCCACGGTTTCGAATTGCGTGCCCGTCCAGATTTCACAGCTGTCGGCGCGCAGATCCACGACGCAATTCAGGGGCTCCATCATCGCGTGCGCGAGATACGGCACATCATATTCAGCCGTGATGGTTTTCGCGGCGGATGCGAGAGCCGCTGCGGGATCGCCCACTTTCTTTGCGATCGCGCCGGGTTCTTTCGATGTCTCGGAAAATTCCCGCACCATCTGTTCCGAGGTGAGGCCAGCATTCGGTCCCGGATCCCATTCCACCACCAGCCTGTCGCGGCCCACTTTCGCCGGCCAAAAGCCGGTGGCGATGACCGCTACGCCAGAAGGAATTTCCTCAACTGATTTCACACTGGAAATTTTCAGGGTTTCCGTCGCGTCAATCTTGATCGCTTTTCCGCCGAACACCGGGGGCCGTGCGACTACCGCGGTGAGCATCCCCGGCAGAATCACATCGATGCCGAATTGCGCAGTGCCGTTGGTCTTCGATGGCGTATCCAGGCGCCGCGTCGACTTTCCGATCTGTGTGAACGCGCTCGCAGGCTTGAGCGGCACGTCAGCGGGCGCAGTCAATTGTGCCGCGGCGCTCGCGAGCGAGCCGTACGTCGCTCGCCGGCCTGTGGCGCCGTGAATCACCAGGCCCTTTTCGACACGGCAACTTGCCGGATCCACATTCCATTTTTGCGATGCCGCTTGGACGAGCATCGTCCGGGCCAGAGCGCCCATTTTTCGGTAATGGTCATATTCGGCAGGAGACGTCGTGCTCCCGCCCGTCATTTGAATGCCGAAGATCGGATGATTGTAAACCTTGTCCACCGGTGCCGCTTCCACGCTGATCCTGGCCCAGTCAGCTTCCAGCTCTTCGTTCAGCAGCATCGGCAGGGAAGTGTAAATGCCCTGGCCCATTTCGGAATGACTCGAAATCACCATGACGCTTTCATCCGTCCCGATACGCACAAACGCATTCAGAGCAAATTGATGGTCGTCGGCGCCTTCCGCGACGCTTTCCTCGGAATCAACCAGCGGCAAGTACAGGCTCACAAAAAGTCCGCCGCCCAGCGCAGCCCCAGCCTTGATAAATTCCCGGCGAAGCAATGCAGCCGGTGCGCTCATTTCGGCCCCCGTTCGCTCGCGAGCTCTGCCGCGCGATGAATCGCTTTTCGAATTCTCGGGTACGTACCGCAGCGGCAGATATTGCCGCCCATCGCCTCGTCAATATCTTCGTCGCTGGGCTTCAGATTTTCCGCGAGGAGGACGGCCGCGCTCATGATCTGCCCGGACTGGCAATAGCCGCACTGCGGCACATCGAGCTCGATCCACGCTTTTTGCAGCGGGTGAGTGAGATCCACCGAAAGACCCTCGATCGTCGTGATGTGCCTGCCTTCCGCGCGCGAGACGGGCGCGACGCAGGAGCGTATCGCCTTGCCATCGAGGTGTACCGTGCAAGCACCGCATAGCGCCATCCCGCATCCGAATTTCGTTCCAGTCAGCGCGAGCGATTCTCGCAAGACCCATAGCAAGGGCGTCGACGGATCGACGTCCACTTGGACTGGTTTTCCATTTACGAAGAATTTTGTCATGCCTGATCCCCCAACTGGTATTCGAGGCGAGTGCCAAAAGCGTGGAACGACGAAGATTATAAGACGCATGGACGGTGATTTCGAGTGGAATCAAACCCTGCATGAATACCAGCGTCGAAGTCCCCTGCGATGCGATGAGTCTGAGGCTTTAGGCTATATTCGGAGGCTGGAACAATTCTTCATCCGGTGAGGCGGTTGTAGCGTACTAAGATAGAAGAGCTTAGCGTCGCGGATGCAGTCTGTAACTTTTCGCGGGTGAGCGGCTCTAATGAACCGGACTGGCGGAGACATGCTTCTGTACTTTTTGGCTTTCGTTGGCGGTGTTCTGACGATAGTCAGTCCGTGCATCTTGCCGGTTTTGCCTTTCGTATTTTCGCGTGCCGATCAGCCGTTTCGGCGCAGCGGCCTTCCGCTTCTCGTTGGAATGGCGGCCACCTTCGCCGCGGTCGCAGGCGTTGCTACGTTTGCGGGAGCCTGGGTCGTTCGTGCCAATCAGATCGGCAGAATTCTTGCGATTGTCGTTTTCGGGCTGCTCGGGCTGGCGCTCTTGTTCCCAAGTCTGGCTGAATATTTGACGCGCCCATTGGTTCGCCTCGGTGGAAGAGTTCAGGGCCAAAACAGCGCCGAGGTTCCCAGCATTGGACGGTCTCTCGTGCTGGGAATGTCAACCGGACTTCTGTGGGCTCCTTGCGCCGGGCCGATTCTAGGTCTGATTTTGACGGGAGCAGCGTTGCAAGGTCCGAGCGTGCATACAACTTTTCTTCTTCTAGCGTTTTCCGCGGGAGCCGCAAGCTCTCTCGCAGTGGCGCTCTTGGCCGGCAATAGAGTATTTGCATTTATGAAAAAATCGCTTGGCGCGGAAGAATGGATACGGCGCGGCCTGGGTGCCGCTGTTTTGGTGGGCGTCGTGGCGATTGCCTTCGGTTGGGACACAGGAATTCTCGCGCGACTTTCGCTTTCGAGTACTTCCGGCTTCGAACAAAAATTGATCGACCGTTTCCGGCCGGTCGCCTACGCAAAAGCAAGTGCGACAGGCACAACGCAGCCCGCGAAGGTGGAATTGGGTCACGAGGGACCGTTCCCAAGTCTGAACGGCGCCGTGAAATGGCTGAACTCTCCGCCTCTCACGCGTGAGGAATTGAAAGGCAAAGTAGTTCTGATCGATTTCTGGACCTACTCGTGCATCAATTGCTTGCGATCGGTCCCGTACGTGGAAGCTTGGTGGGAAAAATATAAGAACGACGGCCTGGTTGTGATCGGCGTGCACACTCCGGAATTCGCGTTTGAGAAAGATCCCGCGAATGTAGCGAAGGCGCTCACGGATTTGAAGATTACTTATCCGGTTGCCATCGACAGCAACTACGCGATCTGGAAAGCGTTCAACAACGAATACTGGCCCGCGCACTACTTTATCGACGCGAACGGAGAAATTCGCTACCACCATTTCGGCGAAGGGAAGTACGACGAATCAGAAGAAGTGATCCAGCAATTATTGCGCGAGAAGAATTCGAACTTGAAGATCGGCGGGCTGGTGCAAGTTACCGCGTCCGGCTCCCAGGCTGCGCCGGATTTCGAAGATGCCGCTTCTCATGAGACCTACGTAGGCTATTCCCGGCAGCAAAATTACGCTTCGCCGCAGAAAATCCGGCAGGATGAGGCGCAAGCGTATACGGCGCCGGCGCGACTGACTGTGAATCAATGGGGCCTGGCCGGAAATTGGGATGTAAGCGGCGAGCATGCGTCGCTCGTTTCCGGGCCGGGCAAAGTGATTTTTCGGTTCCACGCGCGCGATCTTCATCTCGTGTTAGGGCCAGGGAAAAATGGGAAGCCCGTCCGTTTCCGCGTGCGGCTCGACGGCACCGCGCCCGGCGAGGATCACGGCGGCGATATCGACGATCAGGGCGACGGCGTCGTAAAGGAATACCGGCTGTATCAATTGATCCGCCAAAAGGGCAAAGTGGAAGATCGGACGTTCGAAATTGAATTTCTCGATCCTGGCCTACAGGCGTTTGCATTTACATTCGGATGAAAGAGAACCGGGAGAAGCCGTATGGATTCCTCGAACAAGAAAAATGCTGTGGCCGCTAATCTGATTGCGCGCCGATCGTTTTTGATTGGCACTGGAACCGCGGCCGCGGGACTTGCGTGTTGGTACGTTCGGAAGAGCGGGCCGGTACACGCTGAAGGTTTGCCCGCGGGCCCTGCGAAGATGGTTACGATTGTGGAGTTTTCGGATTCAGGTCAGCGCAAAGCGAAGGTTTCCGTTGAGCTCATTACCAAGACGGAAGAGGAGTGGAAGAAGCAACTTTCGCCCGCTTCGTTCGAAGTCACGCGTCAAGCCGGTACCGAGCGGGCCTACACCAACGAAAATCCGAACAATCACGCAAAAGGCGTCTTTCGCTGTATCTGCTGCGATACGGCTTTATTCGACTCCAGTACCAAGTTTGAATCCGGCACAGGTTGGCCGAGTTTTTGGGCGCCCATCGCGAAAGAGAACGTCGTGGAAATCACGGACACCAGTTTGGGAACGATTCGAACGGCGGTTTCTTGCCGGTTGTGCGATGCGCATCTTGGGCACGTCTTCGACGATGGCCCGCCGCCCACGGGCCTGCGCTATTGCATGAATTCCGTTGCAATGAGATTCGCGAAAGCTACCTAAGGAGATTCTTGGCTCGGTTCAACTCGGTTCAAGAAGTAAGCATCTGAAAATGATATTCGTGAGGAGAAGGTAATGAATCGTATCGTGACCCTAGCGTTGGGCTTTCTTGTAGTGATGCTAATTTTATTTGGCGCGTTGCGCCACAGTGCGACGAGTGCCGCAGTCGCGCTTCCTGATCCGGCGGTTGACGAAACTCTCGCTGCAAAAAAAGGCCATGAAACTATCGTAATCGCGGGCGGATGCTTCTGGGGAATTCAGGCTGTCTTCGAGCACGTGAAGGGCGTAACCCGAGCCACGTCGGGCTATTCGGGCGGCACGGTAAAAAATCCGGATTACGAAGAGGTCAGCAGCGGAAACACGGGACACGCCGAATCCGTCGAAATTGTCTACGATCCGTCGCAGATTACGCTAGGAACGCTGCTGAAAGTCTTCTTCTCGGTCGCGCACGATCCAACGGAACTGAACCGCCAGGGCCCGGATTCGGGCACTCAGTACCGATCGGCCATATTTTTCGCGAACGCGGATCAGCAGCGCATCGCGCAGGCTTACGCGGACCAGCTCAATCAGGCCAAGGTTTTTTCACGCCCGATCGTTACTCAGATTGTTCCGATGACAGGTTTTTATCCCGCCGAGGATTATCACCAGGACTTCGCCGCTCGTAATCCGGATAACGGCTACATCGCCATGTTCGACGCACCTAAAGTGAAACATCTCCAGCAGGAGTTTCCCAGCCTGTATCGCTAAACGTTTCCGCTTGCGGAGATCGCGAGGGCGGCAATCTCCAGAATCAAACCGTCTTGTCGGCCGAATAACAGATCTTTTCGAGATTGCATTCGATGCAGCGCGGCTTCCGCGCCACGCAAACGCGGCGGCCGTGCCAGATCAGCTGATGCGCGAACAGAATCCATTTTTCCTGCGGAATGATTTGCATCAGATCCTGCTCGATCTTCTTGGGATCCGTGTTCTTGGTGAGATCGAGGCGCCCTGAGACGCGCTGGACGTGCGTGTCCACCACAACTCCGGAAGCGATTCCGAACGCGGTGCCCAGGACGACGTTCGCCGTCTTCCGCGCAACGCCCGGAAGCGTTAGAAGTTCATCCATCGTCTGCGGTACGTTGCCGTGAAACTCTTCGACGATTTTCTTACTTGCGCCGATGATGGATTTTGTCTTGTTGCGGAAAAATCCTGTTGGGCGAATGTCTTGCTCGAGTTCGTTTGGCGATCCGTATGCGAATGCTTCGGGTGAGGGATACTTTTTGTAGAGCGTCGCTGCGACTTGATTGACGCGCACGTCGGTGCATTGGGCCGAGAGGATTGTCGAGATCAGAAGTTGAAATGGATTGTCGTACGCGAGAGCGCAGGTTGCGTGGGGATACGCTTCGTCAAGTTTTTCAAGGATTGTTCGGACGCGTTTCGGATCGGTGCCGCCGGCCTTCGCGATTTTGGCGGATTTAGCCTTCGTTGCGGCGCGCTTTGCCTGCCGCTTTACCGGTTTCGATTTCTTTGCTCGCGAAGATTTCTTCGGTTTTTTCGCCATGGTCGTGGGCTGAAAATATAGCACGGCCAGACGATCACGGCTCGATGCGAACGCCCTTCCAGAAAGCGATGCGATCTTTGATCTCAGCTGCTGCAGGTTTCGGTTCCGAGTAATACCACGCTGCATCCGGATTTCGCTCGCCATTCACAACGACATCGTGATAGCTGGCAGTTCCTTTCCACGGGCAGATCGTGTGCGTCTGGCTCGGCTCTAAATAATCGAAGTGAACCGAATCCGGCGGGAAATATAGATTGCCTTCGACAGTCACGCATCGATCGCTTTCAGCGAGGACTGTGCCCTTCCAGGTTGCCTTTGCCATGAATGTAACTCCATCGATGAAAATGAAAGACGGAAGATGCCGCGCTGAAGCGCGCCGCTACAATTGCTTCAGCTGATTCGTGCACTCGTACCTGCGGCCTTCAGGCCGGCATCTTGATTTCTCCGTCAGATCGCGATGAAAAGGCTTTGCGCGAACGGCCACTCGGCATCAACCCACTGCGCGTCGCAGCGGTAACCGGCACGCTCGCCCATCGAGACAACTTCTGGGCAATTATATTTGTGGCTGCTCTCCGTCCAAATTGTTTCTCCGGAACGCAGTCGGCACGAGAAATTCGCGCGCGCCAATTTTACCGTCTGATCTTCTTTCGAACGCAGATGCATCTCGATTCGCCGCTCCGCCCCATTCCAACGCACGCTATGCTCGAAGCTCCGCAAATTGAAGTCGCCGCCAAGCGCTTGATTGATGTGCGCGAGCATATTCAAATTGAAAGCGGCGGTAACGCCCGCGCTATCGTCATACGCCTCGACAAGCTGCGGCACCGGCTTTTCGAGATCGGTGGCCAGAAGCAACGCATCGCCGGGCAGCAGCTCTCGCCGGACCGCGCGTAAAAAGTCCTCGCCCGCCGGACGATCGAAATTCCCAATCGTGCTTCCAAGAAAAAGCACCAGCAAGCGCTCACCCGATTCGCGCCGCGCCGAAACTTCGAGCAATCCATCCAGGTAGGCGCGCTCGAATCCCACCATGCTGACGGAATCGATGTGCCCAAGCTCCTGCCAGCATCGCGAAAGCGCCATGCGCGAAATGTCGATCGGGAAATAGCGCACGGGTTGGCGCGTAGCGAGCGCTTCGAGAATCGAGCGCGTTTTCGATCCGCTGCCGCTGCCAAGTTCTGCGACGATCACGGGCAAAGGAAGCCGGTCAATAATTTCCGCGGAGTGTTCCCTCAGCAGGCGCGCTCCGGCCCGGCTAAGGCCATACTCCGGCAAAAGGCAGATCGCCTCAAAAAGCGCCGAGCCAACTTCGTCGTAGAGATATTGTGACGGCAGTTCCTTCTGCGCAGGTTTCGACAGCCCAGCGCGCACCTCCGCCGCGAAGTCCATCACGGAAGGTTCTGTCACGCGTTCGATCAATCTGGGTCGGGCCGTAGCCATGTTAGATCTCCACGCAACGAAACTTTGCGTATACGTATGGATAGTGGGGCTGAAACCAATTGCGAAAACTGCGCCGCAGCATGCTTGCTGCCGTCCGCTGCGAGCCGCCCTTCATCACGAAATGCTTGCCGTCGAAGAAGTTGGCCGAATAGCCTGGGTAAAACGGGAACGGCTCAAAACCCGGCAGCGGCGCAAATCGCGTGGACGTCCATTCCCATCCGTTGCCGACTAGATCGAAGACGCCGAACGCACTTGCGCCAAGCGGGTGCAACGCGACCGGCGTGGGTTCCCACGACGCAAAATCAAAATTGCCGCGCCACGCGTCCGGCGATTCGCCTCCCCAAGGATACGGGCGCTCAGTGCCGTTCGGCGTGCCATACGCCGCGCGATGCCATTGTGCTTCCGTTGGAAGCGCCTTGCCGGCCCAGCGCGCGTACGCAGCGGCTTCAGCGTGGCTCACGTAGACGGGCCACGTGAGCGGGAGCGGAATCTCTTCGAACATGCCGCGGAACATCCACGCATCGCCGCGCGGAATCCAGAAGAAGGGATGCGTGATTCCGGCCGCGGATTTCCATTCCCAATCTTCGGCGCGCCAGAGGCTCTGATCGTCGTAGCCGCCGGATTCGAGAAATTCGAGGAATTGGCGGTTCGTTACAGGATAGGCGTCGATCGAAAAGGCGGGCACATCGACCGTGAGCGTCTCGAATTCGTTGTCCCAACCGAAATCGTCGCGAGGCACAGCGTGGCCACCGGTTGAAGGACGACAACCATTGCGTGGCTGGCCGAGCGTCGCGACACCCGCCGGAATACTCGCCATGCGTCGTGTCACGAGCCCGCTTGTGACGGCTTGGGCGGCGCCGTTTCTCTTTTTCTTTTCAAACGGAAGCTGGTGCAAAAGATACGCGAGTGTTTCGGCGTGCATGAGGCGATGCTCGATGGCCACGTTGAGCCTCGTGCCATCGGCGACATCCGGTTTCATCGAGCCGCTCGAAAATCCTCGCCCAATACCTTCGTCAATTCGTTCGCGCGTGCGAGCGTTGTACGCACGCACTTCTTGCTCCGACGGCCAATCGCTCGGCACATCGTTCGGAAGATTCCCGTTCGTAGGATCGATGCCGAACGCGAACAATTTGTCGAACGCCGCATTTTCCGGTTCGAGATCGAACGCGCCACGCCCGAGCAAATTCCAATCGAAAGCTTCGAGGTGCCCGAGATAAAAAATCAGGCGATGGCGTTCCGCGATCGGCCTATCGTAGAGCGCGCCAGGAGCCAGCATGTCCAAAATCGCGTCGGAGCGCAGGCGCGCCTCGGAAATCCGCTGTTGCAGCGAATGCAAATAATCCGGCTGAAGAGCAGGCGCGGTCACGAGTTACCTCGGGAGAGTGGAAGCGCGTTCATTAGACACCCAGGATTTGATTCAGTGCAAGCGAAAACGTTTCAGCCCCGAGCTGTGGAAAACGCATGCCTTTTATATGAAATCGCGGGAGCCAGAAGAGGCCAGAAATTGCAATAGCTTCCGAAAAGCACGCCCGCGATGGCTATATTCGTTTTTTTCTTCGCGAGTAATTTCCGCATAAGTGTGGCCGAGCTTCGGAAAATAGAAAACAGGATCGTAGCCGAATCCACCGCCGCCGCGCGGCTCCGCGGCGATCATGCCTTCGACGGAATCGGAGAAGACGGCAAGCGCGCGGCCTTGCTTTGCCAGCGTTAGCACGCAAACGAATCGCGCGCGCCGTTCCTCGCCGCTCTTTTCGCGCATTTCCCCGAGCAGCTTTCTCACACGATCCGCGTCGGAAGCATTCGGGCCCGCATACCGCGCGGAATGAACTCCCGGCGCTCCTCCGAGCGACGGAACCATCAGCCCGGAATCATCGGCAATCAGAGGCTCATCCGTGAATTGCGAATAATGAATCGCTTTTCCGGCAGAATTCTCAGCAAAGGTAGGCGCGGATTCCTCGAACGCGGGCAGCTCTGCGAAGCGAGGCAGCGGTTCGATTTCAATTGGATTGCCGCCGGCGAGAACGCGATATTCCCGTAACTTGCCCGCATTCGAGGTGGCCACCAGAAGCTTAACGATTTTGCCCGCCGAATTTCATGTGCAGCAATTCGATCTGTAATTGTTTGAGCCGCTCGATTCCCGCCGCGGCAATTTCGAGCATTTGTTCCAGCTCGCGCGCTGTATAAGGTCTGCCCTCGGCAGTCGCTTGAACCTCGACGAACTTGCCGCCGCCCGTCATCACCACATTCATATCCACCTGAGCCTGCGAATCTTCTTCATAGTTGAGATCCAGCAACAGCTCATCGTTCACGATGCCAACGCTGATCGCTGCAACCGAATCTTTGAGCGGCACATTGCGAAGAATCCCCGACGCGACAAGCCGCTCGAGCGACAACGCGAGCGCCACGAACGCGCCAGTAATCGAAGCTGTCCGCGTGCCTCCGTCCGCCTGAATCACGTCACAATCAACCCATACCGTTCGCTCGCCAAGCCCTTTCAGATCCGTCACCGCGCGCAGCGAACGCCCGATCAGCCGCTGGATTTCCTGCGTGCGCCCGGATTGTTTGCCGCGGCTCGATTCGCGCGGCGTGCGCCGGTCGGTTGCGCGCGGAAGCATCCCGTATTCGCTCGTCACCCAGCCCTTGCCCGAACCTTTCAGAAACGATGGCACGCCGTCTTCGATCGTCGCCGTGGCGATCACGCGCGTTTGTCCCGCTTCGATCAGCACACTGCCTTCCGCCGTCGGAATAAAATCCGGCGTAATCTTAATGGGCCGCAAATCTTCAGGTGCGCGCTCTTCTGTTCGCAATTCGATCTCTCCGCTTGTGGAAGCCGATGCCGGTGTTTCAGTGCAGCCAGTTTGCCGGGCGCACGCGAGCGTGTCAACAAGACGTCCCTACTGCTTGCCGATCGCCTATTTGCCAATCGAGGCCTTTCCTAATATAACCAGCGTTGACGAACCAAATTACGGAAAGGCGGTTTGGACAAATGCGTGAACGAATGAGAGAGCGCGCGCACGCGGCTGGCTGGACAATTTTGTTGACGGCAGCCTTGATGTTTCCCGTCGCTGCTTCGGCTATCGGCGGCCAGTCGGCGCCCACGTCCAACGCGAACGTTGCCGTCGGTGCTCAATACGATTCGACGCACGTTTATGTAGCCCCCACCGATTTGGACGCTTTTATCAACAGCTTTGCGGCTACGTTCGGCGGCCAGCCGTCCAAGAAGATCGTGACGAATGTTCTTCCAGTGCCAAGCAGCACTGAATTTCAATATCTATGGACTCCAGTCGGCACTCTCTCCGTCTTCGCGTTCAAAACACCAATCCCGTTTCCATTTGGCCAGGAGCGCACTCGATATCTCGTGAAAGACATGGATCAGGCCATCAAAGCCGCGCGTCAGGCGGGAGCGGAAGTCATCGTCGAACCGTTCAAAGATCCGATCGGAATGGACGCCGTCATCCAGTGGCCCGGCGGCGTGAAGATGCAATTGTATTGGCACTTCACGCCGCCAAAATATCCGCCTCTCGAAATGATTCCAGATAACCGCGTGTATGTCTCGCGCGATCGCGCCGGCGAATTCGTGAATGGCTTCCTCAGGTTCTCGCGCGGCAAATTGCTCTCGGATGATAAGGCCGCCGACGCGGGTGAAATCGGGCGCGCACGAGAAACATACCGCCGCATTCGCATAGCTTCAGCTTTCGGCAACATGCAAGTGCTGGTAACCGATGGGCATTTGCCGTATCCTTTCGGCCACGAATTGACGGGGTACGAAGTTCACGATCTCGGCGCGACGCTCGAAAAAGCCAAAGCTGCCGGTGTGAAAATCCTATCGGCGCCTTACAAGATGAGCGATCGCACGAGCGCGATCCTGGAATTTCCGGGCGGTTATATCGCCGAAGTACACGCCGTGACGGCGCATTAGAATCCCAGAAATTTCGGGCGGAGAAAAGAGGCCACTATGTTTTCGGGACTGTCGACATTTACTCCAGCACACGTGGTTATCAGCTTGATCGGAATCGGCTCGGGGCTTGTCGTTGCGTTTGGTCTGCTAGCCGCGAAACGCCTCGACGCCTGGACCGCGCTCTTTTTGACGAGCACCGTGCTGACCAGCGTGACCGGATTTATGTTTCCGTTCCACGGCTTTCTCCCGTCCTACGGCGTTGGCGCCATCTCCATGGTTGCGCTGGCTATTGCGATATTTGCGCGCTACGGCCGCCATCTTGCCGGAGGCTGGCGCAGGACCTACGCGATCACCGCGATGATTTCTCTTTATCTGAATGTGTTCGTCTTGGTTGCGCAGCTTTTCATGAAGGTGCCGGCACTGCACGCTCTGGCTCCGACGCAGTCCGAACCGCCATTCAAGATCACTCAGCTCGTTGTGCTAGTGGTTTTCGTCGCGTGGACCATTGCCGCCGCGAAGAAATTTCGAATCGCGGCCGATTAGCGACTGAACGATTCCGTATCCTTGTATTCGTGGCGCGGGCATCCTGCCCGCGATCTTCGCTCATCGCCGCTGAACGGAAAGCCGCCCGCAGGATGCCCGCGCCACGATGGCCTTTACGGGTTTTTGGCCGGCGCATTTGCGGCTGGAGTCGGCGCGGCAGCTGGCGCAGCGGGCGCGGCGGGAGCCACAGAGTGAAGATCGAAATAGCCGGTCAAGTCCACGTGGCCCGCAAGTGTCTCCGCCTCTTGTCCATGTATCAGAATCTTGAGGCGGCGTAGCGACGGCACATTGGCCTCGAGCGTTAGCGCGATGGAATTGACGGCCAGCGATTCGCTCAAAATTCCCGACGGTGTTTCCGAACTCAGCGCATCCGAAAAATCCGCGATGGCGGTGCCATCTGGCAGCAGGTAGAAAGCGAGAAGGTTTGCGTCGGTGGGCAGCGTTTGTTGCGCGGGCGACGGCGCGTTGGCGATGAGGGCTCGCAGGACTTGCTTGCTGCGCACAGTGGAATCCGATGCGAGCTGCAAATCAATCGGCGTCGGCGCGAGGATGTCGGGCGAGGATGTCGAAGTCCAGTAAATGAGGGCTCTCGCGGCGACGTCCGAAGGCGACGTGATTGGCGGCGCCACCACTTCACGCCGCGCCTGCTCTTCGGAAGTTTGATCCACGGCAAGCCGATTCACGCGCTTTTGCAGACCGCGCAAGCTCAGCAGCCCGCCAATGACGGCGACAGCGAGAAAAGCGATCGTGATTTTCAGATTGCGCGACACTATCGCATCCCCGTGTCGTAACTCGGGCGGAACTCCGTAACCGCGCGCGCCACACTTTCCGCAAGCGATGCGATCATCGGGTCGAGTGCGTGAGCATCTTTCACGCTCACGCTCGAGAGTTCGACCGACACGGCCGGCGCCGCGATAGAGCGCAGATCGCGGATCGGAAAAGCCGTGGACGATGCGGGTGAGCCTGGAAATTTCTGCACGAGTTCAGTCTGAATAAATTCGGCGAAGCGATGGCTGGTGTCCCCGTACGCCTGCTGCGCCGTCTCCCACGGAATCAGGCGAGACGCCAGTTTCCCGGAAGACTGCGCGGCGGGCTCGGTGGACGGCGCGTCAGCCGCAGGAGCGTTTGTCGAGAATAGATACGAGTACGCGCGCGCCGTGCCTACCTGTCCTGTGGACGAAACGTGAAAGCTAATCAGGATCGCCAGGCGCGGCGCATTGGCGATGGCTGCGCGATCGTCGAAGGATGGATTCACGTCCGTATCGCGCGTCAGTATCACGCGCACGCCTTGCTGCTGGAGTTGAATCCGGGTAGCCCGCGCGAGAGCGAGCGTTAAATCTTTTTCCACGGCGCCGGTCGAGCCGCGTGCGCCATCGTCCGTGCCGCCGTGGCCGGGATCGAGCACCACTGTGAACGTTGGATGCGCCGGAGGAATCTGCGCGACCGGTGGAGTTTGTGTGACTGACGGAGTCTGCGCGCCCGGCGGAGGAGTGCTGGGAGGCGGAGGCGTCTCACTCTGTTGCTGTCGCGCCGGAGCTTGCGGGCGGGCGAGCCCGGCAAAGAGCAGGCACCCGGCGAGAAAAAAACACGCGAGGCGCGAAACGAACGCGAATTTGTGCCGAATTTCGAGGCCCACGACACGAAAGAATAGCAAAATTCCGAGCGCGGAACGCGCATACGTTTCCGCAGCGCGCCTTACGTTCAACAAAAATTCATCGGCTGGAGGGAGCGTGTGGGCGTTTGCGGTAAATGTCTACGATTAGCAGCAACATCGAGAAGATCAGCAGCCCGTCTGCTACTTTGTGGTGAGGACTAAGAAACAACATGCCGCCGGCAGTGGCCAGAAGGAACGCTGCTACAAACTTCAGCGGACTCCAGGAATAATCGGCGTTCTCGACGGGTGCGATCATGCTCGTATCCTACATTGGCATCAGGCCCAGTTCAATTAATCGGTTCAATCAACCTGTTCAATCAATCGCCGCGGCGAATCAAGTCCGCGGCTTTCTCCGCAATCATCATCACGGGCGCATTCGTATTTCCGCTCGTAACGATAGGCATCACGGATGCGTCCACCACGCGCAGGTTCTCCACGCCGCGAACGCGCAGTTGCGAATCTACGACGGCCATTGCGTCCGCGCCCATCTTGCACGTTCCCGCTGGATGATACGTCGTCTCGGCGGCATCTCGGACGTAGCCGGCAATTTCGCCGCGAGATTTCACGTCCTTCCCCGGCAGATATTCATCGCCGCGAAATTCATCAAACGCGTGCGCCGCTGCGATTCGCCGCGCAAGTTCGATGCCTGCGACAAATGTCTCGATTTCGGAATCGTGCGAAAGATAATTCGGCTCGATGATCGGCGGGTCCATCGGAAAAGTCGTCCGCAGCCGGATGCGCCCGCGGCTTTCCGGGCGAATCAGCGTCGGGCCGATCGAGAAACCGTGGCCCGGCGGGCGATCGAAGCCGTGATTGAGGTAATAAACGGGGCCGAAGTGATATTGCAGATTCGGGCGGTCGGCATCGGGGCGCGTGCGGAGAAACGCGCCCGCCTCGGCGACGCACGAAGTCAGCATCCCGCGGCGAAAAAGCGCGTAGTTGAGAAAGCTCAGAAGCGTCTCCGCCTTCGCTAGAGTGATCGGCCGCTTGCATTTGTACGCCACGGGAAGAAACATGTGGTCCTGCAAATGTGCGCCGACGCCGGGAAGATCGAGCGCGACTTCAACCCCGAGTTCCTCAAGTTCCCGCGCCGGGCCGATTCCGGAAAGCAGCAACAGCTGCGGCGAATTCACTGCGCCGCCGCAGAGAAGCACTTCGCGCTCGGCCTGAACGGAATGCTCGCGCCCGTCGCGAACATATTCGACCCCGGTAGCTCGGTTGTTCGCGAGCAGAATCTGCGTGACATGCGCGTGGGGAAGCACGGTCAGATTCGCTCGTGATCGCGCGGGCCGCAGATACGCATCGGCGGCGCTCCACCGGCGGCCGCGCTTTTGCGTCACCTGATAGCACCCGGCGCCTTCCTGCTCGCGGCCGTTGAAATCGTCGTTCCCAGGAATTCCAACTTCGCCCGCCGCGTCAACGAATGCGCGCGAAAGGGGATTGACCGTTCGCAAATCCTCGACGCGCAACGGCCCACCCACGCCGTGAAATTCAGACGCGCCGTGTTGCTGATCTTCAGCCTTTTTGAAGTATGGAAGGACGTCGCGGTAGCCCCAGCCCGGATTGCCCAGCTGCTCCCAATCGTCGTAATCGCGCCGATTTCCGCGAATGTAAATCATCGCGTTGATCGAACTCGACCCGCCGATCACCTTTCCGCGCGGCCAATAGAGCTGGCGGCCGTGAAGGTTCGTTTGCGCCTCGGTCGTGTAATTCCAATCGGCTTGCGATTTGAAGAGCTTCGAGAATGCCGCGGGAATTCGAATCTCGCGGTGCGAGTCGGGCCCGCCCGCTTCGAGCAGAAGCACACTCAGTTCGCGATTTTCAGAAAGCCGGCTCGCAAGCACGCACCCCGCGGAACCCGCGCCGACAATAATGTAATCGTAGCTGGCCATCGGCGCGCCAAGAATGCCACGCCAGCCAGCGATTGAAAAGCGAAGGAGCGCCGGAATAAATCAATTGTCCCGGAGGGCCTGCGTCTTCCTCGGTTTTTGCGTCCTGTATCGACACGGACGGCGCTACGAACTGCTTGATAGGCATTTCTTGCGGTTGGCCGGCAGGACGACAACTGCGAGCTAGCGTGGGACCAATAACTATGCCGCGTTGGGTGGTTTTTGCGCGACAACGGAGAGCGAATCCGGAGTCTGGAAGAGCGTCTTGATCCCGTAAGCGACGAATCCGCCGACAATCAGAAGAACTCCAAACGCGAGGCTACTCATGCCGAGAACAGTTTCGTTTTCGCTGCGCACCACGGAAAATCCGAGCAGCAGCAGCGGGCAGACGCCGAGCATCACGGCTCCCAGCATTCCGCCCGGCACGCGGAACGGCCGGCGCAGCGTCGGCTCCTTCACCCGTAGCGCAACGAGCGCGATGAACTCCAGCATCAAGCTGCTGCCGTAAAGCAAAATATCGAGCGTGACCAGGTGCTCGAAGTTCAGCCCGAGGCACATCCCCCAGCCGATCGCGAGAGCGACAATCGAGACCCACGGTGAATGCGACTTCTTCGTCTTCCGCGCGAATATCTGCGGCAACATTCCATCCTGCGCCATCGCCAACGGCAGCCGCGAATAACTCATCACCAGCGCATTAAACATTCCAAACGCGCTCATCATTCCGCCAAGCACCAGAGCCACGCGCAGTGCCGGCCCGCCGACAAGCCCCGCGAGATCGGCCCACGAACCTGTTTCCCACGAAGCCGCTGGCGCCCCCGTAATCCACATCGCCGCCACCGGAACGATGTAAGTAAGCGACACCACGACCACCGCCAAAATCATCGCGCGCGGATAAGTCTTTTGCGGCCGCTCGACCTCTGCCGCAATTGTCGAAGCGTTATCCCATCCCATGTAATTCCACATCGCAATCAAAATCCCGCCCATGAAATCCACGGTGCTTCCGGAAGGAACGGTGGCGGTCCCGCCAAGCGCGCCAATCTTGAATGGCGCGAGCAACACGATGAGCGCGAACGGCGCGGAAAGCAGAAAGAACAGCCACAACGACGAAATCGCCACCACCCGGATCCCCGCGATGTTCATCAGCGCGCAAACCGTCACGATCCCCATCCCGACATACAGCCCGCGATGCCCGACGTTAAACCACGGAATCATCCGCGTCAGATACGCGACAAATAGCGTCGGATAAATCGCCATATCGAAAATGCTCGCCACCAGCGAGAGCCACGCTTCCTGAAATCCCCAGAAATTCCCCAGCCCTCGCCGCACCCACGCGTAGTAGCCGCCCTCCGCCGGAATCGAACTCGAAAGTTCGCCGATCATGTACGCCGTCGGCAAGCTCCAGAGCAGCGGCGTCAGCAGCAGGATCAAAATCCCGCGTCCGTATCCCGCGCCGTGAACGATATCCTCCGTCCCGTATGTGCCGCCAGATACCATGAAGAACGTCGCGGCCACCAGCGGCCACAGCGTCAATTTCGCGGATCTTTTTCTGGGATTGGATACGGCCCGAGAACCGAGCCGCGCGTCCAGGGAGATGGCGTTCAATTTATTTCGATTTCCTCCGCCGGCGATCCTCGCTCTCCCTTGGGCCGGTTACACGGAGCAAGTTCGCTAACGCAGAATACAAGCATTGACTCCGAGCGCAAGAAAAATATGCGCCCCCGCAAAAATATTTTCGAGTTGCGATTGCACCGGGTATGCCACGAAAGGCAATCGGTCAATCGTAGCGCCGGCATCTTGCGCGGGCGGCGTTGGCCGAAATCGCCAGGCACGATTCCGTCGCTTGGAGTTCACGCTCTGCAATTCTCGGGATTGCCGTTTCGAACGATCGGACGAGCAAAAACAGAGGTTCGCCAGCAGTACTCCGTCATTCCGTCGAACCACTCCCCGCCTGCAGCTTCCACAGAACATGCCTCATCATCCCCAACCAAACTTCCGCATCCTTCGTGGACAATTTTAGCCGCCGAATCAACCTCCGCAACTTCTCCTTCGCCAGCACCGACGCCCTCGGCTTAACAAATCCGCTAAGCCGCAACACTTCCAGCATCACCTCGTCAATCCTCGCCAATTCGACCCCAGTAGCCGCCCTCTCTTTCTCCCGAGCCAGCGCCGGACCCACACCCAGCCCACGCGCAATCTCGTAAAGGCAAATCGCCACCGCCTGCCCCAAATTCACCGATCCGTGCTCTTCCCGCGTCGGAATCCGCATCAACCAGTGGCAATGGCTCATGTCGTCATTCCTAAGCCCGATTCTCTCCGAGCCGAAAAGCAGCGCCACGCGGCTCGCCGCCAGCCGCCTGCGAATCATCCGCGCGCCCTCCTCCAGCACCCGCACCGGATGCTGCAGTTGCCGCCGCCCCGCAGCCGTGGTCCCAATCACCAGCGTGCAGTCCGCCACAGCCTTGCCCACGCTATCGAATTCCTCCGCGCTCGCCAGCAGCTCCGACGCGCCCACCGCCGACCGCGCCTCCCGAAACGCCACCTTGTAAGGATTCACCACGCGCAGGTGCATAAACCCAAAATTGCTCATCACCCGCGCCGCCGCGCCAATATTAAGAGGATTCCGCGCATTCACCAGCACCACGCGCAGACGGTCGAATTCAACTCGATTAGGCATCTTGGCCGGAGCTCACTCAAACAAAGGCTTAATCAACTTCGTCAATGAGGTCAGTCTGCGGTCTAGTCTCTCAGCCCATTCAGGCGTTGCCGGAACGTTCACCGGAGGAACGCAATCGTCAGGCGCAGCTCCCCGTCCTTCTCGAGCAAGAACTACCCATTTCTTCATTCCATCGATGTACGTGTCGAACACCTCCCTGCTTGTCTTGCAATCTCCCAACGGAAGATATGCTGGTGGGATATCTCCCACGACGATCCACATCCATCGGTCCACACCAGCACGCGCCGGAATTATCTCGAACAGGAAGATTGCGAAAATCATTCCCACCCCGCCAGCGAAATATGAATTAACTATCGATTCGCACCAGGAGAATGACAGAAGGTAGCTCTTCGCATCTTTAAGCATCTGTCGAAGCAGTGCTGTATCCTCGTCACCATCACCTTCTATACGGCCGGCAGGCACCACATTAGGGACAGGGAGGAACTCGTTCATATCCGAATCTTGTCGGGCGGGCGGAAGCATAAGCCTCTCTTCTGGCAACGCAGATTGTAAGGCAAGGTGCTTCGAGACGGAATTCCAAGCTCACGGGTTGATCCGCACGTGAGGGTTACAGGGCGCTTACCGTTACGGGCAATCGTGCGGCCCCCGGTTCCTGACATCAGAGCCCGGAGGCTCCCGCCTCCGGGAACCCCTCGCCCACATTCCTATCGCGTTTGCGCAGAAATCATTTCCCCACATCCACACAATTGGGCGCAATCGCAACTCATGCGCTACAATTGAAGTGCTTGCTCACCCTTAACAACATCTCCATGCGCTTCGGCGCCAGAATTCTCTTCGAAGACGTTACCTGCACCTTCTTCGATGGCCGCCGCTACGCCATCACCGGCCCGAACGGCGCCGGCAAATCCACGCTCATGAAAATCATGACCGGCGAACTCGAGCCTTCGCAAGGCTCAGTTACCCGGCCGAAGAAGCTCGGCATCCTGCGCCAGGATCAATTTGCTTTCGACAAATTTCGCGTGATTGACACCGTCATCATGGGCAATTCCGCGCTGTGGAAAGCCCTGCAAGAGCGCGAAGCGCTGCACGCCAAGCCCCACGACAAAATGACCGACCACGACGGCATGCGCCTCGCCGAGCTCGAAGCCATCGTCAGCGACGAGGATGGTTACACCGCCGATGCCGATGCCGGCATTCTGCTCGACGGCCTCGACGTGGATGACTCTCTCCACGAACGGCGCATGGGCGACTTGCAGGGCGGCATAAAAGTCCGAGTGCTTCTCGCCCAAGCGCTCTTTGGCAACCCGCCGGTGCTCCTTCTCGACGAGCCGACCAACCACTTGGATCTCGATTCCGTCCACTGGCTGCAGGAATATCTCTGCGACTACGAAGGCGTGCCAATTATCATTTCGCACGATCGTCACTTCGTGAACAGCGTCTGCACGCACACCGCCGACATAGACTACCAAACCGTCATCATGTACAACGGCGGCTACGACGACATGGTCGTCGCGAAAACTTCTATTCGCTCGCGCATCGAATCCGAGAACGCCCAGCGCGAAAAGAAAATCGCGCAACTGAATGAATTCATCGCGCGCTTCTCGGCCGGCACGCGTTCCGCGCAAGCCACTTCGCGCAAAAAAGAAGTCGAGCGCCTCCAAACTGCCGAGCTCGCGAGATCCAATATCGCCCGCCCTTACATTCGTTTTCAGATGGATCAAGCTTCGGGCCGCCATCCGCTCGAGGTTAAAAGCGTCGTCAAGTCCTACGACGGCGTCAAAGTGATCCACCGTTTCTCGGCCAGCGTCTCGCGCGGTGAAAAGATTGCGCTCACCGGCCGCAACGGCTCGGGCAAAACCACTCTCCTGAAATCGCTAATTCGCAACGCCCCGGGCCACATCGATCACACCGAGACCGAATTCCCAATCGATTCCGGCACGGTACTATGGGGGCACAACGTCTCCGTCGGCTACTTCGCCCAGGATCATTCTGAAACCATCCGCAAAGGCGTCACTGCCATCGAGTGGCTGCACGAATTCGATCCCGCCGCCACCCAGGAAAAACTGCGCGGCCTGATGGGCCAAATGCTCTTTAGTGGCGATGACGCGTTGAAGCCCACCCGCGCTCTTTCCGGCGGCGAATCCGCCCGCCTGATCTTCTGCCGCTTAATGCTGCTGAAGCCGAATGTCCTGGTCCTCGACGAGCCGACCAATCACCTCGACCTTGAATCCATCAACGCCCTAAATATCGCCCTCCAAAAATACGAAGGCACAGTCCTGCTAGTGACGCACGATCAGGACGTGATTGAAGAAGTCGCCACACGCATCTGGCACTTCAAAGACGCCCACATCGAAGACTTCAAAGGCCCCTACGAAGAATACCTGGCCTACGCCAAAGAAAAAGCCTCGTAATCAGTCCGCGCTTGGGGGGTGCAATTTTGACTCGATTAGAACTGGTCTCCTTGATTTGTTTTGTTCGATTTACGGCGATTTTTAATCGTTTTCGTGTCTCGATTAGAAATGCGGGTGAGACGTTCGGGCGCAACCGGGCGTAGTGTTGTGTCCCTGGTTGTTACTTCTCCGTAACTAATGTCTATAGTCATAGTTCCGTTACTACCGTACCATATCTCGGACGGTAAATCAAGAGCGAGAGTTGTAAGGATTTGTGGCGCGGGGCCAAAACGGCATATTTGCGGGGTCGGGACGCCTGAAGGACGTTTTTGCTGATTGGGCGGAAAACCGCCGGCAAGATGCCGGCGCTACGATTGCAAGGTCGCCGCTATCGCGTCGGAGGTTTTGCTCGCTGTCACTCGTAGGGCTGTCCGGAACGCCGGCCGGTCTTCTTGGTCCCAGCTCCGAGGCAAATTCGTTGAGTCTGGGACAGAAGAAGCACTACGATGTCCTGTCGAGTAATCCATGTATTCCGGGCTACTGATTTTGAAGATAGACGAGACTTCCAACTCGGATTTTGAAACTGTAAAAATCGAACGAGTGCAGGATTACTGGAACGAGCGGCCCTGCAACATCCGCCATTCATCGTGCCCCGTCGGTTCGCGGCAATATTTCGACGAAGTGGAAGCGCGCAAATATTTCGTCGAGCCGCACATCCCGAATTTCGCGCAGTTCGAGCGCTGGCATGGCAAACGGGTGCTCGAAATCGGTTGCGGAATCGGCACTGACACCATTAATTTCGCCCGCCCCGGCGCTCGCGTCACCGCCGTGGATCTCTCGGATCGCTCACTCGAAATCGCGCGACAGCGAGCTGGCGTCTTCGGCTTGCAGGATCGCATCCAGTTTTATCAGGGCAGCGCCGAAAATCTGTCCGCGCTGGTTCCCGCCGAGCCCTACGATCTCATCTACTCATTCGGCGTGATTCACCACACGCCGCATCCCGAGCGAGTCCTCGAGCAAATCCGCGACTATCTGGCGCCCGGCGCGACAGTAAAAATCATGGTCTACCATCGCCGAAGCTGGAAAGTATTTTGGATCTTGCTCACTTACGGAAGAGGCCAATTCTGGCGGCTAAATGAACTCGTCGCGCGACATTCAGAAGCGCAAACCGGCTGCCCCGTCACCTACGTCTACACGCGCGACGAAGCACGCCGGCTACTCGAAGAACACGGACTACGAGTGGAAGAGATTTCCGTTGAACACATCTTCCCCTACAGAATCTCTGATTATAAAAATTATAAATACGTAAAAGAATGGTATTTCCGCATCATGCCACAGCCGCTATTTCGTTGGCTCGAGCGCCATTTCGGCTGGCATCTCTGCATCACCGCCGTAAAACCATGATCATCCACGGCAATTGGGCTATGGTGGCGCAGGCCGAAATGTGCTCCGACCCGACAATTCCTTACAATCTCCCCATGCCCGTAACTGTCAAGATATCCAGAATGAGAAGTCACTCATGAAACGCGTACGAGTCCTCCTTGTGGATGACGACGTCGAGCTTTGCTCTTCACTCACGCGCCTGCTTGGCATGGACGGATTCACGGTGACAGCGGTGCACGATGCCGGGTCGGGGGCGAGAGAAGGCCTGAACGAGGATTACGAGCTCGTAATTCTGGATGTGATGCTTCCCGGCGGCGACGGCCGCAAAGTATTGCGCCGAATCCGCATGCGTTCGCAAGTCCCCGTCATCATGCTGACCGCCCGCGGCGACGAAGACGATCGCATTCGCGGGCTCGAAGGCGGCGCGGATGACTATCTCGCGAAGCCATTCAACGCGCGCGAGTTGGTTGCGCGCATCCGCGCCGTTCTGAGGCGCAAGGGCGATTCCACTGTTCCGGAAGTTTTTACGGTTGGCGACATCGAAATTGACAAGCGAACTCGCAAGGTCTCCTGCGGCGGCGAGGAAATCGAACTGACGGGCGCGGAATTCGACATTCTTCTCCTGCTTGTTCGCGGCGCCGGAAAAATTATTTCGCGCGATGAGATTGCGGAAGAGGCGCTCGGCCGTCCCATCGGATTGCTCGATCGCAGCGTTGATAATCACATCAGCAATCTCCGCAAGAAACTAGGCCCTGCTGCGGGTTCTGGAGAACGCATTCGCAACGTGCGCGGCAGCGGCTACATTTACGTGGATGAATCCTCGCCGGATTCCCGCGAGGACTCATGATCCGCAGCATTTTCGCCAAAATTCTTCTCTGGTTCTGGATTTCGATGTTCGTGGTGGTGCTGTCGGTGGTCGCCGTATCGCTCGCGAGCGGCGCGGAACCCGCCGGCCGGCGCTGGCTCTCTCACACGCTCGAGCTTTACGGAAGCAGCGCGGTGGATTTTTATTCGCACGGCGGCGTTGCGCAACTCAGCCAGTATCTGGACGACATTCAAAAGTCATCGGCAATTCAGGCGACGCTGCTCGATCCGGAAGGCGCCGACGTCGCGAACCGCGGAATTCCTGCCGCCGCGAATTTTGTGCTGGCCGAAGCGCGCGCGACGGGAAAATCGCAATTCCGTGCGAGCTTCCATTGGACGGGCGCATACGTGATCTCGAGACCCGATGGCGACTACATCTTTGTCGCGAGTATTCAACCACTCCGCGGCTACTTTCGCGCATTCGATCTGCGCGTAATGCTGCTGCGCCTAGCCATTGGCCTACTTTCGGCCGGGTTTCTAAGCTATCTCCTGGCTCGCCACATCGGCAAGCCGATCGCCGCGCTGCAAGCGGCGGCCGGACAGATCGCGCGCGGCGACCTCTCAGTGCGCGCCACTCCTGCAATTGAACCGCGTGCGGACGAGTTGGCCGACCTCGCGCGTGATTTCGATCGCATGGCGGAACGCATTCAAACTCTGATTCAAAAGCAGCAGGAATTGCTGGGCGACATCTCGCACGAACTGCGTTCGCCGCTCACAAGGCTCACGGTTTCGCTCGAACTGGCGCGCCGCGGCGATACTGAGGCGTTCGCGAAAATGGAGGAGGATCTCAAGCAGCTCGACGAGATGATCGGTGAAATTCTGACGTTGACCCGGCTGCAGACACGTGAGGCGCACGCGCTCAATACCCAAGTAGATCTTCGCGCGCTGCTCGAGCGCGTGATTGCCGACGCGCAAATCGAAGGCAAGCGCGAAAACAAATCCGTCGCCATGCCAGGCGCTGGCGAGTGCCGGATTCACGGCGACGCGAATCTGCTTCGAAGCTGCTTCGAAAATGTAGTTCGAAATGCCGTGCGTTACACGCGGCCAGAGTCGAGTGTGGAAGTGAATTTGGCATGCGAAAAAAATGTCGCGCAAAAAGCGGTGATTCTCGTGGAAGATCGCGGGCCCGGCGTGCCTCCTGACGCGCTTGCCAGAATGTTTGAGCCTTTTTATCGCGTGGAAGAATCTCGCGACCGCGCCACCGGCGGAACCGGGCTTGGCCTTTCCATCGCTCAAAAAGTTGTGGCGCTGCACGGCGGGACAATTCAGGCGCGCAACCGCGAAGGCGGCGGACTCATTGTTGAAATCACCCTGCCATGCGCACCTTCGGCATCGCTCTCCTCAAATAAAATCGCTTAATCCGCTCGCAGGCCAGACACTTCCTTACACACCCCGCAGCGAATCGCGTGTTACAGATAATGAGCGCGAATTTAAGAGCGCTCCACAATCTCAAGGAGGGACGACAAATGAAATCCTTTTCAAAGATGTTTCTTTTCTCAGCAATGTTTCTTGGTCTGACAGCAGGCAGCGCGAGCGCTCAAGGCGTGGCGCATGGGCGAGTGACACGGAAGAACTCCGCAGGTGGCACTACGACTGTTGGCGGAACGGCAGCGAAGGGACCGAACGGAGGCGCGGTTGTACGCGGCGGAGCGGTTGCCACCAATGGTCAGGGCGGTGTGGCCGCGGCGCATGGCAGCGCAGCACGAGGCCCGAACGGCGGCGTGGCGGCGCGGGGCGCCGAGACGACGTCGAACGGCCAGGGTCAAGGCCAGCGGACGAGCGGCGGCGCGTTCAAGGGACCGAACGGCGCGCAGGGTTCGCGCAAGAGCAGCACGCAAGTGAACGACGGCAATATCACGCACCAGGGCAGCGCGCAGGCTTCCGGAAAGAATGGCTCGGTCCAGACGAGTGGTTCGTCGCAGCGTACCGCGAACGGCCAAACCTCCGGCCAGCGCGACACCACCGCGACGGGCAAGAACGGCGACACTTACAACGGCACAACCACGTATCAGACGGGCCAGGGAGTCCAGCACAGCGGCACTTGCACGAATTCGAGCGGCCAGACGATCCCTTGCAAACAGTGACCACTCGCAGTCAGCAACAGCGTTACGAAAGAAATGCTCGCTCGCAACGGCCGCCAGTTTGGCGGCCGCTGCGTCTGTGCGACTGGGTTCGATGGAGTTGATTCCGTGCACGCAGCAATCGCGCGACGACAATTCCATACGAACGAAAGGAGTTTCTGCGCGTATTACCAAGTAGAAGTTCCGTCCGGCAAAGCAGCAGAGCCGGGCGCAAAAGGAGAAACAATCATGAAGACGAAAACGATCGCAATAACCGCAGTGATTGGCGCATTGATACTTGCCGCGTTCGCGGCAACGGCCACGCACGCTTCAACACGCTGGCTTCAGCAGCAACGCTCGCACTTTTTGGCGCAGCACATCGCGAGGGACTTGAATCTCACGGACGGCCAGAGGACGCAAATCAAAGCCGTCCTCGAAACTGAACGTCCCGCGATCCAGTCGCTGGTGCACAAATTCGAGCAGCAGAACGATCAGCTGCATACGAAGACCACGTTTGATGAAGCGTACGTCCGCTCGGTGGCGCAGCAGGACCAAGTAAACTATGCTGACGCGCTCGTCGAGAGGGAGAAGATACGGTCCGAGATCTTTGCGATTCTTACTCCCGACCAGCAGACCAAGCTGAACCAGATGACCACTGACTTCAGAACCGCGCTCGAAGATCGCCTCGCCAATCTCGGCGACGGCTTGTGAGTGCGGGCAGATCATGAGAATGATGCCGCTTCCGGGCCACGTCGATGTGGGCGAGCGGCTTCGTTTCATGCACGGTGCGGCTTGTGTTCACCTCACAGGCCGCACCGTAATTATTTTGTCAGCGGGATTACGCACCGCTTAGCGCAGGTTGCCGAAGATTTCCTCGAATTGGCGAATGGTGGCGGGGCCGTGGCCGGCGAAGTGGTTGTTGGCGTAGGCGAAAATGCTGACGCCCCGGCGCAAAATTAATTGGCAGGCCTTAGCCCACTCGGAAATCCCGTCGGTACGATCCACGACGACTTTGTTCCAGACTTTGGTCACCCTTTCGATGGCGTAGCGATCGCCGAGCCAGCGAACGTAAGTGAAATCCGCGGTGATGGGATCGCACTGCTGGAATAATTGGGAAACGGAAGGCATGTACGGATGATCAATCAGCGCGAGCGCAATCTTTCGCTCGCGGAGGGCCTCGAGATAAGCCGGACACACGAAATGTTTGTTGCGGATTTCGACCGCGAAACGATAGCCCCCCGGCAGCGTATCGAGGAAGGGAATGAGCCGCGCGAGAAAATCCTCCGGCTGCGCGAAAGTGTTCTTTTTGAAATAAGGAAACTGAAAAAGAAGCGGCCCGAGTTTTTCGCCGAGGAGATCCATCACACTCAGGAATTGCTTCAGGTCCTCGGCCGCATCCTTGAGAAGTTTCTCGTGGGTGATAATCTGCGGCACCTTCGCCGCGAAAATAAACCCCGGCGGCGTTTTTGAATACCAGCGTTTCACCGTCGCGGCAGAAGGAATGCCGTAAAAGGTGCTGTCCACTTCGACCGTGCTGAACTGCGTGGCGTAGTAGCCGAGAAAATCAACCGGCTTGAGTGCGGCTGGATAGAAAGTGCCTCGCCAGCCATCCGCGCTGAACGCCGATGTACCTAGACGAATCGGCCCGGGACGAATTGGCGCGCGGCTAAGAATCGTTCCAAGAGGTAATTGCGCTTCATCCGCCATAGCCTGCCGATTGTAACCGAGCGCGGCCAGATGCGCTCCGGTAGTACCAAGTGTATTGAACTTGGACTCGGGCGCGAGTCCGACCCTGTAAATTACTTGGCAACAATTGACAGAATGGGAAATGGCATGCGAGACTCAGCAAAGTCTCGGCGCCATGCCGAATCAGTCATTCGTTTTCCGATATTACTTGGAGGGCGACGTGTCTCGATCGGTTCTACGATTGATCTTTCTGCTGGGTATTTGCCCCACTTTCGCTCTTTCAGCGGCGCGCGGACAGAATCAGGCAGCGCCGACGCAGACTCAAAATAGCGGCGGCCCATCAGCGGCATCGAGCACGCCGGCACCACCGGCGCCAGCCTCCGCCACTCAGCCAAATTCCGCGCAACCTCGTGAGACTCAACCTTCTTCAACTCAACCCGCAATCGAGCCATCGCCCGCGGAGAAAGCGCTCGAGCTCCTGCACGCCGACAAGTACGACGAAGCATCGAGCGCGTACAAAGCGATCATCGCGACGGGCCCCGATCCCGGCGTAGGCTACGCCGGTCTCGCGCACGTCTATCTCCGGCAGCACAAAATCGCGGATGCGTTTACGGCCGCGAAAGAAGCCGTAACCATTTCGCCGAAATTGCCGGACGCGCATGTCGCGCTCGGCGAGGTCTTGTATCGCCAGGGAAAAATCGATCAAGCGGAGAATGAATTTCTAACCGTGATCAATTCGGGTGCCAAGAACGCGCAGGCCTTTCTTGATCTTGCTCGAGCGGAAAGAGCAGCGTCTTACCATCTGCAAGCGAAAGCGATGATTGGCATGGCGCACCGGATGGCCCCGGACGATCCCGCGGTTCGAAGCGCGTGGCTTTCCACTCTCCCGCGTGAGGAACAGATCAAGCAGCTTCAGGCGCAACTTGGCGGAGACAGCCTGGACGAAAAGGATCGGGCCGCAGCTGCGATTCGGCTCGCGGCCTTCGAAGAGGCGGAAAAACTTAATGCCGGCGAATGCCACCTCGTGAACTCAGTAACTTCGACGCAAATGAACCTCGAGGCCATGACGGGAAATGCTACGTATCTCAGAGCTTTTGGCCTGAAGGTGAAAGTGAACGACGCTTCAGCGAAGCTGCTCTTGGATACCGGCGCGTCCGGCATCATGGTGAATTCGAAAATTGCGGAGAAGGCGGGAATCAAGCGCTTGGTTGATACGCAGATCGGCGGGGTCGGCGACCATGGCTCGATGGCTGGGTACATCGGAATCGCGAAATCCATTCGAATCGGCGATCTCGAATTCCAGAATTGCGCCATCCGTGTGACCGATCGGAAATCCAGGCTGTCGGAGGATGGCTTTATAGGTGGCGACGTGTTCTCCCAATTCCTTCTGGATCTGGATTTTCCAAATTCGAAGATGCGGTTGAGCGAGCTGCCGAAGATACCGCAGCAGCCGTCCGCGCCGCTGGCGCTCGAAGCGGGTCAGGCCGAAGCGTCCGATTCGCAGGACCCGTACGTCGCTCCGGAAATGAAATCCTTCACGCGTGTCTATCGCATCGGGCACGACCTCCTCATTCCGACGAAGTTGAACGGAACGCCACCGCGCCTCTTTCTGGTTGATTCAGGAAGTTTCGATAACACGATTTCGACCCAGGCGGCCGCGGAAGTGACCAAGCTGCATCTCGATTCGGACGTAACGGTGACAGGGCTGAGCGGCAAGGTAAATAAAGTTTTTACGGCAAATGACGTGATTGTTGATTTCGCCCACTTCCGGCAGGAGCGCCACGACTTGATCGCGATCGATGAGTCCAGCATCAGCGATGACGCGGGCGTTGAAATTTCGGGGACGTTGGGTTTTCAGATGCTGCAAGTGCTGGAGATCAGGATTGATTATCGGGATGGCTTGATAGATTTCAAATTCACGCCTAACAGGTTCCTATGACTTCGACTCGTCCAGTGCAGAACGGCAGCCAGTCGCTATTTAGTTTCGTTGTCGTGGGAGTTTTCTGCCTGGCGCTGGCCCCTCTTGCACGGCCGCAAGCGAATTCTTCCGGGCCGGCTGCAGGTTCGCCGCCAGCGAGTACCTCGACGCCGCATGAAGCCGCGCCGGCCAACACCCCGCCGCCATCGGCGCCCACTGCTGCGGCAGTCCCGAGCGCGCCCCCGTCACCGCTCGCTGTCGCGCTTGATCTTTTGCGCGATGGCAAGCTCGACGAGGCCGCAGACGCGTATAAAGAGGTCGTCGCTTCAGGGACGGGGACGGACGTCCCGGCGGCATTTGCAGGACTCGCTCGCGTGTCTTTGAAACAGAGAGATATTCCTGGCGCGTACACCGCCGCGGCGAAGGCCGTCGAGCTTGGTCCCAATTTTCCGGACGCTCACGTCGCGCTAGGAGAGGTTTACTTTCGTCAGGCCAAGCTAGCCGAGGCGGAGAAGGAGTGGATAAACGTCATCAACTCCGGCCATCCGACCGGACGCGCGTATCTGGGCCTTTACCGGATTTCACACGCGACCTCGAATTACAAAAGCGCCAAGGACCGGCTCGACCGGGCGCATCAACTTGATCCGGACGATCCTGAGATTTCGCGCCTATGGATCCTCACGAAGGTACGACAAGATATAGCGGGTCACCTGGTGACCCCTACTGACGGTACCAAGCCGCCCGGCGGAGCTTGTGAGCTGGCGACAAAAGCGGAATCAACAGAAATTAAATTGGAGCGACTGGGCGCGGACTCGATAAAATTTCGCGCTTATGGGCTGGATGTGAAATTCAACGGCGTTTCGGCGCATTTGATGGTGGACACCGGAGCCCACGGGATCATCATTGACCGGCGGATCGCCGAGAAGGCGGGAGTCACGCGGATTGTTGACACAAAAACAGGAGGAATTGGCGACACCGGCGATGTAGCGGGTTACATCGCAGCCGCGAAAACCATCCAGATCGGAAGCTTGGAATTTCACGATTGCGCGGTTGATGTCTACGGGAAGCGTTCCGTGCAAGGCGACGACGGGTTGATCGGCGCCGATGTATTCGAAAGCTTTTTAGTGGATCTCGATTTTCCGGATGCGAAGCTGCGGCTGAGCCAGCTCCCGGCGATACCTTCCGCGACGCCCGTGCCTGCGACACTTCAGACCCATACCACGGAAACTGCGGCCTTGCACGATCGCTACATCGCGCCAGAAATGAAATCGTACACGAGAATCTACCGCTTCGGACACATGCTCCTGATTCCGACGTCACTCAATGATTCTCCGCCGAGGCTCTTCCTGATTGACACCGGCGGATGGGACAACATGGTGACGCCGCAACTCGCGCGCGAAACCACGAAAGTTCGGCACGACGAATACGACAGAGTTACCGGGTTGAGCGGGAACGTCAAAAATCTATATACCGTTGACCATGCGAAGATCCGGTTCGCTCAGTTTCAACAGGAACGGGAAGATCTGACTGCGTTCGATATGACGTCGATGAGCAATTCCGCGGGGACCGAAATTTCCGGGTCGTTGGGATTCGTGATGCTCTGGCTGCTGGATATCAAAATTGATTATCGCGACGGGCTCGTCAATTTTACGTACGACGACAAACGATTTCACTGAAAATTCATGCATGCGCTGACAATTTGCGGCCGCTGCACGTACGGATTACTTACGGCGGGATTTTTGTGCGCAGTGCTTGCGCCGGTCGCGCGGCCGCAGGCGAATTCGACGGCGCCGGCTGCGGGGACGCCGCCGAATTCCTCGACGACGGCTGAAAGTGGGCCGGCAATTCCTCCGGCGCCATCGACACCCGCTCTCGCTCCCACGCCCGTTCCCGTGACAGCGCCGCATGTGAGCGTGTCGCCACTCGAAGGCGCGCAGGATCTTTTGCGCAAAGGCAGGCTCACCGAGGCCGCCGATGCGTATAACAAGATCATCGCGTCAGGTGCCGATGTCCCGGCGGGATATGCGGGACTAGCTCGAGTGAACTTGAAAGAGAAGAATGTTTCCGGGGCGTACACGGCGGCGGCGAAAGCGGTGGACCTCGATCCCAAATTTTCGGATGGCCATGTCGCACTCGGTGAAGTTTATTTTCGCCAGGGCAAGCTGGCCGACGCGGAGAAGGAGTGGATCTCCGTCGTCAACTCTGGGCGCGCAACCGCTCGCGCATACTTCGGCCTTTATCTGATTTCGCACGCGACATCGAACTTCAAGAGCGCCAAGGCGCGTATTGACCGAGCGCATCAACTCAATCCCGACGATCCGGATATCTGGCGCGCCTGGGCATTCACACTTGGGCGAGAGCAGCGATTAAAAGAGCTCCGAGATTTTATGGCAGCGCAAAGAATTGATGCTGATGCTGATACCGATCGACATGAGGGCATGTCGCACTACATTGCGATGCTCGAGGACGAGAGCAAGCGGTCCCTCAAGACCGGCACGCTCGCGGCTAAAGCCGATTCAACAGAAACGAATCTGGCGCAGTTGATGAATGATCCGGAGAGATTGCGCGCCTACGGGATTGAAGTGAAATTGAACGGCCAGTCGTCACACCTGATGATCGACACAGGAGCCGGCGGCATCGTAGTAGATCGCAGGGTTGCCGAGAAGGCAGGAGTTACGCGAATTGTTGATGCAAAGACAAGCGGAATCGGCGACAAGGGCGATGTGGCGGGCTACGTCGGGTATGTGAAATCGATTCAAGTTGGAGGATTGGAATTTCACGACTGCTACATTGACGTTTACGGGAAACGTTCGGTTCAGGGCGACGATGGACTGATCGGTACTGACGTGTTCTCAAGCTTTCTGGTGGATGTCGACTTTCCGAACGGCAAACTGCGGCTGAGCCAGCTTCCTGTGGACCCAACTGTAGCGGACGCGCCATTGGCGCTCCAGTCTCAGCGCTCGGAAACGGCTGTGTGGCACGATCGCTATATCGCTCCGGAAATGAAATCGTACAATCCGATTTTTCGATTCGGACATATGCTGCTGATTCCGACTTCGCTCAACGAATCGCCGACGAAGCTATTTCTGATTGATACTGGCGCCTGGGATAGTACCGTGACGCCGGCATTTGCACGCGAAAGCAGCAAGGTTCGCCGCGAGGAAGATGCGCACGTCACGGGATTGAGCGGCGAAGTGAAGAATGTTTATACCGTGGACCGCGCGAATATCAGGTTCGCTCACTTTGTGCAGGACCGCGAAGATCTTATCGCGTTCGACCTGACTCCAATCAGCAATTCGGCGGGGACTGAAATCTCCGGAATATTGGGATTTAGACTGCTCTGGCAGCTGGATATTAAGATTGATTACCGCGACGGGCTCGTCGATTTCACTTACGACGCAAACCGCTTCCACTGAGTTCGATTCTTAATTCAATAAGTACGTCTTCACGAACAGGGCGGTGGATTCGGAGAGGAAGTCGTTGTTCTTTTTCTTGGCGTAGCCGTGGCCTTCGTCGTTGGCCATCAGGAACCAGACGGGCGTTCCATTCTGCGTGACTGCGTCGGCAATTTGCTGGGATTCGCTTGCAGGGACGCGCGGGTCATTTTTTCCGGCGACAACGAAAAGCGGCTTTTTAATGAGCTGCGTGTTGTTCATCGGCGCGATGCGCTCGAGGAATTCGCGCATCTTGGGGTCGCGCTCGTCGCCGTATTCGACGCGGCGGAGATCGCGGCGGTATGACTGCGTGTGTTCGAGGAATGTGACGAGATTCGACATACCGACGATGTCAATCGAGCAGCGAATTCGGCTGCTGTAGAAAGTTGAAATCGCGAGCGTCATGTGGCCGCCGTAGCTGCCGCCCATGACCATCACGCGATCGGGATCGAGATCGGGGCGCGTGGCAATCCAATCGAAGAGCGCGTTGATGTCTTTGTAAGAATTTTCGCGAAGGAAGCCGTTGTCGAGCGCGAGAAACGTTTTGCCATAGCCGGTTGAGCCGCGGACGTTCGGACGGATCACTGCGACGCCGAGTTCATTGACATAATAATTGGCACCGCCTAGAAAACTGGGGCGCGATTGGCTTTCCGGGCCGCCGTGAATATCCACGATGACGGGACGCTTGCCGGTGAATTTCGCGGGCGGAGAAGAGAGGAAGCCGGAAATTGTGCGGCCATCAAAACTTTTCCAATGGATTAGCTCGGGTTCGGCGAACGAGTCCGTGTTGATTCCGCCGGTTTCGCTGTGCGTCCAACGATCGACTTTTCCATTTGTAATATCGAGCGAATAAACATCAGCGGGCGAGCGCGCCGAATTGACGACGAAGGCGAGATCGCGGCTGTTATTGTGCCATTGAAGATCATAAATCACCGCTGCCGGCAGCTTCGGCAATTTCATTTCGCGGCGCGATGCTGTGTCCATCACATGCAGGACGCTGATGCCATCTTCGTTGGTCTCGAAGGCGATTTTCTTGCCGTCTTTTGATAATTTCAGCTCGTCAACACCCCAGGAGATATTTGCGGCGAGATACGTGTGCTGCTTGGTGCCCAAATCAATGTAGACGAGGCGCTCGAATTCGGAATCTTTGTTGGTGATGGTGTAGATGCCCTTGCCGTCTTTCGAAAACTGGCCACCGCCTGCACCGTAGACAATCTTTTCGCCGCCGTGCTGGCGCGGAGTAATGTCCGTCAAAGCACCGGAAGCGGCGTCGCACAGCCAGAGATAGCTTTCATCCGCAGAGATTTCTTCGTGGAGAAGAATGGTGCGATCGTCCGGCGACCAATCGAGAGGTTGCCAACCTCCGCCGGTGAGCTTGGCCACCATGTGATCGCTTTTCGGATCGGAAGGATTGACGATGTAGAGATCCACATCCGTGCCGTTGCGGCGCGTAGAGCCGTAGGCGATGCGGTCGCCGGAATTCGACCAGACGCGATCGGTGTTTCTGGATTTGCCGTCGGTGATCTGAGTGACTGCGCCAGAGGCGAGATCGTAGCGGTAAAATTGATAGAACTCGTCGCCGCCGCGATCTTTCGCAAAGACGAAGTAATTCGGATCCGATGGCGAGAAAGAACCGCCGCGCGCCGCATCGGGGAAAAACGTGAGTTGCGTGCGTGCCGCGCCGGGCGCTTCAACCAAATGGACTTGAACCGTGTCGGCAAAACGGGTGCCGATCAGCATTTCGCGCCTTGTTGGATGCCAGCTTGAAATTGTTGCCGAGCGGAAGTTGCTGTAGCGATCCACTACTTCCGCGAGTCCGCGGGGAATAGGCGGAATGCCCTTCACGACGAGGTTGTCGCCCGGCGCGACGACGTCTTGCGACGGCGTCTGGGCGGCGCAGGGAAGGGCAGCCGCGAAGCAAAACAATATTATTGCAAGATGCGGCTTCATGGCTGCCTCCCGAGGCGCCGTCGGTCCGGACGCATCAATATCACGCACTGCCGCGCGCACTATTGCACGCGCAACCGCATGCACCACCGCATGAGGCGATGGCAGATTTATTTCATGCCTTTTTGAAGTTCGGTGAGCGCCGCGAGAACTTCTTCGCTGTGCTTGCTCGGGTCAACGCCGATGTATTCCTTGACGATGACGCCTTTCGGGTCAATCAGGAACGTGTTGCGCGCGGCGTAGGTGGCGCCCTTGTAATCCATCACCGAGCCGTATTCACTCGAGACTTTGTGATCGCTGTCGGAGAGCAATTTGAAATTCAGGCCTTCCTTCGCGCAGAACTGCTTGTGCGAATCGGCCGTATCCACGCTAACGCCGACGATCACCGCATTCTTCTCTTCATACTGCGGGAGATCGCGCTGGAAATTGTGAGCTTCAATTGTGCAGCCGCTGGTGAAGTCCTTGGGATAAAAATAGAGGACAACCCATTTGCCGCGAAAATCCTTCAGGCCAAGCTGCTTGCCTTCCTGCGAAGTCAGCGAAAAATCCGGCGCCTTCATTCCCACAGCGGGAGGTTGCTGACTATCCGCGCGCGTTCCGAAAGCCGCCATCGCGAAAAGAATTGCCGCGAAGAAAGCGGACAATGCGATTCCCATATACTTGTTTTGCGTGATTCTCATTTTTTACCCCGTCCTTTTTTAAAATTATCCGCCCGTTACTTTTGTTTCGAGATTTCGATGTATGCCCGCGTGGTTTCCCAGTCCATGCGCAGGATGCAGCCCGTGGCGCCCTTATCGAATGCGATCGTGAAATTTTCCACGGGAGCGGGCAAGGTTGAGACTTTCATGTCGGCGCGCATGAGATCGCTCGATTCGCCGGGGTAGGGAATTCCCCATTCGCCCGTTTTGTTGCTGACGATGAGCGTCCACTTATTTTGATCGGGAATGACGAAGAGCGTGTAGCTGCCCGCGGCCACGGCTTTGCCGCCGACGTCGATGTTGGCGTCGGTGACGAATGTCGTTGCCTCGTTTGCGCCAGCGCGCCAGACTTCGCCGAACGGCACCAGGCCGCCATAAATTTTGCGCCCCTTCATTCTCGGGCTCGAGTACTCGACGGTGATTTTTTTGCCGTCGGCGAATTTCCATTCCGCCTTTGCAGGCGGGCTCGGGCGCTTGGTCTTGTCAGCCTGCGCAAATGCATGCACCGCCAATGCGCCGGCGATCACAAATAGCGCCGAACAAACTATAAGACTCCGATTTCGCATTTCGTCTCCCGTTGGCAACCCGCATTGGTTTAGACGCCAGAACTCGTCCCTGCGGTTCGCCGCACGAAAGATTGTACGCCATTCCGAGAAGAACGACATGCCGCGCACATCCTTTCCGCTGCGGATTTCAGGGGCCGCGTAAGAATATCCACCGATTTCGGCGGACAGGTGTCTCCGCAGAACGAACGCCATCTGATATTCTGACTGCGCCGACGTTTAGCGTGAGGAACGATTTCGCAAGGGGACGATAGGAATGGCGATTCTTGTTACGGGCGGTGCAGGATATATCGGAAGCGTGACGGCTGAACTTTTGCGCGCCAGGGGCGAGCAGATTGTTGTGCTCGACGACCTGGCTCGCGGTCATCGCGGTGCTCTCGACCCGAGTGTACCCTTTTACGAAGGCAAGGTGGGCGATCGCGATCTTCTCGCGCGAATTACGGCCGAGCATTCGATTGAATCCTGCGTGCATTTTGCGGCGCTGGCCTACGTCGGCGAGTCAGTTCTCGAGCCGGCAAAATATTTTGAGAATAACGTCGAGCAGGGAATCATTTTCTTGGGGCACTTGATGCGCGCCGGAGTTCGCCGCGTCGTGTTTTCCTCTACGTGCGCGACCTATGGCGAGCCGAAGCAAATGCCCATCTCGGAAAATTGCCCGCAATGGCCTGTGAATCCCTACGGCTGGTCAAAATTATTTGTGGAAAGGCTGCTTGATTCCTACGATCGCGCGTACGGAATGAAATTCGTCGCGCTGCGATATTTCAACGCGGCGGGCGCGACCGAGCGGCTTGGCGAGCATCACGAGCCTGAATCGCATTTGATTCCCAATGTTCTGGCGACCGCCGCGGGCGATGCAGCCGTCGTTACTGTCTTTGGCGACACATATCCTACGCCGGATGGAACGGCGATTCGGGATTACGTTCACGTGAGCGATCTCGCGGACGCGCACGTTCGAGCGCTCGAATATTTGCGGCGCGGCGGAAATTCGGAGTTTCTGAATTTGGGGACCGGGCACGGCTATTCGGTTCTCGAAGTGATTGAAGCCGCGCGCCAGGCGACGGGGCGCAAAATTGCGATTCGAATGGAATCACCGCGCGCAGGAGATCCGCCACGGCTAGTGGCAGACGCAGCTAAGGCTAAGAAAATTCTCGGCTGGGAGCCGGAGAAGTCCGACCTCCGTTCGATCATTAGCTCGGCGTGGGAATGGCGCCAGCGCCATCCACGCGGCTACTCGCCTTCGTGACCGAGCTGCGAGAAATAATCTATGGCGGTTTCAAAGCTTCTCGGCGTTGACGTCGGCACAGGCGGCACGCGCGCCGTGCTGCTCCGCGACGATGGCCGCGTCTTGAGCGCTGCGACATCGGAGCATGCGCCGATGCGCTCGGCGCAAATTGGCTGGGCCGAACAGGATCCGGCGGATTGGTGGCGAGCCGCTCGACTTGCCATTCCGGAATGCCTCGAGCGCGGGAAGACAAGCCCGAATGAAATCGCATGCGTAGGACTGACGGGGCAGATGCACGGCCTCGTGCTGCTCGATGGCGATGGCAAAGTTCTTCGCCCGGCGATTATCTGGTGCGACCAGCGCACGGATGAGCAATGCAAAGAGATTACGAATCGCGTCGGTGCGGCGCGGCTGATTGAATTGACGGCGAATCCGGGGCTTACCAATTTCACGCTGCCGAAAATTTGGTGGGTGCGCGAACACGAACTGCAGGTGTGGTCGCGTGTCCGTTCGATTCTTCTGCCCAAGGATTACATTCGCTTCGAACTCACCGGTGCGCACGCGATTGACGTTGCCGAAGCATCCGGCACGCTCATGTTTGATGTCGCGAATCGAAAATGGTGCGCACCGATCCTGGAAATGTCCCGGATCAGCGAATCTTTCTTGCCGCGCGTTTTCGAATCGCAAGAAATCTGCGGGCGAGTTTCGAAGGGTGGCGCCGCAGCGACGGGACTAATCGAAGGAACTCCTGTCGTCGCTGGAGCAGGCGATCAGGCAGCCGGCGCGGTCGGCATGGGAATTGTGCGGCCCGGTGCGGTGAGCGCGACAATCGGGACTTCCGGCGTCGTCTTCGCGGCCACGAGCCGTCCTACGATCGATCCGAAGGGGCGCATCCACACGTTTTGCCACGCGGTCCCCGGCCGCTGGCATGTGATGGGCGTGACCCAAGCGGCGGGACTCTCGCTGCGATGGTTTCGCGATCAATTCGGCGCGGGCGATGGAGCGGGCAACGAAACGAGCGCTGATCCCTACGATCGCCTGTTGGCTGAGGCCGCAAGGATTCCGGCGGGCGCCGATGGCCTTCTGTGGGCGCCGTATTTAATGGGCGAGCGCACGCCGCACCTCGATCCGCATGCGCGCGGCGCGCTCGTTGGAATCACGGCACAACACACGCGCGGCCACGTGATCCGCGCGATTCTGGAAGGCGTGGCGTTCGGCCTCCGCGACACGCTGACGATATTCAATGAATTGAAAATTCCAATCGAATCAATCCGTCTTGGAGGCGGAGGCGCCCGCGGATCACTTTGGCGCCAGATTCAGGCCAACATCTACGGAATGCCAGTGGAAATTATCGAGGCCGAAGAAGGCGCGGCATACGGCGCCGCATTGCTCGCCGGCGTTGGCGCGGGTGTGTGGTCATCGGTAGATCAGGCTTGCGATTCAGCGGTGAAAGTCGCCGAGCGCGTCGAACCGGATCGAGACTGCGCTGCTCGAATGAGTTGTCAGTACGCGACGTATCGAAAACTTTATCCTGCGCTGCGCGAGATTTTTCGCGAGCTGAAGTCCTAGCCCTGTCGCGTCTATTTATCGTTCGCTACGAGCCGTTTCTCATTAACGTCACTAATCTATTTGCACTATTGCGGTCTTCACGGTTCGCCGCGAAAGTGCCCACTGGATTTTAATGGGGGGTTAAGGAGAAATATTCGACCCATGCCGATAGCAACTGAACCAATTGGAAGCATCCCACGTCCAGCAGAGCTACTTGCATCGATGAAAGAACGCGCAGCCGGGCACATCACCGCAGAACAATTCCAGGCGGCTGAAGAAGCTGCGCTTCGCGACACAATCTCACGATTCGAAAGCACCGGTTCGCCCGTTATCACCGACGGGGAACAAACCAAGCCCAGCTTTGCGACATATCCGATCGCCGGCTTCCCAAATCTTGCGCCCGATGGTGTTGTGATTCCCTTTGCCGACGGGCATACGCGGCAGCTTCCCAAGCTGACTGCAGGCCCGTTTCGTTATGCAGTTCATGCGGTCTCGTATCTCAAGACCGCGAAGAAATATGCCAAGCGTCCCGTGAAGCAGGCGGTGATTTCCGCCTCGGCGCTCAGCTTGCTTTATCCATCGGACGGAATTCCCGGCTACCCGCGCGAAATATTTCTGCGCGACTTGCTGGACGAAGCCGAACGAGATATTCGTGAATGTTTGCAGGCAGGCGCGTCGTGGGTGCAGATTGATTTTACCGAGGGACGTCTCGCGCTCAAGCTCGATCCCTCGGGCAATCTCTTAAATTCCTTCATCGATTTGAACAACCAAATTCTCGAGCGCTTCTCGGCAGATGAACGGCAAAAGATTGGCGTGCATACGTGTCCGGGCGGCGACAAAGATTCCACGCACAGCGCGGACGTGGATTACTCGGGCCTGCTTCCGTCTCTTTTTCGTCTCAACGTGGGGCGGTTCTATCTTCAATTGGCGAGCGAGCCGGATCGCAAACGGGTACTCAAACTGTGTCGAAGTCTCTTGAAGCCGGGGCAGATGCTCTTCATTGGCGTGACAGATCCCATAAATCCAAAAGTAGAAACTCCTGCTGAAGTGTCCGAGCGCGTTCTGGAAGCATCGGAATTGATTCCCATTGAGGCGCTCGGAACCACCGACGATTGCGGCTTTTCGCCCTTCGCGGACGACACTTCCACATCCCGCGACATTGCGTTCGCAAAAATTCGCAGCCGGGTCGAAGGGACCTTACTGGCCTCAAAGGCGCTTGGAGTCTAGGTTGACGGCACCCAAGAAACACGAGACGCCGTGCGAATCGGTCGCGCCGGCGGGAGCTATTGTGACTGTCCGCAACTTTCGCTGACCATCTTCAAGCTCGTCACCCGGAACCGATTGTCGGGCGCCGCGTCGGGGGAAGAGCCGTTGCCGTTGGGATTTGGCTTTTGCGGCAGCTTACCCGTGATAGTAACGGTGTGATTCACATGAGGGGCGAGTTGCACGGTCTTACTCTGAAGTTCCCACATCTTGCCGTTTTCATCCGTGAATGAAAAAATATTCGCGTCCTGAGTCTTCTTTAGGCAGCCCGTCATAGTGTGCGTGAAAGTGTCGGGTTTAGCCTGCGCCATCGCGACGCCGGGCAATGCCACCGCAGCGAGCGCGAGAGTTCCGATTACGAGACTAAGTTTCATATAAACTGCCTCCATGGAAGAGCCTGCGCGGAGACGCGCCAAGTGTCGCGACGTTGCGGCCAACCTTCCGCTCGCATAGTGCGCTTACACAATTTCATAGGCCATACGGGTCAATATTGAGATTGGAGCGCAAAGAGCCGTATGCGCCCAAGTGAAACTTAGCTACTAAAAGGCTAAAACGCTCGCGGAACCGGGTTAGCGCACAAAAGAGAGAGATTTCCGCATAAGATAGGTGCAATTTGCAGTGACTCTCGGAGATCAGTGAATATCGGAGGCCAGTAAGCCTCGGAGGATAGAGATGCGCCGCGGATTCGCGCAACTTGGGTGCGCTCTGTGCATCGCGGCCCTGTGCCTACTTGCACCGTCCGCGGCTGCTCAACGCGAACGCATCACCTGGTATAACAGCGACGTTGACGTGCGCGATGACGGAAGCATGCTCGTTCGCGAGACCATCCAAGTAGTGAGCGCCGGGATCCAAATCCGCCACGGCATTTACCGCGATTTCCCTACTCGATATCGCGATCGCTTCGGCAATCGTTACGTCGTGGGATTTGAGCTTGTCGGCGCGACCCGCGATGGCGCCCCCGAAACCTCGCGCGTCGAGGATGTAAGCAACGGCAAGCGCATTTATCTCGGCAGCAGTGGCGATCTTCTCGCCAATGGCGGACACATCTACACCATCACGTACACGACCAGCCGCCAGCTTGGTTTCTTTCCCGATCATGACGAGCTTTTCTGGAACGCCACCGGAAATGGCTGGTCGTTTCTGATCGAGCGCGCCTCCGCAACCGTCCGTCTCCCCGAGCGGATTCCCCGCGATCAAGTGACTCTGAGCGGCTACACCGGACCTCAAGGATCGATGACGCAGGATTTGACGACCTCGACGAACCCTGACGGCAGTTTTTCATTCGTCACAAATCATCAACTCGGCCCGAAAGAAGGCCTGACGATACTGTTGAAGTTTCCAAAGGCCTACTTCATCGAGCCCACGCCGTCGGAGAAACTCCAGTACTTACTCCGCGATAATCGCGACGCTGAAATATTGGGCGCGGGTGTTGTGGCGCTTCTTATCTATTACTTGATCGTGTGGACGCTAGTCGGCCGCGATCCCTCGCACGGCGTCATCGTTTCTCTTTACGAGCCGCCGGATGGATTTTCACCGGCGGCTATGCGCTATCTGGTCCGAATGGGATACGACAACAAGGCCTTCGCCGCCGCCGTGCTCGATTTGGCCGTGAAAGGTTATTTGCAGATCCGCGAGCAGGCTGGCTCGTACACGCTCTACCTCAAGAATAACAAAGTTCAGAACCTCAGCCCCGACGAGAGCGCCGTCGCAGGAAAGCTGTTCGACGGGCGTGACGAAATCTGGCTCCACAACGAAAATCACGTCCAGATCAAAGCATCCATGGCCTCGCTCAAAGCGTGGCTTAAGGCTGCCGAGCAGAAGATTTATTTTGTGACCAACAGCAAATACATGATTCCCGCCATCGTGTTTTCGATCGCCGTTTTGGTCGCGACAGTTGCCTCAGAGGGAACACAGAGAATGGCGGTAGCGGGATTTATGTGCTTCTGGCTGACGATCTGGAGCCTTGCGGTCACGGCGCTGATTATCAGCGTTTCACATTTGTGGACCTCAGCATTCCAGGGCGGTCATCTCAAGGGCGCCCTTATGGGGCAGGCGATAATCCTCACGCTCTTTTCACTCCCATTCGTCGGCGGCGAAGTCCTCGGCATAGGCTTTCTGGCGACGGCTACTTCGGTCGTGGTCGTTCTTGGTTTGGCCGCGACAATCGCGCTCCACGTGCTATTCCATTTCTTGCTGAAAAGCCCGACGCGCGCCGGCCGCGCCGTGCTCGACAAAATAGAAGGCTTCAAAATGTTTCTCGGCGCCGTGGAGGGCGACCGCTTGAATCGCATGGCGGAACCGGAGAAAACTCCCGAAGTTTTCGAGAAGTACCTGCCATATGCACTCGCACTCGACGTCGAGCAAGCCTGGGCGCAAAAATTTTCAGGCATCATCGGAGTCGCAGGGCAGACCCCAGGCACGGGATCGTCATACTCGCCAACGTGGTATTCCGGCGGAGCATGGGGCGGACTTGGCGCAGCGGCCTTCGCAAGTTCGCTCTCAGGCTCGTTCTCAAGCGCAATCTCGTCCTCAGCATCCGCGCCCGGCTCCAGTGGCGGTAGCGGCGGCGGATCAGGTGGCGGCGGAGGAGGCGGCGGAGGCGGCGGCTGGTAGCGGATTGCCTTGCAAGAAAACACTTGCGAGAATGGGGCCAGTTCCGGAGGAGGTCGCAAGTGTCTCCGTTTTGTCTGGGTCTAGGTGGCGCACGCCGAATCCTTTTGCTTGGGGTGGCAGAAAAAGTAAGGGCGCGCAACGGAAGTCATGCAACAAACTCTTCCACCGCGCGCCCAAAATGTAACCTAGTTAATTTTTCTTCGCCGGTGCAGTCGGCGCAGCCGTTACCTTCGTAAAGGTTGATTCCAGATCGGATGTCCACGTGTTGCCACCATCTGCGGACGATTCATATTTCAACGTGTATTGCGTCTCGGAGATTTCCTTCTCGGTTAGGCGCGTCTTGATGGACTTGCCCCCCATCATCATCTCGTTTGTCCAAGTCCACGTGTCGCCGCTGACACTTCCTTTGGCCGTGATCAGTTCGCCCCAACTGTCGAATGCGTTGTAGGTGTACATTTTTGTTTCCGGGTCATATCCCACTACGGCCATGATCTGAAACTCGCCCACGGGCGATTTGTTGTCCGAATGACCCACAATAAAAAATCCCCCGGACACCCATTCCCACTTTTGGGTTGACGACACCGGTCCTTCCATACCGTGCGCAGTAGATTTACCCTCTTCTTTCCAGTTGCCCACAAAATACGCGAGCCGCTTCACTTCAGGTCCTGGTTTCGGCGGCCCTTGCGGGGCCCGCGCCTGAATCGAAACTGCCAGCAACAAAACGCAAATCGCAACCAGCCCGATTGTTCGTTTCACGTAAGATCTCCTTGGCGTTTGAACCCGCGGCTGCGGTTTTCCAATAGAAATGCGCTCCGGCAACTCAGCGCCGGGACAGTTGCCGGAAATCATACATCCATCCGCCAAAACCTCCACGCCAAATCATCTCCCGGCGGCGCGCCGCTAGAGAATCGGCCTTCTTGACCTGCTATGCAAATACTGAGTCGCGGACAAATGCGCTAAAAGTTTTTGTCGTCCCGAACGAAGTGGGGGATCTGCGGTTCGTATTCTCGGAGTCTGAGCCCTTCAAACTCGCTGCTGCTGATTTTTACTGTCACAATCACCAATAAAACATCGGCGATTATGATTTGGAGGCGGGGGGAGTCGAA
>Ga0302326_10001412_pt1 | contig 61276 bp, 50 predicted proteins | sample Palsa_T0_3_FD_202264 | JGI IMG/M metagenome (GOLD analysis project Ga0302326, IMG submission 202264) | Peat permafrost microbial communities from Stordalen Mire near Abisko, Sweden - Palsa_T0_3 | ecosystem: Environmental > Terrestrial > Soil > Palsa > Peat permafrost | place: Sweden: Abisko...
GGAACTTCTTCGCTTCGTATTCGCGCTGAAACCCAAGGACGGCATCATCGGCGTAGCGAACGATGATGACGTCGCCTTGCGCCTGCTGCCTCCATTGGTCTGTCCACTGGTCGAGTACGTAATGCAGCAGCGGTGAAATCACCGCTCCGGCCTCGAAGCGAAGGCGCACTGCCGACCTTATCCCCGGACAAGGCCGCCAGTCGTCTTTGCCCCTGGTCAACGGGGTACCTTTCTCTGTCTCCGACCATTCGCCGTCGCTAGCGCGCGCCTCGGTAGGCTGCGCGCGTTACAGAGCCGCGACCGTAAGGTAGCCGGTCTCGACACAGCCTGCCAGGTGGAGTCGTGACTGCGCCGCGCGCGCGAGCAAGCGGTGTTTTCGGATTTCCGACACAGGCTGCCGGGCCCGGCCACCCGGCGTTGATCGGCGGGTGAAATCACTCTTTCCAGAACAGCTCGGCATCGGAGCGGCGAACGTAATTGGCGTCGATTTCGGCAGGATCGCTGGATCGTCCGGCGCTGAAATCGTCCCAGGCGATATGGCCGATGGCGGCGGCGAGCGCGCGTGGCGCTTCGACGGTAGAGATCAATTCGCAGTTTCTTGCGGGCAACGTCGGCAGCCAGGCTTCGAATTTCACCACCACTTCCGGCATCACCAGTTGGAGCTGGCTGTTGTACACCGCTGCGTAAACTTCGCCGCGGCGCGCGTCGATTACCGTGGCGCGCAATGGCGCCGATCCGAAGAACGCCAGAGCGCGCAGGTTGGAGACCGCGACCACGCGTTTGCCGGTGGCTTCAGCCAGACCTTTTGCCGCCGCCAGCCCCACGCGAACGCCCGTAAACGATCCCGGCCCCGAAGCTGCCGCGAAGCATTCCATTTGATGCACCGTGGTCCCATTCTTTTCGAGCAGGTGCTGGAGGTGTCCGAAAAGGACATGGCCGAAACCTTCCGGCGCATGCAGCGCGATTTCCTCCACCACAACGTTCGATTCGGTGAGGGCGATGCTGCCGGATTCGGAAGTGGTATCGAGGGAAAGGATCACTTCTGTAGCTCATACACGCGATCCAGCGTGTAGGCCTTCCCGTTGGCGTTTAACGCCGACAGGTGAATGCTGAGAACGGCGGGGAAGTTGGCGGCTACCGATGCGGGAACCACAAAGGTATCGGGCGATCCCGTTCCCAGCACGCGAAAGCCGCGGCCATCGGCCACCACTTCGCCGGTCCAGAGAAACCGCATCGCTCGCGTGGCGCGGGTGGCGCGCGTCAGCTTCACGGAGAAAGGCGTGGGCACGCCTGCCACCAGCATATTGCCGGGCGGCGCGGCGATTTCAAAGGGAATTTTCTTCAGATCCGTCTCCACCTCCTGCACCGGCACCGGCCGCGACTCGAATTTGTAGGACTTGGCCATGGATTCCTTGCGACCCTCCCGTGTGATATACAGCACCCAGGGATGGCTTCCATCCGGCGCCTCGCCGGTGAAGTGCTCGCCGCTGTACTTCTTTTGATCGAGCGATTCGCCGGTAGCCGGATTCAACCACTGTACGTCATAACCGTGCTTCTCAACCCTAACCTCGACCGGCGGCCCCGGATGCTCGATATAGTTCACATACTCGACGTCCTCCAGCGCCACCGCGCGCGCGCCGTCAATGTCGAAGTATGGCTCGAGCTCCCAATGACGGGTTTCCGCCATAAAATCGAACCAATATTTCGCGACGTTCGGATGGCCGCCGTGAAATTCGGGGTACTCGCCGTCCATGGTGGCGTTCCACAAATGTTGCGCGTCGGTAATGCCGACAAAGGGAACGGCGTAGAATTGATGCTCCACGGCACCGACGGTGTCGTCTTCGGACCCTTCGATGACGTAGTCCATCCATCCATCGGCTAGCAGCGGCGACGAGGTGAATTTGGCGTTGGAAGAGCGCGGATGTTGATACGGATCCAGCTTTTTCAGATCGAGACCCAGCTCCTTCAACAGCGCACGGCCGTCGGTGTAGTCTTCGAATTCCGCCAGACCCTGCCAGGTGATGTTGAATGCGGCGTAGCGCGCGACGACATATCGAATGAAACGTTGGCGCGACCGCCCATCGGGAAAGAGCGCGGTGAGGGTGTCGGGATTGGACGCGAGCATCAGATCGGTGGTGATTCCACGTTTGTGAATTGCAGCGATGCGCCGGTCGAGTTCATCGAAATACGCCGGATTCGGCCGATCCGCGCCCAGGTACACCAGAGCTCGATTCTGCGCGTCGCCAAGAATGGAGCCACGAACATGGTTGAATTTGTTTTGCGCGGCCTCCTCAAGCTCCCGGTCGAATTCGGCGGCGCTCGAGAACGCAAAACGATCGGCGATGTAGCCCATCCATAGATGCGCCTTTTTGTTGTCGGTGGCCCAATGATGTACGTTCGCGACGTTTACGAAACCCGGCGCATCGGAAGCCGCGGCGTTGAACATGCCTTCCTGCCCGGCGAACGCGGGGACGTCGCTGGTTATTTTGTAAGTCCATGGGCCGCCTTCGGTGGGAGCGAAGCGGACGATCATTCTGTTGCGGCTGGCGTCCCAAAAGGCCGGCATCAGGTAGGTTTTGAAACGCGGCGAACGAAACTCGATTTCGAGCGTGACATTCAGGTAAGGATTTGCATTGGCGGCTGGCAGATCGAACGTCATCTCGCAAGGTGAATAGGCGGCCGTTCCCTCACAAGCCGACTGCGCGAGGACGGACCAGACGCAGAAACAGAACAGGAGCGGCAGGCGCGCCAGCATCACTTTTTAGCGTATCGCAAAGTGCGCGGCCTTTCGGCGAGAAATCGGCGGCCAATAGAAAAGGAGGCGTTCCAGAGGCTGATCATCGCGTTGTAATCCTGAGTGGAGGCATCGGTGGGCTATACGCCGCGAAAGCGCTGAAGAAAGCGCCGGTTCAACTGACGGTACTCGAGGAGCGAAATTTCCCTCTCTTCCTGCTGCGCCGCCAAAAAAATACGCGCGTGCTGCTGGGCGAAGCCGTGGATCTGGGCGCCGATCGCAACCATGCGATTCTCGACGCCGGCTAGAGGGCGGAGTTCGACTCGATTCCTACTTCGAACACGACGATTGGCGGCGAGAAGCGCCCAGCCTGAAGAGCATCGAAGTGGCCAGCGAGATCCGGCATAAGATCCTCTATGCGCGTGCAGCTCACCCGGGACCGAAAGGAAGATGCGGTTCGGGAAGTCTCGTCGCTCTGGGAATGGCGCGAACGGCGACGGCTGGAAATTCTCATCGCGGTCGATCAGCAGAAGCCTCGTTGGCCGGTGGCGAAGGGCGGTATTTTACGACGCACGAGGAAGCGACCCAGTTCGCCGCTGAACGTAAAGCGTCGCGGCAGGGAGCGATTGGCCGCCGAACAACGAGCCCCCTCTGTAGGTTCGCGAATGGGAGTGATCGCGACGGCGTAGCCCAGCTTACGGGGAGCCTGCACCATTCCTCTGACGCGCCGTTTCTTTGCCGCTGGATTAGTTTCCTGGCCTTTTTCGAGATAACTGGCCCGGTCGTGGAGAATTTTCCGAACGACGCGGCCGTCGAGCACGGTTCCAATCCGCTGCGCCGGAGTCTACGCGGACGCACCCGACGCAGCGAGCGCGAGAAGAAAAATCACCGAGACTCATAAGTGGAATCATGCAACTCGCGAGAATTATCACGGCAGAAGGTGAGCGCGGTCCTTCTCGTTTTCGCAGAAGTCTTCAAAAATGTCGGCGTCGGCTAGCAGATGGTGCGGGATCGTAATCGTGAAAGGTTTGGTGTACATCCGCGCATCGTCGAAGGTCATTTCGACATCCATGTGTCCGAAGTCGTGGCGGCGAAAGCGCTCCGTGATGTGCAGGCCTTCGCTGTGCGGGTGCCCCGCCATATCGAGTCCGGTTTTATCGTTGAAGCCGGCACTCTCCACCACCAAGGTGTCGCGCTCCCAATGTCCGGCCGAATAGCCCAAATACGCCGGGAGGTTGACTTCTTTGGGAAGCGCGCGGCCGTCGGTGTAGATCTGGCGGCGCAGGTTCTGGACTTCATACAGGATCATCGTCAGGCGGGGCGCCTGTACGATCTTAATTGGTTCCGAGAGCAGACCGGCGAGCGGAAAGCCAAACACTGCTCTGCAAACATCCGCGGGGTCGCGTTTCGCCTTGCGGCGCAGGATTTCGGCGGCCGCGGGCCGCAGCATGGCGTCTTCGGGCTTGTAGTCCAGCAGAATATCGAAGGCGTATTTGTGCTGGGTGCCGATCTCCATTCCAGGGGGAGCCAGGGCGATGTCGGCATCGAAGTTACCACCGAACAGGCGCTTGATTTCGGCGACTGTAGTGGTTTCGTGCATCCAAACGCCGGAAAGGTCCGGCTTGCCGTCCAGCGCGCGCGGCGCCGCAGCGGCGAGGTTCGGGCGGCCATCGGCGGTGCGAGGCGTTCCCGGCGTGGGGAAGTTCAGCCATTGCGCATGCGATGCGATAGGAAGCAACGCGACGCAGACGGCCAGGCTCCAGTGTGGCAACCAGTGTGGCATGTCCAACTCCAGGACTCAATGCTACGTGAGCGGCGGGGTGGAAGCAATCGGCTGCCGCGGTGTCGGCTACGCTTTCGACGCCTTGGGGCCGTTCACAATCTGCGGGATCAACTCGCCCGCCACGTCGGTGAGCCGCATGTTGCGGCCGTTGAAATAATAAGTCAGCCGCTTATGGTCCATGCCCAGCAGATACAGCAAAGTGGCGTGGAGATCGTGGTTGGTGACCGTCTGATCCTCGCTCTTGAAGCCCACGTCGTCGCTGGCGCCGATTTGCTGGCCGCCCTGAATTCCCGCGCCGGTCATGAACGCGGTCATCGCCCCCGGGTTATGGTCCCGGCCGAGCCCGCGCTGCGAAATGGGCATGCGCCCAAATTCGCTGTGCCACACCACGGCGGTCTCGTCCAGCAATCCCCGGCTCTTCAGATCGGTGATGAGCCCGGCGATCGGCTTGTCCACTTCTTTGGCGTGCAATCGATGATTCGAGACGATATCGGCGTGTGCGTCCCAGGTGTCTTCAATGCTGACGTACGCGCCGCTGATCACCTGGACGAAACGAACGCCCCGCTCCACCAACCGGCGGGCGAGCAGGCACTGCCGTCCGTAGGGGGCGGTGATCGGGTCGTCCAGGCCGTACAACTTTTTGGTCTCGTCGCTTTCCTTGGAAATCTCCACCGCTTCCGGCGCGCAAGCCTGCATCCGATAGGCCAGCTCATACGACGCTATCCGGGCGGAAAGCTCGGAGACTCCCGGATATTTCTCGTCGAAGTTCGCGTTCAGTTTCGCCATCAGGTCCAACCGGGCGCGCTCGCGTTCCGGCGACATGTAGCCGCTGGGAGCCGACAGATCCAGAATGGGATCGCCCTTGGAGCGAAACACCGTCCCTTGGAACGCCGCCGGCAGGAACCCTGACTGCCAGTTCGGCGGCCCCGCATAAGGACCACCCTTCTGATCGAGCAAAACCACGAAACCGGGCAAGTTTTGATTCGCGGTGCCCAGGCCATAGGTGACCCACGAACCGACGCTCGGGTAACCCATCTGGATGGAACCGGTGTTCCACTCGTAGTGCGAGATGACGTGGTCGTTCGAAAGACCCTGGCAGGAGTGAATAAAAGCCAGATCGTCCACCATGCCGGCGATGTTCGGAAAAATTTCCGAGACCCAGGCGCCGGACTGCCCGTATTGTTTGAAGCTGAACGGGCTCTGCATCAGAGGTCCGGGATATCCTTGCCGAACCTTGATTTCGCCTTTTCCGTCCATCGGCATGCGATTGTACTTCCGCAGCGCCGGCTTGTATTGAAACGTGTCCACGTGACTCACGCCGCCGCTCATGAAGAGCGAGATCACCGCTTTGGCGCGCGGCTGGAAGTGCGGAGGCTTGGGTAGAAGCAGCGAATCGGTGACGCCGGCGGACCCCACGCAGGATGCGGGGGACGCTTCCGCCGCCAGCAGACGATCCTGGTTCAACAGATCGAGCAGAGCCAACCCGCCGATCCCCATGCCGGCTTCCATCCAGAATTTGCGCCGCGAGATGAACTCTCGTCGGCAGTGATGATCGCTGTCGATGCGCGCGCGGTCGATGGGATCGCTCACAGATTCCTCCTGCTATTGAATGTACGCAAACTCGTTCAAGTTGAGGGTCACGTGAGCCAGATCTGTGAGCGCGGCCAGCGACGCCTTATCCTGGCTCAACGCGCTACTGCCGACCGTCTCGCTGTCGCGCTGTTTCTTCAGGAATGCCAGGTTGCTCTCCAGTTCTGATCGAGTAGGCGCGCGGCTGAGGGCGATCGCGTACATGGCCTTCACCTGCTCCTCCGGATTGTCGCCGGCTTGCTTCCAGACTCGCTGAGCGAAGTGGTCCGCCTGAATCAGCATGAATTCGTTGTTCAACATCGTCAGCGCTTGCGTGGGAACGGTGCTCACGGCCCGCCGCTCGCAGGTGGTGTTCAGGTCGGGCAAATCAAAAACCTCAAACATCGGATACTTCAGCCCACGTTTGACATACGCGTAGACGCTTCGCCGCCAGGTATCCGGCCCTTCCTTGGTAAGCTCCCAGGTGCCGCGCGGCTGGTTCGCGCGCACAGACACCGGGATGGACGGGAAAAACGGCGGCCCGCCGGCCTGGAGGTTCAAGTCGCCGCTCGCGTCCAGCATCGCGTCTCGAATGATCTCCCCTTCCAATCTTTGCACCGGAAACCGCCACAGGTAGACGTCGGTGGGGTCTTGCTCCAGATCGGTGGGCTGATAAAAAGCCGAGGCCATTTTGTAAGTTTCCGACGTCATGATCAGCCGCTGCATCTGTTTGATGCTCCAGCCTTGGCGCACGAACTCGGTGGCGAGCCAGTCCAGCAGTTCGGGATGCGAGGGTAGCATTCCCATTTTTCCGAAATTACCCGGCGTGGCGACGATGCCGCGTCCGAAGTGCCATCCCCAAATCCGGTTCACCATGACGCGAGCCGTAAGAGGATTGTCCTGGGAGGCGATGGCTTCCGCCAGGGCGCGACGGCGGCCACTGGTGGGATAATCGGGGCGGTTCGGCGGATGCGTGGCGGGCGGCGGTGTTCCATTTGCCAGCACGGAGAGAAAGCCGGGCTGGACTGGAAAGGTGCTGGAGTTGTATTTGATGTCGTCCCCGGCGGCGGCGAAGTACAGCGGGGGCACTTCATATTTTTGGCCGGGTTGAGGAATGTAGCAACACTTTACGTCGTACGTCGGACGGCCGGTTCCAGGGATGGTGGAGTCGCCTAAGCCATCGGGTTGCAGACGGTAGTCGCCATCGCGGACGCCATCCGCCACCGGCAATGGCTCCGGCAGCCGTACTTCAATCGCTTCGATTTTCGCGCGCAACTCCTTCCGCTTGGCCTCGTCTCCCGGGCTCAGTTGCAATCCGCGCCCGGAGTATTCGTCGGCGGCGCCGAAAACCTGATTGGCCTTGTTGAGCGCTTTGGATTTCGCGCTGGCGTCGAGGTCCGCGACGATGGTGTCCGGGTTCGCGTCTTCGGGGTTGATGAGCACCTGGGCCACTAACAGCTTTTGTCCCGTGGTGCGCTTGTCCTCCGGCGTCTTGATCGCAATTTGAATATCCTCGGGGAACTTCTTGAGGGCATCCTGAATTTGCCGCTCGCGCTGCTTTTCGCGATAGGGCTTTTCGATCCGCGCGATCTCCTGCTGCAGCGGCGTGATCTCCGTTTCCAACTCCTTCTTGGTTCGCTCATAACGGTCGGCCTGCTCTTTGGGAACCAGCCGATGATCGTAATCGACGTAACCCCAGAACGCCGCCACGGAGCGATAGTAATCCATGCGAGTGATCGGATCGAACTTGTGATCGTGGCAATGGGCGCAATTCACCGAAAGCCCCATGAAGCCCTGGAAAGTGGTGCGCACCATATCGTCCATGTAGTCGTAGCGGTAAGAAGGATAATTCTTTTCGCGGAAGCGCACGCGCGGGCCAATCCTATAAAAGGTGGTTGCGGTCAGGCTGTCGAAGGTGGGACGATCCAGCTCATCGCCTGCCAGTTGCTCGATGATGAACCGATCGTAAGGCTTATCCTCATTGAACGCCTTGATCACGTAATCGCGATAACGCCAGCCGTTGGCCACCGTGATGTCGTACTCGAAGCCGGAACTGTCGGCATAGCGAGCCACGTCGAGCCAGTTGCGGCCCCACCGCTCGCCGTAATGATTCGAAGCGAGCAAACGATCGATCAGATTCTCGTACGCGCCGGGCGAAGTATCCTGGACAAATTTTTCGACCTCGGCAGGCGGCGGCAGCAGACCTACCAGGTCCAGATACGCACGGCGGATCAACGTTCGCCGGTCGGCTTGCGGAGCCGGTTGCAGCCCCTTCTTCGCCAGCATGTCGCGAACGAATGGATCGATCGGATTTCGGCTCCAGCGTTCATCGCTCACTGGAGGCGCGGTATGGCGCACCGGTTTCTGGAACGCCCACCATTGCCGATCCTGATCGGTGAACTGCTTTTCCTTGTATCCGCTGTACGCCGACTTCGAAGCTGGTGCGGGACTGGATGCTGCGCTCGAGTTCCATTGGGCCCCCTGATCGATCCACTCCTTCACCAGCGCGATTTCCTTGGGGTTCAGCGCCGGAACCGGAGGCATCGGCATAAGGGGCTGTTGCTGGCCGGTGATCCTTTTGTAAAGCAGGCTTGCATCGGCGTTCCCTGGAACCACAGCCGGCCCTTTCTCGCCGCCCTTCAAGATTCCCTCGCGGGTACGCAGGTCGAGCTTCGACATCTGGATCGATTCGCCGTGGCATTGGAAACACCGCTGCAGGATCGGACGAATCTCGTCTGGGGAAACCGGAGGTTTCTGAGCAACCGACCGGGGCTGGAGCAGCAACACAACGGGCGCAGCGATCACCAGCGCGGCACACCGATACCTTGCCTTACGTCTCGAAAAGCCTTGAGTCATGAAGCACCCCACTTTCGGACAGCCGTTCGCATCTGGCAAAGGCGCGGCCAGGCGCCATTTGCGCTTATATCTCAGAAGAAAGTTTATATGATCGGTGGGCTAAGTGGAAGGGGCTGCCCGCGGGCCGCGCACGACGCCAGCCAGCTGTGACGCCGTAACATGCGGCCTCGGCCGATCGCCTATTGTCCCCCTGCCGTTGGGCGATGAGGTTGCCGGCTTTGTCATAGCGGGCGGCTGAAACTGACTTAAACGCTTCTGATCGGGTTTGAAGGCACCGCTGTAATTTCGGCCTACTTCCGGGCTGACTGAGTCTTTCCAGTGTCTGTCAGTCCGCCGGGCAAAGCCAAGTTCCTTCCCCGTTTGTCCCGCTACGCGGGCGCCCCGCTTCTGAGGAGCACCTGTTCCAGTTCGGACGGGTCGCACGGCGCCGCGCATAGTTGACGCAGGATACTGGCCAGTTGTCACCATGCACTCTCTGGACCTTGCTCATGCTTCTTGAGCAGCACATCGAAGAGTTCTTCCCGTCTGCGGAAATTCGTATTCCGGAGGCGCGCGAGCGCGTCGGCCATGTCGATCATGCCACGATGGGCAGCGAGATCGAGAATGCCGAGCGTTCCGGTGACTTCGAGTCCCTTGCCGCGCGCAACTGCCGCGCCCCTGCGGTCATCGATGAGAATGAGGTCGGCAGCGAGAGACAACCCAAGCGCAATCGCCGACTTCCGACTTCGTCCAACACTTGCAACGAGGGGTCGTCGGCGGCGGCAACTAGCGACACCTCAAGCCAGGAGGGTCTCGAACTCTGATACAACCACGGGGATGAGTATCTTCTCGAACAAATCGGGGCAGAAGTTCGACCAGGTCGATTTGCACCAGCTAACGGAGCGGGCTGGTATCGGCGACGACCACCCGCATCAAAAACCAAGTCGCCGCAAGCCCTCGCGCGCTCTCTCCAGGTCTTCCAGCGTGTAACCTTCGAATACCTCGTGAGCCTTTAGAAACTCGTGGATCTGGTGGCCCGTTTCGAATCCGAGGAGTCGCCGCAGATCGGGCTTGGTGAGGCGACCGCGCTTATACTTCCTCTGCGGCCAAAGCTTCCAAAGCCCGCCGTGACAGGTCGCTGCCGGTCCCCAAGCGTCTAGCGAGGTCGTCGGGAATCTGCACGGTCACGTCCAGGATTCTACCCTAACTGCTGCGCTTATGCCGTCAACCAAACACAGAGTTGTTGCACCGCTTCGGCAGTGGTTTGGCCGATCAACCAGAGTGGGGACGAGCGTGTTGACATTGGCCCTCCAATAGTAAGATATTACTACCAGTGATCCTGAGCACTTTAGTACACAATGATTTGAGACGTTTACGGTACAATCTTTGAGTAGTCTGTTTGCGCCCGCAGGTCCCCGGCGTCCAACCTTGTTCGTTGCAGGACCCGTATGGTTATCACGATCACTCCACCAGCCTTACTTCTAGCTACCTCCACCACCGATCAATTGGTGCGCTCGCTATTTGACGACACCTTCAACGGCGTGCATCACCTGGAGTTTTTCGATTGGGCCCTGCTCGTGCCCTACTTCGCCATTCTCATCGTCCTTTCGTTTTACGGCTGTCACCGTTTCGAGATGATCCGCAAGTACCTCAAGCACCGCCGCGATCTGGCGCCGGAACCCGTCGAGCGCTGGGCCCAGCTTCCGCGCGTCACCATCCAGCTTCCGCTGTATAACGAGCGCTACGTGGTGGAGCGGCTGCTGGAAGAAGCCAGCCAGATGGAGTATCCGCGCGAGCTTTTGCAGATCCAGGTGCTGGACGATTCTACCGACGATACGCATCCGTTTACTGAAGCGCTGGTCCGCGAGTACCAGCGCGCCGGCGTGCCCATCGAATATCTGCACCGCGACAATCGGGCCGGATTCAAAGCCGGCGCTTTGCAGGAGGGCATGAAATCCGCCACCGGCGAGCTGATCGCCATCTTCGACGCCGACTTTATTCCGCCCCGCGATTTTCTCGCGCGCACCGTGCATCATTTCACCGATCCCGGCGTAGGCGTGGTGCAAACTCGTTGGAGCTACCTGAACCGGCACTTCAACGTGCTCACCGAAGTGGAGGCCATGCTGCTGGACGGCCACTTCGTCATCGAGCACGGCGCGCGTTTCGGCAGCGGTCTGTTTTTCAATTTCAACGGCACCGCGGGAGTCTTGCGGGCCAAGATGATCGAAGACGCAGGCGGCTGGCAGCACGACACCCTGACCGAGGATTCGGACCTGAGCTATCGCGCGCAGCTCAAAGGCTGGCGCTTTGTTTACGTTCCATCGGTGGACTGCCCTTCCGAACTGCCGGTGGACACCTACGGGTTCCAAGTCCAGCAATCGCGCTGGGCCAAAGGGCTGACACAGGTCGCCATCAAGCTGCTACCGGCCATCCTGCGATCCAAAGAACCGTGGCGCGTGAAGCTGGAAGCCTTCTGCCATCTGACTCCGAACATATCTTACCCCCTGATGCTGATCATGTCGGCGCTGATGCTGCCGGTAATGATCGTGCGGTTTTATATGGGCGTGTTCCAGATGGTGACCGTGGATCTGCCGCTGATCGTCGCGTCGTTCTGCTCCATTTGGGCGTTTTATCTGATGGCGCAGCGCGAGTTGGACCGCAAGAATTGGAAGCGCGCTATCGTGCTGATGCCGGCCCTGATGGCGGCCGGAATCGCGCTGACATTGATCAACACCAAAGCTGTGATCGAAGCGCTGCTCGGGATCAAATCGGCGTTCGCGCGCACGCCCAAATACGCCGTGGGCGATCGCAAGGTAAAAATCCAGAACGCGAGTTACCGGCGCCGCAGCGGCTGGATGCCCTACGCCGAATTAGCCGTGGGCGGATACTTCGCCTACATGGTGGCGTACGCGATCGAAACCTGGAATTTCCTGGCTGTTCCGTTCCTGCTGTTGTTCGTGGTGGGTTATTGGTGGGCTGGATTCACGACGCTCTATCAGGAGTATCAAGGCAAGCTCCAGTGGCAGCGGGAACGGGCGCTGGCGCTCGAAAAAGAAGCAGCCTGATCAGGGCCGCACGGAAACTTTCACCTGCCCGGTGGTCCAGCAGCATTGAAATCCGGAGCCGCCCTCGCCCGAATAATCGTTGGCCGTCACCAGCACTATATACTCGCCCGGTTCGCTAAACGTCGCCATGGTGGTGGCCGTTCCGCTGAAGGGAGTCGAGGCATCGCGGTGCTCGATTTTCTGGACCACCGGGCGGTCCGCGCTGAATGCCACGCGCCCCGGCCCGCGATACGGAATCCACCTCAAGGTTACGGGGGCGCCCAGGTCCTTGGGCTTCGCGCCCGACGAGGAAGTGAACTTGGCGTCGTCCGTAACCCACACGGTCAACGCCAGCGGTTCGCCCAGCTTGGCGCGACGCTCCACCATCAGCCCACGCGGACCTTGTACCGACGGGCCGTGCTCGTCGAAGCTCAGCACCGGCGGTGTATTTCCCACGGCGGCTTCCATAAACGGCGAGACCTCCCACTCCGGCTTGAGGCTGGCCGGAATCACCGTGGTCTTATTATTCGCGACGATGGTCCAGGTGATCTTGTTGCCGCCGAAATCGGCCGGCACTTTCACCGTGAACAATCCCCAACCCCGCCCGGGCATGAAATGAGTAGGCTGGCCGCGATCCGGCCCTCCCGGTTCCAGGTCGTTATTCGGACCCACCGGTATGTCTACTTCCTGCTTGCGGTTTCGGTTGTAATAACCCAGCAGAAGGCTGAAGCTTCCGTCAGGATTCTTGAACCAGCCTTCAAAAGATCCGGTAATGCTGGTGCCCGAGTCGCGTGCAGGCTCAGGGATCAGCACTTGCCCGGGGGCCAGCAGCGAACCGGCCAGCCACAGAACTGCGCCCGCCCTCAGCGAAAAGATCGGGTTTCTCAACGGCGTGGCGATGCGTCGGCTTGAAGCGTCGGACGATGTCTCGCGGCCCACGCGTTATAGTCCTCATCGCTGATGTAGGTGACGTTCATCCAGGCGTGCCCCATTTCGTCCACTGTCCGGTCCCCAAAGCCGACCCACTGGTCCGGATCGGGATTGTTGGGGTTGGCTTTGGTGTTGTCATACCAGGCCGTGACATGGATGGTGGTGCCCTTGGGAAACTCAGGCGCGGCGTCGTCGGCGTAGATGTAGTTGACCATCCAATTGAAGTTGAAACTGCCCACGTAGCTCACCATCTGCGCGGTTCCATCCGGGAGGATAGCCTCCACCGCCATGGCCTTGCCACGCAAATGCATATGCGGCTGGAAATTCTCGAGTATGGCGGCGTGCTTCAGCACGGTGTAGTTATCCGTCGAGACGATGGAGTTGGGTGGGATGTCGATATTCCTGCCGATTCTCACTTGAGACCCGGCAGAGGACTCGAACCCGCGCAGCGCCTGGAAGCCCGTTAAATAGGTCCGGTACTTGGGCTCCTGGCCCTTGGGATAAAGCCAGATGCCCAGTTCCACGTCATCCCGAATCTCTTCGCCCACGGCGTGAATGTGGACATCCCAGGAAATCTGCGATCCGGGGAGCAGCAGTTTGCCGGTGTTGGGACGATAAAGATCGTAGCCCTTCCCAATGGCCCATTCCATCAGCATGCCGCGATTACCCACGTCGGCGCTCGCGCCGGGCGCCACAGTCTCCGGATCGTCCTGCACCAGGTAAGCCACGGCGTGATGCGTAATTCTGCGTCCAGCCGCGGTTCCGGGCCGCATTTCAACCGCGCGCACCCAGCGCGGCTCGGTGATGGGTATGGAGGAAGATGGACGCCACCACACGTCCTGGTGGTGCGCAGCCATGGTGTACGGATCGGACTTGATCACTAAATCCGGCTGACCCAGCTCTTGGGCGGCTTTCCACTCATTGGGAGCCGGCCATTCTTTCGGCGCGGGCAAATCTTTGGGATCGCCCAGCGGCGCGCCCGCATCCACCCAGCGCACGATGGTTCCGATCTGCTCGGCGGTGAGCGACATGTCGTTCTTGAAATGCCGCACTCCAATCGATGGGTCGATGTGCCACGGCGGCATCTGGCGAAGAATTACGCGCTGCCGGATGGATTTGGCCCAGGGACGCGTCTCTTCATACGTCACCAGCGACATAGGCGCCATCGAACCAGCGCGATGGCATTCCTGGCAACGCTGCTGGAAAATGGGCGCGATGTCTTTGGCAAACGTCACGGTTGGGACCGAGGGATCGGAGGCGGCCAGCGGTAACAACGCGGCCAACCCAAACGTACTTATCGCAACAACCCGGAGCACTGGGAATGTAACATCCATCATGGCAAAAGTCTATTCGCTTATAGACACGGTGTCAAAGGGTGTCTCGGCTGGGGCTTGGGCTGGTGTTATGGCTGGAACCGGCGCTTCCAAGGTGAAATTCGCCGCGCGGGCGTCGTCGACGAACATCTTCACTGTGTCCAGCGAATATTCCGTCAGATCGCGGCCCAGCAGCGGGAGCTTCTTTAGCAGATCGTGCGTGACGGTAATAATGTGACACCCGATGGCGTCGGCCTGCACGATGTTGAACAGCTCGCGCGGGCTGGCCCAGATCAGCTCGATTTGCGGATAAGGGCGGATGCGCGCCAGCGCGCCCGCAAGAATCGGAATAGGATCGTGGCCGGCGTCGGCGACGCGTCCGGCGAAAATCGAGATGCAACTGGGAGGACCGTGGCGCAGGCTGGGAACCACCGCGTCCACCTGGTCCAGTGTCATGAGCGCGGTGACGTTTATTTTGACGCCGTTCTGAGCCAGCCTCTTCACCAGCGCGGCGGAGCTGCGGCCCCGCGTATCGGTGATGGGGATTTTCACGTACACGTTCTCGCCCCAGGTTGCGATTTGGAGCGCCTGCTGTTCCATCTCGCCGAAATCGTCCGAAAGGACTTCGAAGGAAAACGGCCGGTCCGGAATGGCGTCCGCGAGCGATTTTCCGAACGACGGATAGTCCGTGACGCCCGCCGTGCGCAGGAGCGTGGGGTTGGTGGTGAATCCCCGAATCCATGGATTATCGGCCAGTTCCAGGATGGAAGCGCGGTCAGCGCCATCGGCGAAGATTTTGACGCGGAAAGAAGTGATATCAGGCATAGCGCGGCATTTCCAGATAAAAGCCCGGCCGGGTGGTTCTGAGAATCCACTGCGCGGCTTCGCGCAGCGAGCGGACCCCGACGAACGGGCCATCCGGACGCTGTTCGGAGTAGCCATAGTCGACGAAAACGGCGCGGCAACCGGCGCGCTGTCCGGCTGCGATGTCGCGCCAGCGGTCACCGACGATGAAGCTGGATTCCAGATCGATATTCCAGACCCGGGCGGCTTCGAGCAGCAGCCCCGGCTGAGGCTTGCGGCAGGAGCAGCGCGCCGCATCGTCATGCGGGCAGACGCCGACGCCATCCAGCCGCAAAAAGCTCTGCAAACGGCGGTTCATCTGGGAGACCTGTTCGGCCGAAACCAGGCCGCGCGCGATGTCCGGCTGATTGGTGACCAGGATCAGGGCGAAACCGGCTTCGCGCAATCGGTTACAGGCTTCGCGAACGCCCGGCAGCAGGCGCAGGTCCGAGACTGTGGCGGGCGGGTAGGGTTTACCCTGGCGCAGAACGGCGCGATTGAGGACGCCATCGCGATCCAGAAATACGGCGCGGCGCATACCTAGAGCCTCCCCAGCCGGGAGTCGGCCTGCATCAAATTGGGCGCGAGGCAGCGCGCCTGGCGCTTGTGCCGCGTCCTGGCTCCTGAGGAAGCCGGGGCAGCGGCTGAAAAACGTGTCCGCAAGAGTGCGGACACGGCACGCAGGAGTGTTCCCATTGCGTTCGGCACAACAATGGCGATGAAAATAAAAGATTTGCCTGCGGCAGCGTCTTTTACATTCGAGGGTGCGTGCGCCACAAAGTTTTTGCCGGCGCTACGAATTGTCAGTTTGGGCGCGACGCAGAGAGCCTCGCGCGTTTGCCGCTTCCCGAGTCCTGTGGAAGCGGGGTGAGCAGGTGAGAATCGCGTCTGCAAAAGTGCGGACATGGTACGCATGGCGCGGCGCATACTTAGAGCCTCCCCAGCCGAGAGTCGGCCTGCATGGAATTGAGCGCCACCGAGAGCGCCTGGCGGGTGTCTCGTTGGCAGGCCCAACCGAGCGCGCGAATGCGATCCGTATTGAGGCGAACCACTGGAACGTCGCCCTTCCAGCCGCGATCCCCGCCGGTATATTCGAGACGGACCCGATCCTCGGAAAGCCCGGCCACCTGCATGGCCAGTTTGGCGATTTCGGTTACCGTGACGTAATCTCCGGTGGCGACGTTAAAAACGTCGAAGTTCTGCGTAGACATGCGATGCGCCAGCAGCACCGCTTCCACCACGTCGTCCACGTGAATGTACGACTTGCTTTGCCGGCCGTCGCCCAGGATTCGCAAACGATCCGGCTGGACCCGCAGGCGGCGAATAAAATCGAAGCCCACGCCGTGAGTTTGGCGCGGGCCAACCACATTGCCGAAACGGAACGCGCAGGCGCGCAGATCGAACATGGCGCAATAGGACGCGATGAGCGCTTCTCCGGCCAGTTTGCTCGCCCCATAAGTGGAGACCGGAACCAGCGGACCGAAATCTTCCTGGGCTTCGAAATCTTTCAGATCGCCGTAGACCCCGCTGCCGGAGGCGTACAGCAGGTGCGGCGTGCGAGTGCGGCGCATGGCTTCCACAATCTGCTGCGTAAGGAAGGTGCCCTCGCGAAAATCGATGTCGGGCTCCGCGGCCGCGCGCGCGATGTCGGGATTGGAAGCCAGGTGAATGACGGTATCGTGGCCCTCCATGTTGCGCTCCAGCGCGGCGAGATCCTTGACGTCGCCGCAGATCACGCGCAGCCGGCGATCCTGTTCGTGATGCGCATAGTGCCATTCGCGCCCGCTCGAAAAGTTGTCGTAGAGCGTGACCGCTTCCACGCTCTTATCGCACAGCAGCCGGTCCGTAAAATGGCTGCCGATGAATCCGGCGCCGCCCGCGATAAAAATACGGCGGGAGTTCATCGCACGGACTCCCATTTCGCCGCCGCGCGCTGCAACCGCGGATGGCTCACCAGCAAATGCCACAGCACGGCGCACAGCCCTTCGGTATGCGGCGTGATCCGATCGGGCGCCAGCGCCGGAATCACGATGCATTCTTCGGCTACCTGCCGCGTAAAGCCGCCGTTAAGTCCCGCCATGCCGCCCACGATCCCGAAGATATGAGCGCCCGCTTCCGACGCCGCTTCCAGCGCCCGGACGATATTCACCGATACATTTTTCTCGCGGCTTCCGCCGCCCACCGAGAAGACCAGCACGCCATCCCGCGGGCCCACGCGCGAGCCTTGCAGCCAGGCGGCGAAACAGGTGTCCCAGCCCTCATCGTTCACGCGGGCGGTCAGTTCGGAAACGTTGTCCGTCGGCGCGTAAGCTTCAAATCCGCATAGCTTGCGAAAGTCGTTGACCGCGTGGCCGGCGTGGCCCGCCGACCCGCCGACGCCCAGTATGAACAGCCGCCCGCCGACTTCGCGTACCCGCGCCAGGCCCAGGGCCATGCGTTCCACCGCGTCGGTATCCACCCGTTCCAGGATTGCGATGGACTCGGCGACGAACTGAGCGGCGAAGGAGGCTGAAGGAGTTGGGGCGGACTGCCTGAGAGCTTCCTGTAAACCGGTAAGACTGGTCACGTTTTCAAAACTCCTCCGAAAAGACCGCTTGCTTACGCGCTCGGCTCGGTACATTCCGCGTGTTACCGAGCCGCGGCCGTAAGGCAGCCGGTTTCGACACAGCCTGCCGGTGCACGAACTCCTGGTAGTTAATCGGCCCAAGTTGTGTTTTTCGTTAGGTTTCGTTTGGGGCTCGGAAAGAAACGGGAAAAGGCCAGGCGGAAGATGCGGCGGAAGGTCCAGACCGTAGAGGACCAGCGTTGCAGCGTGCTCTCGCCGATGCGCTCGCCATAGGGAATAAACACTTCACAGAGGCAGAAGCCTTGGAGCACCGGTTTGAGAAGCAATTCGACGGGGAGAGCGGGACCGTTTGGGTCGAGCTCCACCTCGTCAATCACACGGCGGCTGTAAGCCCGCATGCCGGAGTGAAGGTCGGTAGACTGGACGCCCACCAGCAGCCGGCCGGCGAAGGCGAACAGCCAGTTCGCGGCATAGTTGGCCAGCGGCATCGCATCCGGGCGGCGCTTCAGACGTGAAGCGTTCACCAGATCGCATTGACCGGAAAGGACCATATCGGCCAGGCACAGGATTTCGGAAGCGGGATAAGTGCCGTCGCAATCGAGCGTAACGACGACATCGCCGCGGCACTCCTGAAGCACGCGCCCCATCGCCCGTCCGTAGCCCTTGGGGGGAAATTGCCGAATGACGCGCGCGCCTTGGCCGGCGGCGATATTGGGCGTGGCGTCGCGGCTGCTATCTACGATCACAATTTCGTAATCGCGGTCGCGCAGCGCATCGCAAACGTCCTCAATGACGCGCGCAACCGCTTGTTCCTCGTTCATGGTGATCATTGCGACGGAAATAAGATGGCTCATCGGCTGCCTGATGGACTATTCGGCGGGCTGGGCGTCGGGGATTAGGCTGCACAGTTTTGCCGCCTGGAAGCCGATCAACGGAATAGTGATGGTGAACGGAAATGAGCCGGTTAGCGTGATCTTGGTTGCTTTTAACGAAGCCGAAACCATCGAAGCTGAGGTACTAAGCTTTCATCGCGCCATCGTCGAACGTCTCCCCGGCTCGGAGTTCATCGTCGCCGAAGACGGCAGTCGCGACCGGACGCCCCAGATTCTGAAGCAGCTGGCCGCCCGTCTCGGGATCGTTCATTTAACCAGCGCGGAACGCAAGGGCTACAAACGCGCGCTGCTGGATGCTGTGCTGGCGGCACGCAACCCCTATATATTTTTCTCCGACAGCGGCGGCAAACACAATCCGGAGGAGTTTTGGAAGCTATACGCATTGCGCCGGGACTACGACCTGCTGGTCGGCAGAAAAACGGATCGCAAGGATCAGCTCTATCGCCGGTGGCTTACCTGGACCTACAACTTCGCGATGCGAACCTACTTCGGCTTCCCTGAGATTCGGGACGCCGACAGCGGCTTCCGGCTGTTCAACCGCGCGGTGGTCGAGCGCGTGCTGCGCGGGACCTTGATCTGCCGGAATCTGATCGCTTCTGAGATCGCTCTGCGGACCATCGCGTGCGGATTGAGGTACGGCGAAGTCGAAGTCTCCTACAACATGCGGGCGGGGAAATCGCGCGGCTTGCCTCCAGCCAAAATCCCCTCTGTGATTCTGGGTGCGCTCCGCGCCATGGTCGCCCTGAAAGCTGAATTCCTCGGCTGCTCAAGCCCCAAGAAGATGTCCAGCCAATAGGACCTCCATGCCGGCTCCAGCCACCGTGATCTTGCCGGCCAAGCGCCCGCCGTCCCTGGCCCGGTTAGCGGCTCATCCCAGACTCCTCATTTTCCTGGCCTCTTTGATGCTGAAGGGATTGGCAGGCGCCGTGTTCTTCGGCTCGGTCGACCTGGTCAACTCCGCCACCGGCAGCCTGGCGCTGCTGGCGGGCCGGCAGGTGCATGTGCCCTATTTCCCGGCCATCAACGCCTTCCTGTGGTTTGGCGGCGTTCTCTCGGCAACTCTTCCGGTTCCGTTTCCACTCAGTTTGAAGCTCGTGCCCATCCTTTTTGACTCGTTGCTCGCCGTGTTGATCTACGATCTGGTTCGGCGCCGCGAGCCGCGCCGGGCAATGCGAACGGGTCTGCTCTATGCTTTCAGCCCGCTGGCTCTGCTGATTACCAGTTTCCAGGGCCAATGGGACGCGATCGCGCTGTTCTTTCTGCTACTGGCATTCGGAATCCTGGAAAACGGCATGCGCGATTCGCGAAAGGAAGTTTTGTTTGGCGTTTTTTTCGGCATCGGTGTGCTGATCAAACCGATCGGACTTCCTTTTCTCCTGCTTTTCCCTGCGCGGAAGCGGCGTTCGAGATGGTTCGTGGCGTGGCCTCCGATTGCCGGCCTGATCGCCGTTTTGGGAATCGCATTTGCGATTTTCGCGCGCTACGGCTATTCCACCGTCGATGTATTGATCGATATCCTGGCCTACAGTAACAAGGGCGTGCAAACCTTTGGCTTGCCCTTCGCGCTGCCGCGGCTCCACTGGCATATCCGGCTCTGGATTGTGCTTCCCATGGTGTTCCTGGCGGTGCTCCATCACAGGCAAAAGCTGACGGCCCAAAAGCTCACAGCAATGGACGCGATGCTCTTGTTCTATCTCTGCTGCCTGGCCACAACGGGTCTTTCGCCTCAGTATTTATTGTGGCCGCTGCCTTTGCTGCTGGCGACAGACCGGCTGCGCCTGGCCGCCTTTTACACCGCCGCCGCCACTCTATTCCTGCTCCTCTATTACTCCAATCCCTGGACCAGTTTCTACGCCTTCGAGAATCTGGGAGTTTTCGCCCCGCTTCGAAGTCTCACCTGGCTGCTGCCGCCGGCGGTCTTGGAAAGAAGAGAACTCCTGCCGATCGTCCATGCTTTAGGCAATGTGGCCTTCCCTTGCTGCGCGATGGCGGTAGCGGCTCTGGTGTTCAAGAGCGGCCAGGGCCGGATGGCCGAAGAACGTAATCGGTCCGGCGCTTCGCGCTGCTTTTCGAGCGCTATCGTCTGGCATGCCGCTCCGATATTCCTGGTCTTCGCAACTATCCTGCTGACCAGATGGACGGTGCATGCGAGTGGGATGCACTCCCGGCTCACCCAGATTTGGAACACTCTGCCGGGCGAGTATGGGTTGCAGATAAAATCCTTGGATCCAACCGTGGTGCTGGTCCGGGATTCCGCAGGCTTCGCGTCCCTGAATGTGGTTGTTCTCCTGGCCTTGTTTACAGCGGTCTGGTGCGTCTCTTGCTTCGTGGATTCAGTGGGCGGAAAGCGTCCCGAGCGCCATCACATCGCCACTCTCCCGCACTGAAGGCCGAGCCGGCGAGATGGATTTGATCTTTACGGCTACTTGAAAGCGAGCATAGGCCAGGTACTCGTACTGAATCTCACAGCGCTCCACCAATTCGGAAAATGCGCGAAATTCGTGAGCCTGCCAATTCGGGTAGTTGAAATATTCGTCGAAAACGATAATGGTGCCGGGCGCGATCCGATCTTCGAGATATTGGAAGACGCAGCGGGCCGGCTCGTACAAATCGGAGTCGATGTGGACGAAGGCAGCCGGTCCGGGATGCGTTTCCAACCAGCCTGGCAAGGTGTCCGCGAAGAAGCCTGGATACAGCATGACGTTGTCCGGCACCTTCGGCGGACGGCCTTCCAGATCGAAGCTGAAGCTGTCGCCGCTCCAGGCCTCCTGCAGCCCGCGAAAACTGTCGAATCCATGTACTGTTTGTGAGGAGCCAAGGTGCTTGGCGATGAAACGGATGGAACCGCCCTTGTAGACTCCGAATTCCAGGTAGTGCCCGGTCACGAACACTTGCTGCAGCGCCGATGTCAGCACCTCCCGGGAGCTCTCCATTCCAACCGCTGTTCGCATGTACTTTTGCGCGTATTGGACGCTCTCCCGCAGCGCCAGCTTTTTCATTTCGCGCGCCGGGTGCAGGCGGGGAAAGTCCCAAAAGTCCTGCAAAGTAACCATCCACTTTTGGATGGAAGTCTTCAGGCTGAAGCTCGCGATGAACATTACAGCGCCACCTCAACGGCCGGTTGGCCCGCCAAAGCCGCGCTGTTCAGGCGATCCGCCACCTGGCGCGCGCGATCGATACAAACGTCCATGTTGATGTATTCGAATTCGGCGACCCGGCCGCACAGCGGGATGCCAATCCGCTCGAAATACGCCTTGGCCTGTTTCAGGTAGCGGCGGCAATCGTCGTTCTGGACTACGTAGCCGTACTTGGTTCGAATCACGCGCGCGTAGCAGACCTCCAGCCGCCGCGCCAGATCCATGTTCTCGAGGTCGCCGATTACATCCGAAAGCAGCGCTTCATCCGCCATCTCGTGCGTGCCATCGCCCGGGTTGGTGGTGATTTCTGCCTGGATGATGGATTGGCCGGGCGGCGCGTTGTGCGGGCTGAAAGCGGCCGGGAACGAAAGGCGATGGAATCGGATCTCCGGGTCGGGGACATAGATCGCGGTGTAGTCGGGGACCCGCGCGGAGCTTAGACCCACGGAGACCGTGACCAGCGAGTTGTAGCGCAGCGCATGAACCGCGGCCAGAATCTCGGGCGGCGTGCCTTCCAGCGCGGCCGCGAGTTCCTGAAGGGGAATGGTGGAGACCAGCGCGTCGTAGCGGCGGACCACGCCGCCATTGCTGACGCACCAGCCGCTGCCTTCCTTCCAAATCCGTTCCACCGTGAAATCGGAAACAATGTTTTGGACGCTACGAGCCATGGCGCGCGGGAGCGATTCGATGCCGCCCTGCGCGGGGTAATGGAAATAAAGCTGGTGCGTATAGCCTTCGGTTTCGACGCCGACCGCGGCCTTGATCACGTCTTCGATGGGCGGCTTGGGGACGCGGCCCTCCACCCACTCCAATCCGAGCTCTTCGGCCGGAACGTTCCAGATTTTCTCGTTGTAGGGGATCAGATATTTTTCGGCCAGGCCTTGGCCGAAATGATGGTAAATCCACTCCTTGAAATTGGTCCGGGGCGGCGGATAATCGTTCTTAACGTAGTGATAGAGGCACTCGAAGCGATCCTGCGGCTCCAGGTCGAAGAGGCCGTTTTCAAAAGGATATTTGACGTAGCGGCCTTTGTAGAAAATCTTGTTGTTGCGGCGCGCCCGGTGAACATTGTCGCCCAGCAGCGACACCATGTAATCCACCGTCTCCTGGTTGCGCGAGAAGATGATGTGCGGACCGCCGGCGTCGTAAGTGAAGCCGCGCTCCTGCACGGTCTGGCAGTGGCCTCCTTCCCGGCTCTCCTTTTCGAGCACTTCGCAATCGTGCTCCAGATGCGCGGCGATGGTGAGGCCCGCCAGCCCGCCGCCGAGAATCCCAATCGCCACCCGCAACCCTCCGTTTTTGCGAACTCCGCTTGCTGACGCGCGCGGCTCAGTAACTATTCGGACGTTTGGCTGGAATCCGTTAGATGCGTTTAGGGCGTTCCTTGCGCGTCGACGGTGGCGTAAACCGTGATGGTTTCAAAATCGTTGGTGTCGGTGGGCGTTGAGACTGACCGACAGCCGGTGTTGGCCGGGCGAAAGTATCGTGCCCGCCGCCGGCGTATAAACGAAGCTGCCGTTCACCTTGGCCGTGGCGTCCAATTTGGCTGCACCGAGCCCTGGGACTTTCACAGGGAATCTAGTTCAAAATGGCGATGCAGACCGTGGGACTTCCCTGGAGACACAGCTAACAATCGTGAGGACCAGCGAGCAATCGTGAGCAAGCACACGCCGGTGTCGTCTCGGCTAACCAACTGAGGGTGAGCAACGTAGAGAAACTTGACAGCCGTGGGTAACCGCGGCGAAAAACACCGAAGCGATTTCTTCCGATTACAAATCGGATGCTCTACCAACTGAGCTACGCCAGCGTAAAGCATCGCGCGCGTGGAGCGGGGTACGGGAATCGAACCCGTGTAAATCAGCTTGGAAGGCTGACGCCCAACCGCTAGGCCAACCCCGCGCTCGAACCGAACGGATACGGAACCATTGTACGGAACGGCTGCGAACGGGGTCAATTTGCCTACGCCTTCGCAGCGCCGATCCCGGCTCTATAAATATCGTGCAGCCGCAACAGGCCCAGGCAAATCCCGCTGGCCGGATCGAGCACGGGCAGCACCGAAATTTGCGACGGCCGGTCTTCCATCAACCGCAGCGCTTCCCGCAGGCGCGCGTCCGGCGCGATGGTGGACGGATTGGCGGTCATTACCGCCGACGCGCACAGCCCGCGAATATCGTCGTGGGCTTGCAGCGCGCGGCGCACGTCGCCGTCGGTCACAAGGCCGGCCAGCCGCCCGAAGCTGTCCACCACGCAGGCCGCGCCCCAAGGATAGTGGGTCATCGCAATGACCACCTGCTTGAGCGAATCGTCCGGATTAGCCCAGGCAATTTCATCCCGGCCATGCATTACCTCGCGAACCGTCAGCCGCAAGCTGCGCCCCAGATGTCCGCCGGGATGAAAGCGCTCGAAATCCTGGACACCGAAGTTGCGCGCGCGCATCAGCGCCACAGCCAGAGCATGGCCCAGCGATAGCGCCACGGTGGCGCTGGCGGTGGGCGCCAGATTGTCCGGATCGGCCTCGCGCTCCACCGATGCATCCAGCACCACGTCCATTTCCGCCGCCAGCGGAGCGGACGGATTGCCCAGGATGCCGATGCGCCGCGACGGCAAGCCGCGCAGGAACGGAATGAGCCGCAACAGTTCGCCGGTGTTGCCGCTCTTGGAAACCATCAAGGTGGGATCGCCCGGCGAGTACAGGCCCAGATCGCCGTGCGAAGCTTCGCCCGCGTGCAGGAAAACGGCCGGGGTCCCGGTGCTGCACAGCGTGGCGGCGATCTTGCGCGCCACATGGCCGGACTTGCCGACACCGGTGACCACCAGCTTGCCGGACACGCCGGTATTCAGAATCGACTCCACGGCGCAGGTCAAATTTCCGTCCAAACGCCACGCCGCCCGCGCCACCGCTTCGGACTCGATCCACATGGCTTTTTGAGCCGCCTCCAGCCACAAGGAGTCCGGCGCCTTTACATCCATAGGGTTGATGGAACCATCATCTCACTAGCGACTAGCAGGATGCTGAAAAAGGCATTGGGGGCCCGCTCCCTCACGGCCGCGATTCTGAGCCGCGCGCGTAAGCAAGCGGGTTTTAGCCTTTTTCGGAATCGCACTAGATACTAGACGGCGGAGGCGCGAGATGCCGCATTTTCCCGCCCGGCCGCTTCTTTCGCCCGTACGCCGAAAGCCAGCACGCCTTCGGCGCTGAGGATGGGTTCAATCGTCAGGATGACAGGGCCCTTGGCTTGCGAGAGCGTAAACTTTCGAACTTCGATTTCCACGGTGGCGCGCGTCTCCAGGGCCTGCCGCAAAATTCGACGAAGCGCATCCCGGTCTTCCGGCGCCAGATATTCGAAGATGGGCCGGTCGGCGGAGCGCACCACCCGCAGGACCGCATGGCTGACGAACAAGGGCTGGCCCTCGGGCGAAATCGCCAGCAACAGATCCGGCGGCTCCCGGAGCAGGGAGTGCAAGCTGGTCTCCAGGCTATGGCGCTTCTCCTGGCTGCGCAGCAGCGCATCGATATCGGTGAGGGCCAGAATGACGCCGTCGATTTTTCCGTCCTCCGTCCGGGAGGGCTGGATCTTCATGGCATAGGAACGCCCGCCGGAATCGCGCACGTTCTCCTCATGGCCCTCCCTCTTGAGGAGTGCGTCTCGGAGCAGTCCCGGAAGATCCACGCCCTGGAGATTGGGCTTGATATCTCCGAACGGCCGGCCCACATCGGTAGGGATCAAATTCAAGACCTTTTGCGCCGCGGACGTAAAGCGCCGTATCCGCAGATTGCCGTCGAGCAGCACAAAGACCACCTCCACGGACTCGATCAGGTTGGTGAGGTCGCCGTTGACGCCCGCCAGTTCGGCGTTGCGGTTTTGCAGCTCGTCGTTGACGGTCAGCAGCTCCTCGTTGGTGGCCTGCAGCTCCTCCTTGGCGGTCTCCAGCTCTTCGTTGGTGCTCTGCATCTCCTCGTTACTGGAGAGAATCTCCTCGTTGGCAGCCTGCAGCTCTTCGTTGGTGGCTTCCTGCTCTTCAATAATGGAGCGCAGATCTTCCTGCGTCACGGCCAGCGCTCCCCGCAGAGCCGTTACTTCGCGGTCGGAGCTCGAACTCTCGCCTTTCCGGGCCCGCGCGCCGGCGGGAGCCTTCCCCTTCGGCGGGGTCCGCTCGGCAGTCTCAAACAAGACCAGGTAATACGGATTGCGGTCGGATTTGTCGGTGACGGGAGCCACCTCCAGGCTCACCTCCGCAATGCCGGACTCGGTTCGCACCTGCAGGCCGGTCTTGCGAACCGGACTACCCGCCCTCTTAACCTGTTGGATGGCGGCGCGCAAATCGATGGCCAATCCTCCCCGCGCCATCTTGAGAAGATTGAGCGAGGCCTGGCCCGGCGGCTGCTCCAAATAAGCACTGGTTCGACCGCGGAATTGAAGGATGTCGAAGGAAGAATTGATCAGAACTCCGGGCGGAGAATATCGGGACAAAACAATCCGGTCGGCTGCGCGGGCCAGTTCCGCGCCGGCCTCCGACACCGGTGCCGGCCGTCGAGCCCGAGCGGGATCGCCAAGCAGCTCCGCAGGACCAAAATCCACAGACGGACGCGCCGACTTCAGCAGCCTGGAGAAGATTTTATGCCTTTTGTCGATCTGCCGGAACGCTTCCGAGCCCGCTTCCACGGTCTCGGAATTTCCGAGTACAAGGTACCCGTCCGGCTTCAGAGAGTAGTGAAATGTCGCCAGCACCTTCTTTTGGAGCGGCACGCCCAGATAGATGAGAAGATTGCGGCAACTGATGAGATCGATCTTAGAGAAGGGCGGATCTTTAGTCACCTCCTGGACCGCGAAGATGCAAAGATCGCGCACCCGCTTGCTGATTTGATACCCGCCCTCGGATTTGACGAAGAATTTGGTCAAGCGCTCCGGCGAAACATCGGCGGCGATATTCTCCGGGTAACGGCCGTCGCGCGCAATCTGAATGGATGGTCTGCTGATGTCGGAAGCGAACACCTGGAACGGCGGCGGTCCGGCGGAGGAGTGCAAGTGCTCCAGGAACAGGATGGCGATGGAATACGCCTCCTCGCCTGTGGCGCACCCCGGAACCCAGACGCGCACCGGCAAATCGCCCTGCCGGTGTTTCAAGATATCCGGAATCACCTGGTTCTGAAGATACTCGAAGCTCTCCGGATCCCGGAAAAACGAAGTCACGTTGATCAACAGATCGCGGTACAACGCCTCCACTTCATCAGGATCGGCCTCCAGACGCTTCAGATAGGCTCCCACGCTCTCGATCTTGTTGAGAACCATGCGGCGCGAGATGCGTCTCTGGAGGGTAGCGGGCTTGTACCCCGAGAAATCCACTCCGGTGGAACGGCTTACCCAGCGAAAGATACCGGCCAACTGGGTTTCGCGCGCCGGCGGTTCAGGCTCCGCTTCCGGCGCCCGGCGCAAGTAAGGATGGCCGCCGATGCGTGCGAGTTCCCTGGCGATTTGAGCCGGAGGGAGCACAAAGTCCGCCGCGCCGAACTGCGCGCTGGCGCTGCGCGGCATGTCGGGGTACTTAGCGCTTTCCTGATCCTGTGCGAAGCCGATGCCGCCTTCGGCTTTGATGGCCGCCAGTCCCAGTGTGCCATCGGAACCCGTTCCGGAGAGCACCACGCCGATGGCTTGGCTTTTTCGCTGCGCCGCCAGGGAGCGGAAAAAAGCGTCGATCACCAGGCCGTGACGGCTCTCGTTCAGGATCGGCCGCGCTACAAGACCGCCGTCGTCCAGCGTGAGGGTCACGTTGGGCGAGATGACGTAGATGTGATTGGCCAGCATCGGCATCTGGCCGCGCACCTCCGCCACGGGCATGCGCGTCACCTTGGCGAGCAACTCGCTCAACATGCTTTTGTAGGTCTTGCTCAGGTGAGATACCAGCACGAAGGCCATGCCGGTGTTATCGGGAAGCGCTTCCAGCAGTTCGCGGAATGCCTCCAGTCCACCGGCCGAAGCGCCGATGCCGACCACGGGCACGGGTACCGATCCAGAAGCCTGCGCGGCAGCGGGGCGCCGCGTCTTCTTCACGGCTCGATTTTTCGCCGCCGGAGTTTTCGCCGGGGCTGGCGCTGGCTTCGCTGGTGGGATCTTCTTCGGCATCTGTTCACACTTTTATTTGCCAGCAGTCCGTGGCAGAAGCCCCAAGGCGCCGCTTTTTCCACAGGCTGCTAGAGCTACAGTATCAGAATTTTACCTCTGCGCGAGGAAATAATGCGGGATTATTTATTGAATTGAGGCGGAATAGCCCGGGGGGCGCTTCCCTTCCCCGCCCGCACACACTCCATGCGCGGTTACCGCGGAGCGATTCTCATTTCACAGCTCTCGCACAGGGTGAGAAAGACTTCTGAACGGATCGATCGGCTTGGCCCGGCTGGAAAAGATGTGTAAGTCCGGTGACTCCCTAGCTAGGCGCCTTAAACCGAAAACGTTCGAAAACAACAGAATAGTGCGCTGCGCGAAGTCACCGGACCGGACCCGCTATCCGTGCGGGGTACCTGTGGAAGCGGCAGAGGCCCGGAAGTCCGATCGGTTGCAACTGTGATTGGCTTCATGGCGGAACAGCGCGAGACGGGCCTTTTCGGCCGCTTCCCAAGCCATCCGGCATGAACGTTGCAGCAGATCGATTTCCGATTCCACCCCCAAACCAACGAGATCTGTCATCTTGCGCACAAAATCGGCGTAAGTGCGCGTGGTTTCCCGGTAGTCGGCGACCAGACGAATACGTTCCTGGCACATCATAGCGCCCGAGTATACCACACTGCCGGGAGGGGGCAAATTTATCCTAAAGAAAGCGCGCGCCCGGCCGATAAACATACCAAGGCGAAAATGTTACAAGGCCTCACAACCGTTAGCCTGCCGGAGATCTATTGCCGCTCCTGCCACTTGTCCACCCGCTCGGACGTGGTGCGCTGTCTGCATTGCAACCGACCGTTACATACCGCGCCGCAAGCGGCCAAACGTCCCATTCGGAAGCCCAAGCCTGTCGCGCCCGCACTTCTGCGCGCCGCCCTCCAACCTCATGGCCCACCAACCAAACGGGTCCGCAAAACCGCAGGCACGGCACGCTAAGGCGCGGCACACTAAGGACGCGCGCCTTATAGCCTATTCGTAGCGCAAAGCCACTACCGGATCCAGCCGCGCCGCCTTATTCGCCGGCCAAATCCCAAAGAACAGCCCGATCGCTACCGACACCCCCACGCCTAGCGCCGCCGCCCACAACGGAACCGCCGTCGGCAAAGCGGGATAAATGAGCCGGCAAGCCAGCGAAACCGCCCATCCGAACGTCATCCCGATCAAGCCGCCCAAACCGGTCAATACCACCGCTTCGGTCAGGAACTGCAGCACGATGTCGGCGCGGCGGGCGCCGATCGCTTTGCGAATGCCAATTTCGCGCGTGCGCTCGGTGACCGAGACCAGCATAATGTTCATCACGCCAATCCCTCCCACCAGCAATCCCACCGAGCTCATCACCACCATCACCAGCGCGACGATCGCCGTTACTCTGTGGAATTGTTCCACCAACTGATCGGACGTTGAGATGGAAAAATCGTCGGGCTTATTGGCGGGAACGTGCCGCTGGATGCGCAGCACCGCCGTGGCTTCGTCGATGGCGGCTGCCATGCGGCCGGGCTTGGCGGTCACCATCAGCAGATTTTCCTTGGACGCGGGAAATAGCTTATGCATGCTGAAATACGGCAGCATGACCCGGGTGTCGTCCTGGCCGGGAAACGACTCCGCGGAGCGCTTCAGGACGCCGATGATCTCGAATTTGTGGCCATTCACGTCGATCCATTTGCCAATGGGGTCTTCGCCATTCAAGAGCGCGCGCGGCACGTCGGCTCCCACCACCACGACGGGCATGCGGTGCTGGTTCTCCGCGCCGGTGAAAAAACGCCCTTCCGACATTTCGGCCTGGCCGCTCAGTGCGTAGGATTCTTCCGTTCCGGAGACGTCCGCGTTGTACACCTCATTGCCTTTATAGCGCGCGGTGTTGATCTGCGGGCCGTTTCCCGGCGAGTTGGGGATCAAATACGGGCTCACGGACTCCACCGACGGGCAGCGGCGCGCGATGGCCAAGCCATCCTCGTAGGTGATCGGCTTGCGCCGCAGCATTTCGGGCGTGCGGGTTTGAAAACCGATGGGGAACTTGAAAATAATGGCGGTGTTTGTCCCGAAGCTGCGGATGACGCCGGTGACCGCGCCGTCCAAGCCGGCAATGATGGAACCGACGGCGATGATAGTGCCGGTGCCGATAATCACTCCCAGCACCGTGAGGAACGAGCGCATCTTGTGCTCCCGCACCGTGGCCAACGCCAAGCCAATGGCGGAAACTAGTTCTACACGCGTCATCGTTCCACCCGGAGCGCTTCGATCGGATCGAGTTTGGAAGCGCGCCGCGCCGGATAAATCCCAAAAAACAAGCCGACCGCGGTGGAAAGAGCCACGCCGATCAGAACGGCCGAAATGGGCACATCCATGGGTACCGCCGTGAACGTTCGCACCGCCGTGGCAATCACCCACGCCAGCACCACCCCGATCAGCCCGCCCATGCCCGCCAGCATGGAGGACTCCACCAGGAACTGATTGAGTATATCCTGACGCCGCGCCCCCACCGATTTGCGGATGCCGATCTCGTGCGTGCGTTCGCTCACCACAGCCAGCATGATGTTCATGATCACCACGCCGCCCACCACCATAAAGATAGACACCACAGCCACCGCCGTTGCTGCGATGGCGTTGGTGAGCTGATCCCAGGCGCTGACCAGCGCGCCTGAAGAAAGTATCGAAAAGGTATCGTCCTGGCCCGGCCGCGCATGTCTGCGGGCCCGAATCAGCATCCGCATCTGATCCATGGCCTGCTCCAGCACTTTTTGATCGGAGGCGCGCGCGGCGTAGCGAATGCCGGTTCGCGCTCCGTAAATCTGGAAGTAAGCGCCGCTTGGAACGTCGACGAAGGCGTCCTGCGATTGTCCGAAAACGCTGCCCTTGGCCTCCGCCACGCCAATCACCAGGAACGGCCGCCCTTCTATCTTGATTTCCTTCCCAAGCGGATCGCCGCCCCCAAACAGGTTGGTCTTCAGATCCGCGCCGATCACCGCCACGGGAGTGCGATGGCGGTCTTCGATTTCCGTAAAATAGCGGCCGCTGGCGATCTGGGTGTCGGTGAGCGCGGCCCAATTATCGGTGGCGCCGTTCAAGGAGACATTGCTCAACGTTTGAGATCCGAAGAAAACCGTAATGGTGCGGCTGGCGCTCATCCCAACATCGCTGACCAGCGTGGCACGATCCTTCAGGTATTGAAACTCGTCCGGGCTCAGCTCCGGGTTCCTCTTTTGCATTTGCAGGAATTTTTTCGGATCGAAGTTGCCCAGAAAGGCGATTTTTACGACGCGAAACCCGTCCGACCCCATGCTGCTCATGGTGTTTGCGATGTAAACGTCCATGCCGTGAATCATGGACATCACAGCGATCAGGGTGGTGGTGGCCAGAATAATTCCCAGCAGCGTCAGAAAACTGCGCAGTTTGCTGGAGCGCAGCGAATCCGCCGCGACGGCTGCCGCTTCGCGAAATGAGGCAGTTTGAGCCACTATATTAAGGGACGAAACCCGCCGCTACCTTGTTCCCCGCTTCCAACATCCAGTTTACGAGAAGCTCATCCAGCCAGAAACGCGGCTGCGTTTTCGAGATGAATCCCAAGTGCCCGCCGTGCTCCAGCGCCAACAGGCGCAGGTGAGGGTTCGCCGCAAACGCGGGCTGATCGTAGACGTCGAAAGGGATAAGCGGATCGTCCTTGGCCTGCACTACGAGCGTGGGAACGCGGATGCTGCCGAGGAATTGTTTCGAGGATTGCGTGGCGTAGTAGTTGTCGGCGCTCCCGAAGGCGAAAGCCTGGGCCGTGAACCGGTCGTCGAAGTCGTAGATATTCCGCACCAGATCCAGGCCGTTCAAGTCGAAAAGCCCGGGCGTCAGCCGCTCCTTCGCGCGCACGCGCTCCTTGAGCCGCGCGAGAAATCTTCGGGCATAGACGACGTTGGAGGGTTTGTCGAGTTGCCGGACGCAGGCCGCGAGATCGATCGGTGTGGATGTAGCCATCACGCCGGCGATCCATTCGCCGGCCGAAGTCCCCAGTTCCCCCGCCAGCTTCAACACCACATTGCCGCCCAGCGAGAACCCGGCCAGAAAGATCGGCGCTCCGCCGCGGAGTTGACGGATCACCGACAGCAAGTCCGCCGTCTGCCCGGAATGATACAGCGTCCGGCCGCTCAAATGTTCGGTGCCTCCGCAGCTTCGCATGTTGAACCGATGCGCGGCGCATCCGGCTTCCAGCGCCGCCTGGGCCAAGCTGCGAGCGTACCCCGCGGAACTGGACCCTTCCAACCCATGAACCAGAATCACTTGAGCGACGGGTTCCGCGGCCGGCGACTGCGAATGGACCAGGACTTGTACGCCCGGCTCCGTGTCGTAGAATTTCGTCTCCACCGGGAAACGCCGTTCATCCAGTGCGCGATGCCAATAGTTTCCCGCGAGAGTGAGCAGGTGAGGATTCCGAAAGAATGGGACAAAGGGCCGCAAGCACTATTTTAGCGGACCACCCGCGATTACCCGAATTCCGGTGGCCAGCGCCTGGCTCAAGCGGACCGCATCCGAACGGTCGCCGATTCTCACCCGCAGCGAAGCATTGCGCGTGCCCGCCTCCACCGTGATCGCGATGCCCGGCTTCAATCCCAGCCTGGTCATCTCGCGCAAGGCCGCGGCATCGCGGTCCGAAACGCTGCTGATGACCGCGGGAATGCCGCACGCCCACTGCGATAAGCGCACCTCTTCACGCGCCGGGACCGCGCCGTTTCGTTCCGGAATCGGGTGCCCGTGCGGATCGGTTTCCGGGTCGTCCAATTTCGCCGCGATGCGATCTTCCAACCGCTCCGAGATAAAGTGCTCCAGCCGTTCGGCCTCGTCGTGAACTTCGTCCCAGGAGTATTCGAGAAAATCATGCAGGAACCGCTCCAGCAAACGATGATGGCGCAGAATCTCCACAGCGCGCTTCCGGCCGGCTGTCGTCAAACGAGCGCCGCGGTGCTTTTCGTATTTGACGAAGGGCGGCTGTTGCGCCGCGAGCTTCTGGAGCATTCCGGTAACCGAAGCGGCCCGAATGCCGAGACGCTTTGCCAGCGCGTTGCTGCTGACGCGCTCCTCTTCGACGCCACTCAGCTCGCCGCTCAGTTCCAGGATGCCCTTGAGATAATCGTCTACCGATTCGGTATTGTACGGTCCTCTTTCGCGGCCCGGTTTGGAAGCTGGCACGCCTTCATTATATGATTTAGGCATGCCTAAAATCCTGCTCTCGCTGCATCTCACGGCAATGCTGGCAATGGGACAGGGCGAGACCACCAGCGCGATTGTCGGCTCGGTCTCCGATCCAACCGGTGCGGCCATTCCCGGCGCAACCGTCACGGTCACGAACGCGGAGAATGGCCTCCGGCGATCGGTGCAAACAGACGCCGCCGGGCGGTTTAGTTTTCCCCAACTCAAGCCCGGTGTGTACGCAGTGAAGGCTGAAGCAGACCGTTTTGAGGCACAACAAAATAACTCGGTATCCGCGGGACTGGGACAAAAGCAGACCGTGGAATTCAAGCTGAACATCGCGTCCGCAAGCGCAACCGTCCTGGTTCAGGAGCAGGCGCCGCTGATCAACCCCGAAGACCCCAACACTTCCACCACGCTGAACGCCCGTGCCCTCGAAGACCTTCCAAACCCTGGTGGCGACCTGACGTACCCCTTGCAGTTCGCGGCCGGCGCGCTCATCAACACGGCCGGCAGCGGGAACGATTTTGTCGGCGGCACGAACGGTTATGGCAACGTGCAGTTCAACGGCTTGCCGTCGCTTTCGAACGGCTACATTGTCGATGGACTGGAGACCAACGATCCGCTGACGAACCTGAACAGCGGCCTTTCGACCAACTTGGTGCTCGGTTTGAATTCGATTGCGGAGGTAACGGTCAACACTGTTTCCTATGCGGTGGATCAAGGCCGCTATGGCGCTTCGCAGGTCAACTATGTCACGAAATCCGGCGCCAATCGGTTTCACGGAAATCTGTACGAATTGTGGAACGGGTCAAGACTAAATGCTGCCGATTTCTTCACCAACGCCACGCCCGGAAATCATAAGCCCCGCTCCACGGTGAATCATTTCGGAGGAAGCCTGGGAGGCCCCATCCTCCATGACAAGCTGTTTTTCTTCTTCGATTCCGAATGGGTTCGGATTGCGCTCCCGATCGTCACCGCCGCCACCGTGCCGACGCCGGCCTTCGAGAATTACGTCCTGCGGCAGTTGCCGCGCGGCGGCGTTGACGCTATAACCGGATCGACGTATCAGCCTGCGCCAGCGCTCCTTCCGTTTTACCAGAAGCTTTTTTCGCTCTACGGCAACACCGCGGGCACTCCGCTCGCGGTTCTCGGATGCCCGTTCTACAGCAATGGGGCCAGTGCCGCCGGCAATCCGCCCAATGGAAACGGTTGCGCGAACCGCCAGAGCGTGTCGCACTCCAGCGACGATCGCGAGCAGGTGCAAACTGCGCGTGTCGATTACAACGTCGACACCCGGAACATGGCCTGGTTCCGCTTTCAGTCCGACACGGGCCTTCAGGCCGCCTATACCGACCCCATCAATCCAATCTTCAACGTCATTTCTCCGCAGCCCCTTTACTCCTTTGCCGCGGGCTACACGCACGTGTTTTCCGGGCATCTGGTGAACTATTTCAATCCCGCGTTCTCCTGGTATTCCAGCTTGTTCGGTCCCGTGGACCTTGAAAAAACTCTCGCGGCGTTTCCAATCGTGCTGGAAGGCAGTGGCGCGAATGCACCCTTCACGCCGCTCGGAGGGCTTGACAATACGTGGGTGCAGGGCCGGCGCGCCACGCGGTTTTTCATTAACGACAATCTCGCCTGGACCCTGGGCTCGCACGAATTCCGTTTCGGAACCAACAGCCGCATCCTCCGCTTGAACGATTATGACTTCGGCGAGGGCGTGGTTCCCACCGTCACCTATACAAGCCTGCCCGAATTCATCTACGGCGTCGCGTCGACGGCCTCGAAAACTTTTCCACTCGCCGATTCGCAGCCCTACAATTTCCTCAATTTAGACTTTTATGCGCAGGATACCTGGAAGATTACGCGGTCATTCATCTGGACGTTCGGTATCCGCGACACCTACAATTCCAATCCCCTGAATCCCCACGACGCGGTGGCGCGGCTGGCCGGCTCGTTCGATTCCATCTCGCACAACGTGAATCAACCGCTCGATGCAGTAATTCAGACGCGTCTCGCGAACGTTTTTGCCGCAACGCCTCTTGCGATCCTCCAACCGCGGACCGCAATCGCCTGGCAGATCGCGCCGCATACTGTGCTGCGCAGCGGCTTTGGTTTGTTCAGCGACATCTTGCCCGGCAGCGTCGCCGATCTGGTGGGCGTGAACCCTCCTTATTCGAAGACGTTTCAGGGCGGGTTGCTCGGAGCGGTTGGCGGAGCGGCCATCGCGCCGGGAGTCCCGAATAGCGCGATCGATGCCACTGCAGCGGCCAACCAGCTATTCGACTCCGGCTTCGCGAACGGCGAGCTTTCCTGTGCATCGCCTCTGGCCAATCGAAACTCCTGCCTTCCGCCAATTTCGATCAGCGCCGTTCCGGATGGCAAGCTCCGCCCGCCCTACTTCATGCAGTGGAGTCTTGCCCTGGAGCGTCAAATTGGCAATGCACTCAATTTGCGCGCTCAATATGTTGGAACGCGAGCGGTAAACCAGCCTTACGAAACGCAGGTGAACGGTTATCAAACCATCTGCCAGGGCTGCTTTGCCCCGTTCCCTTACAACCGGCCCATCGACCCGCGCTTCGGCGCCGTAACGCAGTTGAACACCGGCGCGAACAGTCACTACAACGGCCTGCAGCTAACGGCCGATAAGCGGCTAGCGCATGGCATTCAGCTCCTGGTTAATTACACCTGGAGCCGCTGCATGGACACGGTGTCGAACGGCGGATTCCTTCCGTTCGCCGCGGGCGCTCTTCTTTCACCGCTGCCCGGCGAGCTTGGCCGCCAATACGGCCCGTGCGATTACGACGTGCGCGACAATCTCACAGCGCAGTATGTTTATCGGTTACCGATCCATGTCCGCAATCCCCTGCTGGCGCGCGCCCTGAACGGATGGCAGGTCTCGGGCACTGCCTTCTGGCATAGCGGCTTGCCATTTTCCGTCTTGAGCGCGCCATATTCCGCCAACGGGAACGGCATTGTTCAAGGCAGCGGCCCACAATACGCGAGCGTTGTTCCGGGCGTACCACTGTACGAACATTCGCCGATCCCGGGCGTGACTCAGCCTGGAACTGTCCAATGGCTCAACCCGGACGCCTTTGTTTCGAGTGTCGATCCGAGTACCGGCGCTTGCACCGGCGGCGGCAGCCCGGCCAATTGCCAGTTTGGCAACCTTGGCCGAAACGCGCTGCGCGGTCCTCTTTTCGTCTGGAGCGATCTGTATCTCACGAAGTTCTTCCAATTATCGGAACATGTAAAACTGCGCATCGACGGGCAGCTTTTTAACGTGTTCAATCATCCGAATTTCGGACTTCCCAACGTGGTTTACGCCGGAATTCCGGGCAAACCTTCCACCCAGACTGGATTCGGCGCTTTCAGTTACTCCACTTCGCCGCCCACCGGACTGCTGGGCGTCGGACTGGGCGGAGACAGTTCCCCTCGCATGATCGCGTTTCAAGGTCGGCTGGAATTCTGAGAAGGCCCGGGAGCGAAAAAAGTGAGGGGACGGACAAGGAAACCGTGCCCCTCAAATCATGGACACAAGACAAACGAGCGACCGCTGACTCATGGACGCAACCACCAGATAGCTACGTCACGTCAGAGGCTGCTCCTCTAGCCAATAGTCATCGGCAGACGCCGCGTTCGGAATCGTGAGAATTTGGTACTAAGTAAGTGTCGCGCTAGATAGGACAGTCCGAAAAGACCGGTTGCTCACGCGCGCGGCGCGGTAGATTCCGAGCGCTACAGAGCCGCGACCGTGAGGGAGCCGGTTTCGACATAGATTCCGCGCGTTACAGAATGCGTCCGTAAGTGAGCGGGTCTCGCGATAGGCGGCAGCAAGATAACGCGAGGCGCTGATGCAATGTTTGGCATCGACCGAACTGGCGGAGAGTGTGGAGGCTCGTGTAAGTCTCTACCGCGCCCTCTCCGAGCAAGGTAACCGTACTCTAAGTATTTTCAACTCCATTATCTATTTTCAACTCCATTATCGAGGTTCTCAACCTGGAGGCGAACTTTATTGAGGTTCGCCTAATACGGTGACAACGTCGCTCCCTGACGGTCGCGCCTCGGTGTGCAGCAGTATGCTTCGTAACGGAGGCGCGACCGTCAGGGAGCGATTCCCAAGAAGGCGGCTCGCAGTTCGGGATTCATTACCTTCCAAACGTCAAAACAAATCATGCGCAAGCCGTATCCAGAATTTTCTGGATCAGCGCATCGTACGGCAACCCCGCCGTGGCGGCCGATTGCGCGAAGTCGTCTTCACAGGCCAGCGACGGATTGGGGTTCGCCTCGATCACCACAACTTCGCCGTTCGGCGTGAAACGCACGTCCACCCGCCCGAAGCCGCGGATCTTCAGCACGCGATAAACCTTGCGCGCCAGCCGCGCCAGCTTCTCGTCTACACCGGCTGGAAGCTCGGTGGCAGGCCCGTTCTGGATGCCCCACTTCTTGCGATACGTGTCGTCCCACTTGGCCTTGAACGTCGCGAACTTCGGCGTGTCTTCCGGCACGTCATGAAAAAATATCTCGCGCGGCGGCAGAACCGTGAGTTTGCGATTGCCCATCACGCTCAGGTACAACTCGCGCCCTTCGATATATTCCTCGATCAGCGCATCGCAGTGAAACTTCTCGTGGATGAAACGCGCGCGCTCCAGCGCTTCCTCCTCGCTCTTGGCGAACGACGCCTTGGCGATTCCGTCCGACGATTCCTCGCCCACCGGCTTTACGAAGGCCGGATATACAAAGCGCCGCAAGCGCTTCAGCGGCCGCTGCTCCGTGGAAATCACGAAATGCGGAACGCGCACGCGATGATACGCCAGCACCTTCTTGGCCAGCGCCTTGTCTTTACAAAGCATCAGACCGTCCGGCCGGGCGCCGGTGTATTTCACGCGCATCAACTCCAGCAGCGCGGGGATGTTCGGCTCATGCGCGCGGCTGGAATGAAAGGATTCGGTGAGGTTGAAGACCACCTCCGGCGCGAAGTTCCGCAACCGTTCCACGATGCACGCCACATCGTCGAACACGGCCAGAGTATCCACTTCGTGCCCCAGGCGCTGCAGACACGCCAGCACGTCGGCTTCGGTCGGCTTGTTTTCTTCCTTCAGCTCTTGCGGCGAAAACGTTCCGGATGCGGCGACAGCATGATAAGCCACGTCGAATAATACAAGAACCCTCACGACTACACAGACCTCTTGAAGCGCCCGGTGTGCAGGTGATTGGTGACCATGGCGGACAGATAAGCAGCCAGCTCAAACGATACCCGCGCGCGCTCCAGCGGCGGAGGAAACGTCAGCTTCAGCTCTTGGCAGCGCTCAATCAATTTGCGCACCAGCATGTCCACCGTGTACTTGTGCTGTCCGGTCCAACGGACAATGGACGCCACCAGCGCCGGCCGCGTGCGCCGCATTACTTTTGCTGCGGACTCTCCGTTCGGATCGCCATTTCCGAATATAACCCGCAGATCGGCGTCGTAAAAGTCGGGGAAATCTTCGGCGTAAAGCTTGCGCCGTTCGGTATAATATCGCGCCAGCGTTTTTTGGAGGCGGCTGGCCTCATAGATGCGCCGGCCGCGAGTCACTTGGGGCGGCGTGTTCCTCGCCTCCTCCATCAGGCACTGCACGAATTCCAGTTTGTCCAGCGCCTTCCACCCGCGATACTGTTCCCGCCACTGCTCGGGTGCAAGCGCCAGCCAGATCGCGAAGGTCTCCGCGAAATCTTCGTCGGGATGGGCTTGCGCGTACCAGTTCGGCAGATTGCGCACGAAGCCTTTGCTGTAGGGGCGCGGCTGGTACGTTTCGGGCGAGTATTCGGTCTCCGGGCTGCCGAACACCGCGCGCCAATCGCCGCGCGAGGAGAAGCGATAGGCATGATCGATGGCATGCCCGCTCTCGTGCCGCAACAGTTGCTGGCACCATTCGGGAGTTCCGCCTTCCACCTGCAGCATCTGGTGCATCTCGAGCGTCCTCAGGCGGGGATGGGCCAGATAAAACGGAATCGCGATAGCCGGAGAGCCGGCGGGCGAGAACCACTCGTCGCCCAGATAGCAGGCCGGACGAAACGCCAGGCCATGCGCGCCGAGTTCGTCGTAGAGCTGCGCGATACGCCCCTCCAGCTCGCTGCCGGGAATACGCACGCCGAGGTCGCAGATGCGTTTTTGAAGCAGCTCGTCGTCTTTCAACGCCGGCCAGGGCGTCACTTCCTCCACTGGCTGATCGGTGGCGCCGGGCGGCGCATCGTGTCGCTCCACGGCTTCATCCTAGCAGGCGCCTTGCTGAGCGCGCCGCGTGATCAAAAGGGCGCAGATCCCAACTTAAGAATGCGCCTGCGCAAAGCGGCGTCTTGCTGCAAAGCCCGCGCGTACTCGGATTCGTCGGGCGCGTTTTTCGCCCGCCGAATCGCGGGTGGAAACGGCGACTGACGCAGCGCCATCGCCGCGCGGCGCGTCTCGAAACGATCCCAATCGCCCGCGCGTTTTCCAGGTAGCGCGTAGAGCATCCAACCGGCCGCAAGCCGCCGCAACGTGCCGGCCGAGGTACGGTGCGCGGGATTGGCGCGCAGCTTTGACTCTTCGCGTTGCAAAAGTTTGGCCACGCCGGCGCTCGTGGGACGGAACCCGAGTTTGCGATAGAACCAGAAAGCGCCGGATTCAATAGCCTCTTCGTTGTTAGCCCCAAGCTGATACGGGTCCACAGCGAAGCAGGTCACGCCCAGCAACTGGCGGAATAGCCGCAGCAGGCGGGCGTACAGCCACGCCGTCTCGCCATCGCGAAACGTGTAGTAGAGGTTGAAACCCACCTCCATGTGCTCAAACAAGGTCAGGCATTCGATGTAGCCGATAGGAACACCGTTTTTGAAAAACATGCCCGCGTGATACGAGCGCAGCGGCAAACGATGCGCGGGAGGAACGCCCGAAACGAAAACCTCGACGCCACGGCCCAGGCCGGCGCGAATCACATGAGCCGGATCGCCATAGGTGAACCCGTGTAGCTCGCGATATCGCATGGCGGAAGTTTCGCGCGCGAAGTCGAGCATCTTTTCGCCCTCCGCGCGGCTGAGCTGGTCGATCGCAAACGCGGGCGCCTCAAGCTCGGCCCCGAGCGACACATCGGCGCGGCGGATCAAGGGGCCGTGGTGAAAGAAAACCTGATTCCGTCCCGGCAAGCGCCCATGCGTCCGGGTGGCGCGCCCAACACCGAGTTCCCATCGTATGGCGATCTTGGCTTGCGCGAAAAGCTCGGCTCGATCCGCAGCCGGAATCGGCAGGCTTTCGATGCGCGACACCAGCCAAGCCAGATCCGAACCACTCTCCCGGTTGATCCTCCCCTGAGCCGCGCGAAACCAATCCATATAAGGAATGTTTGCCTCCACCAGCAGGTCTTCGTTCGCGAACGGATGCAAGCGGCGCAGCAGCGGCCCCAGCAGCGCGGCATCATATCCGTCCCAATCGATTTCGACGGCGCGGGGATGTTTCCCGGCCAGCCAGCGCGTGATGTCGTAAGTAAAGAGCGCGGAGAACGCAGTACCTGCGATGCCCGAGACATCGGGTTCTTCCAATGGCAAGAGATCCAAGCCTGCGCGGCGCAGTTGCGCGATTTTCTTCGGCATAGACTGGAGCAGCTCATCGCTTAACTGGAGTACTTCGGGATTTGGCGGATACGCCCGAAAAAAAAGCAGCGCCTCATGGAAACGAATCAGCGAGCTGGCGTCCGGGGGACGTGCGCGGCCCAGTTTGCGAAGCAAGCGCGCCAGCGCTGCGTGTTCGTGCCCGCCAAACGCGCGTTTCAAGGCTTCCAGGCGATCCAGTTCCATCGGGAGTAGACTATCAGAAGCCATGCGACTTTCCCTCACAGCACTTCTGTTTTTCGCAATCAGTCTGGTTCTTTCCGCTCAGGACGGCAAGCTGTACGTCGTCACGCACGTGGATCTCACGCCCAATTACATCGCCGACGGCACCAGGCTCCTGCAGAACTTCGCCGTCGACAGCCGCAAGGACAAGGGCGTTGTACGCTTCGAAATGCTGGTGGATGTCTCGCGCAAAAACCATTTCACGATGGTCAGCGTCTGGGAAAATCAAGCCGCGTTCGACGCGCACCTGGAAGCGGCCCACACCAAACAAATGCGTGAAAAGCTTCAGCCGATGTTGGGAAGTCCGTTTGACGAGCGCCTCCACAACACCCTGCAATAGTAACCCGGCGCGCCAGCAACTCTGGAATCTGGTTCGAGCGCGGCACAGGCGTTCCGGCATCTTTCGCACGCGGTTCGGCTTTCACATCGCCAAGCGGAATGAAAAAGCCGCGGCCGGACCGCGCGAACCGGGCATGGCGCAGCGTGGGATCGAAGCCTATCTCACGTCCAAACGACGCCACGAAGCCATGGAACGCGGCCTCAAAGCGCATGGAGGAAGCCCAGGCGTGACGGCATCCCAGCCGCGCCCCTGCTGCGCTCCTTCCAAAGAGCGCCTGGAGCGGTGGGGCTGCCCATCGCGGCCATCTCGCCGCTCTTCCTGCTTGCCAAGAAGCGACAGCATTTCCTGACGGTCGGCTATTCCGACGAAGAAGATCGTCAGCAGGCCATGATTTTCAAAATCAATAAAGACGATATCCGCACCACGCTGGTGGTTCTGGAGGCGCGCACCGGCCGCAAAGTGGAATTCCAGGACGAAGACGCTCGCAAGAGCGGCAAGGGTTAGTTTGGGAGCGCTGTGTCGAGAGTCCGAAAAGACCGCTTGCTCACGCGCGCGGCTCAGTAGATTGCGCGCGGCAAGGCGGTAAGACGGTCACCATTCGGAAGCCGGTTTCGTCACAGCAGACAGGCTTATTGCGGACTGGCTATCCGCGCCCTGGGGCGCATTGCATAATGAGACAAGTACACCCTATCATGCGAACACTATTCTGTCTTTTGCTGGGAGCTTCCGGATTACTGGCCGAGTGTTCTAATTTCGCCGGGACGTGGCAGGCAACATCGGAACTGTCGGCGATGGAGATTTCGCAGGACGGCTGCAACCTGCAGGGCAAGTATACCAGCGGCCGCGGGGCTATCCATTACGAACTTTCAGGCCCCGCCACCGGCGACGCGGCCAGCCTGTCCGTGGTGCGGATGGATCAAAGGGGATGCCGGACTTTCCTGCATGGAACCTTTACGCGTGAAGCCAATGGGACCATCACTTCCAAGGTCGCCGTTATCGCGGCGAGTTGTGGCGTGGACACCAACCATGCCGAAGTTCGATCCTGGCATCTTCTGCCAAAACCCTGACCGCCCGATAACCGCGGCTATTCCACGTACCCAAGTTCGCGCAGACGCTTGAGCAGGATTTCCTCGTCCTGCGGCGTAAGCGCTGCAGCCTCCACTTCGCCGCCGGTCTCGCCGGCCTCCGTGCCTGTCTTCGGTTGATCCAGCTCTTCGTTATTCATTCAGTTCTCCTAGTGATGCGTCCCGGCCATCGGCTGAGCGAACTCGATCAGGATCGCCTTCAATTCCCCGCGCTCTCGCCTGCTGGCCGTGCCAAAATCTATGGACAGAGTGCCGGCCAGGTAGCGCCCGTCCGGGCTGATGTCGCAGGCCGCCACCAGCGTGCGAATCCCGACATACTCCGGCGCGCCCGGCTCGTTAAAGTACGTCAGGCGCTGCTTGTCTTGCCCGGTGCTCGTCATCGAATAATATTCCCGCTCGATCGGCTGGGTAACTCCGTGCCGCTCTGAAAAATCGAATTTGATCCGGGAGTCCTGGTTGGACATCCAGACGATGTCCCCATTGGGGGCCAGGCAGGAATCTTCATCCCAAATCAAGGGCGTATTGGTCAGATTCACGAAGTGGCCGCTGCGCAGATCGTACACATACTGGTCCATGCCATATTCATGCTGCCCATCCAGGTTTCCGGAGACCAGCAGATGGTCGCTGTCCAAAAAGGCCATCGCTGTGATGTAATTTCCTTTTTGTGGAGTAATCAGGATGCGCTGGTTCCGCAGCGATGGCTGGCCATCTGAAACCACAAAGTCCGCCGCCATGATCCGCCACCAGCCGAAGAAATGCCCGCGGTCCGCATAGCGCTGGGTCCAGAGAAAAGTATGCCCGTCGCGAGAGAAAAGCGGATTTGATTCGGCAAAATTCGGTACGCCATCCGTCATGCTTTGCTTTACCGGTTCATGCGTCAACTGCCAGAAGTGGGATCCCTGAAGGTCGGTGGCCCAGAAATTCGAATAGAGGCCGATGCCGGAGTCGCCCATGCGCGGCCGGTCGTCCAGATAATGGCGCGGCGCTTCGGAAACGAACACGATGAACTTACCGGAAGGATCGAAGCGTGCGTTGCCGTTGTTGCGCTGCGTGATTCCGGGGTTGCCTTCGGTAATTTTCCGAAGGATGTTCCCCTGGATGTCGCTCAAGTACACATCGAAGTATTCGTCCGCATTTCTGCGATCGAAGACCAGCACCTTGCCGTCCGGTGAAAATCTCGGGCGCGCGCCGTTGGCCTGAAGAACGGTGATGGACTTCAGACTGCTATTCTTCGGCTGTATCCGTTGTCCCTGCGATAACGCGAGCGGCACTTGACCCCCTGCGGACCAGCCTATCAGCGCGACGGCGCACGCGACCAGAGAACTAGTTCGCAGATTCAGTGTCACTGTAAATACAGACTCTTCATCCGAATTATACGATACTCCTTGTCGCTCGATTCCAGATTGTACACAGTGCTCCCGGTGGGAGTGATCTCAAAGTCGAAGCTGTTCAAGGCCGGCTCGGCCCAACCGGCGGCAAAGTCGTAGTCGCCGTTGGAAAGCAGTTCCGCGGTCCCATACCCGTTCGAGTACACTCCCAAGTTCTGGCTGAGGACCTGCGTGGCGACGAGAGACGTTTCATTCAACGTGTACACCTGGCCGCGGCTGTTGCAAGGTGCCGGCAATACCGCGCAGCGCGTGTTGCCATTGTCGAACAGCGCAATCTGTTCCGTGCCCACCCACTCCACATCGTGCTGATGGCTGAACCAGGGCCAAGTTTGCGTGCCGCCCTGGATCGAAAAATTTCCCCCCAATCCGAGGGTCCAAATGATGTTGCCTGGCCCGGTTCCATCCTGGTAGTTGATCTTGACCACCCAATCCTGATCCCGCATGGAGAAGATGAGGTTGTGATCGGCGGGCGAATAGGCCAAGGAATTTCCGTGCAGCCAGTCGATGGCGTCGTAATCCTGCGATGGGCAGGCCGTGCCATAGTTGTCGTAACACGTTTCGCCGAGCGGCGGCTTACGGCTGGTGCTCAAGTAGTCGAAAGCATCCCATGCCCAAGTCACCTGTAATTGCGAATTCAGAGCGATGATCATGTCGCCCAGGACTGGCGGATTAGCCGAATTCTGGGTCATGCCAATCAACAGGATCTGCCCGTTTGAGAAATAGATGGCTTCGTGGTCGAAGTCGATCACCGATTCCTTGCCCATGGCATTCAACTGAGCGTTGATCCAGGACATCTGGGTTTGCCGGACGGTATTGCCCGCCAAGTCGACTTCGGACACGATGTATTCGGCGTTATTACAACATTCCATCAGCACGAGAAAGATCCCGTTGGCAATAGGTCTGGTCAGGTAAAATAAGCCCACGCTGGGGACCGCGCGTACGGCGTTGTAATACCAGATGATCCGTCCAAATAAGTCGGTAGCTACCGGAATACTTTCCAGTTGTTGGGCCGGGTCCAGCACCGAATGCAGCACCACCTGCTCCGCTACGCTGCTTTGGCTCGTGGCGGGGTCCACTACCGTGTAGGTCGGGAAGGGTTGGCTGGAAGGCAATGGACCGGTTGTAAACTGCGTGATCGCGCTTGGCGTATAGGTGGAACCCTGCACGATAACGTGCCTCAAGTTATAAGTAGTCGAGGGTAGCATGCCGCCAACATAGAAGTTCTCGCTGGTGGTTCCATTGCACACTATGGCGTTGGTTTCTTGCCATGTACTAGAACCGACAGCATTAAACTCCACTAAAACATCGCCGGTGCTACATGGTGGAGCGCTGTAAAGCGCCACTAGGGGATGCGCTGTGGTACTAACTACCGCATGAGTTCCTGTAACTCTTGAGGTGATCGTATAAGAAACGGTGGTGATGATTTGGGCTCCTCCGGTAAGTGGAGCTGTGACCACCCGAATCTGGTACGTTCCCTCAATGAGAGGCGTCCACGTGAAGGCGTTGGAGTCCCAGACGTCGCGCAAGACGAGGAACTGGCCAGTCGAGCCGGCTGCACTGAATTGGTACAAAAGCGACTGAGCCGGGCTGGCGGTGGCTGTCCAGGTAATCGGCGTGCCCACAGGCTGTCCGGACGGCAGGCTGGGCGTCAGGGTGATGCTGGTGGACTGGTTGAAAATCGCCTGGCCGCGTAGCGCGGGAATCGCCAACAACAGACATGAAAATAAAAGACTTAGACCAACTTGCGAAGTTCGTCTCCCGGAATTCGGGCTATGAAGTTTAAGTAGACAAGGAACCATTTATGCCTCCCGGCGTTTGTTCAGGTGAGGTCAATTATACAGTTCAGACGCGACTAGGGCAACGCGGTGTAGTCCTGCCTCACAGCCGCGCCAAATACTTCAATAGACACTTGTCGCTCTACAAGCAAATTAATGATTACAAAGATTATATCGATCGTAATAGGAGTCTCGCGTACGTCTCGGCTTCACGCAACAGTAACTAAACTCCTGGTACTTAATATAGATGCTAGACAGGCGGGCAGGGCGAATTTACATTCGCTTACAGGCGGAGGTCCATGGTAAGCGCGCTCGGTTCCGGGCGACGCAGCCCTGCGTTTGCAATCTCTGGACTTTGAAAACTTTGAATTCGTCAATAGTTATATCTCTTACATTTTATAAGTTGTGCATTTTGTCAACAGCTATTCTGCCAAAAATGCGATTCTTGCGCTGATAAAGCCCCCAAATATGTCTTGACGCCCTTCGGTACCCATGCGTACTATTGTGAGACAAAATTGGGCCGGAAGTAGCATTATGAACTGATTCGGCTCCCATGTCTGGAGTTGCGCTTGCGGCCCGCAGCATCAAGCTTGCAGGAAGGCAGTCCATGACTCGGTTTCTCTCTTGGATTCCAGTGGCCGCAATTAAGGCCACTTACCCTGTTCTTATTTCCGTTGTCTTCGCCGCCGGTTTTTTGACAGCGCAGACCAGTACGGCAAATTTCGAGGCATCCCAGGCTAATCCTATTCGCATGTCGGCGGATGGAACGCGCCTCTTCGCGGTAAATACTCCGAATGGCACCGTTTCCGTATTCAGTCTTACACAGCCAACATCTCCGACCTTAATCGCCGAGATCCCGGTTGGCATCGAGCCGGTTTCCGTGAATCCCCGCACCGACGACGAAGCCTGGGTAGTGAATGAAATCTCGGGCAGCGTCAGCATTATTTCCGTTTCGCAAGGAATTGTCACAGCCACCATCAATGTGGGCTCCGAGCCCCACGATGTCGTTTTTGCCGCAGGCCTGGCGTACGTATCCGTTTCTCGCGATAACGCCGTCTTGGCCTATAATGTCACCGCGCATGCGCTGGTGGCTTCGCTGGCGTTGTTCGGGGGAAGCCCGCGCGCTCTGGCCGTCAGCCCCACCGGCAACAAAGTCTATGCGGCCATGGCTATTTCCGGAAATGCAACCACCATCATTCCGCGCGAACTGGCCCCGGCCCAGTCCGCGCCCACCAATACCAGCCTGCCGGCCCCGCCGCAGGTGGGCTTGATCGTCCAGGCCAGCGATCCAAACTGGACTGCCGATATCAATTACATCATGCCCGATTACGACGTTGCGATCATCGGTACCGGCGCCGCGCCGTCGGTGCTGGGCTACTATTCCGGGGTCGGCACCATCAATCTCGGAATAGCGGTAAATCCCACAAACGGCGATATCTATGTCACCAACACGGATGCCCTGAACACCATCCACTTCGAGACGAATCTGCTGGGCCACTTTGTGAACAACCGGGTCACCCAGATTCAGCTCTCCACACGATCGGTCACGCCCTACGACCTGAATCCGGGATTGAATTACTCGGTGCTGCCCAACACGCTAGCCCTTGCTTCAGCGCTGGCGCAGCCTGCCGGAATTGTGTTTAACCCCAGCGGCACATCCATGTGGATTGCCGCGTTCGGAACGGACCGGGTAGCCAACGTGGATACCAGCGGCAACGTACTGTCCTTTGTCGAAGTGGCTCAGGCCAGCGGCGCGGGCTCCAATATCGATCCGATACACAAGAAGGGTCCCCGCGGGCTTGCGCTCAACTCCACCGCGAACACGCTGTATGTGCTAAATCGAATCTCCAACACCATTTCGATCGTGAATACCAGCACCGTGGCGGTTGTCTCCGAAATCGCCGTCGGTTACGATGCTACACCGACAGCGATCCACCAGGGACGCGGATTCCTGTACGACGCCAAGCTTTCCGGCAACGGCACTGGATCCTGCGCCTCCTGCCACGTGGACGGAGATATGGATCACCTGGCATGGGATCTCGGCGATCCGGCCGGTAGCCTGACCACCACCGTGGAAGATGGAGTAACCCTCACGTTTCATCCCATGAAGGGTCCCATGACCACCCAAACATTCAAAGGCCTGGTCAATCTTTCCCCTTATCACTGGAGGGGCGATCACGCCAATTTGGCGGCCTTCAACACCACGTTCCCCGATCTGTTGGGAGGCTCCGAGCTATCCACTTCGGATCTGAATACTTACATCACCTTCCTCAACAGCATTCAGTATCAGCCTAACCCGAATGAGAGCCTGAATCGCACTCTGCCGACGTCGTTCGGCAAGGGCAATGCTTCGAACGGACTGTCCGACTTTGTGAACCTGGCTCTTACTCAAGTCGGCTCCACCAGCTTGCAGACCTGTAACAATTGCCACTTGGCCAGCCCGTCCGGTCCCGGTACGAATCGATTCATCAATCCTGTTAGTGCGTCCGGCCAAGCGATGAAGAATCCCCAGTTGAGAAACTTATATCAAAAACTCCTCCGTGAGCCCGTTTCCACCCCCAGCGGCGGTCTTGCCGTAATCGACGGCTTCGGTCTCGATCACGACGGCAGCGCGAGTGGGATTGGCACATTCTTCGCGGCCTCGCTTTTCGGCAATTACACTGCCCTCGAGAAGGCCGACATCTTCGCTTACTTACAGTGTTTCGATACCGGGACCGCTCCGGCGGTCGGGTATACGAGCACCATGACATCGGCTACAGTCGCGGCGGCCGCGACTGTCTGGAGTACGCTCGAGGCTCAGGCCACGGCAGCCAACATCGATCTGGTGGCGCGCGGAACGGTTTCAGGCGTGGTTCACGGTCTGCGCTACAGTCCGTCGGCCAACAATTATGTGCTCGATACCGGCGGTACGCTGACGCATGCGCAGTTGCTGACCCTGATCCAGGGCGGCGATACGATGAGCATCATGGGCATGTATCCGGGTACTGGCACGGCGGCCGTGGGTACACTGCTTTGATGATCGCTTAAAATTAGACCAAGCCACCCGCAAGATAGGGCGCGGCGCCGGAAAAGCTTCCAGCGCCGCGCCTGTTCCCGCTGGAGTCGTGCGCCACTAATTGGCGATCGGTCCTCATCCTTCGCATCGTGGCGTGAGCTGGCCAAAAGAAATCCCGTCTCAAAAGCTATAACAAAGTCGCGCCCTCAAACTTGCTTGTCCATTTGCCGATGAGTCATAGGCAAGCCTGCAACGGGGCAGTGGGAACCAAGGTTCGCAGATCCTCTGAGGAGTTGCAGCCGCTATGCGAGAGGAACAACGCACATGGACTGCAAATTTATGGATCCAGACCTTCTGGATCGGCTGGAGGCTGCCGACGATACAGCATTGAACGCGCTGTCGTTCGGTGTTGTGGCAATGTCGGAAGACGGCGTCGTTACCAGTTACAACCTGCCCGAAAGCCGGCTGTCCGGTCTGAGTCCAGCCAACGTTGTTGGCCGGAATTTCTTCTCAGCGGTGGCGCCCTGCACCAACAATTTCCTGGTGGCATACCGCTTCGAAACCGAACCGGCGCTCGACGCCGTCATCGACTACGTCTTCACTTTGCGTATAAAACCCGTCGCAGTGAGACTTCGGTTGCTGAAACAGCCCGAACGGCGCCGGATGTACCTCGCCGTCGAGCTCAGGTAGCCCCTTGACCGGAGGCGAAACGCCCCCCATGGAAGACCTCCTTCAATTCCTCTATTTGATGCCCGTGGGCGTGTTGAAGTTCTGTGCCGGCGGCACAATCGAAATGATGAACCCCGTTGCCACAGCGCTTCTGCTGTCAATGACGTCACCCGAAGCGCTCCGGGATATTTACTCGGCGCTGGCATCCATCGCGCCCGATCTGCGGCAGCGGGTGGCGCGGTTTGAGGGACAAGCCGGCGTGATCGTCGATCAGCAATGGCTTAGAACTCGTGCCGGCGGGCACGCGCTGGTGGTGTCGCTCACTGTCAACCGGATAAAAAAGAACGTCTATATGGCTGTCCTGACGGACGTGACCCGGCTCGCGGAGCAGGAAGAGAAACTTTACGTCGATCGGCAAAAGTTCTTCGCCATCTTCGACCATGTGCGTGATTATGCGATCTATACGACCACCAAGGAGGGGCTTATTGAAGAATGGAACCAGTCCCTGCAACGTTATGCCGGCTGGCTCGCCGCCGACGTTCAGGGCCGCAGCGAGAGTATGTTCTTCCCTTCGGACGACCCCGATCAACCGCATCTCGACCTGCTGCTGGCCGAGGCGCAGCGCATCGGTTCCACAGAGACCGAAGGCTGGCGGCTAAAGCGCGATGGTTCGCGCCTGTGGGCGAACTCCGTGATCACCGCCCTGCCGGACGAATCGGGAACGGTACGCGGCTTCGTGGTCGTTTCGCGCGATCTTACCGAGCGCAAGCGGCTGGAAGACGACATGAAGAAGCTCGCAGCGGTGGATCCGCTCACTGGCGCCTACAACCGGCGGAAGGGCGATGCTCTGCTGGCGGTGGAGTTCAGCCAGTGGAAGCGCTATGGGCGGTCATTCGCGGTGCTCATGCTGGACATCGATCACTTCAAGGCGGTAAATGACCGGTTCGGACACGGCGCCGGCGATGCCGTGCTCATCGCTCTGGTGCAGACTTGCCGGAAGGCGCTGAGGCCTATGGACATGGTTATGCGCTGGGGTGGGGAAGAGTTTTTGATTGTGCTGCCGAACACTGGCGCGGCTGGGGCCCTGTCCACCGCCGAGCGGCTGCGCATCGCAGTCGCGGCGACTGAGGCTGCCGGCTCTGAAGGCGCGCCCATCCGCTTCACCATCAGCGTCGGCGCAGCCGTGCCGGAAGGAGACAGTCCAAGCGAATTGTTGAGCCGTTCCGACGAAGCGCTGTATGCCGCAAAGACGGGTGGGCGCAATAGGGTGGTCTTAGCCCCGTGAGCGCTTGCTGCATGGTAAGGAGGGCCTGGATCGCACTTGCCGATAGCGTTCGGCAAACGGCAATCCTTCAACCGGCCTGTCCGACTATGTAAACCCGGCTCTTACCCAAGTCAGCTCCACCAGTTTGCAGACCTGCAACAATTGCCACTCAGTTATCTCGCAAAACGGGAATCGCTCTCGACTATCTTTACCGGTGGACCACGCCAATTTCGAAACTTATCGCATCGAAGGCCGACGCCGCTTTCGCGTGCTGCCTGTCGCACGGCCATAGCCAAGAGCGCGAACCCCCGCGAAGACGCCACCGAATCCAATTCCGTAGGCCGTGATTGTTCGGCGGCCCGTGGGCCCTCAAGATGTGGCCGGCGCTGGAGAAGTTTCCCGCGCTGCGCCCGTTCCCGCCGGACTCCTGTGCTAGTACCCCCCAAAAATAATTTGGTACTATCCGGGCAACCCGATTTCCCTGAATGCGAAAGTAATTGCGACCAACGTTGTCTATTGAATGGATGCTCACGGCGATCTACGAGCAGCCTGACCACCGATAACCCTAAAAAGGCTTGCCAACCGCCGGACGGCTGGCAGGACGGGCTGCGCTCGGAACGTTGCATAGGCACCCGTTAATTACGAGAGTTGAGGAGATAAACCTATGAAGCTGTTGGTTGCTTTCTGTTTTCTTGCCTGGTCAGCCGTGGCGCAGACCAGCGTCCATGTGAGTTCGATTACCCAAGTGGCCACCGATGCCAAACACCCCGTCTGGTGCAAAGCCAACTGCGGGACGAATGTGATTGCCTATCAGCAACTGGTGCCAAACAGCGGAAACGTTTATCAGATCTGGACCATGGATGCCACCGGCGGAAACCAGACTTGCCTTTCTTGCACCCCGTTCGCTCAAGGCAACCTCCCGGGCGCGACCTGCGGACCCTCCGGGAATAGCCAATGCACCCAAGGTAATCCCGAATGGGCGCCAAATGGCGACATCGTCTTCCAGCAGCAGCGGTCGGGATGCACCCTGGATGCCGTGGACGCGACTTCGGGCATCGGGAGTTGTAACGACCTGTGGGAGTGCGACCCGAATTTCACAACCCGCTGTACTAGTCTCGCGGTCTCCGGAACCGGCAGCGCCTCGGGGTTTCTGCAATATCGTTTTAGCGCCGACGGCACGAAGTTGTTCGGTGGACATATCGTGGTACAAAGCGGCGGTTGCACCGGAGTTTTAGGAGAGGCGCTGGCGATCAGAATCTTCAACTGGACAAACACGCCGTCCGCAACACCAATTGTCTACACCGGGGCGAACACGCTGGATGGCGATATTCTGCCCGGTCCGTCCCTCCCAGGCAATCTCTGCGGTCAAGCATTTGTGGAAGGGGCAACCACGTACCCCACTTCGGTGGAACCCACCACCAAGACGTTGTTCTTTAGTATGGCGGGCAACACCACTCAGGCGTTGCGCCAATATTCCATCGATATCAGCAGCGGGGATGCGGACACCATTATGAGCACCCTCAAGATTGTTTCTCCCGGCGGCATCGAATGGTCCGAGATGGGCAACATCAATCCGCAGGGAACTCACTACGCTTTTACGACATCCACATGCACGCCCTACCCGCCGCCAGTCACCATCAAGAATGTTGCGCTCGACCTCGCCATCCAAAATCCTGGCGGCGGTGACAAGCTTTGCGCCACCACCTACAACACTCCCGGAACGCCCATGTATTACAACGTCGATGGGGCCTATGTCAACTTTGACGACTTTGACTGGGGTCCCGCCGATGGCGTCCACAACAACCAAATCGTAGCCAACGTCTCGGACGGCAAGACTTTCAACAATATCTATTTGTACAGTCTGGTATTTGAGACGCAAGTAGGCAATCCCGTGCTGAACACCCTCAACCCGGTGGTGAACGGCGCCAGCTTTACCCCTGAGTTTGCCTCTGGCGAGTGGGTGACAATCTTTGGCCAGAACCTTTCGCCGGATACCAGAGAGTGGGGACCGTTGGATTTCGCGGGAAACAACCTCCCGACGGAGCTGGATGGAGTCTCGGTTTCGATTAACGGCATTCCGGCCTACGTTTATTACATCAGTCCGGGTCAGATTGACGTACTTGCTCCCGACGATCCTACCACCGGGTCGATAAACGTTCAGGTAACCACCAATGGTCTGAACAGCACCACCGTGAGCGTGAACAAGCAGGCGTACGTTCCGGCATTCTTTATCGATTCGGTCGGCGGCGACAAATATATTGTCGCCACCCACGCCAATGGCACTCCCGTGGGCGCCACAACTCTCTATCCAGGGACTTCTACACCCGCCCAGCCGGGCGAAGAGATCATCTTACTTGGAACCGGTTTCGGCGCCACGAATCCGCCCACTCCGACGGGCCAAACGATAACCAGTCCCCACCCGTTGGCGCAGAGCGTGACCATTACGATCGGCGGCGTTGAGGCGACGGTGGATTATGCCGGTGTGACCGAATCCGGAGTGGATCAGTTCAACGTGGTGGTGCCGCCCGGGCTTTCCCCCGGCGACCAGTTGGTGGTGGCAACGATAGGCGCGGTGCAATCGCAAGCCAACGCCTATATAACCGTGCAGTAAAGCAAAAACCTCCGGAATCGCGCTAACGCGATTCCGGACGTTTGTTCATTCGCGTCGAGACCGGCTCCCCTTACGGTCGCGGCTCTGTAACTGCAGTCTGTTACGGAGTGGTTTGTATCTCCGCGACGAATGCGTCATAGCTGCCAGCGATGGCGGTTTGATACGCTCCGGTTGTCGCCTTGCCCGCGGAGTTGGTGAGGCCAGTTACGCGGACGTTCCCAGACGAACCGACGAACAAGCCGTAAATGATATCAGTGCCGGTTCCACCGAGATAAGTGGAATATCCCTTAGCGAACGCGCTGTTGTGACTGGTTGAGAACAAGCTCACGAATCCATCGGTTGAGCCTCCGCCATAGGTACCCTGCACCGCGCTCTGCGTGGGAAAACTGCCCGTTGTATAGCCTGCGATGAACAGGTTTATGCTGGTGGTCAGGTCCGAGTTGTTCGTCAACAATACGCCGACGCTCTCGGCTTCGTCGTAACCGCTACCGCCCCAGTAACTGAAAAACGTTGCGGTTCCCGAAGAATTATAAGCGCCAACAAACGCATCGTTCCCGCCGCCACCGTAAGTGGCCTGGACTGGACTGACCGTTGGAAGGGTCGGGTCGTCCGTATATCCGGCGATATAGATGCCGCCGGCGCTGTCCGTCGTTACACTGGTGGCTGCGGTGACCGTAGTTGTCGATCCGATGCTTTTAAAGAAACCATAGGCGGTTCCGGTCGAGTTCAGGGCGGCGAGGAACCCCTCTTTGGCCGTGGTGGAGGCAGTCTCCACGCCGGCAACATATTCAGTCACAACGCTGTCGCTGAGGTCCGTGTATGTTGCAATAGCGTTTGGCTGAACAATTCCTGCCCCGCCAAAATATGTTGAAAACGATGGAATTCCTGTTGCTTGAGCGTAGCGGGTAACGAAACCGTTCTCCGCCGATCGCAATGTAGTCTGGAGGACGCCGGACGTCACTGGAAAGTTTGTCGACGCGGTATAGCCGGTAACGAAGCAGTCCTTGCTGATTTGGTCCATGGCGACACCAGTAATGCCATCCGTCCCACTGCCGCCGAGATACGTGGAAAAGCCGATCGCTGTGGTGAACATCACGGGACTAATACTGGTCACTGTCAGCTTGATCTGCGCCACCCAGCCGTCCGAGCTGCCGCCCCCGTAGGTGCTCTGGTGGGGATTTACCAGCGGCAAAGCGGTGGAAGTGGTGTTGCCGGCGACGTACAGAAATTGGGGTTCGAGAGAGTCGTCGAGCGCCAGGCCGGCTACCGAAGTTGTGCCGCCGGTGCCCCCAACGTAGGTCGAATCGATCAGACTATTGCCGGCCGTAGCAAAGGCTGTGACGAAGCCGTCCTCGGAGCCTTCAAACGTGGGGTATATGGGAGTGGCGAGCGGGAAATTCGTTGAGGTTGTCAAACCGGCGACCACGGTGACGCCGGTAAAAAAGGCCACGGCGATGGCCTTGCCCTCGTCCACGGCGGATCCACCCAGGTAGGTAAAGAAAACCAGGCTGGGATCGATCACCAATTCTTTGGAGCGATCATAATCGCCGACGTTGAACGAAACGCGGTTCCCGTGCAGATTGAAACTGCCGGCGATTTCCCGGCGCACACCGTCGACCTCCTGATAGATCAGCGGTTTGTGTTGATAGATCGCGCCCCGTGCGGTTTCCAGCAGCAAATCTCCCTTGCTATCGATACGAAGTTTGCGGGCGCCTTCGATCGCGAGCCGAATGGAACTGGGGTCCGCCCCGGGAGCAACCACGTAGTCATACTCGAGTTGCTGCTGATTTCCGTAGTAGACGAGATCGATACCGGGATAAACGGAATCGTACTTTAACCGGGCATAGTTGGCCACGCCCTTGCGCCATTTCGACGGATCGTTGCCGATATAGTAATTCGAGACGCCCTGCAGGCGATCCAGGCCGCTGACTTTGGGTGCTGGATTCGATCCAACCGTCCGGACCCGGACCACCGCTTGATCTTTCTTGCCGGAGGCTTGGTCTTTCTTGCCGGACGTAAGCACAAAGACCGATTCGTTAGACGTCAGGAACAGCCCGTAATGCGATCCTCGGGCGAGGGCCTTGACTTGCGGGTCGGACTGGCCTTCATTCATTTCGAAACTCATGGGCAACTGAATATATTCACCCACGGCCTTGGCCTTAGCGACCGCATCGATTTCCGACGCGGCGGAGGCAATATGAACGCCGGCGCTCGCCGCTAAAAATGTCAGTGTAAGAAAGTTAACTCTCACAGATTTCCTCCGTAAAATGGACTTTGGACAGGCTAACTCAGGGATAGCTCACGCATCCCAAAGCTCTACTCCCAAGGGTCCGGTTCGATTAATTCAAACTGATAGTAGCATTGACTGGTGTCTTGTAAAGTACCAAAACGGCTGATGTAAGCCTAGTCGGGTTCCGGATTGGTTTCACTAGTTCCAGTACGCGAAAGCTTCCCAGGTACCAGAAAAACTCTTGACAGCCACTATTTCATACGTATGATTGAATCATTCGTTAGAATAAGCTGAATGACTGAGACGAGGGAACGTATCCTTGATGCAGCGGAACGACTTTTTGCCCAACAGGGCTATTCGGGCACGTCGCTGCGGACGATTATCGCAGAGGCGCAGGTGAACCTTGCCGCGGTCCATTATTACTTTGGCTCCAAGGGAGCGCTGCTGGAAGCGGTGTTTCTCCGGCGAGCGGAGCCGGCGAACCAGGAACGGCTGATGCTGCTGGAGCGTTTTGAGCGAGAGGCTGGAGACGGGGCGCTGGAGCTGGAAAAGGTGATCGAAGCATTTGTAGTGCCGGCTTTCCATACGGCCTACGACCCGGCTCGTGGCGGACCGGTGTTTCAGTCCCTGATGGGGCGTTTGTACGCGGAGGGCGGCGATATTCTGCCGCGCATCGTGGCGACGCATTTCCTCCCGCTGTTGGGCCGTTTTGCATCGGCGCTGGCGCGAGCGCTGCCGGAATTGCCGCCGGATGAGCTGTTCTGGCGGGTACATTTCGCCATGGGGGCCACTGCACAGGCCCTGCGGGGCAGCAAGGACTGGGAAATTTTCGGCAGCCCGTCCCGAAATTGGGCCGGCTCCGAGCTGATCATGCAACGGCTGATGGCTTTCCTGGTGGCAGCCTTCCGCGCTCCACTCTTTTATGCCGGGGAGGCGAGTGCCGGGGAGTCCGCGCCTGTGCTGCCGCGTGCCGTAGGACAAGCTAAATAGGAGAGAAAATGCGCCCGATCATTCCAACCATCCTACTCGCCGTACCGGTGCTCTTGTGGGCCGCCGATGAGCCGGCCGAAACTCAGGGAAACACGGTGCCGGCGGTGCAAGGCATATTGCAACTCAGTTTGAAGCGCGCGGTGGAAGTCGCGGTTTCCCGGCAAGGCAACGCCAACATTCTGATGGCGGATGAAGCTGTCCGCCAGGCGCAGGCCCGGTCCGCGCAGGCGCGCGCGGCTTTTCTACCGGACGCCGAGGGCGCGGCCAGCGAACAAAGCAGTATCAGGAGCCTGGGACAGCTCGGCGTGACTAAAATTCCTTTGCCCTTCGGATTGAAAATACCCGAAGTGGTGGGGCCGTATAACATCATCGACATTCGCGCCAACGGGACGGAAACTTTCGATTTCAGCTCTATCCGGCGATTTCAGGCTTCGCGCTCAGGCGTCCGCACGGCCAAATCGGAACAAAGGAACACCGATAACGCGGTGGCGACGCTGGTAGCGAAAACCTATCTGGCGGCGTTGCACGCGGAGGCCGACTATGAGGCGGTTCACGCCGATGTCACGCTGGCCCAGGCGTTGTTGAAGCAGGCCGAAACGCAGAAAGCCGCAGGCACGGGAACCGGCATCGAGATCACGCGCGCCAGAGTGCAATTGTCCAACGAGCAGCAGCGGGAGCTAGTGTCGGAAAACGAGCGGCGGAAGGCGCGCTTCGAACTGCTGCGAGCCATCGGCGCCAGGCTGGATACGGAAATCCAACTTACGGACAAGCTTAGTTACATTCCTGTGGAAACGATGACAATCGACCAGGCCAGGGCGGAAGCTGTGCGGTCCCGCGAAGATCTCAAGGCGCAGCAAGGCCACGAAGAGACCGCGCGGTTAACTGCCAGCGCGGTGACCTGGGAGCGGTTGCCTTCTATCACCGGGTTCGGCGATTACGGCACCACCGGCGCAGGCGGCGGTTCTCCGCTGCTTCCGACTCGAGACTACGGCTTGGCCCTGCGAGTACCGGTATTCGACGGGGGACGGCGGGACGCCCGGCGCTTCGAATCCGTCTCCCAGTTTCGCGAAGAACAAGTCCGCACCCGGGATCTGCGCGAACAGATCGAACTGGAGCTGCGAGAGGCGTTGGACAGCTTGAATTCCGCCAAGGGGCAGATGCAGATCGCCGAAGAAGGGCTGGCTTTGGCCGACAGCGAACTGGCGCAGGCGCGACGGCGCTATGAGGCGGGAGTGACCAACGGTATCGAAGTCACCGATGCCCAAACCCGGCTAGAGCGGGCCCGAGACAACCAGATTGCCGCGTTGTTCAATTACAACCTGGCGCGGATCGACCTGGGTCAGGCTACCGGCACGGTTCGAGCTATGACGGACCTGTCCACAACGAATGCGCCCGATCCGGCGCCGGCCCCGAATAGGACTGTGGGCCTGTGCGAATCGCCGGAGGGCGATGACGCCAAAACGAGGGCATCAAATTTAACGGAAGGATATTGCGGCAGCTCCGGCGCTCTGTGGATTGGCGCGAGTCTGCTTTTGCAATTGCAGTAAACATGAAATCGACCATGAATCGGTGTTCTCTATGAAGAAACTCATTGTAGCGTTTGTCGTTTTGGCGGGTCTTGCCACGGCCGGATGGATCACCTACGGCAATCTGCACCGCGGGCCCACCAATCGCCTGTTGGTCTCCGGCAATATCGAACTGACCCAGGTGGATATCGCCTTCAAGACCGCCGGGAGGCTCACGGATCTTTATGTGGGAGAGGGCGACGCGGTGAAGAAAGGCCAGATTGTCGCGCGCCTGGATCGGGATCAGTTGCTGCGGCAGCGCGAGCGGGAGCAGGCAGCGCTGGCGAGCGCAGAGGCCATGCTGGCCGAAGCCGGCTCCGCGTGGAGGTACCAGCAAGCCACCACCGCTGCCGACCTGGAAGTGCGGCATGCCGAAATCAACTCGGCAAATTTCAAGCTGAAGGAACTGAAGAACGGTTCGCGCCCCCAGGAAGTGCAGGAGGCTCAGGATGCCGTGGCGGCCGCGCAAGCCGAATACGACCGGTCTAAGAAAGATTGGGACCGGGCGCAGGTTTTGATCAAGAACGACGACATTTCGACGTCGCAATTCGACGAGTTCCGGCACCGCTTCGACGCCGCCGACGCGAATTTGAAGCAGACCAAAGAGCACTCGGCCCTGGTGAGCGCGGGTCCGCGTAGCGAGCAGATCGATGAAGCCGGCGCGCAGGTGTCTCGCGCCCAGGCGCAACTCAAGCTGGGCGAAGCCAACCAGATCGAGACCGAACGGCGCCAGCAGGAAGTCACCATGCGGGAGGCGGAGATCGCACGCTCCCGGGCGCAAATCGCGCTGATCGATGCGCAGCTTGCGGACACCATCGCAATTTCTCCTATCGATGGAGTGGTGCTGGTGAAAGCCGCCGACCCGGGCGAAATTCTGGCGCCGGGAACTTCCATAGTTACGGTGGGCGACATCGACCATCCCTGGCTGCGTGCTTACGTCGGCGAAAGCGATCTGGGGAAAATCAAGCTGGGCGACAAGCTGAAGGTGACTACGGACTCGTATCCCGGGAAAGTATACGACGGCCACTTGACGTTCATTTCGCCCGAAGCGGAGTTCACGCCCAAACAGATTCAGACCAGCGAAGAACGCGTCAAGCTGGTGTATCGCATCAAAATCGAGATCGACAATCCGCGGCATGAGCTGAAATCCAACATGCCGGCGGATGCCGAGCTGGCGCTCGGAAACTGACGGTTGGAAAGCGATGGACCCGATCATCAACACGCGCGATCTCACCCGGCGCTTCGACGCGCTCACGGCCGTGGATCACCTCACTCTGCAAGTGTCCAAAGGCGAGATCTTCGGCCTGGTGGGTCCGGACGGCGCGGGCAAAACCACCACTCTCCGAATGCTGTGCGGTTTGATGGACCCGAGCGAGGGAGCGGCCACGGTGGCCGGATTCGATGTCCAGCGCCAACCGGAAGCGGTAAGAGAGCGGATCGGCTACATGGCGCAGCGCTTCGGTCTCTACGCGGATCTGAGCGTGGACGAAAACATGGCGTTCTACGCGGATCTTTTCGGGATCGGCATGAAGGAACGGATGGAGCTGCTTCCGGACCTGCTCCGCATGACTCGGATGGAGCCTTTTCGCAAAAGGGCGGCCGGCCGTCTGTCGGGCGGAATGAAGCAGAAACTGGCGCTGATGTGCACCTTGCTGCATCGCCCCCAGATTTTGTTTCTGGATGAACCCACCAACGGCGTAGACCCGGTTTCGCGGCGCGATTTCTGGGCGATTCTTTATCAACTGGTGCAATCCGGAATCACAGTATTCATCACTACCGCTTACCTGGACGAAGCGGAGCGTTGCAACCGCCTGGGCTTGATGGACCGCGGACGCCTGATCCAATGCGATTCTCCGGAAGCCTTGCGGCGCGGACAGGAAGAAGGCTGTTACGAACTGCAAGCGCCCGATCATCGCGCCGCCCGGCAAGTGCTTCAGGGAACCGAAGGTGTTTTGAGCGCCGAGCCTTTCGGTGCGGCGCTGCACATCTTCATCTTGCCGGGGCGCACCTCCCCGGACGCGCTCGTTCGGAAGCTGGATCAACTCGGTTTAGGGCCGGCGTCATTTCGCAAGATCACGCCTTCACTGGAAGACGTCTTCATCGCCATGGTGCGCATTAACGAGGGCCAGCGGGAGATCGATCAGAATGAAGAGCGGGTGAACTGAGCATGCCGGCGACTTCCGGCACCGTGACGCTTCAGGCCGACAACCTGGTGAAGACGTTCGGCAAGTTTGTCGCCGTGGATCACGTCTCTTTTCGCGTGACCAAGGGCGAGATCTATGGATTTCTGGGACCGAACGGCGCCGGCAAATCGACGGTGATTCGAATATTGCTGGGGCTGCTGACGCCCACTTCCGGAAGCGCTACGGTGGCGGGCTTCGATGTCGCCACGCACCCGGAGATGGTGCGCAAACAACTGGGCTACATGTCCCAGAAGTTTTCGCTCTATGACGATCTGACGGTGCGGGAAAACATCGAATTTTTCAGCGGCATTTACGGCGTTCCGAAGAATATTCGCGCCGAGCGCCAGGAATATGTTCTGCGTCTGGCGGGTCTGGAAGAAAAGCGCGATGTGCCGACGCATCTGCTGGCCGGCGGATGGAAGCAGAGGCTGGCGCTCGGCTGCGCCATCGTACACGAGCCGCCCATTCTGTTTTTGGACGAGCCTACCTCGGGCGTGGATCCGATCGCGCGGCGCGGTTTCTGGGATCTCATCTATCGGCTTTCCGAAGAGGGCCGCACCATATTCGTAACCACGCATTACATGGACGAAGCGGAGTATTGCCACCGCATCGCGCTGATGTACGGAGGCCGGATTATCGCCACCGGCGTGCCGGCCGCGGTCCGCAAGGAGTTTCACTCCCAGGGACTGTTGCGCCTGGATACTTCCGATCCGCTGGGCACCATGCGCGCGTTGGAGCACGAACCCACGGTGATGGACGTGGCGGTGTTTGGCGGCGGGCTGCATGTGACGGTAGGGGATGTAACCGCGTCCAGCGCGCGCATCCGGACGGTGCTGGCCGAGCGGAATATCGGCGTGCAACGGCTGGAATCCATCCAGCCTTCCATGGAAGACGTTTTCGTGGCGCTGGTTGAGGCCGAGGAACAGAAAAAAGCATGAACGCGCGGCGCACCAGAGCGGTCTTTCAGAAAGAAGTGCGGCACGTCCTGCGCGACTCGCGCAGCCTGATCATGGCGCTGGTGCTGCCGATGTTCCTGATGCTGCTGTTCGGCTATGCGCTGAACCTGGACGTGGACCGCATCCCGACGCTGGTGTACGACCGGGACCAGAGCGCCGCCAGCCGCGAGTTGATCCAGCAATTCCGCGGCTCGCGCTTTTTCGAGATCGAAGGGTTCGTGGACAATTACGGCGCGATCGAGCGGGGTTTCGACCGCAGCCAAATCCTGATGGCTCTCGCCATCCCGCGCGACTATTCTCGGCGCGTTGCGGCCGGAGAGAAGGCCGATGTTCAGATCCTGCTGGACGGCAGCGATTCGAACACGGCGTCCATCGCGCTCGGCTACGCGAATCTGGTGGTGGCGGATTT
>Ga0302326_10001415_pt1 | contig 61147 bp, 54 predicted proteins | sample Palsa_T0_3_FD_202264 | JGI IMG/M metagenome (GOLD analysis project Ga0302326, IMG submission 202264) | Peat permafrost microbial communities from Stordalen Mire near Abisko, Sweden - Palsa_T0_3 | ecosystem: Environmental > Terrestrial > Soil > Palsa > Peat permafrost | place: Sweden: Abisko...
ACCCGACGCTGGCGAGAAATCAGGGAAGCTTTGCGAACATGATTTACCGTCCCCGATCGGACTTGCTATTCTCCGCTGAGTATCGGCATCTAACGACCTATACGATTACCAACGGAGGGAACAACGCAGGGCAGCTCAACCTGATGATGGGAGTTCTTTTTTAAGCGGATCAAAGAAGGCAGCTCAGTAAGAAGCAAGCTAAGCCTTGTTAGGAAGATAGGATGAATCGTCGGCAATGAACCATAGAGAGATACTGATCCGGCTGGCGATGGTGTGTTCGATCGCAGCCGGATCGTACGCGCAGACCACGCCGCCGCTGACGACGACGGTGCGCGGCCGAATCGAGGTCATCGGGGCGGCGGGTTCGAAGAAGACTCGGCAGGGGAAGATTCCCGAGACCGTGGTTTGGCTGACGCCGGTAACGACGGCGGGAGCGGGAGGTGAAACCCCGGCGCCGTCAAGTTTGTCGGTGACTCCGGCTGCCAACCTGCGCCTGGTCCAGAAAAACAAGAGTTTCGAGCCGCACATCCTGGTGGTCCCGGCGGGGTCGATGGTGGAGTTCCCCAATCGCGATCCGTTTTTCCATAATGTGTTTTCACTCTTTGAAGGCAAAAAGTTTAATCTGGGTTTGTATGAGGCGGGCACTTCGCAAACCGTGCGGTTCGACCGGCCGGGGATCAGCTACATCTTTTGCAATATTCATCCGGAAATGAGCGCGGTGGTCATTACGTTGGCAACGCCGCTTCACGCGATTTCGAGCAGCGACGGACAACTTGCCCTGGCGGGCGTTCCCTATGGGCGTTATGTGTTGCACGTCTGGAGCGACGGCATGGGGCCGGAAACGCAGCCGCTTGCGCGCTCGATCACGGTCGGGGAAAATGCTTCGTCTCTGGGAGTGATATGGGTTCCGGCAACGAACGGGCAAAGCATGGTGCACAAGAACATGTATGGCCGCGAGTACGACGAGCCCACGCCGAACAGTTCGGCGTACGAGCAGCAACGGTAAGGTGCTCTCGCAAAGATGCAATCGAAACCTAGGTTGCCGCCTTCCCCGCATGCTTCGGAACGAGGATCGCTTAGGCTGCTTCAAGGAACCCTATGAAAATTGACAAACTGCTCAAGCGCTACCGCATCGAGCACGGGAAACACTTCCGCCTCAAGGATCACGACCCGGCAGACACCCACGGGCTGGGTTCAGAACTGAAACCGCAGGCGAAAGGGTTGCTGGCGGACGGCGTCCAAGAATTGAGCCGCCTGCAGGACATTCTCGCGGCGCAAGATCGTTGGGGCCTATTGCTGATTTTTCAGGGCATGGACGCCGCCGGAAAGGACGGAACCATCCAGCACGTCATGACCGGCGTGAATCCGCAGGGCGTGCAAGTGTGGTCATTCAAAACGCCGTCGGCGGAAGAATTGCACCACGGCTACCTCTGGCGTTGCATGAAATGCGCCCCGGGACGAGGGCACGTTGGCATCTTCAACCGTTCCTATTACGAAGAAGTGCTCGTGGTGCGCATCCACCCGCGGATTCTCGCGAGCCAGGAACTGCCGAACGAGTTAGTCACGAAACATATCTGGCAGGAGCGTTTTGAAGACATTAATAACTTCGAGCGCTACTCCACCCGGAACGGCATTGCCGTGCTGAAGTTCTTCCTACATCTTTCAAAGCAAGAACAGAAGCGCCGATTCATGGAACGTCTCGATCATCCGGACAAGAACTGGAAGTTTTCTTCCTCCGACGTAAAGGAACGCGAATTCTGGGACGCTTACCAGGAAGCCTATGAGAACATGATTCGGCACACAGCGACCGAGTATGCGCCCTGGTATGTCGTGCCGGCGGATAATAAGTGGTTCACGCGCCTGGTGGTCGCGCAAGCCGTGGTGGATGCCTTGAGGGGCATGAATCTGAAGTATCCGAAGGTGAGTAGCGCCGAGCGCGCTGCGCTCGCAAAAGCGCGCGAACAACTTGAGAAAGAGTAAGTAACGGCAGAGAGCCGGTGCGTCCCCGCCCGCCTGCACCCGACCTTTCGCGTTCGCTCAGCGTGCCTCTCGCGGGACGCCCAGAGCGTCATTTCAATACCACAGGCAACACCTGGTCATAGGGTTGAATCGTGACGATCAGGGATTTGCGCTGATCGAATATCTCTTTGGTAACCCGGAATCCGACGATGATGGTCCCTCTCTGCTCGGCCCCGGGTGCGAGCTTCGTTTCCGCCGAAAACGGTGGTCCAGAACCTTCTTTCAACGCCGGGAAGGCCTGGAAATAGCGGTCGAGATCGACCACGGAGGCGGCCTCATCGTCGAATGTCTTGCTGTCGGCAGTGGTGAGCTGCGCTGTGAGGGTCTTAATCCACAACGGTCTCGCCGCGGTATTCCGCAGCCTCACCGTGATGGCGGCCAGGACCATGTTCTGGCCGGGCACTTCGGCGGCGGCGACAGAATCGATCGATCCGGCGCCCTGCGGTTTCGGCCGCTCCGCAAAAACGAAGATTCCTACCACGACCGCCACAGCGGCGATCGAGATCAGGACGATGCGTGCAGGCGGGAGATTCCGCTTGGCGGTTCCGAATTCGTCGCCGATGTGAAACGCGGTGACCGGCTGGTGAGGGGCTGGTTTCAGAGGGGGCGGCACCGTTTGACCGGACACTGGATCGGAAATTGGGTCGGACATTCAGTGATTCTAGATGACCTTAGCCTTCCGCTGTTGCCCTTCCGCGGATTTGGTGGTGGCCGCGAGTACGCTTCCGAGCACGGCATACGTCCGTGTAATCCGGTGACTTTGGTTACCTTGCCTCAAGTGACGGATGCTGCGACGATGCGTGAAGATTTCCTTATGGAGGTACTTGGCGGTGAATCGTAAAACTCTCTTTGCCGTGTTAGGTTGCGCATTGCTGGCGGTCAGCATGCTGGGCTGCGGAGCGACCAACCACTTGAAGTCCATCCAGCTCAGTGCTGCCTTGGTAAACGGCGTGGCCCCTGCGTCTCAGACGGGATTCATTACCTTGCAGGGCAACGGGGGTACCATCCAGTTGCAGGCGCTAGGCACCTATAGCGGCGGTAAGATCAACGACCTGACGAAGGCGGTTACCTATACGGTGATCGTCGACCCCCAGTACACGATGGACGCGTTCGGAAACTCGCTACTTCCCCCCTGCCAAGCTCCTTCGTGCCCAATTCCGGCCCAGCCGCCCTACACAAGCGGGACCGTTGAGTACAATACCACCGGTTTAATCACCGCCGTCGAGCCGGCCACATGCACATTCGTGGACGTAGGGCCATCCGGGACGCCTGCCTATTATTATGTCGGAGACTACGAGGTTACGGTTTCCTACGACGGCGTCACGTCTCAGCCCATCTTTATTCCGGTTGCCTCGTCCGCAGGCAACCCGTACTACCAGGGTACCGAAAACAATCCTTCGGCGCTGTGCGGGCCGGGGGCGTCGTCGTAGCGGTCCGCTGACGGCCGAACAGTGTTCGATTTCGCGGGGACGGTCGCACCATGGCCGTCCTCGTCTCCGTTTAGAAGCGTTTTCAATCTCCCCGAACCTGATAGCTCGGGCTTCCCCGTTGAGCGTCCTGCCTCGAACCCTTATAATCCTAAGCTTGCGTCCGAACGTGAACGATCCCTATGCTGCTCATTCTCTTAACTGACGTCGTGCCCAGATGAAGGTTCGCAACGGAATTGAGGTATCGAACCAGTCCGACATCGGCTGCCTGCGCCAGAATAATGAGGATTCTTTTGGCTATTGGGAGCCGGAGGACGACCAACTGTTCCCGCGCAAGGGTCGGTTGGCGGTGGTAGCCGACGGTATGGGCGGCTACGAAGGCGGGCAGGAAGCAAGTCGCCTGGCGGTCGAAACGCTCATCGCCGTTTATCGCGATTTTGGCGGCAACGACCCGCAGCAAGCGCTGATCGAAGGTTTACAGACGGCCCACGAGCAGATCCGCCGATACAGCTTTGCCCATCCTGAACTGCGCGGTATGGGAACCACCTGCACGGCGGCGGCGATCGTCAAGGCTCGGAACGGGGATGCGCAACATGACGAGCTCTACTACGTGCATGTGGGCGACACTCGGCTTTATCTGATTCGCGATGGCCAGATTACGAGAGTAACCCGCGACCACTCCTATGTAGGGCGTCTGGTGGAGGCTGGAATGATCAGCGCAGAACAGGCGGAACATCATCCGCAACGGAACATTTTGACCGCAGCGTTAGGCACGAACCCCGATCTCATCATGGACTCGCCCAGTCAACCGGAACCGCTGCGTCCCGAGGACGTGCTCGTGATCTGCACTGACGGATTGTGGGGCCAGATGCGCGACTCCGAAATTCTCGACGCCATCCAGGATAAGAGCACCGAACAAGCGGGCCGCGTGTTGATCGAATTGGCTCGCGAACGTGGCGGACCGGATAACATCACAGTCGAGATTCTGCGCCTGCACTAGGGCGGCTTCCAGCGCCGACCCTGAAAATCGCGCAACCGCGCCGTGCGGAGGAATTTAGCGCTTTGGCAGACCGCCCCCAGTGTCTATAATGCCGATCAGTAACCTAGGGATAATCCGTAGGGAGCCACCATGAAGGTTTCTCAAAAAGGGCTGTACGCGCTGCAGGCGATGATGGTCCTGACCCGGCGTTATACGCAAGGCGCGATCCGGATTCGCGACATCGCTTACGAAGAGAATCTGCCGGAAAAATTTCTGGAGCTGATTCTCCTGGAAATGAAAAATGCACGCATTGTCGAAAGCGTGCGCGGCGCCAAGGGCGGATACCGTCTGCGCCGGCCTCCGTCGGAAATCCGATTGAGCGAAATCATCCGTCTGATTGACGGGCCGCTCGCCCCGTTCGGCGATGCCGATCAATTGCGAGTGTTGATCAATCGTGACGCCGACCACAGTGCGCTCTACAAAGTGTTCCTCGAAGTACGGGATGCGGCTGCCCGGATTCTGGAAAATACGACGCTGACGGACCTGATCAGACGCGACCCGGCCCGTTCCCTTCCGAGCACGATCAATCGGAAAACCAGCACGAAGAAGAAGTCCGAGCCGAGTGTGCTGCCGATGTCCGCCAAAGCCGACAGTCATCGCTAAAAGGGCACCTGTCCCCACCAAAGGTTGCGCTGACACCTAAGTCAGAGTCCGAGCGGACGGAGGGGTGTCTGACAAGAACGGATGGAGAGACCGCGTTCAGCAGTTGCTGAACTCGCGTTGCCTCCGGACGGGGGTTTGTGCCGCGCCCCGGAGCCCGGCGGAAGAAAAAAGTGCATTCGAATCCCTCGGTCGGTTATATAGTATTGGGCGGTTAGGAACCAAAGAGGATATTTCGAAATCAGCAGTCGAGGCGAACGATGCACCGGCGCGAATTCCTGAAGCTTGGAGCGATTGCGGGCGGGACGGTCTTGCTAGGCGGCACAGGCCGGTTTGGGAGCCTATTGGCTGCCCCCAAAGAGGTTCCTACCGTAAACCAGCTCATCGTGACCAACCTGGTAGACAATATTTATGACATCTTCGCCAGGGGCGGGAAGACGGGCAACGTCACCGTCACACGAAATACCTTGCCCTTCCCCTACGGCTCGGACGTGTCGCTGCTATCCGAGCATGGGCTAGCCTTTCATCTGCAATCGTTTCGGGGGGCGGAGCAAAAACAGATACTGCTGGACTTTGCGCTCACGCCCCACACACTTACAAACAACTACCAAGGGTTGAGAGTCGATCCCGCACAGGCCGATGCGCTGATCATCAGCCACGGTCACGTGGACCATTACGGAGGGCTGCTCAACGTGGCATCGAGCCTTCAAGGACGCACCAGATCAGGGCTCACCCTCTATGCCGGGGGGCATGACACGTTCTGCCATCGCTGGGTCGTGACACCGGACGGGAACAAGCTCGATTATGGTGAACTCAAGCGCGATGAGCTCGAAGCGCGAGGGTTGAAGGTCACGCTCGCGGAGGAGCCGACCACAGTGGAGGGGCACGCGATCACCTCAGGTCACATTGCGCGGGTCACCGAATTCGAGATGACTCCGCCGGCAGCTCGCCTTGAAGCGGGTGCAACCGGCTCTGGCTGCGAGGCTAGCATGCATTTCCCTCCGGGGGCGGTTCAGATTGAATCCAAGCCAGGTGACTTGGTGAAGGACATCTTTTGGGGAGAACACGCGACCGCTTACAACGTGAAGGACCGAGGCCTGGTCGTCATCTCATCGTGTGGCCATGCGGGTATTATCAACTCTGTCCGCCAGCTTCAGAAGTCCTCCGGGATCGAGAAGGTGCACGCCGTGGTTGGCGGCTGGCACTTGGCCCCATATCCTGATGAGATCATCAGCAAAACCGTGGATGCCATGAAAGAAATCAATCCCGACTATCTGATTCCCATGCACTGTACCGGCTTTCGCACCCTGATGGCAGTCCAACGTGAGATGCCGGAAAAGCTCATCATGCCTTCGACCGGCACGCGCGTGGTTTTTGGCGGGTAGTCTCAGTTTCGGCGTCTGGTCTGCTCCCGGCTAACGGCCCGAGGCGGAGACAATCCTGCCTCTGAAGGTAGCTCGCATCGCGGGGGTTTCTCGCCACCGTCCCGTACCGGTGAATCCGGCAAAAAGGCGCGCTATTTGCTTGCCCGTGCGAAGGAGCATAAAGCGTATCCAGAATTATCCAGGCTGAGACCTGACACCTGAGACCTGCCATCGTAAGATTCCCTGTGCTCGTCTTCTGGATTCTTTTCAACCTGTTTGTGGCGGCGGTGTTGGCGTTCGACCTGGGCCTGCTGAATCGGCGGCCCGAGCGGCCCAGCTTTGGTCGGGCGCTGGCGTTGTCGGGAGTCTGGATCGCGCTCGCTGCCGGGTTCGCAGTGCTCGAGTTGTTCTGGTACGGACGTGCTCAGGCGTTGCAGTTCGTGACCGGTTACGTGATCGAACTGTCGCTCAGCGTCGACAACCTGTTCGTGTTTCTGGTCATCTTCCGCTATTTCAAAGTTCCCGACGAGCACCAACACAAGGTGCTGTTCTGGGGAATTGTCGCAGCGCTCGTCATGCGAGGCGTGTTCATCGTGACGGGGGTGGGCCTGATATCCCGCTTCGGTTGGATCACCTACGCATTCGGCGCGCTGGTTGTTTATTCCGGACTCAAGCTGCTGCGGCAGGGCGAAGCGGAAATCCGTCCCGAGAAAAATCTTGTCCTCCGATTTTTTCGCCGGGCTTTCCCGGTGACAAATGATTATGTGGGCGGGCAGTTCTTTACCCGCAGGGAGAGAATCTACGCGACTCCGCTGCTGGTGGCGCTGCTGGTGGTCGAGACCAGTGACCTTGTTCTCGCCGTGGATTCGATCCCGGCGGTACTGGCCATCACCCTGAACGCGTTTGTTGTCTATACCTCGAATGTGTTTGCCATTCTCGGCCTGCGCTCAATGTACTTTGCGCTGGCGGGGATGATGGACCTGTTCCACTACATTCATTACGGATTGTCGGTGGTGCTGATTTTTGTCGGCCTCAAGATGCTGGGGTCGCATTACGTACACATTCCCACCGAATGGACGCTAGCGATTGTTCTTCTTGTTTTGGGAATCTCCATCCTCGCCTCCTTGCTGAATCCGCAAAAGAAACTAGCCGAGTAACCCACGCCCGCGAGCTACCGGGCGGCCGGTTCGCTCGCGGCTCGGCAAGAGGGAATTCGCCCTTCCTCGAAGCTCCAAGAACGCGGCGCCCATACGCTATGATGAATGTCGATGATCCGCGTTCCAGTCGCCACGCCGTCGCGCTCCTATGAAGTGCTCATCGGAAGCGGCCTTCTTGCGCGGACGGGAGAATGCCTCGGCAAATTCCTTGAAAACCGCCGTGCGTTTGTTGTCACTGTTCCGCCGGTGCGGCGGCGCTGGGCAAAGGTCCTGCTGAAATCGCTGGCGGCTGCGGGAATCGAAACGGCACTTCTCGAAATGCCCGATGGCGAGCGTTCGAAGCGGCTAGCGACACTGGAGAAGTTGGCGGGGAAGCTGGTAAAGCAAGGTGCCGATCGCGGGGTAACACTGATCGCTCTCGGCGGGGGAGTGGTCGGCGACGTGACCGGCTTCCTGGCCTCGATCTACATGCGCGGGGTGGATGTCATCCAGGTCCCAACCACTGTGCTGGCGCAGGTGGATGCCGCGATCGGTGGCAAAACCGGCGTCAACTTGGTATCGGGAAAAGTCTCGGGGAAGAATTTGCTCGGAACCTTTCACCAGCCGCGCGCGGTGCTGGTCGATCCCGCCGTGCTCGAGACTCTGCCTTCGCGCGAATATCGCGCCGGTCTTTACGAATCGCTGAAGTGCGGCATCATCGGAGACGCGGGACTGTTCCGGTTGTTTGAAGAGCGGCGCCGCGAGATTCTGGATCGCGACCCGGTCGTGATTGAGAAAGTGATAGCCGATTCAGTGCGATTGAAGGCGGCAGTGGTGAGCGCCGACGAATGCGAAGGCGGTTTGCGGCAGGTGCTCAACCTCGGGCACACCATCGGACACGCGCTTGAGGCCGAAACCGGCTATACGCAGTTGCTCCACGGAGAAGCCGTGGCCTGGGGCATGATCGCGGCCACCCACATCGCGCTCTCCACCGGCAAACTCGATGGTCTGACCGCGGGACGCATTTCGGACGCAGTTCGAGGTTTTGGCCGGTTGCCGCGCATGGAGTTCAAGACCGTCAATATTTTGAAGCGCTTGCGCTCCGACAAAAAAACGCGTCAGGGAGTAGTGCACTTCATTTTGCCGCGAGAGATAGGCAAGGTTGAGATTACGAGCGACGTCCCGGAAGCAATCGTCCGCTCGGCGGTCGACAAGATCAGGACGCTGGCGCGAAATTAAACTGTCCGATCCATGGTTTGGGTGGGCACGGGTTCGGGCGGGGCACGGCTTCAGAGGTGCCATTAGGAGCCGACAAAAACGCGGGCTTTGGCCCCGGAGGGTAGTCGACCAGCGACCGCAATATGACTCAAGAAACGAACCAGCGCATCGTAGGCGCGGCTCCCGCCGGAGCGCGGGACCGCGAGTCCGCGGCGAAGGCTGTCCGGGAGATGTTCACCTCGATTGCACCCCGCTATGACCTCCTGAATCACGTTCTTTCATGCAACATCGACCGGTTGTGGTGGTGGCGCACGGCGCGCAGCTTCGACGCCATTCTGAGGCGCCCCGAAGCTCGTGTGCTCGATCTTTGTTGCGGCACCGGAGACATGACGTTCGCCTTGCGCCGTCGCGCCGGCTCGGCGACTCCGCAGATTCTGGGAGCGGATTTTTCTCACGCCATGCTGCAACGCGCGGCGGCGAAGGCGGAGAAGGGAAGACGTTCGACGTCGCGGGAGCTGCAATGGATCGAAGCAGACGCGCTGCGGTTGCCGTTTCCCGATGAACATTTCAATCTGGTGACATCGGCATTCGGCTTTCGGAACCTGGCCGACTACGATGCCGGCCTGCGAGAAATTGCGCGCGTGCTCGTTCCCGGCGGAGAATGCGGCATTCTCGATTTCGGAGAGCCGGGCGGCTTACTCGGCCAATGCTACCGCGTCTACTTCAAGAAAGTCCTTCCCGCGATCGGGACGCTGCTGTCGGGAGTGCGAGGTCCGTACGCGTATTTACCAGCGTCGGTCGAACGCTTTCCCTCGCCCGATGAAATGCTCAATCGCATGCATCAGTCAGGCTTTCGCGAGGTCTCATGGACACCTTACACTTTCGGCGTCGCAGGGCTCTACCGGGGATTGAAGAGCGTCTAACCACCGAGGAAATTGTTTTGGGTAGGACGCCGCGTCACAGGCGGCGAAAAAACTGCTCGTGGAGTGACGGGTCTCCACCCCGTCGAGCACGCGGCAAAACTTGAGAACGCCCGCCTCAGGGTAGGGCAGGACAACCGCGTCGTTCGGCGCCAACAAGCCCGGGCGTTAGCCCCTGCGGGCCGCGCCGCCTGCGTCGATTTCAAGAGAGGGCTCTAGGGCAATACGCGCGTTTAGGCATACCGACTCATGGAGGGATAGCGATGCTTGAGACCGTTCTGAAGCGCTTTGAAGAGCCCGACGAAGTGCGAGTGTTCGAAAAAGGAAAATTCGAACTCGTCCGCATTGGCGGGATGACCATCGGGCGCGCGACGTACGAGCCAGGCTGGAAGTGGTCCGTTCACGTTGGGCCCGGGGTGGGCGCGTCGCGCTGCGACGTCGAGCATGTCGGGCTGGTGCTCTCCGGCTGTGCCACGGCTGCGATGGAAGACGGGACAATCCACGAACTCCGCGCCGGCATGCTCTTTTACATTCCGCCCGGCCCCCCCGGTCACGATAGTTGGGTGGTGGGTGATGCGCCCTATGTCTCACTGCATTTTCTCGGAGCGGACCACTACGCGAACAAGTAGCGTGCCAGGGGTACCCGAGGCGGCATGTAAACTCCGAGTCAGAATTCCAAGCCCGACGCGATCGGGAATCCCACTCTTTCGCAAGAAGCACGGAAGGACGGGCCACCGGCTTTAATTCTGCGGGGAGTCTTTCTGGAACGAATCTGCGAACGCCTCCCGATTCGTTTTCTCGATCACTCGCTCGTAGTCGCTGCCGAGAAATTTCTTTAGACGGTCGGTGTTCATGATGTACTCGCCGGTCATGTAAGGAACAGCGTCGGGCGGAATCGCCGAGATATTCCAATCCCACAAAACCTGCAAAACACGGCGCATGGCCCAGGGTCCGGGGACGCGCAGCAATTTTGCGTGCGCCATCTCGATACACTGCGCGAAAGTCAGAGGATCGCCGCGCCCGGCCACGTTCAAGATGGTCAGACGCTGCGCCTCGGGCGAGCGCTTCAGGATGCACACGATCAGCCGCGCCATATCGTCGACGTGGACGAACTGGATTTTGTTGTCCAGATACTTCTGGCCAAAGGGCAGCATGCAGGGCAAGCGTTTCGCCGACTGGCGCATACGGGCAGCGCGCGCCCCCTTGCCGCCGGGCGTCCCGCGAAAAGATCCCATCAGATAGTTTTCGACAGTGGCTCCGGCAAAAATGTGGGGACGGAGAATGAACACGCTGCACCCGCGCAGCGCAGGCGCACGCTGTTGTACCACGAGGTCGCATTCTTTTTTGTGAAGAGCGTAGGGCAGCGTATGAGCGCCGAGCGGCGCGTCCTCTGCGACCGCAGCCGGCAGGTCGGAACCATACGCCGACACACTGCTCGGGAAAATAAATTGCCGGATGATGGTTGCGGCATTGCGGTTGGCTTCGGTAATGGCTTCCATCACACGGGCGGTGCCGGCCACGTTGATTCGCCACATACGGTCAACGTCCAGGACGCCCGAGCGCTGGGGATCGATCACAAACGCCAGGTGTACGACGGAAGCTGGCTGCAACTCGCGCAGCAGCAACAGAAGCGCGCGGGTGGATTCTTCCGTTCCCAGATCGAGCGGCACGAAGCGGTCGATGATCTGCGGGGAATGAGTTGGCGGATGGACGTCGATGCCCACCACCTTGTAGTCATCCGCCAGTTGCGGCAGAAGCCGCTGACCAAGATTGCCCGAAACGCCGGTGACCAGGATGGTTGGTTTTGCCGATTCCATTTAATCCGGATCTGCTCAGTCTTTATCTGGAGTTTGGTTGTGCTCGGTGGCCGGCTTTGCCCCCCTCGGCGGTGCTGCCGGCATGCTCGCACTGCGGGTGGGCCCAAAGTAAGCGTCGTTCAGGTCAACGTTACCCTGATAAGCCTGGATGTCATCGCGATAACGCTGGCTGGAAATCAGGTTCTTGATCTCCGGTTTCACGCTCTCCAGAGTCAAGGTTTCCTTACTCACCATCTTGTAGATGTAGTACGCGCCATTGGGGTCAGAGATCACCTCGGATACTTCGCCCGGCTTCAAATCCATGATCGCCTGATGGGTGGGAGGCAAAGTGTTACGGCGTACCTTCTCCATCTTCGTGGTCGTGGCATTGTTGGGCAGTCCGGCGGCGACAAAGACCTCCTTTTGAAGTTTGTCGGGATCTTCACCCTTAACCACGCGGGCGTGAATGTCGGCGGCTAGTTGCTTCATCTCTTCTTCGGCAGCTTTTTTTTGCGAATCGGTCGGCTGCGCGGGCGGCGCAGGTTTCGCGTCCTTCCCGCCGGCTTCGCCGGGCGCGGGTGGGTTTACGACTTGCTTGGACCGGGGCACAAAAATTCGCGCAAAGACCGCTTGCTCGTAGGAAGCTTCATTCTTCTTGTAATAAGCCTCGAGATCGGCGTCCGTAACCTTGCCGGCGTCTTGCTGCAGCGCGTCGCGCAATTCTCGGGAAAGAATCTGCATTCGGGCATACTGCATCATTTCTTCGAACTTGGGATCTTTGTCGAGGCCGCGTTTCTCTGCCGCGCTCGACATCCTCAACATGCTCGAATACTGGGTTGCCAGCTGGCGGCGAATGGCGGGCGACATTCCGGGTTGCAGCGCGTTCGCGAGCTTTTCAAACTGTGCGCGGGTAATTGCGGTTTTGCAGGCATCACCCTGCTGGGTGGCATCGGCGCAAAAACCCTTGATCGTCATTACCGTATCATCAGGTCCCACCTTTACTTCAGTAGCCTGATCGGGCGTGGCGGAGGCGCTTGGTTCCGCCTTTGCTCCGGGAGCAAGTGGTGGAGTCGGTTGCGGAGTTTGTCCGTAAGCCAAGCCGACAAGCAGGAGACACGTGAGGTACCGGGAACGCATGAATCAAGATCCTCCAGAAAGTAATTACGACGAATTTCATCGTAGCATGTCTCGCCGCACACCGGGCAGTGGCGTGTTCGCAGAGCCAGGGGGTTGGCGGCAGGCGAATCCGAAGCGATAATGGCGTCTATGCCAGAAATACGGGCCCCCTTCAGTTCCAGGTCGATGCGCCGTGAAAAACGGGCGGTTGCCGGAAATTCAGTGCTGGCGGCTCTGGTGGTCACCAGCCTGAAAGTTGCCGTGGGGATCGCTTCCGGCTCGCTCGGAATTTTGTCGGAGGCGGCACACTCAGGATTGGATCTGATCGCCGCCCTGGTGACGTGGTTTTCGGTGCGAGTCTCGGACAAGCCGGCGGATGCCGATCATCAGTATGGACACGGGAAATTCGAGAATTTTTCCGCCTTCATCGAGACCGGCCTGCTGCTGCTGACGTGCGCATGGATCGTCTATGAAGCGGTCAAGCGCCTGTTTTTTCACAGCGTGGAAATTGAACCGCGCCGATCGGCTTTCCTGGTCATGTTCTTGTCGATCGCAGTCGATACCTGGCGCTCCCGGGCGCTCGGACGCATTGCCACGAAATATGACAGTCAGGCGCTCGAGGCCGACGCGCTGCATTTTTCGACCGACATCTGGTCGAGCGGGGTAGTCATCGTCGGCCTGGCGCTGGTCTGGCTGGGGCGCAGTTACCAGGTCGCATGGCTGCGCCAGGCCGATCCCATTGCCGCGCTCTTTGTGGCCGGTGTGGTGGTTTACGTGAGTTGGCGGCTGGCGCGCCGGACCGTTGATGCGCTGCTCGACGCGGCGCCGGCCGGTGTGCGCGGCAAGATCCTCGACCGCATCCGGACCGTCGATGGCGTACTGGAGGTGGAGCGGGTCCGATTCCGCAAGGCCGGGAACCGCTTTTTCGCGGACGTTTCGGTGGGCTTGGAACGTAATTTTACCTTCCAGCGCTCCGAGCAGGTTTCCGACGCGGTGACGTCGCGGGTGCGTGAGGTTTTGCCCGATGCTGACGTGATGGTGCACTCGGTTCCGCGAGCCGGGCGGACGGAAAACATCTTCGATCGCATTCGCGCGGTGGCTACCCGCCACAACTTCAACGTGCACGACGTCAGCGTGCAGGACCTGAACGGGCAATTGCATGTAGAACAGCATCTGGAACTCGACGAGCGACTCAGCATGAAGAAGGCGCACGATGAAGTCACCCGGCTCGAAACCGAGATGCGCGGCGAGATTCCGGAAATTGCGACCATCCTCACGCATATCGAAAGTGAACCGGCGACGATCGAAAGGGGCGAGGAGATTGTCCGTGAGCCGGAACTGGAGCAAAAGCTAAAGAATATTGTGAAGGAGTTTCCCGAGGTGATGGACGTGCATGAATTCCAGTTCAAGAAGATCCGCACGCGGCTCTACGTTTCCTGCCACTGCACCCTGCCCGACGATATGCCGCTGGCACGCGTGCACGACGTGCAGACCTCGCTCGAGATCCGGTTTAAGCACGACGCCCCGGAACTGTTCCGCGTGCTCATTCATCCCGAACCGGTGACCGATAACCGGCGCTAGGCTATGGAGATGCGCAGCGGAGCGGTTTTTCGACAGAGGCGGAGCTTGTCCCGGGTCTCCCGACGACGCCGGGACGCGCATGCAGGAGACGCGGCACGCCGCGTCTCGACACGGAATTGATCCGAAGCAGGTTCGATGATGAGAGGGACGCCATGATTGAAGCCGCACTCCGCTGGACAGACAACGACCGCTTCGTAGGCGCGGCAACTTCACGACACTCGATCGTGATGGATGCGGGAGCGGAAAAAACCGCCAACAGCCCGATGGAGTTAGTGCTGCTCAGTTTGTGCGGCTGCACGGCATCGGATGTCGTGGGAATTCTCCGCAAGAAACGCGAGAAGTTCACCGGGCTCGAAGTGCGGGCCGCGGCCGAAAAAGCGAATGGTTATCCCGCGGTCTATACGTCGATCCATTTGACCTACGTCGTGCGCGGACCGGTGTCGCAGAAAGCTATGGAAGACGCCGTGCGGCTTTCGAAGGAAAAATACTGCTCGGTTTCCGCCATGTTGGAGAAGACGGCGAAGATCACCTACACCATTGAGCACGTTCCGTGAAGGCCGCCACTCATCCGCTCCGGGGTTACTTCTACATCGCAAGCGCGGCCTTTCTTTGGGGTGTCTCGGCGACGCTCGGCCGCGCGGCATTCACCGGGCGTCTACTGCCGGGCGCATCGTCGTTGAGCTCATCTCTAACGAAGATCGATCCCCTGATCCTGTCGCAGAGCCGCGCAACTTTATCACTGGCGGTCCTGTTACCGGTGCTGTTGGTGCGCAGAGGAGCGTCCGCGCTGCGCGTTCCCGGACGCGACCTGGTGCAGCTTTTCCTGCTTGGAGTTCTTGGGGTTGCGGTCTCGAACTATTTCTACTACCTCGCGATCGAGCGAACCAACGTAGCGACCGCCATCATCCTCCAATATACGGCGCCCGTCTGGGTGCTGCTCTATACGCTGGCAAGGGGAGCGCAACGGCCGTCGTGGCGCCGAAGCGCGGCGGTGGGATTGGCGGTGGTCGGTTGCGCGCTTGCGGTCGGCTTTGTCGGCTCGGGCGGCTTCCGCACGGATAAGATCGGAGTCACGGCCGCCCTGGTGGCGGCATTTTCCTTCGCGTTCTATAACGTCGGCGGACACAAAGTGCTGGCGCGCTATGAGCGCTGGAAAGTGTTGGTATGGGTGTTGATCGGCACTTCAATTTTTTGGCTCTTCGTCAATCCTCCCTGGAAAATTGTTGCCGCTCACTATGACCGACGGCAGTGGGAATTCATGCTGGTGTTTTCGCTGGTGTCCGTGCTCGGCCCATTTTCCTGCTACTTCGCCGGCCTGCAATATCTGGAGCCGACGCGCGCCATTGTTGCCAGCTGCCTGGAGCCGGTGTTTAGCATCGTGCTCACGGCCCTTGTACTGGGGGAGTTAGTGCGGCCGATGCAGACGGTCGGCATTGTTCTAGTGCTGGTGGCGATTGTGCTGATCCAATTGCCAGAACGGGCTCGGGACGAGGAGTTCGTGGTCGAGCCGATCGAGTAAGAAGTCCTTGCTCGACAGTCGTTGGTCGATTTTGGTCGATCGTTGGTCGTTCGCAAACCCTGTTCCGCCCACGACTCTCGACTGACGACTGACGAACGTCGACCAGCCGGCCACGCCTCACTCCAGCTTCTTCCCCTTGGTCTCTGGCAACTGCGTGGCCATGACACTCGCCAGCAAAAAAGCTGCGCCGCATAGATAGAACGCAGACCTCAGTCCCCGAGCCTGCCCCACCCATCCGATGATCCAGGGCGAGACGCAGCTCATTGCGCGCGCGCCGTTGTAGGTGAAGCCCAAGGCCCGCGCTCGCAGAGGAGTCGGATAGATCTCGCTACCGATCAGCCCCGAGCCGGAGAAAAATCCTGTCCCAAAAAACGCGACCATCGTTCCCAGGACCAGCAACGCCGATGGCGAACTCGCCCCAGCGTAAATGGGCACCAGAACAGCAGCGGCGAAAAGGTAGAGCGCGAAGGATTTGCGGCGGCCGAGAGAGTCGGCAACCCACCCGAAGCTGATATATCCCGGAAACATGCCGAGCAGGTTGAGCACGATGAGCAGGGTAGCGGTGCGCAGGAGGCTGAAGCCGCGTCCGCCTTGCGCGATCGGAAGCGAAAGATAAGGAGGAATCCAGATGAACATTCCCCACCAGGCAAACAGACCGAAGAAGTTGAGTAGGAGAAGGACAATCGTGCTCTTGCGATAGGGCAAGTGGAAAATGGTGAGGAAAGAATCTGTCCCCTGTGTCCTCGATGCCCCTTTGGGTTCAAGGCTTTGATCTTGTGCCCGCCGTCGATGCTCCGTCCACATCTGCGATTCCGGCACGCGCCGTCGTATCCAGAGCGTAACCACGGCAGGCAGGATTCCAACCAAGAACACCATCCTCCAATTCGCATAACGCAGAACGATGCCTGCAACCAGCGCCGCCAGCGCATAGCCGATCGCCCAGGAGCTCTGCACCAACGCAATCGCCTTGGCGCGCAATTCATCAGGCCAGGTTTCAGCGACCAGGGTCGCGCCGGTATTCCACTCGCCTCCCATTCCCAGCCCAAGAACAAAGCGAAACACCGCCAGCGTGAGTACGGTGGTTGAAAGCCCGGAGCCGAACGAGCATATCGAGTAAGTCAGGATACTAAGCATCAGCGCCCGCTTGCGCCCGATGCGGTCGGCAAGAAAGCCGAAGAGCAAGCCGCCAATACCGGAGGCCAGTAAGGTAAGGGTTTGCAGAAAGCCGGAGGTAGCCTTCGACATTCCAAGGTCGCGCATCACGTAGGTGAGGACGAGTGCGTAGAGCATGGCGTCAAAAGCGTCGAGCATCCAGCCGAGAAAAGCTGCGAGCAAGGTCCGGCGCTGATCGGGGGTTGCTTTCTCTAAAAGTTGGATTGGGCCAATGGCCATGCGGGAGGGATTGTAGCAGTGATCACCAGCGAAGGTTCGGGGGCTCCCAAAGTCCCCGGCCCACCCGCCCGGCAGCGAATGAGTTTCTACGGCGTGGCTCCGGCTCCTCGGGCCAGTTGCCGCAAATACCTTTGCGCCTTCCCCACATCCCTGCCGATCTGCTCTCGCAGAGCCTCGACCGACGGGAACTTGATCTCGCCGCGTAGACGATCCAGAAAATAAATCTCGACTTCGGTCTCCGCCGAAAGCTCGATCGGGTGAAAGTTCAGCAGGTGAGTTTCAATGGCAAAGGAATCGGCACCAAAGGTGGGCCGATTTCCAACGTTCGTGACCGAATCGAAACACTCGTCGTTCTTACGACCGCCGATGCGCGTGCGAGTGATGTACACGCCATCGCTCGGGACAAGCTCTTCATAGTGCGCCAGATTGATCGTCGGGACGGTATATTTCGACCCGTATCCGCGTCCGCGTCCGGCAGTCGAGAGAATACTGAACGGACGCGCCAGCAGGTGGCGCGCCCGGCTCACTCGGCCTTCGGAAAGCAGCTTACGGATTTGGCTGCTCGAAACGGGCTCGCCGCGCAGGCGCATCTCGGGATAATCGTGCACGTCAAACCCCATCTCCCCTCCCAGTTCGCGCAGCACTTGAATGTTTCCCGCCGCCTTGTGCCCGAAGCGAAAGTTGTAACCTTCATGAACCTGGCGGGCATGGAGCCGCTGCTTCAGAATTTCATGGGCAAACTGGCGTGGCGACATCAGCGAAAGATCCCGCGAGAAGGGAAGCAGAACAACAGCGTCGATACCCGTGGCTTCGAGCAGACGCAGTTTTTCCGGAAGGGGAGTCAGCAGCTTCAGGGTATGATCGGGACGCAGGATGCGGGCCGGGTGGGGCTCGAAGGTAACAACCACCGACCGTGTGTGTTCGGCTTGTGCCCGCCGCACGATTTCGTCGATGACATGGTGGTGAGCGCGATGCACACCGTCGAAGTTACCCACGCTGACGACCGCCGGCCCGAAATCGCTGGGAACCTCATCGAGTTTGTGAAAAGTTTGCATCAGTAAGTTTCACGCGGGGACGGACCGATTCGTCCGCCCCGGCGGAGCGAAGCTCTGCTTTTGGGTCGCGCCACGATCGACACGTCGGCGAGCCGTTCGTGATCGGTCCTAAATTTCAAACTCCAATTTCATTCCGTCAAATGCCAGCCGCACGCCAGCCGGCAACGCGGCATTGGTCGCTTCGTGCGGCAGATCGTGGCAAATGTGCGTAAAAAACGTGCGCTTCGGTTTTACTTCTTCCACGATCTTCAAGGACTGCTCGACCGTCGAATGCGTAGGGTGCGGCTTGTAGCGCAGCGCGTCCAGAAAAAGGATGTCGAGGTCCCGCAACTGCTCGAGCGTTTCAGCCGGTACGTCGCTGTGATCGGTCAGGTAGGCGGCCGATCCGAAGCGGAAGCCGACGATGGGAGTTTCGCCGTGGATCACCGTCAACGATTCGAAGCGTGCGCCAAACAGTTCGACCGGCCCAGCGATCGGATGCAGTTCGACCAGGGGGAGTCCGCCAAACTTATATTCCGCTTCAAAAATGTAGCGAAACATATTGCGCAGGAAATCGCAAGCTCGCGGCGTGGCATAGAGTGGCAGCTTGCCCGGCTTGTGGTGATACGTCAGCGGGCGCAGGTCGTCGATTCCGAGGATGTGGTCGGCGTGGGTGTGGGTGTAGAGTACGGCGTCGAGATACGTAATGTGTTCGCGCAGCGCCTGCTCACGAAAATCCGGCGTGCTGTCGATCATGACGTGGCGGCCGTTGTAGCCGATCATCACCGAGGGACGGGTGCGTCGATCCCGCGGGTCGGGCGAACGGCATACCGAGCAGTCACAGCCAATCGTGGGCACCCCCATCGAGGTTCCGCTGCCCAATACCGTCAGAGTCGCATGCATCAGCCGTTTGTACCTGTCGCTGGGCCGGGGGCCTGGGGAGGATGCGCGAGCGCGTTGGTCACTTCCACATAGGCCATGCGCAGTTCATAGAGGCAGTTGTGCAGAAATGCCTGCTCTTTCGGCGTGAGATTGCCTTTGGTTTTTTCGGCGATCATGCCCAGCGTGTCGATGGTTTGCCGCGCGCCGATCAAGTCGACTCCGGGCTGTCCGCCCTGTTCGTGCATCAGGCCGAGCTGCATCATTGCGGTCATGTAGAGCGAGGCCATGAAGCGCTCAAAATTCATGTCGAGCTCTTTCGCGGAGTGCCCGCCGAGTTCGACTTGCGTATCCAGATCGCGCGAGGACTGCTTGTAGGCATCGTGCTGCGCCTGCTGCTCGGAGGCGGTCGGCGGTTCGGGTATGTCCGCTTCGCGTTTGGGCAGGGCCGGAGTAGGCGCGGCTTCGGGCACGGTTGCAACCGGCGCTGCCGAAGTGGACGTCGCTGTCGCCGCAGCCGTCGCCGCCGCTGGCTGTGAAGCCTGCTCTTCGGCGGAATCGCGGAGTTCTCCCTCGGAGGTGAACAAGCGCCGGTCGCTTACTTTGAATTCGCTATCTTCTTTTCTTTTTTTTGCCATATGGTTCCCCTGGTGTCGTAAAACTCTTCGTGAAGACTTTTCTTTGATGTCAGGCGACCGGAAGCGATGCCGGCTTCAGTTTTGCCGTTCCGGTGCGCAAATCTTTCTCAGCCGCCTCGCGTCGCAGGTAACCCAACGCAACCGGTCGATCTCCGCCGGGCAAGGGCAAAATCGCGCTGCTGGTAATATCGCCCACTTCTTTTTCTTCGGCCAGAATCTTCGCGTCCGGTTCGGGCAGCGTACCCTCGACCGCAAATGCCATGAACTGCCGGCGCACCGCGCCGCGCGAACGTATGCGCTCCACAATCTCCTGACCGAGGTAGCACCCTTTGGTGAAACTGAGCGCGCGTGCCTGCCCGGTCTCCTGCGGCAGATCGCGCTCGCGAATGTCCACGCCATAACGCGGGATTCCGAAACCAATTCGCCGAAGTTCGAGCGCATCGGTCCCGACGGCGGTTGCGCCGGCTGCGACCAGGGCGTCCCAGGTGGTTCTCAGTTTGTCGGGCGCCAACCAGATTTCGTACGAGCTGCCCGCGGAGTCGTCGTTCCGAACCAGAACGCATTGCAGACAGTCGCATGCGCAGTCACATTTCGGCGAGCAAGCCTCTAACGGCGCAAGCTCGGGAATGGCGATGCCCGCGCCTTTGAGTACATTGCGCGACTCCGGGCCGGACAGGCCGAGCGCGGTGATTTGGTCGCTGATGTCGGCAATCTCAACCTCGTCGGCGATGATGTAGCGATCGAACAGCTGCAAGACTTTTTCTCGCTGCCCGCGCTCGGTATCGACGAGCAGCGAGTCGCCGCGCTGAAAAACGTAAAGGTCCGCCTGAATGCGTCCCTGCGCGTTCAGCATGAAGGCGTAGACGCCATGGCCGATCGCAAGATCGCGAACATTATTCGAGACCATACCGTTCAGCCAACGGACGCGGTCGCCGCCCGTGACCGCGATTTTGGCGCGCCCGCTCAGGTCATAGATCCCGCAACCCGAGAGCAAGGCCTGGAACTCGGCCCGAGGATCGCCGAAATCCGAAGCAGAGGCCATGCTGCTGTGTTCACTCGGATTGGTCCCAGATAGCGTCGTCGAAGTCATAGGTTCAACCCTTAATTATAACGAAGTACTTACTCCAACCGGTGCCCCGCCCGCAGTGAGGAGAAGGCAGGCCCTGTCTCTACCCTCTCTACCGAGCGGGTTTATGAATGCTTCCTGGCTGTGCTAACGTTGCCAGCGTGGGTGCAAAAAAGCGCATTGCCGTCATCCCCGGCGACGGAATCGGAAAGGAAGTGACTCCGCAGGCTGTGAACGTCATGGAGGCTGCGGGCGCTGCCGTCGAATTCACCTGGTTCGACTGGGGAGCCGATCGCTATCTCGCTGACAAAACCACGGTTCCGCCGGAGGGCTTCTCGACTTTGGCCCGGGATTTCGACGCCATTCTGGTAGGCGCCTTCGGCGATCCGCGCGTGCCTTCGAATGTTCATGCCAAGGAAATCCTGCTCGGCATGCGCACCAAGATGGACCTGTACGCGAACGTCCGGCCGGTGCGTTTGATGGATGCGTCGCTCTGCCCCTTGAAAGGCATCGAACCAAAAGACCTGGACTTGGTTGTGATTCGCGAAAACACGGAGGGCGTTTACGGCGACCTCGGTGGCGTTTTCAAACAGGGAACCGCGGATGAAGTTGCCATTCAGGAAGATATCAACACGCGCAAGGGAGTCGAACGCATTATTCGCTACGCCTTTGAGTATTGCGCGAGCCATCGAAAACTGGATGGCTCCCCGCGGCGCCGCGTGCTGGTCTGCGACAAGTCGAACGCCATGACGCACGCCGGCCGACTGTGGCAGCGCACGTTCAAGGAAGTGGCTGCGGAGTATCCGAATCTCGAGACCGAGCACATGTACGTCGATGCGCTCTGCATGCAGATGGTGCGCGATCCGCGCGGCTTCGATGTCATCGTCACCAATAACATGTTCGGCGACATCATCACCGATCTAGCGGCGGGACTGCAGGGCGGGCTTGGGATGGCGGCAAGCGGCAATCTGTGCCCCGGGAAGACCTCGATGTTTGAGCCTGTCCATGGTTCCGCGCCGCCGATCGCAGGGAAAAACATTGCCAATCCTTTCGGAGCGATGCTGACCTCGGCCATGATGCTGGCGCATCTGGGGATGGCCGACGAAGCGCGGAGAATTGAAGCAGCGGTACTCGAAGCGGTGCGACAGAAAGAAACGACGGCCGACATCGGCGGAGCGCTCGGGACGCGCGAAACCGGTGACTGGATCGCTCAGAAGCTCGCCACTCGCCGAGAACCTTGAAGAAGGAAGTGTTTCAAGACAGAGGGACCATGAAGTTTCTGAAGTCCGCCATCGGTATCCTGCTATTCACGTTGCTGGTCTCTGTCGCGTGGCCGCAAAATCAGCCGCCGCCTGCTTCGTCGAGCACCAAGACGGTCGATGAACTTGGCCTTCAGGTCCAGGACCAGACGAAGGATCGGAGTAATCAAGGCAACGATCAGAATCGCGATCCGCAAACCGCCCCGCCCCAGACTTCGGCGGGCAACGGTGCCGGCGGCGCACAAGCCGATTCCGAGACTACGGTTTCCCCCAAGGAGGCGAAGGAACTTTTTCGCTCGGTGGACGAGATCCTGCAGTTTGCCAGCCAGGACACAGGTCTGCCCATCAAACACAAGGTGAAGCGCAGGCTTGCCAAACGCGACGAGGTGCAATCCTACATCGAGAAAAGCTTCAAGGACGACAAGGACGCGAAGCGGTTGGAGAGGTCGTCGGAGGTGCTGAAGAAGTTCGGGCTGTTGCCGCGGGACTTCGATCTGTCGAACTTTCTGGTGGCGATGCTGCGGGAACAAGTGGCGGGATACTACGACGAAAAGACAAAAACTGTGAACCTGCTGAACTGGCTGATCGCAGAGCAACAAAAGCCGGTGCTGGCCCACGAGCTGACGCACGCGCTCCAAGACCAGTCGTTCGGCCTCGAGAAGTGGATGAGGGGATCCGCGGAAGGTAAAGATAAAAAAGATAAGAACCGAGAGGACCCAAGCCCCGCCGATGTCGAAAATGACGAGGAAACCTCGGCGCGGCAAGCGGTCGTCGAAGGGCAGGCGATGGTGGTGCTATACGACTATTCGCTGGCGCCGCAGACGCTGCTGAACTCACCACAGATTGTCGAAGCCCTCAAGCAGAGCATGCTGGTCGGAACACCGGACTCGCCAAAGTTTCGCGATGCTCCGATCTTTTTGAAGGAGGAGCTGACCTTCCCGTATCGCTACGGACTCGACTTCACAGTCGCGCTCCTGCGGGCCGGTGGGAAGGAATTGGCGTATGCGGGCGCGTTCCAGAATCCTCCGAAGACGACCCGCGAAATCATGGAGCCGAAGACCTACCTCGCGCACGAGAAGCTCGAGCCGGTGAAGATGATTGACATGGAGAAAGACCTCAAAGATTACGTGCCGTTTGATATCGGTGCGATGGGAGAGTTTGACGTCGATGTGCTGGTTGAGCAGTATGCCGGCCAGGACCAGGCGACGGCGATCTATCCGGAGTGGCGGGGCGGGTATTACTTTTCCGGGAAGCCGAAGGCAAATCCATCGGCTCCGCTTGCGTTGCTCTACGTTTCGCGCTGGTCGAATGCGGCGAAAGCGGCGGAGTTCGCGGCGATCTATGCGAAATCGCTGGCGCAGCGCTATCAGAAGCGCCAAGGCCTGGGCACCGATGGCAAAATTGCGGAAGACGCACCACCGGCGGATTCCTGGCGAACCTTGCGCGGGCGGCATGCCTGGCGGACCGAAGAAGGAGTGGTGGTGATTGAAGTCCGCGGAGACGCCGTGCTGATCAGCGAAGGTCTGGATGACGATACGACGAAAACGGTGGAAGCCGACTTCTGGCCGGAAGAAAAAGCCGCTCCCGCCAAGCCCTGACTTTGGTCTTGTATAATCGGCAGTTCCGCAGTCGGTTGATTTTTGGTCATTCGTCATTCTCATCCCACCCAGGAGCCCATTTGCAACAGGCAGAGATTGGCATTATCGGCGGCAGTGGTTTGTACCACATGCCGGGGTTCAGCGACGCGCGCGAGGTCGCGCAGCAGACGCCCTTTGGAAATCCTTCGGATGCTTACATTCTGGGAACGCTCGAGGGACGCAAAGTGGCGTTTCTGGCGCGCCATGCCCGCGGGCACAAACTTCTGCCGAGCGAACTGAATTTCCGGGCGAATATATACGGGTTTAAGCAGTTGGGAGTGGAGCGCATTCTCTCGGTCTCGGCCGTGGGGTCGCTGAAAGAGCAGCACAAGCCGCTCGATTTCGTGATCCCGACTCAGTTTGTCGATCGCACCCGCCACCGCGTGGACACGTTCTTCGGTGATGGCATTGTGGCGCACGTTGGATTTGGCGATCCGGTGTGCGGGGAATTGGCCAGAGTGGTTCAAGGTGCGTGCGCGGTCGCGGGCGTATCCGCGACGCTCGGCGGAACCTATCTTTGCATGGAAGGCCCACAGTTTTCGACCAAGGCCGAATCGAATGTCTATCGCAGTTGGGGAGCGGACGTGATCGGCATGACCAACCTGCAGGAGGCCAAGCTGGCGCGCGAGGCGGAGATCTGCTACGTCACCGTCGCCATGGTGACCGATTATGACTGCTGGCATCCGCATCATGATTCGGTGACGGTGGAGCAGATCGTTTCCGTGCTGGTAAAGAATGCCGAAAATGCTGCGCGAGTCGTGAAAGCCACGGTGGCAGCAATGCCGACGACGCGCTCCTGCAAGTGCGGGTCGGCCCTGGCGCATGCCATTCTGACCGATCCGGCGAAGATTCCGGCGGCGACAAAACTGAAGCTGCAGTTGATATTGGAAAAGTACGTGAAATAGTCGTTGGTCGAGGATCGCTAGCCGTGGGCGGCCATCGGTGCCAAGCTTCCACGGTTGCAGCAGGAACGCCAACCACGAACGACCGACGACGAACGGCTGACTTACGGAGTCTCATGAGCATTCTGGTAGTAGGTTCGGTTGCCTTTGACACCATCGCCACCCCCTCCGGTCGGGTGAACGATATTCTCGGAGGGGCCGCAACTTACTTCTCTCTGGCGGCAAGTTACTTCACCGAGGTGCGCATCGTGGCGGTAGTGGGCGGAGACTTTAAGCCCGAGCACGAGGCCGTGTTGAAAAAACGCGGCATAGACACGCGCGGCATCGAACGGACCGAGGGCAAAACCTTTCGCTGGGGCGGCCAGTATCTCGACAATCTGAACGAAGCCAAGACCGATTTCACGGAACTCAACGTGTTCGAAAAGTTTCATCCGCGCATTCCCAAAGAATATGCGGACACACAGTTCTTGTTTCTCGCCAACATTCACCCCACCTTGCAAACGGCGGTGCGACACGAGATGGATCGTGTCCGCCTGACGGGCGGGGACACCATGAATTTCTGGATCCAGGGCACGCCCAAGGAATTAGCGGAAACCCTGAAGCTGGTGAACATTCTCCTGATCAATGACACCGAGACAAAAATGCTGGCAGGAGAGAAAAATCTTCTGCGCGCGGCGCAAAAAGTGATCGCCATGGGCCCGAGCGCCCTGGTCGTGAAACACGGCGAGTACGGGGCAACCATTTTCTTCCGGGAAGGAGCCTTCGGCATGGGAAAGCATCCTTTTCGCGCGCCCGCGCTGCCGATTGAAGAAGTAAAGGACCCAACCGGCGCCGGCGATTCCTTTGCGGGCGGATTCATGGGATACATCGCCTCGCAGGGCAATCTCAATCGCGAGGTGCTGAAGCGCGCCTTGTTTTACGGCGGCGTGATGGGATCGTTTGCCGTGGAACGCTTCGGGACCGAGCGTTTGCAGAATCTCACGCGCGGGGAAATTGACGAGCGTTTCCAGATCTTCCGCGAACTGACGCACCTTGAGTGAGACGCTGGATAGGCCGCTCGCTTAACTTCGTGGCATCGATCGGCAATCGGACTTCGATCGCGAAGCTAGGACGGACCCCACGAGCCGGTTATCCTTGATGCACGACCGAACGCAGAGCGGATGAGGATGACTGCAACTTCAGGCGAGGTTCCCGACAGCGCGGCCCGCGTGGCCGGGATCCCTGCCCTGGTGTCTTTGTTTTCATTTTTCTACTACTATCGCCACAGCGATCTTCTGCTCTACGGCGACGCGGTCGCGCACATCAATATTGCGCGGCGCGTGTTCGATTCGCAGACTCCCGGTCTGCTGCAATTGGGGACGGTTTGGCTGCCCCTGCCTCATCTGCTGATGATCCCGTTCGTTTTCGCGAACTCGATGTGGCAGAACGGGACGGGCGGTTCCTTTCCTTCGATGATCGCCTATGTCTTCGGAGTCGTGGGAATATTTCGCCTGGTACGCGGCATGTTGACGGCTGATCTTCGCACGAAGCCCGCCTCGGGCGTGGGCGCGTGGACCGCGGCCCTCGTATATGGAGCCAATCCAAACCTGATCTACATGCAGACCACCGCCATGACTGAGTCGGTCTATCTGGCGTTCTTTATCTGGACGGAGGTGTACTTCGCGGAATTTATTCGCGCGCTGAAAGACAAAGACCGAGGCCCGAAGCAGGGGATCGGTACTTCGCTATTCCGCTGCGCCTGGTGTCTGGCGGGTGCGGAACTCACCCGCTACGACGGATGGTTTCTGGCAGGAATCATGGGCACGGCCGTCGGGGTCGTCGCCCTCTGGCGATGGCAGAATCGCGGCTTGCGCCGAGCCGCGGTGAAATTCCTGCTGGGCATTGCGGTGGTTCCCCTCCTGTGGCTCGCATACAACAGCGCGGTTTACGGGAACGCGCTCGAATTCGCCACCGGCCCGTACTCAGCGCAGGCGATTGAGCAGCGCGTGGGCGCTCCGAATCCGGCCTTCCACAATTTTGCGCTCGCGGCCATCTATTTCCTTAAGTCGGCACAATTGAATATGGCGGATGGGAACTGGGGCCGTTTCTGGCTGGCGGCGGCCTTGGTGGCGGTGGCGGTAGCCCCATCGAAACTGGGGGGGCAAGCGGCGTCGCTGCTGCCGTTGTGGGTTCCGCTCGCATTCTACGCGTTCTCGATCGCCTACGGCTCGGTGCCGGTGCATGTCTATGTATGGTGGCCGTTTGCGACCTTCAACCAGCGCTACGGACTCCAGTTGTTGCCGATGTTGGCCGTTTCGGCTGGAGTGCTGACAGCTTTTGTCTTTCTCGTTGGGGCTGGCGGACGACACGTTTGGAAACTGGTGGCCGTGATGTTGGCGTTGATCACGGCGAGCTATGCGTCGGTCTGGCGAGCGGGCCCGCTCTGCTTCGAGGAAGCCCGCAAGCAGTGGGAAGTGCGAAGTCCATTGAATTCCTCGGTCGAGCGCGTGGTTGCCCGTTTGCCGCGGAACTCGCGATTTCTGATGGACATCTCTGAACATGTAGGTGTCATGGAGCAGGCAGCCATTCCACTGCGACAGGTGGTGAACAACGAAAATCACCGTCCCTGGAAGCGGCCCATCGACCCGGAAGGCTTGTGGGAGCGTGCGCTCGCCGATCCTCCGCGCTCTGTGGATTTTGTGATTGCCTTCGATGGCGATGCCGTGGACCGAGGCGCGAACCGGACCAATCTTACGGAGTGGATGGAAATTCACGCGACTGGCCAACCGCGTGCACGCATTTACGTGGCCCGGAACGCCCCGAATCAATCGCGTTAACCCTTCCCGGCGACCAGCGCAGAAAGCGCCGGATGGCGGTGATAGAATCCGCTCCAAAGCGGATGCCCTTATGAACTCAATCCATTCAATGGTCGACCTGGTGCGTAATGAACTGGGGGTAGTGCTGAGTTCGACGCTGGCGCGCTTACTGCTGGCGGCGTTGCTAGGCGGCATCATCGGTCTCGAGCGCCAGTTGCGGCACCGGCCAGCCGGGCTGCGCACGAACCTTTTTATCTGCTTCGGTGCGGCGATGTTCACCGTGTTGTCGAAGCAACTCGCGGGCGTCGAATCCGACAGCGCTCGGATCGCAGCGCAGATTATTCCCGGGATCGGCTTTATCGGTGCGGGCTCGATTTTGCACGCGAAAGCAGGGGTGACCGGCCTGACCACGGCGGCCACGCTGTTTGTGGTCGCGGGGGTGGGGATGGCGGCGGGCGGTGGCATGTATTGGATAGCGGTCCTGGCTACGGTCATCATTCTGGCATCGCTCGTGGTGCTCGGACGCGTCGAAGCCGTGTTCTCCCTGAAGATGTTTGCTTCGAGCTACCAGGTGACCGGCCGCCGGGTGGATGAGATGTTGCAAGAAGTGAACCGCATCGTGGACAGCGAGCAACTCACCATGCAGAGTGTCCACATCGCCTCGGTGGAACCGGACTTTCGCATCGTGTTTTCGGTGAACTGCGAATATGAGCAGCAGAAAGTGTTTTCCATCCGACTGCGCGAATCGCCCGCGTTCGCGAGCGTGCTCTCGCTCGGGAGTACGGAACACGAATGAGCGTGCCGTCGCAGCAAGCCACGAGAATTGCTTTTGCCAAGGCATCGGCGTGCGGCAACGATTTCCTGATCGTGGAAGGTGCGCACGCTTCCGGCGACCTGTCCGCGCTCACCCGTAGGTTGTGCGACCGCCATCGCGGAGTGGGCGCCGATGGCGTGGAATGGCTGTTTCCGGATGCGGAAGCCGATGTGAAGGCACGCCTGATCAATGCCGATGGTTCGGAGGCGGAGATTTCCGGCAACGGCACGCGCTCTGTGGCGGCGGAGATTTGTTCGCGAGAAAACAAGACCGAAGTGGTGGTGCGCACCGGTGCCGGATTGAAGACTTGCCGGTTGATGGCGCGCCAGGGCTCCACATTTGAGTTCGAAACCGATATGGGCCAGCCGGAGATCCGCGGCGAATTGTCGATCGAGACCATGGGGGTGCGGGCGGTGGGCACAAGAGTTTCGATGGGCAATCCGCATTTCGTAATTTTCGTGGAGAACTTTCAGGACGGATGGCAAAGGCAAGCAGCTCTGATCGGCACACAGCCGCAGTTTCCGCGAGGCACAAATGTGGAGTATGTGGTGGTGCGGCCTGCGAATCAAGGAGCGAAGGAACGCGGTGAGAACGAAATCGAAATCCGACTGTTTGAACGTGGCGTAGGAGAGACCGAGTCCTCGGGCACAGGATCGTGCGCAGCGGCGGTAGCCACCATCGCAAGCCGACGGGTCGCATCGCCGGTGACAGTCATTGCGCCCGGAGGCGCGCAAACGGTGCGTTGGGAGAATCAAGTCTATCTGCGCGGGCCGGCGACTCTGGTCTGTCGCGGAGAATTCTTTGTCTAACCGTCCGTGCGGCCATCAAGATTCGTGTCCGGGCATGAGCTCGGCCATGCCAGCAAGCGCACTGGCGTCGATGTGCCTAGGCACTGGATTCCAAAATTCGAGATCCACCCCAGGCTGTTAAGATCGATCCGAGATGGCCACGGCCGCCCAGAACCCGCGAATCAAGCCGCGCGCCCTCTGTCCAGGCGACAAGGTGGGAATCGTCGCGCCCGCTTCAAACGTGAAACCTGAAATGCTCGATGCGGGCTGCGACGGTCTTCGGCAGGCCGGCTACGAGCCGTTCTATTTCGAGTCGATTCTGGAACGCGATCTCTACTTTGCCGGTTCGGCGAAGCGCCGGACGCGGGAACTGGAAGACATGTTCCTGTGCGACGATGTCCGCGCGATTGTGTGTGCACGCGGCGGATATGGCTCAAACTACCTTCTCCAGTCGCTTGATTTGAAAAAGGTCGCGTCGCATCCGAAGATTTTTGTCGGCTACAGCGACCTGACGACCCTGCTCACGACGTTTTCTGACTCCGCGAACCTCGTTACTTTTCATGGTCCGATGCTGGCCAAGGATTTCGCGGTCGCCGACGGCGTGGATCTGCTTTCGTGGCAGAACGCGATCAGTGGCGCAGCCGAGTGGGAGATCGGTGAGGGCTCGGGCGCGATACCGCTGGTAGCGGGAAGAGCGGAAGGAATCCTCTATGGCGGGTGTCTTTCGATTCTGGTAGCCGCGCTCGGCACGCCCTATGACCTTCGCACCGCGGGAACGATTCTGTTTCTTGAGGATCTCGCGGCCAAGCCCTACCAGATTGACCGTATGCTCATGCAATTGAAGCTGGCTGGCAAGCTGAAAGACGTTCGCGGAATCATCTTTGGCGAGATGCTCGACTGCCGCCAGAGTCCAACCCAGGATTACACCCTCAACGAAGTCGTGTTGCGAGTGGTTGGCGATCTGGGAATTCCGGTGGCGTTTGGCTTGCGTTCGGGACATGTCTCGCGCGCAAACCTCACGCTGCCCATCGGAGTGAAAGCCAGGCTCGTAGTGAGTGACCAGGTTGGCGGGGAAGTAAGTCTGAAGATTCTGGAGTCCGCAACCACCCAATAACGACAAATGACCCAAGCCAAACACATTCATCTGATCGGCATCTGCGGCACCGCGATGGCTTCGCTCGCCGGTATGTTGCAGGAGCGTGGCTTTCGTGTCACCGGGTCCGATGCCGCAGCCTATCCGCCGATGTCGACGTTTCTCGAATCGCTCGGCGTCCCGGTCGCGCAGCCGTTTGCGGAAGCGAACCTCGATCCGCGGCCCGATCTGGTGGTGGTGGGAAACGCGCTCTCCCGCGGCAACGTCGAACTGGAGCGCGTCCTCGACGAGCGCATTCCATTCTGCTCGCTGCCGCAGATTCTCCATGATGAATTTCTGGTCGGCAAAGACGTTCTGGTCGTTGCCGGAACGCACGGCAAAACGACGACCACGTCGATGCTGGCGTGGATGTTCGAGAGCGCCGGTCTCGAACCCTCGTTCCTCATCGGAGGGATCGCGGAAAACTTCGGCCGCAGTTTTGGGCTCGGCGAAGGGAAGCATTTTATTTTGGAAGGCGACGAGTACGACACGGCCTTCTTCGATAAAAGTTCGAAATTTATGCACTACTTTCCAGATTCCTTGATTCTGACCTCGGTGGAATTCGACCATGCGGATATCTACAAGGATCTGGACGCGGTCGAGACGGCTTTCAAGCGCCTGGTGAATTTGGTTCCACGACGCGGGCGGATTGTCGGCTTTGATGCCGGAGACAGCGTCGACCGCTGTCTCGAGAAGGCCTTCTGTCCCGTTGCACGCTACGGCACCTCGGAGCGCGCAGCCTGGAGGATCGCAAATCTGAAGCTCGGAGAAGAACGAACTTCGTGGTCGGTCGTGCGCGATCGAAAAGCCTGGGCGGACTTCGAATTCTCACTCGGCGGCGAATACAACGTCTGGAACGCGACCGCGGCGGCGGCGCTGGCGGCGGAGTATGAGATTTCAAAAGATGTGATCGCGAGCGCTCTCAAGACCTTTCGCAGCGTCAAGCGCCGGCTGGAGGTGAAGGCCAAGGTCAATGGAATCACGATTATCGACGACTTTGCGCACCATCCAACCGCCATCGAGCAAACAATTCGCGCGTTGCGGGCGCGCTATCCGCAATCGCGGCTGTGGGTCGTGCTCGAGCCGCGATCGAACACCATGCGCCGCAATGTGCTTCAGGACGCGCTCGCCCGCAGCCTCGCGCTCGCCGATCAGGTGGTCATCGCGGCGATCTTCAAGTCCGAGGCGATTCCCGTGGCCGAACGTCTCGACTTGAATCGCGTGGTCGACGAAATCAAAACGCGCGGAAAGCAGGCAGGCATCCTGGCCGATGCCGATGCCATCGTAACCGCCATCGCTCCCGAACTGCGGGCGCCAGACGTGGTCGCCATTCTCTCCAATGGCGGATTCGGGGGCATCTATGAGAAGCTGCCGCAACGATTGCGCGCGCTCGGAGCCAAAGCATAACGGCCCGTGATCCAATTGAGATTGGTCTCGGGGCAAGCCCTCGGGCGTGCCCGAAGTGCATGAATATTGCCGCGCCTTCAGGCGTTCGATTTCGCAATTCGAGTTTCACCACGGGCCGATAAGTGTTTCGCACCATTCTCATGCTGCTGTTGTGGGCCCTGACGCTGCCGTTCGCAGCGGTCATCGCGATTCCCTGGACCTACCTCACCGAAGACATCAATTTTTTGTACAACACCTGCATGTGGGCCGCGTGGATGGGCGTGCGCATTGCAGGGGTGAAGGTGCGAACGCTGGGACTGGAAAAAATTGATCCAGCGCGGACTTACATCTTCATGTCCAATCACATCTCCAATCTCGATCCGCCGGTTACGCTGCCGCTGATCCCGCGTCGCACTTCGGTGATGGTGAAGAAGGAATTGTTCAAAGTTCCCATTCTCAGCCGGATCATGCTGATCGGATCGCTCGTTCCGGTAGATCGCGCCAATCGCGATGCCGGTATCACGGTCCTGCGCGACGCGGTCAAAGCCATCGAGCAGGGGCTGAACATGACCATCTACGTCGAAGGGAAGCGCTCCTTCGATGGCAAGCTGCTGCCCTTTAAAAAAGGCCCGTTCTATCTGGCCGAGGAATGCAAAGTGCCAATCGTGCCCATCACGATTTCGGGCACCGAAGCCGTCATGCCGAAAGCGCGGTTTGCGATTCGTCCCGGGACCGTGACGGTCGAATTTCACGATCCGATCGAGCCCTCCGATTTCGGAGAACGCGATTGCCTGATCGCCAGAGTGCGAGCCGCGATCAACAGCGGGCTGCCCGCGGAGTTGCGGGAGTAACTCCAGGCTGCCAGAGTGGCCCCCTTATCCCCGTTCCTCAGGATTGACAAGTCTGTGGCGGGGACGACAACTTCTTTATCGGTGGTCGCGCTCTGACAACTTTCTTACTGCCTTCGCGATCTCGGGCAGCTTGGCGTAGGCGGCGCAGCACTTTAACCACAGTTTGTGATCGATTGCGGGAGCGCCGCTGACCATGGCTCCGGCGGGAACGTCGTGGGGGATGCCGCTTTGCGCGATGGCGATCGCTCCGTCTCCGATTCTTACGTGGCCGCTTACTCCTACCTGGCCGGCCAGGATTACGTTGTTGCCTACGTCGGTGGTGCCGGCAAGACCCACTTGCGCGCAGACCAGTGTGTCCTGTCCTATGGTGCAGCTGTGGCCGACGTGGGCCAGGTTGTCGATTTTCGAGCCTCGCCCGATGCGGGTTTGGCCAATGCTCGCTCGGTCTAGGCAGGCGTTCGCCTGGATCTCGGCTTCGCTCTCTACGACTACGTTGCCGGATTGGATTATTTTGTGCCAGTGGCCGGAGTCGTCCTTGGCGAAGCCGAAGCCGTCGGAGCCGATTACGGCTCCATTCTGCAGGAGGACGTTGTCTCCCAATTGGCAGAATTCTCGGACTACGGCGTGGGCGTGGGCGAAGAAATTGTTGCCTATGGTTGCTCCGCGATAGATGACCACGTGCGCCAGCAGGACGGCGTTATCTCCGATTACGGCGTCTTCGTCGATTACCGCGTAGGGGCCGACGTGCGCATACTTGCCGATTTTGGCCCGGTGATGGACAACCGCGGTCGGATGGATTCCGTGGGCATAGCTTAGCGGCTGGTGGAAAAGTTCTATGGCCTTTGCCCAGGCCAAATACGGGTTCTTGCTGCGCAGCATTCCGGTGGAGATGGCGGGGAAATTTTCCTCGACGATGACCGCCGACGCTTTGGTCGTCTTCGCTGCCGCGTTGTATTTCGGGTTGGAGACGAAGCTTAGCTCGCCTTTTCCGGCGTTTTCGATCCCGGCGACTCCGGTGATTTCGGAGTCAGGGGAGGCGTTGTCGATGCGGGCGTTGAGGGCTCTTGCGATATCGGCTAGTTTCATGGCGGTGTCTCGGGAATTGTAGCGGAAGGCGTGGGCGTGAAGACGTGAAGGGGCTCCAAGTTTGGGGCCGAGGCCCGAGCTAAGCTCGGCTTGGACGGACGAGCACGCCTGTCCCCGCACGAGCCTCGAATCCCAGACGAGCTACTGCTCGAACAGCGTTACCTGGCGCGTATCGGGTTGTCCGCCTCTGCGGCGGCGGTTGGCTGCTCCGATGACCGCCAGCACCGTTACTGAGGTCAGCGCTTCGCGTGGCACGAACACGCGCTGCGTATTGGAACGCAGGTCGGGAGGGTTCATGAGAAATCCTTCGGCGGGATTCTGCGTCAGGTCGTTCGGCAGGATGCCTTCGATCACTTCGCTGTCCTTGAATTTCAGACGTACCCACAGGCCTTCGGTCCGGGGCCGGGTGGTGAAGGTCTTGCGGAGCATCAGGTCGGTGTCGGAAAACTCGCGCACAAAATAAACGGCTTTGATGTCTCGCAGGTCAATGGCGACCACATTGCCGGACGTGTTGAGCAGTTCGAGTTTGCCTTCGACCACAAAGTTGGCGGGAGCGACGTAACCGCTGATCGAGTCGCGATCGTGCTTTCGCACGATTACTTTTTTGTGGGTTGAGGGCATGGTGGTCCGGAGCTTTCAGCGGTGCGGTGATCCGAGGCTTGCGCAAAGACCGCGCAGGGATGGGCCACCCATTCCAGCTCCCAGAGGCGATTCTCGCACTTTTCTCGCACCATCCCGATGAATTTGGATGGTTTGTGCCTTCACAGTAGCCAAACGGTAAACCTTGTGTTATTTTCTCTAGTTTACTTTCATTGCGATAGTGCGTTATAAGTCTAATGTCTAGAGTGAGTTAGATTCCGCGAGCGGGCAGCTAGCCGAAGGCGTGGCGGCTCCCCTGTGGAAATCGTGTGGAAAACGCCCCGGCCGGGGCCGAGCGAGGGCCACGGCCAGGCGACTAGGAAGGCATGGCCGACTACATATACACGCTGGAAACCCGGCTCTCGCCGGACCAACAGAAGGCAGTCGCTCTTGTCCTAGACGCCGCCAAGGCCTCGGGGATGAATTTATATCTTACCGGCGGCGCCATCCGCGACATCATTACCGGCTTTCCGATTCGCGATCTGGATTTCACCGTTCAGGGCAACGCGCTCAAGCTGCAGAAAGATCTGGAGAAGGCGGGAGCGGTGGTTGGTGACGCCGACGCCGAGACGCGGGCGCTGTTGCTCACCCTGCCAGGCGGCGTTCGCGCCGAGATTGCGATGGCGCGCTCGGAGCATTACGAGAAACAAGGCAAGCCTCCCGAGATCGCCCCGGCAACGATTATTGACGATCTTCGCCGTCGCGATTTCACTGTGAACGCGATGGCCCTGTCGCTGAATGAGGGGTCGCGAGGGCTGTTGATGGACCCGTTCAACGGTGCCGCCGACATTGAGGCCAAAGTGATCCGCGTGCTCCACAACTACGCGTTTCTCGAAGACCCGTCGCGAATGATCCGCGCCACGCGGTTTAGCACGCGCTTTCACTGGCCGCTCGAGGAGCGAACCCAGGCGCGGTACGAGTCGGGCAAGGAAAACAACTACATCGAATACATCCGGAGTTCGAGCATCGGATATGAGATTGAGCAGTTGGCATACGAAGACGATGCGCTCGGCGTGCTGAAAGCGTACGAAAAAGAAGGATGGCTGAAGGTATTGAATCCGCGCTGGAGTACGGCCAAAGTGGACACGGCCGGATTGGGCGCGCTGATGAAGACTCGCCAGCAAATGAACGAACTGGGTTATACGCCGGAGGTTGCACCGGCCGTGATGTATTTCCTCACCGAACGGCTGGGCGAAAAAGATATTTCGGATTTGCGCCGGGCGATTCCGCGCAAAGATCTGGTCGAGGCCTGGAAGGATCTTGATTCGAACGCCCACAGCCTGGCGAAGAGATTGATGGGCAAGGAGGCGGCCACGCCGTCGCGGACCTGGCAATTATTGTCATCGGCCCGTCCGGAGATGATTTTGTTTCTTGCGATTACGGCGCGGCAGCAGACGGTGGCGCAGAAGATCAAGAATTTCTTCACCAAGTGGCGGCAGGTGCAACAGAAAATTCCGTTGCCGGAAATGACGGAACTGCACATTACGCCGCAGATGCCGGAGTATCCGAAGATCGCAAACGATGTTTTCCTGCTGTTGTTGGACGGCAAGCTGCGTTCGCGGACCGAGACGCTGAAATTTTTGAAGCCGCTGGCGCCGCCACCACCGCCGCCTCCGCCGCCTCCGCCAGCCAAACGCGGCAGGGGAGCCAAGGCCCAGGCGGCAGCGGTTGCGCCGGTCGCAGCCAGCGGCAAACCGGGCAAAGGAAAGGGCAAAGCCGCGGCCGTTCCTGCGGCTGCGGTCGCCCCGGTGGCCGTTCCGGTGAATACGGCACCTCCGGCGAAGGTCGGCGCTTCGGCAAAACCCACCAAGCCCGCAGTGCCGACCAAGGCGAGCAAGCCAGTTCAGGCTCCAGTTGCCCAGAAACCGAGCAAACCCGCTAAGCCCGCGGAACCGGCTGCGAAAGTAAGGGTCAAAGCCACCGCCAAGAAGAAGAAAAAGGGCCGATAACCCAACCGATCCACGGTCGCTCCCGGACGGGGACTGGTTTCGCCCGCGGCGCGTACTTTCTCCTCCGGAAAATAAGTCGAAACTGGGTTATAATGTGGGCATGCGGCGCTGGTTGCCCATAGCGGCGTTTGGCCTGATTTTTCTCACGCTTCCAGTGTGGGCGCAACGAGGTGGTGGCGGGGGCCATTCCTCCTCCGGTGGCGGACACTCTTCGGGTGGCTTCCACTCTTCCGGCTCGTTCCATTCTTCCGGCTCATTCCATTCTTCCGGTGCGTACCGCGGGGGAAGTTTTGCCGGCGGCTCCGGCGTTCATGTTCGGACCGGCAGTCCCTATCGCCGAGGCTTCTACGGGCGACTTGGCTATTACCCCTACGGCTACGCTGGATACTATCCTTACGGCTATTGCGGCTGGTACGGGGATCCTCTCGACTGTGACACGGCCGTGAACGATCAGGATTCCTACGGCGCGTATTATCAGGCTCCCGATTCGCCGGCCCCCTATGCCGAGAACAGCGGATTGCAGCGCGACGTTCAGGCGCTAAACGGAAAAATCGATCGGCTGCAAGCAGACGTCGAAGCGCGCCACCGACAGAAGCCAGAAGCGGAACCGGCAACGGCGTTGGTTTTCCGCGACCAGCATGTAGAGGAAGTGCATAATTACGCGATCTCCGGCGGAACCCTGTGGGTGCTCAATGACAGCGCCGCCAAGAAGATTCCGCTCGTCCAGCTCGATATCGACGCCACGGTCAAGATGAATGACGATCGCGGAGTGGATTTTCAGGTGCCGCAACCAGCACTCCAGATCATGATCGTGCATTAGAGGATCTTGGATTAGGAAGATCGCACGGTTCTCGTCCACGACGTTTCAGGCGTTGCGCGATTTTTCTCCAGCCATTCCGCAGGAATAACTCTGGCACCGTAACCGGGGCGAAGCGCGCTCTAACCAAGAGCGCGGTTTCATGTCTGCCAGAGCGATTGCACTACTTTCAGGCATTGCGCGATTGGCTCCAGCCATTAGAATGAAGTCGGCGCCACTTTTCTGAGCGCAGAAAACCGGCAGTGATTCTCCGCCACGAGCAACCGAAGTCTTCATGACCCAAGACCAATTCGTTCATCTCCATCTCCATAGCGATTATTCTCTGCTGGACGGCGCCTGCGACGTCGAGAAACTGGTCGACCGCGTTCATCAACTCGGCATGCCGGCGGTCGCCATGACCGACCACGGCAACATTTTTGGCGCGGTGCATTTCGTAAATGCCGCGCACAACGTCGGCGTCAAACCGATTGTGGGATGCGAGCTTTATATCTGCAAGAAAGAGGACCACGATATCGCGCGCACTCCGCCGGACGGCGACACGTATAACCATCTTCTGGTGCTGGCCGAAAACGAGGAAGGCTACCGCAACCTGGTGAGGATCACTTCGGAAGCCTCGCTGCGCGGCTTCTATTACAAACCTCGCGTGAGCAAACGATTTCTGGCTGAGCACTCCAAGGGACTGATCGGACTTTCCGGATGTCTGAAAGGCGAGGTGGCGGAGCGGTTGATGGAAGGCAACTACGACGCGGCGCGGTCGGCCGCCGGCTTCTACCGCGACCTCTTCGGCAAAGACAATTTTTTTCTCGAGATTCAGGATCAGGGACTGGAAATGGAGCAGCGCATCCGCTCCGGATTATTCCAGTTAGAAAAAGATCTCGGCCAGCCCTTGGTCGCAACCAACGACAGCCATTATCTCTGCGAGGATGACGCGCACGCCCAGGATGTAATGCTGTGCATTCAAACCGGGAAATCCATCCTGGAGACGAACCGGATGAAGTTCGAGGGGACGCAGTTCTACGTCAAGAGCAGCGACCAGATGCTGCGCATGTTCCAAGATGCTCCCCAGGTGCTTTCGCGCACGCTCGGGATCGCGGAGCGCTGCAACCTTCGGCTGGAGAAAGTTCCCAGCCCGTTTCCGCACTTCGATGTTCCGGACGGATTTACGCTCGACAGTTATTTCGAGCACGCCACGCGGCAAGGGTTCGCTCGACGCATGGAACACCTGCGGAGCGCGTCCGCGAGCGGCCGGCTCAAACATTCGCTGGCAGAGTACGAACAGCGATTGGCGCGCGAGATCGCCATCATTCAGCAGATGAAGTTCTCCGGATATTTCCTGATCGTTTGGGATTTCATCCGCTACGCGCGCGAACGCGGTATTCCGGTGGGTCCGGGGCGGGGATCGGCGGCCGGAGCGGTGGTCGCGTATTCGCTCGGCATTACGGATATCGATCCGCTGCAACATGAGCTTCTGTTTGAGCGCTTTCTGAATCCGGAGCGCATTTCGATGCCCGATATCGACATCGATTTCTGCATGAACCGGCGCGGCGAAGTGATCGAATACGTCACCCACAAATACGGGCGGGAGAATGTCGCGCAGATCATCACCTTCGGCACGATGGCTGCAAAAGCGGCGATCAAGGACGTCGGCCGCGCCATGGATATGCCTTACAGCGACGTGGATCGCATTGCGAAAATGGTGCCGAACACGCTGAACATCAAGCTGGACGACGCGCTGCGGGAGTCGGCGGCGCTCGAGGAGGCCTATCAGAGGGATCCGCAGGTGCGGCAGTTGCTCGACACGGCGCGGAAGCTCGAAGGGCTGGTGCGCAACTCCGGGGTGCATGCCGCGGGGGTGGTGATCTCGCCGCGGCCGTTGATCGAACTGGTGCCGCTGCACAAGACCAAGAACGACGAAATCGTCACTGCCTTTGACATGGTGGCGATCGAAAAGATGGGCCTGCTGAAGATGGATTTTCTCGGGCTGACGACGCTCACCATTCTCGACGACACCTTGAAGCTGATCGCGCAGAAGGGGGCGAATCTAACCTTGGACGACATTCCGCTCGAGGATCATGAGACCTACGAGAAAGTGTTTCATAAGGGTTTGACCTCCGGCGTTTTCCAGTTTGAATCGCACGGCATGCGCGACGTTCTGCGCCGTTATCAGCCGAACTCGATTGAAGATCTTACGGCGTTGAATGCGCTGTACCGCCCCGGGCCGATTCAGGGTGGGATGATTGACGACTTTATCGAGCGTAAGCATGGACGCCGGAAAATCGAATATGAATTGCCGGAACTCAAGGAGATTTTGCAGGAGACGCTGGGGGTCATCGTTTATCAGGAACAGGTGATGCAGGCGGCCAACAAACTCGCCGGCTACTCCCTGGGAGAAGCCGACCTGCTGCGCCGGGCGATGGGCAAAAAGAACGCCGAGGAAATGGCCAAGCAGCGCGAACGCTTTGTGCAGGGAGCCACACAGCGCGGGTATCCGCCGAAAAAGATCGAAAAGATTTTCGATCTGATGGCGCAGTTTGCCGGATACGGCTTCAACAAGTCGCACTCGGCGGCCTATGCTCTGCTGGCGTATCACACCGCGTATTTGAAAACGCACCATCCGCTGGACTTCATGGCGGCGTTGCTGACCTCGATCACGGGCGACACCGATAGCGTGGTCAAGTACATCAACGAATGCCGTGAGATGGGGATTGCGGTGGAGCCGCCGGATATCCATGTCAGCGACGCGAACTTTACGCCCCACGGGCAGGCGATTCGGTTTGGGCTGGCGGCGGTAAAGAATGTGGGCGGAAATGCCATCGAATCGATTGTGGCGGCGCGCAAGAAGCTGGGCCGGAATTTTAAGTCGTTGTATGAATTCTGCGAAGAAGTGGACCTGCGGCTGTTGAACAAGCGCGTGCTCGAATCGCTGATCAAGAGCGGGGCCATGGATGGTTTCGGGCGGAGGGCGCAGCTCATCCAAGCGCTCGACACGGCCATCGAACAGGCGCAGAAGGCGCAGCGCGACGCGGAGTCGGGGCAGCACGGCCTGTTTGGCGTGTTTGCGGACGAAACCGCGCAGCAAGCGAGCGACGCACTCCCCAACGTGCCCGACTGGGACGAACACACGCGGCTGGCGGCGGAGAAGGAAATCCTCGGATTTTTCATCACCGGCCATCCCATGGAAAAATACAAAGAGAAGCTCGCCGATCTGAATGCGCTCTCGACCGAAGAGATTGCCGCCATGAAAAAATCCACGGGCAAGGATGAGAGCATCTTGACCGCGGGATTGATCTCGGGGCTTCGGGTCGCAAAGTCAAAAAGAAGTGGCGAGCTGTGGGCGCAAGCGGCGCTCGAAGACATGTGGGGCAAGGTGGAATTGCTGGTCTTTCCCGAGGCATACAAGAAACTCGCGGACAAAGTCCGGCTCGAGGTTCCGGTTCTGATTCGCGGTGGTGTACGCATTGAGGAAGGCGCAAATCCGAAGCTCACGGCCAATGACATCATTCCGCTCGATGAGGCGCGCGTGCCCCTGCCGAAGGCCCTCCGCATCCGGGTTCCTCTCGGAAGCGCGACCGATGGCACAGTCGATGCGCTGTACGCGCTGTTCAACCAGAGCAAGGGCGAGGCGAAGGTGCTTTTTGACGTGGAGCGGGAAGGCGATTTCATGGTGGTGATGGAAGCCGAAGGCTATAATGTGATGCCAGACCGCAATTTTTTGGGACGAGTGGAACAGCTCTGCGGGCGTGGCAGCGTGCGCGTCATCGGTTGATTCCTGCAAGCGAACAGGTTCGGCGGATGAGACGAGCGAACATTAAGCGGGCAGAAAAACCAGATCGCGGCGCTGACCAGGGCGCGAAAAATGGCGCGGAAAGCGCTGCCATCTCCGGCGCCGACTTTATGCTCTCGATCGTCGAAGCGCATCATACGCGCAGGAATGGGAACCCCATCAAGATGGATTCTGGATTGAAAGCACAGCAGGAACTGGAGAAAATCGAGCAGCAGATCACGCGCCTGCAGGCGCTCGAAGGGCAGAACGCGGAAACCGTGCGCCAGATCCAGCAATTGCACGAACGCGTGAACGGACTTCGCCGCGAGATCTCTTCGCACCTGAACGCATGGGAACGCACGGAACTGGCGCGTCATCCGCAGCGTCCCTACACGCTTGATTACGTCGAGCGCATCTTTACCGACTGGAGCGAGATTCACGGGGATCGGGGCTTTCGAGACGATCCGGCCATCGTTTGCGGAATGGCTCGTTTTCACGGCGAGGAAATCATCGTGATCGGCCAGCAGAAAGCGCGCGACGCGAAGCAGCGCATTTACCGGAACTTTGGCATGCCTCATCCCGAGGGCTATCGAAAGGCGTTGCGGGTGATGAAGATCGCCGAAAAATTCAAGCGGCCGATTTTCACCTTGGTCGACACCGACGGCGCTTATCCGGGACTGCACGCTGAAGAGCGTGGCCAGGGAGAAGCCATCGCCCGCAACCTGCTGGAGATGGCGCGGTTGGAGGTGCCGATCATTGCCACCGTGATCGGCGTCGGTGGCAGCGGTGGCGCGCTGGCGATTGCCGTGGCTGACCGCGTGCTCATGATGGAGAACTCGGTTTACTCGGTGATTTCGCCGGAGGGCTGCGCGTCGATCATGTGGCGCGATGCCAGCAAGAAGGATCTGGCGGCAGAGGCGATGAGGATCACGGCCAAAGATTTGAGCGACCTCGGCTGCATTGACGGCATCATCCCGGAACCTGCCGGAGGCGCACACACCGACCACGCACAGGCGGCGGAGTTGCTGGACGCTGCGCTGCAAGAACATCTCGCCGCGATCAAGCACCGGCCGGTTGGCGAGTTACTGGACGCCCGCTACAAAAAGTTCCGCAACATGGCGCAGTTTTTCCAGGTGGAAGCCTAACGACGGCAGATCGTTCGCTGCGCTCGGAATGACGACTCCCGATCGTTACTCCAAAATCGGCAAATGCAAACAGGGCTGCACCTGGAAATCGAGCGAATTGATTTTCTGCAATGCCTGTTCAACCAGTGACGCCTTGCATTCCTCGAGCGTGATCAAGAAGGGTAGATGCGATTTCGGACAGCCGGGTTTCTGGACCACCGCGTCGATGTTGATGTGGCAGTGGGAGAGAATTGTGGCGAGGCGGGCGATGATGCCAGGGCGGTCCTTCACCAGGAAGCGCAGATAGTGCTTGGCGGTAAGTTCAGCGGTGACGGTGGGGGTTTTCTCGACCGGCGCTTCTGTCATCGTCGTCATCGCGGATCGCTTCGAGCGGGCGATCGCGAGAATGTCGGAAACGACCGCAACCGCGGTTGGATGTCCGCCTGCGCCGTGGCCTCCAAAGACCGTTTCACCGCCATAGGTTCCGGTCGCCACCACCAGGTTTTGACTGCCTTCGACGCGCGCCAGGGGCGATGACAGTTCGACGAGCGCCGGCTGGACCGCGGCAAACAGGTTGTCACCTTGTAATTCCGCTCGTGAAATCTGGCGAATCGTACAGCCAAGCTGATTCGCATATTCAAAATCAACCGAGTCGATGGCTGAGATCGAGTGCGCCATGATGCTGTCGGGTTTGACGTTGCAGTGCAGCCCTACGCGTGCGAGAATGGCGAGCTTGGCGCGGGCGTCCAGGCCTTCGATGTCTTCGGTCGGATCGGCTTCGGCGAAGCCCAGTTTCTGCGCCTCGCGCAGCGCGGTCGCGAAGGGAATGCCGTTGGTCTCGATCTGGCTGAGAATGTAATTGCAGGTGCCGTTGAGAATGCCGAAAATCTTGAACAATTCATCACCGGCCAGTCCCTCGTGCAATCCGGAAATCACCGGCACGCCGCCCGCAACCGACGCGCCAAACTGGATCTGCTGATTCATCCGGCGGGCCAGGCTGACCAATTCCGTGCCGCGCTGCGCAATCAACTGCTTATTGGCGGTGACCACGGATTTGCCCGACTTGAATGCGCGCCGAATCCAGTCTTCGGTCGGCTGCAGGCCGCCCATCACCTCGACCACGATCTCCGCGTTCGAAGACAGAACGTCGTCGATATTCTCGGTCCACTCGACCGAGGAGGGAAGCCAGTCCACCTTTTTTCGCGCAACGTTGCGATTGAGGACGTGGGTCAGGCGCAGATCGGTGTTCGAACGCTCGCAAAGAATTTTTGCGACCGAGCTGCCGACCGTGCCGAAGCCAAGGAGGGCGACGTTGCAGGTGCCTGCGCCAAGCGCACCACTTTGTTTGGACGCAACACGTTTGGGGCGCCGAATCATCGTTCTATTATCGCCGACTATTATCGCCGATGCCGAACGACGGTTGCGAGGGCTGGTTGCGAGGGTTTTCGGCCGAACTCCAACCTAACATTCTCCGGCAGACCAAAGCCTGCGGATGGTCCGCGAATTGGGGGCACGCAGAAGCCGTGCCCTTTCCGCGAACCGGCGAGAACTGGGCGTTTGCTAAAAGCGACGCCCCGATCTGGCGCCGGCGGGTTCGACGATCGCCGTCCCTTGATTCTTGGCGGACGCGCTGTTTTCGGGTGGGTCCTCGGGGCCTTTCATTGCGGATTTGAAGCCGCGGATACCGTCCCCGATTCCTTTGCCGAGTTCGGGAAGCTTCCTCGGTCCAAATATCAGTAGAGCAATTCCAAAAATCACCAGCAGATGCATGGGCTGCAACACGGCTTCGAACATGAGCGCTCCTAGAAATCGAGAAGTGGGATCGGTGACGAGCAGCATCGCTCAAAAACGCAGGCGCTGTGACCGTACCTCGGCCACAGCGCCCGTGGCCGCGTGGCACGCGCAGACGCCTTCCCCCGAAGGCCGTTTCCGCGCGCAGACGCCTTCCCCGAAAGGTCGCCGCCACGCCCTTCGACAACCCTCTAGAACCCGCGTTTTGCCGCGTCGGCTTGCTTCGCCAAAGTGTTGAGCGTTTTAAAGAATTCCGCGGATTGGCCCATAAAGAGTCCCATCGCGGTCAAGAACTCGACCACTCCTGCGGCAATCCCGGTGGGGTCGGTCGGGCGAATGACAGCGCAAACAGGCAAGGTTGGGCTGATGAATTCGCAGGGCACAGGAAAGATCAAGTTGGTTTGCAGCGCCGGGTTCACGGTTTTATCGAAGTTCGGGAACGTGAGCCCGGAGAGGGGATCGGTGAAGGGGGCGACTGGCGGCTGCACGCCGTTGCCTGCGAAATCCACCCACTCGAGGAAATGAGCTACTTCGTCTCCCCCGATGCTGACCAGAATTCGCAGAATCTCCAGATTGGTCGCCTTCTGGACGAAGGCGGCGTAGAGCGTGCTGCCGCCCTGCTCAATCGTTCCGAAGTGGAAAGCCGCGGTGTTGGCGATTGCCTGCACGTGGTGCTGCGGCTTGAAATCGGCATCGGTCCGGGGAATGCCGGTTACGTTTACCAAGTCGAGCGCTTGAGGGAAAGTGGCGCCGAGGTCCGGATTCTGGGCGCTGCGATAGCGGGTATACCAGCTCGTGTCCACGGTGAGGTTCATTAGATTGGTGAGCCGCCCGATTTGCTGGGCGCCCGTTGCCTGGCTGCTCGGCAGAGTCCGGAAAGCATCAAGATCAACGGGCTCGGCGCCGATCGAGAGCAGATACGCATTCAAAAAAGCCGCGTGGCTCTGCTCGTCGCCTGTGTTCGAGGAGACGTACTGCGGGCCGTCGGGATCGAGATTCATGAAGGCCGCCTGATAGCTATTCATCGCTTTGAACGGGGCTGTCTCGACCGGCAGTTGGCCCGGGGTGAGACCGCCTAGCTCTGCATATTGCTGCCACAAGTCGGCCTCGATGAGTTCAGCCGCAGCCACGAACCGCAGCAGGGCCACATCGCCCGAGGTAATGACGCCAGTTGTCTGCGCGGATTCGGAAGCCGCTGCCAGCAATGAACCGCCGGTGAGAGCCGCTCCGGCGACGCCGATGCCTTTGAGAAAAGAGCGGCGTTTCACGCCGTTACCAGAGCGAGACTCAGTTGTTTCGGACAACACAGTAGGGGCGAGGTTTTCTTTTGTCATATTAAAGACTCCTGTCTTTTCAGGCATGATTGTCGGTGATCCGACGAATCGGATCTGGATTCACCGCAAGATGAAGGTAGGCTGTTGCCAGTTGTGGGTTGTCATTCGAGCGTCAATAATCTGTCATTTCTTGGCATCGTTTCTTTGCGAGAGGGCAGCGAGTTCTCGTGGGTGTGAGAAGAACTCCCACGGCTCGCGGGGGCTCGCCGAGGGCTCGTGATCATGATTTCCGCCCTTTCTCTGCGCGTATAATTGAGGGTATTTGCTATTTTACTCCGCTAGACCCCGGGCGACCGGGTTTGCCCGGCCGAAACTTGATACGGGCTCAGACCAGAAAGGCATAGGGATGGCTACTACCGATATCGTGCCCCAGGAAGGGCACGGTCAATTGGGGGTAAGGCGTGTCGTCAATGACATGAGCATTCAGGTTGCGACGGTGAATGGCTCGGGATCGCAGAGTTCCAACACCGTTTTGTTGCGCAGCATTTTCCAGATGGGCGTGCCGATTTCGGGAAAAAATCTGTTTCCTTCGAACATTGCCGGGTTGCCGACCTGGTACACCATCCGCGCCAATAAAGATGGCTACATCGCGCGCAAGAAGGAAATCGATCTGCTCATCGCGATGAATGCGGAAACCGCGCAGGACGATGTGAAGACACTGGCGGCGGGCGCCGCCGTGCTTTACGACGAGCCGCTCAAACTCGATCAAGTGCGCGACGATTTGATTTATTACGCTGTGCCTTATGACAAGCTGGCGGCGACCGTGGGTGCGGATGCCAAGTTGCGCAAGCTGATCAAGAACATGATCTATGTCGGGGTGGCGGCGCAGTTGCTCGAAATCGACTACGCCGAAGTCGAGAAGGCGATCCGCAGACAGTTTGCCACCAAGGCCAAAGCGGCGAACCTGAACCTGGCGGCTGCCAAGGCGGGGCACGATTATGCGGCTGCGAATTTGAACAAGCGCGATCCGTTCCGCATCGAGCGCATGGACAAGACCAAAGGCAAGATTATCGTCGACGGCAATTCCGCGGCGGCGATGGGATGCATGTTTGCCGGTTGTACGGTCGTTACCTGGTACCCGATCACGCCGTCGTCGTCGCTGGTCGAGACTTTGATCGAGTATATGAAGGAATATCGGGTGGGGCCGGACGGAAAGGCGACCTTTGCCATCGTGCAGGCGGAAGACGAACTGGCGGCGGTCGGGATGGTGGTCGGTGCGGCCTGGGCGGGCGCGCGCTCGATGACTGCTACCGCCGGGCCGGGCATTTCGCTGATGGCAGAGTTTACCGGGCTGGCGTATTACGTGGAGATTCCGGCGGTGATCTGGGACATTCAGCGCGTCGGGCCATCGACCGGCTTGCCGACTCGTACCTCGCAAGGCGACGTGCTCTCGACGGCGTTCCTCAGCCACGGCGATACCAAACACGTCCTGCTGTTTCCTTGCTCGGTCAGCGAGTGCTTTAGCTTGGCGCAGGAAGCTTTTGATTTGGCCGAGCGCCTGCAGACGCCCGTCTTCGTCATGTCCGACCTCGATCTGGGGATGAACAACTGGATGGCGGATCCGTTTCCTTATCCGGAAAAGCCGATTCACCGAGGAAAGGTCTTGACCAAGGCGGATCTGGAGAAGGCGGGTGGTTTTTCCCGCTACAAGGATGTGGATGGCGATGGCATCGGCTATCGTACGCTGCCCGGGACCGACCATCCGGCGGCGGCATATTTTGCGCGCGGCAGCGGCCACAATGAGCGGGCGCAATATAGCGAGCGGCCCGACGATTTTGAACGCAACATGGAACGCATCAACAAGAAGTTCGAGACCGCCCGGTCGTTGGTGCCCCGCCCGGAGATTGTGTCCAGTGGTACGTCGAAAATCGGGATCGTGGCGTATGGCACGACCCACTGGGCGATCACGGAGTCGCGCGATCAGTTGTCCAAAGAACATAAAGTGGAAACGGACTATCTTCGGGTGGTGTCGTATCCATTTACCCGCGAGGTGCACGACTTCATCGAGTCGCACGATCGCGTGTATGTGGTCGAGCAGAACCGCGACGGGCAAATGGCCACGCTGCTGAAGCTCGACCTCAAGCCGGAATGGATCCCGCGTTTGCGCTCGATCTGTCATATCCATGGATTGCCGATCGACGCGCGCTCTGTAACCGACGAGCTCATCATGATGGAGGGTAAGTAACATGGGGAGTACATCTACGAATACGCCGGCCTCGGCTCCGGCGCCGAAGACCAATCGAATCGGGCTGCAGGTGCTCGACTATCGCGGCGGGAAGACGACGCTGTGCGCCGGTTGCGGGCATAACGCGATTTCTGAGCGCATCATCGATGCGATGTACGAAATGGGAGTACAGCCCGAGCGGGTCGCGAAGTTCAGCGGCATCGGATGTTCGTCGAAGAGTCCGGCTTACTTCATGAACCGGTCGCACAGCTTCAACTCCGTGCATGGGCGCATGCCTTCGGTGGCGACCGGAGCGCTCCTGGCGAACAAGGATTTGCTGGCGCTCGGGGTCACTGGCGATGGCGACACGGTCTCGATCGGCGCCGGGCAGTTTGTCCACCTGATGCGGCGCAACCTGCCGATCATCTACATCATTGAGGACAACGGTTGCTATGGGCTGACCAAAGGCCAGTTCTCCGCCACCGCGGATCTGGGGTCGACGCTGAAGAGTGGCGTGGTGAATGACCTCCCGCCGGTCGATACCTGCGCCCTGGCGATTCAGTTGGGCGCTACGTTCGTGGGCCGCTCTTTTTCCGGCGACAAGCGCCAGCTTCACACCATGCTGAAGGCCGCGATCGCTCACAAGGGGACGGTGATGCTGGATGTGGTTTCGCCGTGCGTCACGTTCAACGACCACGAGGGCTCGACCAAATCGTACAAATATGTGCAAGAACATGAAGAGGTGCTGAACGAGGTGGGCTTTGTGCCGGTGTTTGAGGAGATCAACGTCGACTATGATCCGGGGACTACGTTTCAAGTCACAATGCACGATGGGTCGAGCCTGCGGCTGCGGAAACTGGAACAGGACTACGATCCGACGAATCGGATCCAGGCGGTTCGCCGGTTGATGGAAGCGCATGCGAAAGGCGACGTGCTGACCGGCGTGTTCTACATCAATGCCAAAGCCCCGACGTTTATCGACCTGCTGAATGTTACGGATCAGCCGCTGGCAACTTTGCCGGAGTCGCGGACGCGGCCGAGCCGGGAAGCTCTGGCCAAGTGCATGGCCGAGCTGCAGTAGAACTCGGCAGCCGAGAGCGAGAATTGGGCCGGTCCGACTTCGGGCCGGCTCCAATCGTCGATGGCGGATCTTTCTAGCCTCCGGTCGCTCGGACGGCCGAGGGCGGCGACCCGATGCGACCTTGGACGGGGCAGAGGCCCCGTCTCCACCACGAGTTTATCCTCCCATGGTCAGCACCACCCGAAATCTGGCTCGGCCGCTGATCATCTGGTCATAGGCTTCGGCAGCTTTTTCGAGCGGATACTTCTCGATCATCGGACGAACTCCCGTAAGTGCGCTGAACTGCATGGTGTCTTCGGAATCGGTAGCGATTCCGGAGGCCCAGCCTTCAATGTTGCTGCGGCCCACGATCAATTGAATGGGCGTGATCGCGAGCGGGTCAGCCCCGGCGCCTACGATCAAGAGCTTGCCGTTGCGCGCAAGGCCGTTCGCCAGTCCGGCAACGGATTTGGAGTCGGGGGCGGTGGCCAGAATGACATGGGCGCCCCCGAAGTTCTGCAGTTCCCGAGCGGGATCGCCGTTCGCGGTATCGACATAGTGAGCGGCTCCGAGTTTTCGCGCGAGAGCCTCTTTGTCTTTGCCCCGCCCGATGGCGAAAGTGCGGAAGCCCATTTGGCGCGCGTACTGAACTCCGAGATGGCCGAGTCCTCCGATGCCTTGGATGGCGACCAGATCGCCTGCGCGCGCCCCTGAGTTCCGCAACGCGTTGTAAACCGTGATGCCGGCGCAGAGCAGCGGTGCAGCGTCAGCGGCTGATAAGTCGTCAGGGATGGCGGCTAGGGCTTCGGCGGGCGTGATCATGTATTCCTGATAACCGCCGTCGTGAGTGATGCCAGTGATTTTCTCGTTCTGGCAGTCAACGAACTCGCCGCGGCGGCAGGGATTGCAGGTGAAATCATGACCTCCGTGCCATCCGACTCCGACCCGCTGGCCGGGCTTCCAGTTGCTTACGTCGGCGCCGATGGCGTCGATGCGACCGGCGATCTCATGTCCGGGAACGCGCGGGTACTCGATGCCCGGCCAATGACCCTGTTTTACGAGCGCATCGCTGTGGCAGATCCCGCAGGCTTCGACTTGAACGCGGACCTGGTTTCGTCCCGGATCGGGAATATTTCTTTCGACAAGTTCGAAATTACCGCCGGGCTTGCTGATCTGGACGGCTTTCATTTTTGGCATGCTTCCTCCCTCGTGAAGTTCAGGTTGGTGGGAATATCGATGGAATTCGACAATGCAAAAGCATAGATGTGCGAGGAGATGGCGAGGACTCAAGGCTCGGTGGAGGGATGGGCGGGGACGCCCGCTCTCTTTTATCCGGCTTTGTTTTTCTTCAGCTCTCCCTCGAAGGAATGCTCGGGACTGCGCCCGGGCTCGGGGAAATCGCTATCGGCGCCGTCCTGCATGGGATCGGGGTTGCGATGGCCGAGTTGGTCCTTCATGGAGTTGTTGCCGGACTGGCCGCGTTCGTCGGGTTCTTGGGAACCTTTCCCGCGGTCGGCATCATTTTTGAGATGGTCGCTGACACTTTTCGCCATGGCAGGCCTTTCAATGGGTGCGTTGATCAACGAATGATTCCAGACTTAGGTTACGCCCTATGCAGACAAGGGGCAATCTCTCGGTCATGGAATTGCACCTGCAAGTTGTTGTAATAGTTACGATAGGTAAATTTAATAGTCCATTCATGCGGTCCTGAATCTAAAATAGGACATGACTAGCAAATATCGTAAACATTATCTGTTTGCCAGTGACTTCGATCAGACGCTGACTTTTAACGATACGGGCTATGTCCTGAGCGAGTTACTGGGTATTTCGATCGAGGAATTCGAGCGCAAGGCCAAAGGCATGGCCAAGCTGAACCTGGTTCAGCAGGGTGCCGAGCTTTCCTATCTTCTTTTGCACGATCCCGAGTTCCATTCGCGCGTCCGTCGCGACGACCTGATCCAGGTGGGCAAGCGCATTCGCCTCAAGGAAAATATCAAGCAGGTTTACGAGATACTGGACCGGCGGATCGACGGATTTCACTTCGATTTTTACGTGCTTTCGGCGGCGCCGGTCGAGGTGATCCAGTCGGCGCTCGAGGGGATTGTGCCGCAGGACCACATCTTCGGCACCGAGTTCAAGTACACGGCGTCGGGTGAGATCGAAAGCCTGGTGCGGGCTACGGCCGGTTACGGAAAAGTCACGCGGCTCGACCAGCTCGAAGAACAGCTCGGCATTCCGGCTGATCACGTTGTCTATGTGGGCGACGGCAGTTCCGACATTCACGTCATGCTGCAGGTGAACCGCCGCGACGGATTCACGATTGCCGTGTCGGAATCGAAGCTGGTGGCGCAGATTGCGAAGCGGACCGTGCTGAGCGACAACGCGCTGGCAACCCTGGTACCGATTCTCGAGGAGATTGCGGGTTGGCAGAGGACGCAAATCCGGCAGTTGTTCGATTCGTATGGCTTTCTGATTCAGGGATGGGATCGGGTGCAGACCGATTGGGTCACGCTGCGTCGAAGCGGCGTCGTAGTCGAGAAGGCTACGGCAGCTGACGTGGTTTAAAGGCGCAATCGCGCGCGGTTTCGTACAACTAATTCTCATGTGCAGGGTTCATATTGGCCTAGGGGTTCTCTCTCACGGGTTGGGGCAGAGTCCTGTCTGACCTTGATTTTTCACGACTGAGGCGCTCTTATGAAGTTGAAGTTGTCCCGGAAGTTGTTCGCCGCTGTTTTTGTGGTCCTGATGGCCATTTCCGCAACCAGATTGGCTAAGGCCGAAGCGCAGCAGGATTGGGTTCCCCGGGGGATTGAGGCGGTGCGAAAAAGTGCCTCCTCGAAAACCGATTTCACGCTGGACCACTCCATGCTGGTCATGGCGTCCAAACTCGATCACGACAATGAGGACCTCCGCCGCGTGATCGCGGGCGTAAATGGGGTCACGGTGCACAGCTACCGCTTTCCGGGAGCGTGGACCTATGACGCGCAGGCCCTGAGTTCGGTGAAAGATGAATACCACACGGCAGGCTGGAAACAGGTGGTAGACAGCCATCAAAAGGACGGAGGTTCAGGTCTGACCGAGGTCTGGATGCGGCTGGATAACAACGCGATCAGCAGTGTCGCGGTTCTTCTGGAGAAACCGAGTGAGGTCGACTTTATCGTGATCTCAGGGTCCATCAGTCCGCTCGATCTCCTGCGTCTCGGCGGACACTTCGGTATCCCGAAGATTGAGGGCGGCGTGACCGTGCCGAACCCTACGCCGCGGCCGTAAATGGTGGCGCAGATCTCCCTTCGGTACTGTGAGCGCGGGAATCAAGCTGCCAAACCCAAAGCCGGAAGCAAATCGAGGGGCAGACTGACGGGAGTCCCCTCAACCAGAGCGTTCGTTAGCGGCTTTTCGGCGGCGCGGGGCCAAGTTTTCTCAACCTGTCGCGTGCCTGGATGGCCTCGTTGGTTCGTGGATAGCGCTGGATTACGTGCTTTAATTCCTGCACGCCTTCGTCTTCTTTTCCCAGTTCGAGAAGTGCGAATCCCTTCTTGAGGTCGGCCCCGGCAGCCTTGTTCCCACTCGGGAAATTCTGAATCACCAGATCATAGTTGGCGACCGCTTTCTGGTAATCGCCAGCTTTGAACTGGATTTCGGCGAGATAGAAATATCCGTTCCCGGCCAGATCGGTGTTGGGATAGAACTTGATGTAGTCGTTGAATTCCTGCGTGGCCAGGTCGTTGTTTCCGCCGGTGTAGTCGCGCAGGGCGTTGTTATAGAGCACGTCCGGGGCGGGTGCCTGGGCGATCGCTTGGGCCTGCTGCTGCGCTTGGGCCTGCTGCGCGGCCAGAGACTGCTGCGCTGCTTGCATATCCTCGAATTGCTTGCTCAGCTTGGCGAGGCGGACCTTGAGTTCGTCCATGGTGTCGTTGAGCGCCTGAATCTGTCCGGAGATCTGGTCGACTTGGCTGGCGCGGTCTTGCTGCTGTTTGTTGACCGAAGCCTGCAGTCCCCCGATCGCGGTGCTCACTTTGTTGGCCGCGTCGGTGTTCTGCTCGAGCAGATTCTTCATCACCCCCATGCGCTCGTCAAACGATCGCGTCATCGCGGTCATCTGCTGCTGCAGTTGGGTGACCTGGGTTTGCAGCTCGATCATTTCCTTGCTGGCGCCATGGGCGGGAACGATCGAGAGGGCAAGAAACAACGGCAACAGCGCGAGAGCCAGCGGAACGCGATTGGATTTCATAGTCAACCTATTGGATGTCAAAAACCGCTTGGATGTCAAAAACCGCCGAGAGTCCAGCGGGATGGAACCTGAAAAATTAAGGGCGGCTACCAGCCGCCCTTATTCTGCTTATTGTCCGTACACGAAGTGCCCGCGCCGGTTTTGCTGCCAGCAACTTTCGTTTGACTCGCTGCAGAACGGCTTCTCCTTGCCGTAGCTGAAGGTCTTGATGCGATCGCTCGCCACACCGGCCTGGATGAGCGCATTCTTCACCGCGTCGGCGCGACTGGTGCCGAGTGCCAGGTTGTATTCGGTCGATCCGCGCTCGTCGCAGTGTCCCTCGATCGTAATGCGAATGTTCGGATGCTGTTGTAGGAATTGCGCGTCGGCCTGCAACGAGCCTTGCTCGGACGCGCGTACATCGTACTTGTCGTAGTCGAAGAAAATGTCCTTCACGTTGCGCGCGAACAGTTCTTCTTCGGTGGCATTCGAAACCGGCTCGGGTGGCGGCGCGGGCGCGGAGTTGACGGTCACACGAGCCGTGGCTTCCTGGGTTCCGCCGGCGCCTTTTGCGACCAGATGGTAGGTGGTCGAGTCAGCCGGAGTGACCTGACGCGAGCCGCTCAAGTCCACCGGGCCGATGCCGTCAATGCTCACATCGGTCGCATTGGTGGTCTGCCAGGAGAGCGTCGTCGATTGGCCGGCGCCGATCGTGTTCGGGCTGGCCGACAGCGAGGCGGTCGGAGCAGCCAGTGCGGGTGGCGGCGGGGGTGGAGGCGGAGCGACTTTTTTCGCGCATGCCGCCAGGAACACGATCGTGCCCAGTGCGAATGCCAGGGTGAGCCCTCTCGTCAACGCGATTGACATTGTCGTGGTTGTTACACGTTTCACGGATTTCCTCGTTTCTGTGCGCCCGCATTGTGGCTTGCCATTGGCAGATTCACGGCAGGGCGCACTCTGGGCCAGCCGCAAAACCGTGCTTTCTTAACTGTCCTGATCTAACTTAATCTCCGGCCTCAGCGCCCGAAGGCGCTTTCATGGCTTCGCTCCTTGCGGCACTGAAGGCGTGCCTTTGCCGTTTTTGCCTAAAACCTGGTTCATGGGTTGTTTTGGACGGGGCAAGCTCGGTCTCCACCCGGCCAGCCAATCTACTTCCAACTCCAATTGGGCTGCGTATTGCCACCTTTGAATGTCAACTGCTTCACATTGGTGCCGTCGGCCAGCATGGTCCATATCTGGTCGCTGCCCGAGCGGTGGGATTGAAAGACAATGTGCCGCCCGTCCGGAGACCAGCAGGGAAAGTCGTTGCGACCCGCGTCGTGCGTGAGTTGAACCCATTGCTTGCTAGCGATGTCCATCAGGTAAATATCGTTCGAACCCGGCTCTCCGGGACCATATTTGCGCATCCAGGAGAGGGTCAGAAACTGTCCGTTTGGCGACCAGTTGGGCGAAACCGCATAGCCTTGATCGGTGACGCGCTGGAGGTTGGTGCCGTCTGACTCCATGATATAGATCTGCGGCAGGCCGGTACGTCCGCTGACGAAGGCGATCTGGCTGCCGGTCTTACGATTCCATGCGGGAGAAACGTCCGGCCCCTGATCGTTGGTCAGACGGAGCGACTTTCCTCCGGACGAATCCACGACAAAAATGTTGGGATAGCCGTTGCGCGAGGACGAGAACGCGATCTTGCCGTCGGGCGACCAGGAAGGCGAAAGATTCATGCCTCCGAAACGCGGGAAGCTGACCACACGATTGAGATCGAATGAATACATCATGATCTCCCAGCCTCCCCTGTTGATCGAGCTGAACGCCAGCCGTGAACCGTCGGGCGAGATGCGTGGCGAGAGGGAAATGCTTCCCAGGCGCGTGATCTGCTGCTGGTTGGCGCCATCGTAGTCCATCATCCAAACTTCTTTGTGACCGCTGCGTTCGCTGACGAAATAGATCTTGGTTTCGGCGATGCCGGGCACGCCGCCGCCCAAGCGAAATATGATTTCGTCGGCAAACCGGTGTGCGATCACGCGCACTGCGTCGGTCGTAGCATTGTCGGTGTACTGCTTGCCGAGGACTTGGGGCGACGCCTGATTCTTGACGTCATAGAGCCATCCCTGCACGGTGACTTTGCCGGCGGTCGCTCCGAGGTTGCCGAACGCGAGCATCGAGGTATTCGGCGGCGGGGAATTCCAGGCCGAGAAGTTTACTTCGGTCGGCTGCCCCGGCTCTTGCAGCGGGTAGAAACTCTTCGAAACAAGATCGAAGATTCCAGCGTTGTCGAGGTCGTCCCAGAGCACGTCGTTGAAGGTCTTGAGTAGTTCGGCGTTTTTCGCGTCGGTGGTCGAAGGCTTGAAGTCGGCCGCGGCCAGGCGCACTCGCTCGACCCCGAGCCCGGTGCCGGTGCGAATCCAGTCTTGCGCGAAACTGGCAGCTGCCAGCAGAAGCGGCAAGGCAACTAGGATCGAAACGTGATGACGGATGGGGCGAACCGATTTACTCAATTTTGGACTCCCTGCGTGCTCGCCGGTCGTTGGTCGTCGGCAAACCCCGCGAGCGACTCACGACTAGCGACCAACGACTCCCTCTACCTCTTGTAATCGAACCAGAACTCTACCGACACTTTGCTCCCCGAATAATCGGTTGGCAAGGGGCCAAAGGTATCAATGCGCTGGAGCGCGCGGACCGCCGACTGGTCGAGCGACGGTACGCCGCTGGATTGCTCGACCTCGACATTCGACGGATGGCCGTCGCGCGCGATGTCGAACGTCAGATAAACCCGCTTCGCCTCCGCGATCCGCGGGTCGACTTCATATTTCAGCCAGTTTTCCGTAACCTTGCGCTGCACCGCTTGGACGTACCACCCAAATTGGGTGCCAAAATCGCCGCCGTTTCCGGTAAATCCAAATCCGCCCTTGGCGCCGCCCGCGGTCATGCTGTACGGCCCGCTGACCGGCCCACCCTCGCCATACGGAATCTGATTCGATGGGGGGGCCTCTGGTTGCGCCTTCCGATCGGTTGCCGTTTTGACCGGCGGCGGTTTGATCTTTGTTTTCGTGTTCTTGTCGGGAATCGGAATCGCTTCCGGCTCCTTCTCCTCAACTGTAGGCTCCGACTTTGAAAGTCCCTTGGATTCGGTTGCCAGCACGTTCGTTGTCTGCTCCGGGTTGGCGGGCAAGGGAACCGTGCTCACCAGGGTTGCTCCCATCGCGTCCCCGGTGCCAACGCTGCCCCAACCGGTGCCTCGAATGCCGTTGACAAACACGGCGTAAAGCACCACGAACGCCGCGAAGGCCAGGTGCAGTCCGAGCGACCAGGCCAGAGGTCGGTGCAACTGCGCGTGTTCGGAATAAATGTCGGTGTCGTCCATGTGGTTCTCAGTGCTGGCCGCCATGGCTGTCCATCGGCTGCGTAACGATGCTCACGTTGCTGATACCCGCCTGCTTGATGGCGTCCATTACGGTAGCGAAGGCGCCGAACGGAACATCCTCGTCGGAGCGCAAAAAGATCGACTGGTGTTGCGGGTCGCGAATCCTTTTCTTGAGTTGCGCTCCGATCTGGTTGATGTTGATGGGATCGTTGCCGAGAAAGACTCTTTGCGATTTGTCGATGCTGATCACCAGGCGCTCTTCGGTGATCTCTTTCACGGTGCGGGTGTGAGGTACGTTGACCTCGATCCCGGACTGGAGCACGGGCGCGGTGACCATGAAAATAATCAGCAATACCAGGACGACATCCACCAACGGTGTGATGTTGATGTCGGCGAGCGCGGTCTGGGTGCGTCCGTTCGAGGAGGTGAAGGCCATCAGCGCCGTACCTCGGGAACTGGCGGAGCCTGCTGGAGCTCGAACGCCTGGCGCTCGATCAAGTTGAGCATCTCGAGCGCGAAGTCGTCGTTGCGCGACGCCATTTCGCGAATGGAGCCAATGATGAGGTTGTAGGCGATCACCGCCGGAATCGCCGCCGCCAGGCCGGCGGCGGTGGTGACTAACGCTTCGGAAATTCCGGGAGCAACCGCGCGCAAGGTCGCCGCACCAGCCGTGCCCAGTCCGTGGAAGGCGTCGATGATTCCCCAAACGGTCCCGAACAGGCCAATAAAGGGCGTAACCACGCCCGTGATCGCAAGCCACGGGAGATTGCGTTCGAGGCGCGTGATTCCCTCCGAAGATGCGATCTGCATGGCGCGCTGAATGGCGGCCAGATTGTGGATGCCGCCTGTCGTCCCCATCTGGCGTTTGAACTCGGCAACCGCCCCTTCAAAAACTCCCACCAGCGGGCTGGGACGGAACTGTTCGGCGAGCGAGGCGATGTCCTGCAGGCGCTGCGCCTTGCGAAAGGAGCGGACGAAGCGTCCGCTCTGAGTGCGTGCGCGGCTGATCAGCCGCCACTTGGACAGAATCACGGCCCAGGAAAGCACGCTGAACGCGATGAGCAGGAGCAGTACGGTTTTGGCAACCGGACCGGTTTGAAGGACGAGATCGACGATTTCGCCGCCGACGAACCACAAAAGGACGGAAGAAAGATGCATCGGTTTCGGGAAAACCCCTGTTTCAGATTATAGATCAGCGGAGTGGGGCGCTTTCGGAGGGTGCCCGATCGATCAATGCAATGGTTGGTTGATCCTGGTTTCGCAGACGGTTTCCCGTGTTCGCAGGTTGGCTCTGTGCTATGCTGCGCGTAAATTGAACGGCTGCGGACAGCAGAGTCCGCGCCCCAGTTAGAATCGCGGGACGATTGTGCTGGCCGAACTTCGACTTGAAAATTACGCGGTGATTGACAATGTCGAGATCGAGTTCGCCTCGGGCCTGAATCTTCTGACCGGCGAGACCGGGGCGGGGAAGTCGATCCTGATTGACGCGCTCGGTTTGCTGCTGGGGGACAAAGCATCGGCGGATGTGATCCGCGCGGGTGCGGAGCGGGCTGTGGTGGCGGCGGTTTTTGAGAGCGACGGAGCGGCTGCGCGTTCGATCGAAGGGATCCTCGAGACCAACGGCCTGGACGCCGAGAATGGCTCGCTCATTCTGCGGCGCGAGATTGCTCCCGGAGGCAAAGGGCGGGTCTTCGTCAATAATCAGCCGGCGACGGTGGCTGTGCTGAAGCAGATTGCACCCTACCTGGCGGTAATTCACGCCCAGAACGAATCCATCGTAAACTTTGACGCCGCCGCGCGGCAGGAGCTGCTCGATCGGTACGCGGGAGTCGAGTTGAAAGACGTTTCCGCCGCATTCGCGCACTGGAAGCAGATTCGCGGACGCATCGCCCAACTCGAGCAAGACGAGCGGGATCGCATGCGGCTTCTCGACCTGTGGAATTTCCAATGCCGCGAAATCGAGCAGGCACGGCTTCGAACCAGCGAGGACGAGCAACTGGAAGCCGAAAAACGCGTCTTGGCCAACGCCGAGAAAATCTACAGCGCGGCCATCAATGCCTTCGACCTGTTGTATGAGGGCAACGCCTCGACCTCGTCGAGCCTGCGTGCCGCGCAGAAGCACATCGAGGAACTGGCTCGTTTTGAGCCGATGTTTCAGGAGGCGCTCGCGGCGCTCGAGTCGGCGCGCATCAGCGTTGAAGATGTGGGAGCGACGCTGCGCGATTATGCCGGAGGGATCCAGGCTTCGCCCGAGCGCCTGGCCGAGATCGAAGAGCGCCTGGCGCTGCTCGGTCGGCTGAAACGCAAGTACGGACCTACGCTCGAACAGACGATTGCCTTCGGTGAGCAGACGCGGGGCAAGCTCTCGGAGATGGAGAATAAAGATCAAGTGCTGCTTGAACTGCGCGCCATGCTGGCTGTCGCCGCCGAGCAGTATCGCAAAGCCGCTCACCTGGTCTCACGCAAACGCTTGGACGCGGGACGGAAATTAGAAAAGCTGGTGGAGTCCGAGATCAACGACCTGGCCATGCGCGCCAGCTTTCGCATCGCGGTCGAAGAGGACGAAGCTGAAGAACATTGGACTTCTACAGGCCTCAATCAGGTCGTCTATCAGATCACGACCAACACTGGCGAGACGATGCGTCCGCTCGAGCAGATCGCCTCGGGCGGCGAACTTTCGCGGGTTATGCTGGCCTTGAAGGCGAGCGTTGAGGCGGGGACCAACCCGGCGGCGAAAAAGAAGTCGACGGGGGCGCAGCGCACATTAGTGTTTGACGAGATTGATACGGGCATCGGAGGCCGCGCCGCCGAGGCGGTGGGGAAGAAATTAAAGGCTCTCTCCAAAGCGAATCAAGTGCTCTGCGTTACCCACCTGCCGCAGATCGCAACTTTTGCCGATCACCACTATCTGATCGAAAAGCGCGAAGCTGCGGGCCGTGCCAGGACCACCGTGCGGCCGATTAGCGGCGAGGAGCGGACTGAGGAAGTGGCTCGCATGTTGTCGGGGGCCAAGCTGACCGAGACTTCGCGCAAGCATGCGGAGCAGATGATTCGGGCGAATGGGTGAAGCCCGACACATTCAGTAGCCCCGAGTCGGGATCGCTTGCGGGCTCGTTTGGTCGGACGTTGCTCAGGATTTGCTCTGCGGGACTTGAATCGGTTTCCCCCTTTTCCGGGCGCAAAAGCCCTGGGGCTATTTTCCTATGCCCCTTCGGGGGCTTGCGTTCGACGCTGACGACTGAGTTGTGCGGGCTTCCCGTTCACCCGCCAGATTTCCCAGCCCGCTGCTAATCCTCACATCCTCAAAGGCTTACATTGACCGGAGGGTGCATCTTTCGATACCCTTAGAGCATCTTTTTATAGTAAAAAGTGTACCCTAATGGGGGGATGCGATTTGTCTGAGACCAAGAGCTTACTGCTGTTGAAGCCGCGTGGATTCTGCGCCGGAGTGGTGCGGGCGATCGACATCGTCCGGATTGCGCTCGAAGCTTTTGGGCGGCCGATTTATGTGCGCAAGGAAATCGTCCACAACCGCTTCGTGGTGGAGGAATTGCAGCAGAAGGGCGCAATTTTTGTCGATAGCGTCGAAGAAGTGCCGGAGGGCGAGCGCGTCATCTACAGCGCGCACGGCGTTTCTCCCGAAGTCCGCGAAGCGAGCAAACTTCGGAAGCTGCGGGTCATTGATGCCACGTGTCCGTTGGTCACCAAGGTGCATGTGGAGGCGGTGAAGTTTGCCAAGGAAGGCTATTCGCTGATCCTGATCGGCCATCGCGATCACGACGAAGTGATTGGCACGCTCGGCGAGGCGCCTGCGGTGACTCAGGTGGTCGGGTCGCCTGCGGAAGTAGCTTCGGTGACCTTGCCCGATCCCAACCGCGTGGCCTACCTGACCCAGACGACGCTCAGCCTGGACGAGACCCGCGACATCATTGCCGCGCTGCGCAAACGGTTTCCGAATATTAAGGGGCCGGCGGCTCAAGACATTTGCTACGCCACGGAAAACCGGCAGGTTGCCGTGAAACACGTGGCCTCGGACGCCGATTTGCTGCTGGTGGTTGGTTCTGACAATAGTTCGAACTCCAAGCGCCTGGTGGAAGTGGCCCGCAGTTTGGGCACCGAGGCGCATCTAATTGATGATTGTCGCGACATTCGGCCGCAGTGGCTGAATAGCGTGAAAACGGTGGCCCTGACCGCGGGAGCATCGGCTCCTGAGCATTTGGTGCAGGAAGTGGTGGAGTACTTGGCGGGACAGGGCTTTGGCGACGTGCAGGAGTTGGAAATCATGCCGGAGAATGTGCGCTTCGGGTTGCCGCCGGAGATCGTGGCCACGATTGCCGCAGCGCCGGCCGCTGCTGCCTTGGAGTCTTAATGGACGATTCCTCCCCTTACAGTTCGGCCTCCGCGCCGCAGATGCGATTCGGAAAAATCGATGACCTGGGGAGCCGGGTCGCGGCAGCCGTTGATGCGGCTCGCAAGTATCTTTTCTCCCAGCAGCACGAAGAGGGTTACTGGTGTGGAGAACTGGAAGCCGACACCAGCCTTGAATCCGATTACATCCTGCTCCATACCCTGCTTGGTACCGGCAGTCAGTCGCGCTTTGACAAGGCGGCGCGCTACATCCTGAATCACCAGAACGAAGACGGTGGCTGGAGCATCTACGCCGGCGGCCCGTCCAACATCAGCGCTTCGGTGAAGGCTTACCTCGGGCTGAAGCTGGCTGGACTCACGGCCGATCACGCCGCGCTGGTGCGTGCCCGCAGGAAAATTCTTGCCATGGGCGGCGTGACCGAAGTCAACACATTTACCAAGATCTATCTCTGCTTCTTTGGGCAATACGATTACGATGCGGTGCCCGCGATTCCGCCGGAGATCGTGCTTTTCCCCAACTGGTTCTGGTTCAATATCTACGAAATCTCTTCGTGGTCGCGCGCCATCCTGGTGCCCCTTTCGATCTGCTACGCCAAGAAACCATTCAAGAAAATCCCGGATGAGATGGGGGTCGAAGAGCTCTTTGTCGGCGGGCGCGACAAGTCGCGCATGCATCTGCATTGGGCCCGGAAGCGGATTTCGTGGCGCAACTTTTTTTTGCTGCTGGATCGCTTGACTCATTGGTTCGAGCGTGTCCACATCCGTCCGCTGCGTTCGCTGGCTCTCAAAAAGGCGGAGAAGTGGATGCTCGAGCGCTTCGAGATGAGCGACGGACTGGGAGCGATCTATCCCTCGATGATGAACTCGATCATCGCGCTCCGATGCCTGGGGTATTCGGTGGACGATCCGCAGTTCATCCGCGCGATGGACGAATTCGAGAAGTTGGGGATCGAGGAGGGCGACACTTTCCGCATGCAGCCCTGCAAGTCTCCGGTGTGGGATACGGCCTACGCGCTGTTTGCCCAGGGCGAGGCTGGGGTTCCGGCGAGCGATCCGCGGCTGGTCAAGTGTGCCGACTGGATTTTGCAGAAACAGGTGCGCAAGCCCGGAGACTGGAAGATCAAGAATCCGAAAGGCGAGCCGGGTGGCTGGTACTTTGAGTTCAACAATGAG
>Ga0302326_10001416_pt1 | contig 61118 bp, 62 predicted proteins | sample Palsa_T0_3_FD_202264 | JGI IMG/M metagenome (GOLD analysis project Ga0302326, IMG submission 202264) | Peat permafrost microbial communities from Stordalen Mire near Abisko, Sweden - Palsa_T0_3 | ecosystem: Environmental > Terrestrial > Soil > Palsa > Peat permafrost | place: Sweden: Abisko...
GCGGCGCCATTGGCTTGCTGCCGTGACCAGCTCCACGCGACGCCGGATCTCCGACGCGGTGAAAGCACCGCATTGATCGCGAGGCGACAGTCTGAACTCCCGATCGAGTAGTCGATGCCGTTCAACACGATGTTCGTTGATCCTTCCAAATCGGACGGGCACGGGAGCCGGGCGAGCCCGTGCGGGCGAGCTCGTCGTTGGGACCACCGGCGTCGTTCACGCAGACGGGTCGAAGGCTCCGCCCCGGTATTCGGTCCCGGATTCAGCGACGCAGAAGGGATTACCCCACGGATCACGCGCGTAGAACGACCGCTCGCCCCAGGGCTGGCTAGCGATCGCGCCCCGCCTGGCGTCGGGGAACGCGCCGGCGGCGATTGCGCGCCGGCGAACGGCTTCGAGAGGCTCGCTCGTGCTCAGATACACGCGTCCCGCGTTAGGCCCGGGGAAGCCCGGATCGCCGTCGGCACGCGCGTCCCAGCAGGCCAGCAGCACACCATCGCAGTCGAAGTAGTGCCGGCCCGACGTGACCCGCTCACCACTGGCGCACAGCAAGCTCCCGTAGAACTTGGTCGCCGCGTCGATGTCCTCAACGGGCACGATCACACGGAAGATTCGCATCGCGAGTGACCGTACCGGGTCAGATCGTGTCCGCACAACCTTGGTTGGCGCGACGCCCGCGATGCCCGCGCCGGCTCGCCCGTGTCCAGCCTCCGGAGCGTGCGTCTGGCGATGTCTTTCGGGACGACTACTCGCTGCGTTGAGCTAGCTCGGCGACCGGCTGCCACTCGGGCCAGGTTGCGAGGCGGCGTTCGTAGTCGTGTTCGGCGATCCCAAGTGGTCCCGTGCCGGAGAACACACGCAGCGGCGGCGGGTCGGCGTCGACGACGCGCATGATCGCGAGGGCCGAGGCGGCCGGGTCACCGCGGTAGCGGCCGATCCAAACGGGTTCGCGAAGCTTGCGCCGTTTGTGCTCGGCCGATCGGCGGATGGATGAACTGTCGCTCTGCAAGGCCAGGGATCTCCTGAACGATGGGAGCCCAGCAGTAGCGATTTGGGGAGCACCGGGGGAGCCTAGGACAATACGCCAACGGGCCGTAAGCTCAGAAACCGTCCATTTACAGCGCTTTCCCATGGCCCGGGCTGGACTCGAACCAGCGCGCGACGGATTATGAGTCCGCTGCTCTAACCAACTGAGCTACCGGGCCGTGTGCCGCGCCGACGCTATCAGCAGCGTCGGGGGATCGTGGCCGGGTGGCGGCTCCGACTGGCGTCGGGGCCGGTGGCTCCGGTAAGCTGTCGTAGGCAGATGATTGTCTTCGGGAACGCACTTGGCTACACGCTTTCATTGCTCGGCTGCTTCCTCGGGATCGGCATCCTGGCCAACGTGATGATCTTTTACGTCGTCGCGCAGGTGATGGCCGAGCGCAGAGAGAACCAGGAGCGCAAGGAGCGCACCGAGGGCTAGCGCCGCCGGCCCGCTTCCGGGGTAGTGGCCAGAAGGCTGATCGCGCGTGGGCTAGAGCTCGACGACGACCGCGAACGGATCGACGTCGACGCAGTTCATGACTACCTCTGCCACGAGTCCTATTGGGCGCGTGGGCGCTCGCGTGATGAGGTTCGGCGCAGCGTCGCCGGCGCCGCGCGTGTCGTCGGCTGTTACGCGGGCACTGAGCAGGTCGGGTTCGCGCGAGTGATCTCGGACGAGGTGCACATCGCCTATCTGTGTGACGTCTACTTGCTCGATCGGTACCGCGGCGCCGGTGTCGGCATAGAGCTTGTGCGCGAAGCAGTGGACAACGGTCCGCACCGCGATCTGCGCTGGATGCTCGCGACTCGGGACGCCCACGGACTGTACGAGCGCTTCGGTTTCGCGCCCCCGGACGGACGATTCCTGCTCCGAGAGCGGCGCCCGTGAAGGAAGCGGGTAGGCGGGCGTCGAAACAGACGCCTGCCGATGAAGCGATCCGCCACCCCGACCGCCACTCCCGAAGCCCCGAACGGGCACCAGGCGCTGTCCGCGTACATTCGCGCCCGCTTCGACGAGTTCTCGCGGTCGCAGAAGGACGTCGCGCAATACATCGTCGATCATCTCGATGAGGCGGCGTTTCAGACCGCGGAGGAACTCGCCCGGCGTGCGAGCACATCATCGAGCACGGTAGTGAGGTTCTCTCAGGCGCTGGGCTTCGAAGGGTTCCCCGAGCTACAGCAGGCCGCCCGCGATGAGTACCGCCGACGCCCGGCCGAGGGATCGGACGCAATGGCCGCTGCGCCGCTGTTCTCACTCGACCACACCGAGTTCGAGGCAGCTCTCGCCGCCGATCACGTGAATGTCGAGGACACCGCCCGCAAGCTTGCCCGCGGCGACGTCGAAGCCGCCGTGGATGCGATCGCGGCCGCCGACAAGGTGCTGATCGCGGGTACCGACCAGATGGCTTTCTTCGCCAGCTACCTGCGTCATCTGCTGATGCTGCTCGATCTCCGCGCCGAGATCGTCGCGAGCCCGTCGCAGGAGGCGCTCGGGCGGCTGAGCCGGATCGACGAGTCGACGCTTGTGATCGGGCTCTCGGCAGGGCGCCCGCACCCGCTGATCACGCGCACCATGAAGCTGGCCCGCCACCGTAAGGCGCCGACGATGGCGATTACCGACGCGACGCTATCCGAGGTTGCGAGGCTCGCCCGAATCAGGCTGTACTACTCGTCGAACACGCCCGCGTTCGTCCGCTCGCATACAGCGCTGCTGTCGATCATCCAGGCGCTGGCGTACGGCGTCTACGCACGCGACGCGCAGCAGTACGACGTGCGGATCAAAGCGTTCCGCCTGAAGTAGGCGGCCGCTCCGTCACCAGCAGTGCCTGGATCGCGCGGCCGACGCGTCCGCGCTCGTCGTCGATCAAGCTCTCGCTGATGCCGATTCCGTCGCGGCCGAGCCGGGTCTCGGACTCGAGGCGGATCCACTCGCCGACCGGCTCACGCTCGAGGTAGATCGTCAGGTCCGGGTTGATGAAGGTGTAGGCATCCCACGGGAGCACGGCACTGATGCCGTTGCCGAAATCAGCGGCGCAGGCGACCCTCTGCAATGGAGATGGCTCCTCACCTGCGACCAGTGCGTGACGCAGGCGGAACCAGGCCGCAGCGGGGCCGGGCTCGAGGAAGGCACCCACGGTGAAGCGAATCTCGAGGGCATCGGTCGAGAACATGCGCACGCCGCCCGAGGGGAACTCGCCCGGCCGTCCATCCTCGGGGCGGTCCGGAGGTCCCGCTGCCGAAGGTGCCGGGGGCGCGGAGACGCTTGGCGCCGCCGCGCGCTGGACCCTTAGCGCCCGTGCCCGTACGACCGGGGTGCCGTCGCCGGTCAGCAGCGAAGCCTCCATCAGCTGCACCCGCCGGCCGTGACGTACCACCTCGGCGCGGACCTCGAGCGGCCCGAGCGGCACGGGCCGCAGCAGCTCGTAGGTGACCCGAGCCAGAATCAGCTGCTCGCCGCCGGGCTGCCGCTCGAAGGCACGCATCATCAGCGCCGCGGGGGCGCCACCGTGCTGTGCCTCGAGGTTCCACGGGCCGCGCGCCAGATCCGTCGCGACGAGGTGCTCGGCAGCAGGATGCGAGTCCGCCGGGCGCTCTGCGCCTCCGGGGCGCGCCGGCGCCGGCTGCTCAGCCGGGATGAACACCGCTTCGGGCAAGGCGGGCGATCCTAGCGCCCGGCTAAACTCGAAGCCGTATGGATGACCCACTCCGCGACGAAGCGACGTTCACAGTCAAGGCAGGCCTGGCCGAGATGCTCAAGGGCGGCGTGATCATGGACGTCGTTACAGCCGAGGAGGCGAAGGTCGCCGAGGACGCCGGGGCAGTTGCGGTGATGGCGCTCGAGCGCGTGCCCGCCGATATCAGGCGGGATGGCGGTGTCGCGCGGATGTCGGATCCGACGATGATCCAGGCGATCCAGGAGGCGGTCACCATCCCGGTGATGGCGAAGGCGCGGATCGGGCACTTCGTCGAGGCGCAGGTGCTCGAGGCGCTCGAGGTCGACTACGTGGACGAATCGGAAGTGCTCACGCCGGCCGACGAGGCCAACCACATCGACAAGTGGGCATTCAAGGTGCCGTTCGTGTGCGGGGCGACGAACCTCGGCGAGGCGCTGCGGCGGATCGGCGAGGGCGCCGCGATGATCCGCTCAAAGGGCGAGGCCGGGACCGGCGACGTCGTCCAGGCTGTTCGCCACCTCCGCTCGATTGGGGGGGAGATCAAGCGGCTCACTACCCTTGACTCAGCTGAGCTCGCGACCGCGGCGAAGGAGCTCGGAGCGCCGCTGCACCTCGTCCGAGACGTTGCGGCGGCGGGGCGACTGCCGGTGGTCCTGTTCTGCGCCGGGGGCATTGCGACTCCTGCCGACGCAGCGCTCGTGATGCACCTGGGCGCCGAAGGAGTGTTCGTCGGCTCCGGGATCTTCAAGTCCGAGGACCCGGCGCGGCGCGCGCGCGCGATCGTTGAGGCAACCACGCACTTTCGCGATCCAGCCCGGATCGCCGCCGCGTCGGCAGGGCTCGGGAAGGCGATGGAGAGCCTCGAGACCGCCAAGCTCGAGGTTGAGCAACTGCTCGCGCCGCGCGGCTGGTAGTGGCGGCTGCGCCGCCATTGCGAGTCTGGCCTGGCGGCCAAACATCGCGGGCTCAGGTAAACGTCGGCATCCTCGCCCTGCAGGGCGACTTCGAGGCGCACGCCAAGCTTCTCGACCGCCTCGGCGCTATCGCGCGTGAGGTGCGGCTCCCGTCAGAGCTGGATGGTCTCGACGCACTGATCATCCCCGGCGGCGAGTCGACGGTGATGACCCTGGGAATCGAACGCGAGGGCCTGGCCGAGCCGCTGCGGGCACTTGCGGCATCTGGCACGCCGGTGCTCGGCACCTGCGCGGGCATGATCATGCTTGATCGCGAGCACCTCGGGATCGTCGACATGCGCGCCAGCCGCAACGCGTTCGGTCGCCAGATCCGCTCCTTCGAGGCCGAGGTCGAGCTCGCCGGAGTGGAAGGTGGTCCGATCCGTGCGGTGTTCATCCGAGCGCCGTGGGTGCAGGAACACGGCGACGGCGTCGAGGTGCTCGCGCGCCTGGATGGCCATCCGGTCGCCATTCGGGCCGGCAACGTGATCGCCGTCTCCTTCCACCCAGAGCTCTCCGGTGAGACCAGGGTGCACGAGCTGCTGCTGCAGGCCGTGCCTGATTCGCGCTCGGCCTAGGCGCGGCGGGTTCAGGTGGTGTCGGCGGACTCGCGCTCGGCGTAGGCGCGGAATGCGCGCTCGAAATCGTCCCAGTCGTCCCAGCCAAGCCCGGGGAGCCGGTCCGGGTCGGGCGGCGGCGGCTCGTCGGCCGGCCGGCCGTCGTCCGGCGGGTCCTCCGAGTCGATGCCGCGCGAGAGCCAGACGGCGAGCGCGCAGGTGATGATCCCCGCCGCGAACACGAGTCCCGCGAGCGTCTCGCGATGGGCGAGCGCGGCGATGCCGCCGACCACGTAGAGACTCAGGCCGGATAGGACGAGGCGATGGAGATCGCCGCGAGGCACTGCTCGCGGCGGCGCGGCCCAGCACACGCTCAGCACGATTGCCAGCACGAGGCCGGTAGCGAGAAGCAGCTTCCAGGCGTTCGGTGAGATCGCCATGACCACACACGATGATCGACCGTGATCGCCGATTAATCAAGTCCGGCCTCAGACGACGAGCCCGTGGCGCATGGTGTTCTCGGTCACCACGCGCGGCTCCACGAACTGCAGCAGGTAATCGGGCCCTCCGGCCTTGGTCCCGTTCCCCGATAACCGGTTACCTCCGAATGGCTGGCGGGCGACCATCGCCCCGGTGGTGCCACGGTTGACGTAGAGGTTGCCGACCGGGCTTCGAGCGCGGACGTATTTGACGGTGGCCGGATTACGTGCGAACAGTCCTCCGGTCAGCGCGAACGGCAGCCCGTCAACGATGTCGCAGGCGTGCTCGATGTTTCGCACTCGCTCGATCGTCAGCAGCGGCCCGAAGATCTCCTCCGCGAGCACGGGCGACCGGGCCTCGAGGTCGGCGGCGACGATCGGGGAGTGAAACCAGCCGCGCTCGGGTACCGGGCTGTGCCCGGCGACGATCACGCCGTCGCGGGCCGCCCAGCCGGAGTAGCGGTTCAAGCGCGCCTTCGCGGAGCTCTCGATCAGCGGCGGGACATCGGTGCCCAGGTCCTGCGCCTGTCCGACGACCAACGTCCGCGTCGCTCCCGCGACCCGGTCGACCAGGGTGTCGGCGATCGCCTCGTGGACGAGCACGCGCGAGGCCGCCGAGCACTTCTGACCGGCGTAGCTGAAGGCCGACGAGACGATCGCTGGAACGGCCTCGTCGAGGTCCGCATCGGCGTCGACGATGATGCAGTTCTTGCCGCCCATCTCCGCCACGACCCGCTTCAGGTGGCCCTGGCCGGCCGGAGTCTCGGCGGCACGACGAATGATCTCGAGGCCTACCTGGAGGGAGCCGGTGAACGCGATCGTATGGACGCCGGGGTGCTTGACCAGGGCGGCGCCGACTTCGCCTGCGCCAGGGAGGAAGGCGATCGCGCCGGCGGGAGCCCCGGCAGCGCGGAGCGCCTGCACGATCCTCAGCGCGCAGGCCGGGGCCTGCTCTGCGGGCTTGAGGACGACCGAGTTACCGGTGGCCAGCGCGGCGGCGGTCATCCCGCACGGGATCGCGATTGGGAAGTTCCAGGGCGAGATCACGGCAGCGACGCCGCGCCGCACGTAGGCGAGCTCGTTGCGCTCGCCGGGCGCCTGCTCGAGCGTGCGGCCGCCGTCGAGCTCGATCGCTCCCCTGGCGTAGTACTCGAGGAAATCGATCGCTTCGCAGACGTCGGCGTCCGCTTCTGGCCACGGTTTGGCGCACTCGCGAACTTCGAGTGCCGCGAGCTCCAGCCGGCGCCCACGCATCCATTCGGCGGCTCGGGTCAACACGGCGGCACGCTCGCGTACCGGGGTCGCCCCCCACGCTCGGGCGCCCTCCGCCGCGGTCTTCACGGCTGTGGCGACGTCCGCCGCGCCGGCAGATGCTGCGGTTGCGATTACCCGCTCAGGGTCGCCAGGGTCGGTCGAGGAGAGCTCGTCGCCGTCGCGAAGGTCCGCGCCGATCCAGACGGGCACCCGGACCGGAAACTTGCGGTCGACAGTCGTGAGTGTGTCGGCGAGCCGAGCACGTACGGCCGCACGACGCAGCTCGAGCACGGGCTCGTTCGTGAAGGGCGAAGGCATGACCGATCTCCCCGGCGAGTTTCGTTGTTGCGAGATCCTGCCATGTCGGGGCGCTTGCCCGTGGTGTGACGCCCGCCGGGCGGCGCACGATCGCCGGCTGGATCAGCCGCGGCCGGCTGAGATCCGCGGCAGCCCGGCGGTCAAGCCAAGCTGGTCGAAGTGGTCGAGCGCCTGCCCCGAGCCGAGCGCGACGCACGTCAGCGGGGAGTCTGCGCTGAACACGGGCATACCTGTCTCGTTTGCCACCAGCTCGTCGAAGCCGCGCAGCAGCGTTCCACCTCCCGCGAGCAGGATGCCGTCGCGCGCGATGTCGCCGGCCAGCTCGGGCGGTGTCTCCTCGAGCGTGTCCCTGATCATGTGCAGGATCTCGTCCAGCGGCGGTCCCAGCGCCTCGCGGACCTCTTCGCTGTGCAGCACCACCTGGGTCGGGAGCCCGGTGATCAGATGGCGACCGCGGACCTGGGTCGTGGTCTCCGTCTGCTGCGGGCGTGCCGTTCCGATCGCGAGCTTGATCGCCTCGGCTGTCTGGGTCCCGATCGCGAGCGAGTACTGGCGACGCAGGTACTGGGAGATCGCTTCGTCCATCTCGTATCCGCCGACCCGGATCGAGCGCGTCAGCACCATCCCTCCGAGCGAGATCACGGCCACCTCGCTCGTGCCACCGCCGACGTTGACCACCATGCGCCCGATCGGTTCGCCGATCGCGACCCCGGCGCCGATCGCCGCTGCGATCGGTTCCTCGATCAGATGCACGCGCCGCGCGCCCGCCGCCAGCGAAGCCTCCTCGACGGCACGCCGCTCGACCCCCGTGACTCCCGACGGAGCACATACGATCAGGCGCGGATGACCCCGGCGACGATCAAGCACCTTGCGAATGAAGTACCGAAGCATCTGCTCGGTGACCTCGAAATCGGCGATCACGCCGTGACGCAGCGGACGCACCGCCGAGATCGTGGCCGGTGTTCGGCCGATCATCTGCTCAGCCTCAGCTCCGACGGCGTGAACCTCTCCGGACACCGAATCCGAAGCCACAACGGAGGGTTCTGAGACTACGATCCCGCGCCCGCCGACGAACACGAGCGTGTTGGCCGTGCCGAGGTCGATCGCGATGTCGTTGACGCCAAGCCGCGGCGCCAGGCGACGCCGCGAGGCATCGCGCACGACCCCGTCTTTTCTGAACCCCATCGACACAGGTTGCCAGATCGGTCGCGAACAGCCGTAGAGACGTCTCCCAAGGCGTCGTAGACCGCTCCGCCGGCGCCCGACCGCTCGCGGTGATGCCGGCTGCGGCAAGATAGGTCCGATGCTCGCACAGCACGTCTGTTCCGCCTGCGGCCGGCCCGGGCTGCGCGTCCATCTGCGCGTCGCCGGCGACCTTCCCGCCGAGGGCCTGATTCCGTCGACCGACAGCTTCGGCAGCGCGCTGAGCGATATCGCGCGCTGTCCCAACTGCGGGCATATGCAGCTCGACCCGATGCCGAGCGAGGCGATGCTCGCTCGCGCCTACGCCGAGGCGCAGTCCGACGATTACATCGAGGAGGAGGCTGGGCAGCGGGCGACGGCACGCGCCACCCTCGAGCGGATCGAGGCTCATGTCGCGCAACCCGGCGCCGTTCTCGACCTCGGCTGCTGGGTGGGGTTCCTACTCGCCGAGGCGCGCGACCGCGGCTGGAGGACGCTCGGCGTCGAGCCGAGCGAGTTCGGCTCGACGTACGCGCGGGAGCGGCTCGGGCTCGACGTGATCACCGCCGACGCTACCACCGCCGCACTCCCCGAAGGAACGTTCGACGCGATCGCGCTCGGCGATGTGATCGAGCATCTGACGAACCCGGGTGAGGCGCTCGAGCGGATCCGGACCCTGCTCGCGCCGGGAGGCGTCGTCTGGCTCGCCATCCCGGACGCCGGCAGCCGGCTGGCGCGCCTGATGGGGAAGCGATGGTGGTCCGTCATCCCCACCCACGTTCAGTACTTCACGCGCGGGTCGATCACGACGCTGCTGTGCCGGCACGGCTTCGCTGTCCTCGAGCTGAGCACTGCGCCGAAGGCATTCACGGTCGAGTACTACCTGGGCCGGATCGGTGGGTACTCGCCGGCGCTGGCCCGGGCTCTCATGCGAGCGGCGCGCGCCGCCGGGCAGGCGGAACGAATCTGGGCCCCGGACTTCCGCGACCGGATGGGCGTGATCGCCCGGGCCGGCTGACGCGGATCTACTTGACAGCGTGCCCGGTGCTGCCCACCGCATACCACCGGCCGCCGAATTCGCTCGCGCCCACGTAGGAGGTGTCCTCCGGACCGCTCGAGAAGCTGTACGTATACAGCGGATGGCCGTCGTAGGTGACCTGCCTGGCGCCGTCTGGCAGCCGGATCGTCGATAGCCGTGAGGCCTTGACACCGGTGCCGCCCACCGGCCGTCCGCTTGACGTCAGCGCCGGCCAGACGGTTCTGCAGCCGCTGATCGTGACGCACTTGTCGGCATTGCGGCCGTCCTTGGTGAACATGTAGAGCGCTGCGCCGGAGCCGCTTACGAGGATCTTCCCAAGGTTGGTCTTGGCCAGACGGACTGTGGTCGTACGGGCCGCACGCGCAGCTGGCGGAGCTCCATCGGCAAGCGCGTCGGCGCTCGCCGACAGTGCAGCGACGGTTACGGCAAGTACAGCAGTAGCGATGCGGCGCATAAAGCCTCCTCGACCATTAGCAGTCAAGGTGACTACGTGACCGGCGACCCGCCGGATCAACTGACCTTCACGCGGGTGCGATCGTGGCCAGGCCGATCATGGCTCCGTGATCCGTTACACGCCTTCGCGTCGTAACAAGCCTCGATCAACAGGCGCCCGGAGATGCACTCCGCGGCCTGGTTCGACAACCCATGATCAGAGGAGATCTCTCCATGCATCACATCAACCTCCGTGAGGTCGACAAGGACGGCGCGATCCAAGAGGCCGCTGAGGCGGTCTCAGGTGACACTCGTCTCGGCTTTCTGCGCAAGGCCGGGATTGCCGGCGGCGCAGCAGTAAGCGGCGGCGCGCTCCTGGGCGCGCTCGTCCCGGGCGTGGCAATGGCCGGCGAGCCCCGTCCCCCGGCTAAGTTCGGAGCCGGTGACATTGGCATCCTGAACTTCGCTCTGACGCTCGAGTACCTGGAGCGCGCCTTCTACAACGAGGCGACGGCCAAGGGCAAGATCACCAGCCCGCAGCTGAAGAAGTTCCTGGCGACGGTGACCAAAGACGAGCGCGCGCACGTTACCTTCCTCAAGGGCGCGCTCGGCACCAAGGCGGTCGCGGAGCCAATCTTCGACTTCAAGGGCATCCCGGAGAACGAGGCGCTGTTCGCCGCAACCGCGCAGGTGCTCGAGAACACGGGCGTCCACGCCTATCTCGGACAGGCAGGAAACATCAAGAATCCGGCATACCTGCTCGCGGCCGCATCGATCGTCACGATCGAGGCTCGCCACTCCGGGGCGATCGGCCTGATCAACAGCAAGGGCGGCGGTATCGCCCCGAGCGGCCCGTTCGACAAGCCACTCGGCGCGACGGCGATCCTGGCTGACGTCACGGCCACCGGCTTCATCGTCTAACCACAAGACCGGAACCGGCGCGAGACCGCGAGCCCGCGGGCTCGCGCCGTCCGTGTCTCTGATGGCACGGCTCCGGCGTCGCCGAACGCGACGCCAATCATTTCGCAGGCAGTTGGCGTAACGAGCCTTCATTGTGTCGGCTGCCTGATCCGAACCGGGTGCAGCCGCGTAGAAGTGATCACTGTGTTGCGTCGCCCCCGCCTTTCGCGTGACTCCGACCTCCGTGAGTTAGCCGACGAGGACTTGATGGCCCTTGTGCCGAGCGGTGACGCTCGCGCGTTCGAGGTGATCTTCGACCGGCATGGGGGTGCTGCGTTCTCGCTCGCGTACAGGATGTGCGGACGCCGCGCGATGGCGGAGGACGTGGTACAGGAAGCGTTCCTGTCCCTCTGGCGTAACGGCGCACGCTATGACCGTGCTCGCGGGAGCGTGCGGTCCTGGGTGCTTAGCGTGGTGCATAACCGTGCGATTGATGTCCTGCGATCAGGTGTTACCCGTGAGTCGCGCAACGTCCACGACGATGGGATCACCGAGCGGCTCGAGGCGCCGGAACGGACCGAGGTCGAGGTGGCTCGTCGCGACGAGGCGGACCATGTCCGCGGCGCGCTGGGACAGCTGCCAACCGAGCAGCGCCACGTGCTCGAGCTCGCCTACTTCGGTGGTTTCTCGCAGACCGAGATCGCCTCGATGCTCGCGGTGCCGCTTGGGACCGTGAAAGGCAGGATGCGGCTGGGCTTGACGAAGCTGCGTATCGTGCTCGGCGATCCCGCTGACGCGCTGGCATGAGCGGGCCCGACTGCAGTGTCGGTCCGCGCGACTGTGGCGCGGACGTGCCGGGGTATGTACTCGGAGCGCTTGATCGCGTCGACGCGGAGCTGTTTCGCCGACACGTCGACAGCTGTGCCGTCTGCCGCGATGAGGTCGTGGCGCTGACGGCCATCGCCGATTCGCTGGCACTGGCAGTGCCGCAGCTGCGGGCGCCGAAGAGCCTGAAGCGCCGGACGCTGGCGTGCATTCACCCCGACGCCTGTGCCGGGCCGGCTCAGCGGCCGGCGTGGCTGCGGTTAGGCAGCTCGCGTCCGGCGGTGCTCCCGACGGTTTCTATTGGGCGGCGCGGCGCGCTCGTGGCGGGCGGTTTGCTCGCGGCGGCGGCGATCGGTGTTGGCGGGATCTCGCTTGCCTCGAGGGATGCGAACGGGATCCGGGATCTGCCGGCCGCAGTGATCGACCAGGGCCGGTTCGCGAACGCGGTGCTGCACGTCGAGAGTGGACATGCGGAACTGCTGCTGTCCCGGATGCCGGCGCCGCCCACCGGGAAGATCTACGAGGTCTGGCTCGAGCGCCACGGCGGAGAGCCGCAGCCGACCAGCGCACTGTTCAGTGTGACCTCACACGGCGCGGCGACGGTCGACGTTCCGGGGAACCTAACCGGGGTCAGCGAGGTTCTCGTCACGCCCGAACCGGCTGGCGGCAGCCTGGTACCAACGCAGCCGCCGGTAATCGTCGCGCCGCTTGCTAGTTAGCACTAAGCGATTGATCTGATCTGTTGGCATGTCCGTATCAATGGGACAGCCAACCACACACTTATTGGAGTTACACACATGGGCCTTGACAATCCGATTCACATCCTGTTTCTGCTCGTTCTTGCGTTGCTGGTGTTCGGCGCCAAGCGGCTGCCCGAGATGGGTCGCTCGCTCGGCGAGGGAATGCGCGGCTTCAAGGATTCACTGAACGCGCAGCCCCAACCCGCGCACATCAACGCCATGACCACGCCTGTGTCGGTGCCGGTCGCGACGCAGAACCCGGTCGTCGCGCAGGCCCAGGTTGCTGAGCCCGCAGAGTCTGTCCACCAGGCCTGATCCAACAGACACAGAATCGGACCTTGGGGCGCAGATAGATGATGCAGATGCCGAGTGCAATCGGAGCGATTCGGGCGATTCGCTCGATCGATCATGAGGATCGGTTGAGCTACGTCGGACACCTCGACGAGCTGCGTACGCGGCTGATCGTGTCGCTGATCGCGATCAGCGTGGCCTTCGGCATCTGCTTCTGGCAGAACCACGCGCTGTTGCACCTGATCGACCGCCCGCTTGCGCAGCAGACCCAGCAGCAGGTCAAGGACGGTCACGGCCCGCTGGGCGCGACCTACACCGTTCAGCAGAGCGCCCGCGACGTTGCCGTGCAGCTTCAGCGGGTGGTGGCGGTGCTGCACTCGCCGTCGCTGCGCCTCCCGTCCGCGGCACAAGCCTCTCTCTCGCGCGCCGGCAGGCACCTCGGGCGGGACGTCAAGCGTCTCTCGGCTCCACCCCAGGGCAACAGGCCCGTGACGCTCGGGATCGGTGAGCCGTTCACCACCACGATCACCGTGTCGCTGATCCTTGCGTTGATCCTCGCGCTCCCGATTATCTTGCTGCAGGCGTACGGGTTCCTGATGCCGGCTCTGGCCCCGGACCAGCGCCGGATCGCGAGACCGCTGCTGGCGGCGATCCCGCTGCTGTTCATCACCGGCGTCGCGTTCGGGTACTTCGTGGTCCTGCCGGCCGCGGTCCACTTCTTCCAGAACTTCAACAGCGGCCAGTTCAACGTGCTGGTGCAGGCGGCTCCGTACTACAAGTTCGCGGCCACGACCCTGCTCGCGATGGGACTCGTGTTCCAGGTCCCGGTCGCCGTCATGGCGATCACTCGCGCAGGTGTCGTCACACCTCGTCAGCTGCGCAAGAATCGCCGCTACGCGATCCTCGCATGCGGCGGGGTGGCGGCCTTCCTCCCCGGCGACGCGATCACGCTGCTGCTGGAGACGGTTCCGCTCTACCTGCTGTTCGAGGGCAGCGTGCTGCTGGCGACGATCGCGCAGCGCCGCGTCGGCCGCCGCGCGGTGGTCGGTGAACCGGGCCTCAGCGAGACGGCGTAGCGCGACCCGCCGAAGAGGTACCGAGCAGCACGGCTCGGCGCCCCTCACGCAGGATACGGTCTGCTAACCGGCCCGTTTTCGTGCGTGCAAGACCACATGCGGGACCGACGCCGTCGTGCCGACCTTCATCCGGAAGCGCCCGTATTCGCGCACGCCATCGAACCCGGCGCTCCAGACCATCCGCTTCCAGGCGCGGGTGTTAGGCGCCCAGAAGATGACCGCCGGCTCGCGATCTGCGCGGTAGCGGCTGAGCGCGGCGGGAACCAGGCTCGTGAGGCGGTCGTACTCCTCCGCGAGCACGAGCCGATCGGTGCTGACGCTTGCGATCCGCTCGAGCGCGAGCGCCTGGTCACGCAGGTGCATCAGCACCGAGCCGCAGAACACGAGGTCGAACATGCCGAGCCGCTCCGGCGTAGCTTCGTAGATGTTGCACGACACGCGCTCGACGCTCGACCCGAGTAGCTGCTTGGCGAGCCGGAAGCCGCGGCCGCGATCGATCGGCGTGAACGCCTGCGGCCGCCGGCGCGGGGGCCAGTCGTATTCGTGCTCCTCGTCGACGTCGATCGCGACCACCGTCGCCCCGCGGCGCTCGAGCTCGAACGCCCAGAACCCGTCCCAGGTGCCGACGTCGAGCGCGCGCAGCCCGTCGAGGCGCTCTGGGAGGCCGTAGCGAGACACGTACGGGCGCAGGTCGAACCATCCCGGGGTCGTGTACCCGGGAAGCTCGAGCGTGTGATACCAGCGCAGCTCGCGAGCGAGCTCGATCGGATCTGCAGAGCTCACGACGAGGCGCGTGGGGCGACACGCTGCTGTTCGGGATCGACGCCGGTGACGCCTCGCGGCACCAGGACGGTGCTGGTTGCGAGCACGGCGATCAGAGGCTCCAGCGGCGCGCGGTAACGAGTGCCGGAGTCGATCGTGAACACGATCGACGCAGCCAGCGAGAGCGCGAGCACGGGCCAGACGAGCTCACGGCGCCGGCGCCAGCGCCAGAGCCCGGCCAGAGCGAGCACGAACAGCACGTAGTAGCAGTACAGGCCAGCGATCGTGACCGGGCGCGAACGGCCCTCCGCCGATACCTGCGCGAGCGAGTGCGAGATATGGCTGATGTCCCACAGCCGCGACAGCCCGTTCCAGAAGAATGCCGCCAGGACCGAGGTCGGATGCTGCTCGATGTAGTTGCGGGCATAGTCGTCAAGCTCGTTTCTGAGCGCCACGTCGCTCAGCTTGTGGCGAGGATCGAACAGGTATCCCGTGCTGGCGTCGATCGGGCGCCAAGCGTAGGGATAGACGGGGTCGTTCGCCGACACCGGGTTGAACGTCCCGTACGCCGCCGCATCCTGCAGCGAAATCGGGACGAAGCCGTGCTCGACGATCGCGTTACGGATCGTCCACGGCGCGACGACCAGGACCGCCAGCGCCGTGGTCAGCGCCGACAGCACGATCGCGCGGCGCCAGCCGATCCGGAAGATCAGGCACACCGCGAGCGGGGCAAGCAAGATGATGCTCGTCGGGCGAACGAGCAGTGCGACGCCGAGCACCAATCCGGCCAGCAGCGCGCGCCTCCGGGTCGGTCGTCCCGTCAGCGCCAGCACCCGGAACGCGAGCGTCAGCGGCGTCGCAAACGACTCCGAGTAGAGCAGCTCCTCGTACTGCCACGCAAACGGGTAGACGGCGACGACGACAGCGGCGGCGATCGCGACGCGCGGACCGAACAGTCGCCGCGCGAGCAGCCACGTGAGCCAGATGACGACCGCTCCGATCGGGATCTGGACGAACCGCACGAGCAGCGGGTGATGGCCGAACAGCCAGTACCAGAAGCCCACCCAGAGCGGATACAGCGGGGCCTTGTTCGCTGACGGATGGGGAATCCCGTATGGGACCTTGGACCACCACCAGTGACCGGCGGCAATCATCCGGCCCTCGTAGTCGTACTCGAGCTCGTCCCCCGCGAGCCTGAGATGACGCGTCAGCAGGACGTACAGGAGGCGGACAAGCAGACCGAGGACGATCGCCCCGACCAGCCAGCGGCGCTCGCGCGCGAGTCGCGGCCACCACCCATGCTTGGCGACCGTCACCTTCGGGCGCATCGGTGAGCAGCTTAGCCTGGATCTCGCGGCAGCGCAGCCGGTCGGCGGTGAGCTCGTGACGGGTCCACTACCCTCCCGACCGATGTCGGCTGTCGCTCTGCAATCGGGGACGTCGCCCGTCGCGGGCCGCTCCGGCCGGCCCTCACAGGGGCTCAGCCGCCGGCAGCTCGTCGTGGCCGTGGGATTGATCGCGCTCGGCACGGCGATCAGGATCTGGATCGCCTTCACCAACCGCGGCGACACCTACGACATCAATTCGGCGTACGTCGTCGCGCAGGCGCTCGCGGCGCACCCGCTGCACGTGTACAGCACGCTGCGCTACCCGTATTTCGGCGGATTCCTGCCGGTGATCCTGGCGTGCTGGAAGATCGCGCAGGCGACAGGGGTCGCGTTCTGGGCCGTGTTCAAGGTTCCGGCGATCCTCGCCGACGCCGGAATCGCGGCGGTGCTCGCATGGGGACTCGGCCGTCTCGGCGCCACGCCACGGGAGCGGCTGGTGAGCGTCGCCCTGGTCGCGCTCGGCCCGTCGTTCATCCTCATCTCTGGCTATCACGGGCAGATCGACGCCGTCGGGCTGCTCCCCGCTCTGGCGGCGGTCATTCTGTGGCAGCTCGGCGGGGAGGGCCGTGGGTGGCAGGCCGGAGTCCTGATCGGCCTCGGCGCGGCGGTCAAGACGTTTCCGCTGTTCGTCGTCTTCGCGTTGCTGCCGACCGTGCGTTCACGGCGCGAGGCGATGACCCTGATCGTCCTCGCGCTCGCCGTTCCGCTCGCCTCCGTGGCGCCGTTCCTGATCGCGGACCGGCACGCCACGATTACCTCGATCACCGCCACCAAGGCGCTGCCGGGAATCGGGGGGATCAGCCTGCTGATCCAGCCGAGCCTGATCCACACCTGGCTCAGCCACCCGGTGCGGACCGATCGATTCGTCGTCGACCTGCTACGCCGCCAGAACCTGATCGTCGGCGCGGCCGTCCTCGTCGCCGGCGCCTACGCGTACCGCCGACGGCTGGACGCGATCCAGGCGGCGGCGCTGATCTGGCTCGTGGTGTACGTCGCGAACCCGAACTGGTTCTACCAGTACATGATCTGGGGACTGCCGTTCTTCCTGCTCGCACGGCGGCGGGTCGAGGTCGCCGTCGTCCAGCTCGTGCTCGCGCTGCCGGCCGCGGAGGTCTACTTCCATTTTGGCCTGCCGAGCCTCCAGTGGCTGTACGTGCCGCTGGTGGACCTCGTCTGGTGTGGGTTCGCCATCGCCGTGGTCGCGCTGATCCTCCGCGCGCGGCCAGGCCGGTTGGCGTGATGCGAGTTAAGCCGGTATACGGGGCTTGAGTCGCATCACGCCCCGCGTCGCCGCGCGCGTGGCCAGGCCGCTTGATCTACGCTCCCCATCCAAGTGAGCGCGTTGGCGTGGCAATCCCTGACGGGAAGGCGCCCGGATCCGGTGGTGCCGGCGCGGCGGTCGCTGCCCCTGAGCCGCTGGCAGCTCGGCGCGGTCGTCGGCATGATCGTGGTCGGCGTCGGAATCCGGCTGTGGATCGGCTTCACCAATCGCGGCGTCGGGTACGACATCGACACGGCGTACATCACCGCGCGGCTGCTCGCGACGCACCCGCTGCACCCGTACTCGGCTCTGCGCTATCCATACCCGGGCGGTTACTTTCCGGTGATCCTGGCGTGCTGGAAGATCGCGCAGGCGACAGGGGTCGCGTTCTGGGCCGTGTTCAAGGTTCCGGCGATCCTCGCCGACGGCGGGATCGCGGCGGCGGTGGCCTGGGGCCTGGGGCGGCTGGGCGCCGCACCATGGCAGCGGCTGGTGAGCGTCGCCCTGGTGGCGCTCGGACCCTCGTTCATCCTGATCTCCGGCTATCACGGACAGATCGACTCATCGGCGATCCTGCCGGCGCTCCTGGGGGTGATCGTGTGGCGGCTCGGGGGTAACGGACGGGCATGGCAGGCCGGCCTCCTGGTCGGGCTGGGCGCAGCGATCAAGGACACGCCGGTGGTGATGGTCCTGGCGATGCTCCCAACCGCCCGGTCACGGCGAGAGGCGGCGGTCCTGCTCGGGTGCTCGGTGGGCGTGCCGGTCGCCTCGGTGCTGCCGTTCCTGATCGCAGACACCCACAACGCATGGCTGTCGCTGACCGGTAACAACGGCATTCCCGGCTGGGGAGGCCTGAGCCTGCTGGTCCAGCCGAGCATGATCCGGTTCTGGTTCGATCCATCGGCGGGGGTAAAAGAGTCCGGTCTCGTCCACTGGATGTGGAGCGAGGAGAACAGGATCGTCGCCGTTGCGATGCTCGCGGCCGGGGTTTACGTCTTCCGCCGGCGGATGGACGTGATCCCGGCGGCGGCGCTGATCTGGCTGGTCCTGTACGCGTGCAGCCCCGATTGGGCGTTCGAGTACTTCGTGTGGGGCTTGCCGTTCTTCCTGCTTGCCGGCCGCTGGGTCGAAGTCGCGCTGCTGCAGCTCGTGCTGGCGCTGCCCGCCGCCGAGCTGTACTTCTACTTCGAGATGCCGAAGCTCGAGTGGGTCTACGCGCCGATGATGGACGTGATCTGGGCCAGCTTCGCCCTCGCGGCGATCGTGGTGATCATGCGCACGCGCGCCGGCAGGCCGGTGACGTCCCCCGCCGGGTAGCCTGGGCGCAATGAGGGTCGCAGTGATCGGCGCCGGAGTGGCGGGCTTGACGGCGGCGCACCGCCTGTCTGAGATCGGCCACGTCTGCGACGTGTACGAGCGCTGGCCGGGTCTCGGAGGCCAGGCGGCGACGGTGGACGTCGGTGGCGGCGTGCGGATCGAGCGCTACTACCACCACCTGTTCATGACCGACCGGCACATACAGGCGCTGTACCGCGAACTGGGATTGCCCGACGAGCTGGAATGGCGGCCGTCCTCGGTTGCGATGTTCAGTGACGGGAGCACGCACCCGTTCACCACGCCGCTTGACCTGCTGCGCTACCGGCCGCTGTCGCTGCGCTCGCGGCTGCGAATGGGCGCGGCGGTGCTGCTGCTGCAGCGGCGCCACCGCGTGGAGCCATTCGAGCTGATCACGGCGCGCGCGTGGATCCAGCGATTCATGGGCCGTGAGGTGTGGGACAAGGTGTGGGGACCACTGCTGCGGGCGAAGTTCGGCGAGCGGGCCGATGCGATCGCGATGGCATGGCTGTGGAGCAAGCTGACGCTGCGGCGCGAGCTGAAGGGATCAGACGCGCGTCAGGAGTTGCTCGGCTACCCGCGCAGCAGCTTCGAGACCCTCTTCGATGCGCTGGTCCGTGCGATCGAGGCCGCTGGCGGGCGCGTGCTGACGGACCGTCCAGTCGCGCGCATCGGGCGCGACGCCGAGGGCTTCCTCGTGCAACCGGGGGCCCCGCAGTCGTTCCGTCTGGGCCACGATCCGCGCACGTATGAATCGCTCGGGGAGCCGGTCCGCTACGACGCCGTGATCGCGACGGTGCCCTCGGAAGTGTTCATGCAGCTGCTCGATGACCGACTCGCCGCGCGGATGCGAGCGGACTATAAGCGCCGCGTCCGGGCGAGCGAGTACCACACCGCGCTCTGCCTGGTGCTCGAGCTCGAACGCTCGATGACCCGCTTCTACTGGACGAATGTGATCGATCCCGAGCTGCCGTTCTGCGGTCTCGTCGAGCACACGAACTTCATCGAGCCGGCTCGCTACGACGGGCGTCGATTCGCTTACGTCGCCAACTATGTCGGCCCTGACGACGAACTGCTCGAGCTCGAGCCGGACGAGCTGCTGACCGCGTACGAGCCGGGGCTACGGCGCCTGAACCCCGGGTTTTCGCGCGGATGGGTCCGTGGGCGCTGGCTGTTCCGCGAGCCGCACGCCCAGCCGATCGTGACGATCGGCTACCGCGACCGGATGCCGGCGCTCGACACGGGGATCCCTGGCCTCGTGCTCGCCAACACGACCCAGATCTATCCCGAGGATCGCGGCACCAACTACAGCGTCCGCCTCGGGTGGGACGCGGCGGCAACGCTGTTATCCCAGCCGGGCGCGGCGCGCGCCGGCCATTGACCGCCGCGCCGGACCCCACCGCCGAGCCGGGAGGCCGCGTACAGCGCCCGGCGGTCGATGTCGTGATCCCGTTCGCGGGGACTGAACTTGAGTTCGAGCAGCTGATCGTCCGCGCATCGCGGCTCGCGCTGCGGCCGTCGGACACCGTCGTCGTGGTCGATAACAGGCGGCGGGCGAGCCCGCTGACGCGCCAGGGGTCCACGAGCGGCGTGCGTACGCTGGCGGCGCCGGAGCGTCGCTCGTCCTATCACGCGCGCAATCGTGGCGCAGCGGCGGGTTGCGCGCCGTGGCTGCTGTTCCTGGACGCCGACGTTGACTGGCAGGAGAACCTGATCGATGCCTACTTCGAGAGCGATCCCGGCGAGCGGGTTGCCGTCCTGGCCGGCGGGGTCGCCGACGCGCCGCTCGGCGGCCGTTCCCGCGCGACGCTGGCCGAGCGCTATGCCGCCGCGGTCGGCCCGATGGGCCACGCGAACACGACCGATGCGTTCGGGCGACCGCCGTACGCGCAGACCGCCAACTGCCTCGTCCGCCGCGCAGCGTTCGAATCGGTCGGTGCCTTCGCCGGCGGTATCCGCTCGGGCGGTGACGCCGACCTCTGCTTCCGCCTGCAGGCGGAGGGCTGGACCGTCGAGGTCCGCCAAGCGGCGGCCGTCACCCACCGCAATCGCCGCGCGCTGGTCGCGCTGCTGGCGCAGAAGGCCCGGCACGGTGCCGGTGCGGCGTGGCTACAGCGGCGCTACCCGGGTTCGTTCCCGCCCCGGCGCCTGGCGGGTTCGGCGGCGTGGAGCGCTCGCTCGCTCCTCGCCGCTCGCCGGCGCGGGGCGGGAGCGGTGTCGCTGGCCGTGGTCGACGCACTCGCCGTGTGCGCGTTCGAGCTCGGCCGCCGGCTCCCGAACCGGACCCGACGGAGCCGGACCAGGCCGCGCCGATGAGCGTGACGATCGTTAGCGTGATCGTTCGTGCCCGCGACGAGGAGGCGAACATCGGGCGCTGTCTGGGGCTCGTGAATGGGCAGCGACTCGATCGGTGCACGATCGAGGTGATCGTCGTTGACTCGGGATCCCGGGACGCCACCGTCGAGGTCGCGCGCGATCACGGCGCGAAGGTGATCGAGCTGCCCCCGAGCTCGTTCAGCTTCGGTGGCGCACTCAATCTTGGCTGCGCGAACGCCCGGGGGCAGATCTTCGTCGCACTCTCGGCGCACGCCTTTCCCGGCGATGAGCTGTGGCTCGGACGGCTGGTGGAGAGCTTCCGCGACCAGTTCGTCGCCTGCGCCTGCGGCGACGCCTACGGCCCGGACGGGCTGCGACTGAGGGCACCGGTGCTTCAGGACGTCGCGCTCGCGACGCGACACCCAGCCTGGGGCTACTCGAACGCCGCGGGCGCGTTCCGCGCCGAGCTGTGGCGGCGGCGGCCGTTCCGCGCTGATCTGCCGGGTGGGGAGGACAAGGAATGGGCGTGGCATTGGCTCGCGCAGGGGTACACGTGCGTCGTGGATCCGGCGCTCACCGTCGATCACGACCACACCCACGACCCACTGCCCGCGATCTACCTGCGGGCGCGACGCGAGTGGGAGGGATTCGCGAGCTTCCTCGCAGGCGAGCCCGTGTACGGGACCCGCGAGCTCGCCAGCGAGTGGTGGTCCGATCTTCGCTTCTACGGGTCTCCCGCCCGGGCGCGGCTCAGTCACCGGCGGGCCGCGCGACTGCTCGGCGGCTATGCGGGCCGCCGGCGGGCAAGGCGCGCCGCACGGCCTGAGGACGAATGACCTCGCGGTGATGGGGGGTCTTCCAGCCGCGAGGAGCTGTCTGTTCGCTCGGTGACCGCGGACAGTGCCCAGACACCGAGCGACGCGCTGAGCGTACCCACCCGCCGGGGCGAGGATCGTTCTCCTCAAGCGTCCCGCGGCGCGCCCGGCGCAATCCTCAACGAGATCGGCGACCGGACGATCGGCGCGACGACAGCGACGCGGGCTCCCACAACGAACCCAGGGTGAAGCACGACCAACCCTAGGGTGCCTAGGCCCCAGCACGTCACGACGCGACCATGTCTGCACAGCACGCCGACAGAGCCTCAGGACAGTTCCAGCTCTCAGACTCAACCGGGTTATCTCACACACAATCGACCAACTCAGATTCCGCTCCCGCCCTCACGTGCGGTAACCGTGACACCCGCCCCCGCATCCACGGCCAAAAAGGACCTACCAATGCTCGAATCGATCTCCTCCAAGCTCATCGCCGTCAGCACATCCGCGGTGCTCGCGAGCGCAATCATCGCAAGCTCGGCCAGCGCGCTCAGAATCCCAACCACCAGGCCGTGCGAGTTCGACTCGCCACAGATCGCACTCACGTCAGCCGGGCAAGTGCAGGGTACCGGCTTCTGCCCCTCCACCACGGCCGTCGTTGACTTCGAAGATTCGGTCTCAAGCCAAGGGTTCGAAGGGTATTCGTACGCTGCAACCGAAGAGTACCCCACCGTGGCCGCCGATGGCACCTTCACGGTCCCGTTTGTCTACTCCAGGCCCCCTGGGTTTCACGTCACGACGTGGGTGTCGATCACCGCGCATGACCACAGCTACTTGCCGGACGGCACGACGAGTAACACCATCATTGTCACTGTCTCCCTGCCAATCCCAGCGTTCTGAACACTCAACTGTCGACCCGCTCGAGGCGGGGGCATGCGAACGGGATCGTCGAACTCGACACCGTGCTCGGACAGCGTGAGCATAGCTACCGCCAGTCGACCAGATGGCCCCTATGAGCCGATGGGCTGGGTGAGGTCGTAGACGGTCTGCCCGTCGATCTTGACTGCCCTGAAGTGCGCCTTGACCCAGCTGGTGATGGCGTCGCTGTTCCAGGAGCCGGCGCCGGCGGCGGGACCGGGCGCGCCGTGAGCGCTTGCATTGCTGGGGGCGCTCAGACCGCCTGACGCGCCGGCCGGAGGCCCGCCGGTCGGCCCGCCTGGTGCGAAGCCGCTCTCGCCGCTGCCTGTCCGCGCGGTACCGAAACTCCCCTGAGGACCGCCGTCGGCGTTCGACGCGATGTAGTAGTGGATCTCGCCGCGGCTGACGTAGCTCTTGAACTGCGTCAGCGTCACGTGCCCGCCCTCGTTGTTGAACCCGCCGATCGCCATCACCGGATCGCCGCCTGTCGCGAGCTCGAGTGATGCGGCGCTCTGTGACCCGGAGACGGCTGCGACCCAGTGGTAGCCGGCGGCATCGGTCTCGAGCGCCCGCACGAGACCGCTGCTGGCGGCGCTCTGGCCGGCCCCTCCTGGGCCGCCCGCCGCCGAGCTCGGGCCGGCGGACGGGATCGAGCCGGTGTGCGCCGTGCCGATCGTCTGCGCCGAGTACGCGACCGGGCCGGACAGGCACGCGATCACGGCGAGCGTGGCAGCTGCGATCGTGACCCGGCGGGAGTGGTGGCGAAGGACGGGCGCAATGAGCAGGGCGGCGATCGCGAGCGCCGCGCAGGCGATGATCGCGGCGCGAAGCCACGGCTGCCACTGCGGGGTCCGGTCGAGCAGTACCCACGACCACGTGGCGGTGAGGAGAATCGCGAGCGCGAGCAGTAGTCTCGCGCCGGCGGTGCGGCGCTCCCGCCAGAGCGCCGTCACGCCGATCGCGACAAGTGCCGCGATCGCGGGAGCGAGCGCGACCGTGTAATAGGTGTGGATGACGCCGGTGCTGAGGCTGAACACGAAGGCGGTGACGACCAGCCAGCCACCCCAGAGCAGCATCGCCGCGCGGACGCGACCGGTGCGCGGCGCACGGCGGCTGGACCACAGGCCGACGCCTAGTGCGAGTAGGGCCGCGGGCAGCAGCCAGGAGGCCTGACCGCCCATCAGATCGTTGAACAGGCGCAGCGGGCCCGCGGTGCCGCTGAAGTTCATCCCGCCGCCCGTACCGAGCCCACCCGCCCCGCTGGCGCCGAAGATCCGTCCCACGCCGTTGTAGCCGAGGATCAGATTGAAGATGCTGTTGTCGGGCGACCCGTCGATGAACGGACGGGACGAGGCCGGCCACAGGGCCACCATCCCAACCCACCACCCGCAGCTGAGGACGATCGCGACCGCGCCGGCCACCAGCTGGCGCAGGCGACGGCGCAGATCCGTTGGCGCGGCGACCAGGTAGACCAGGCCGAAGGCGGGCAGGACCAGGAAGGCCTGCATCATCTTGGCGAGAAAGGCGAACCCGATCATCGTCCCGGCCGCGAGCACCCACCTGGTGGAAGCGCCCTCGAGCGCCCGCATGAGGCAGTAGGCGGAGGCGACGAGCAGGCAAACGAGCAGCGCGTCGGGGTTGTCGTAGCGGAACATCAGCGCGGCCACGGGCGTGATCGCGAGCAGCGCTCCGGCGATCAGTCCGGCGCCCGCGCCGAACCAGCGCTTCACCGCTGCGTAGAGCAGCGCGACGGCGGCGACGCCTTCGAGCACCTGCGGTACGAGCATGCTCGCGCTGCTGAAGCCGAAGATCCGGCCCGACAGCGCCATCACCCAGATCGCAGCCGGCGGCTTGTCGACGGTGATGAAGTTCGACGAGTCCAGCGAACCGAAGAAGAACGCCTTCCAGCTCTTCGTCCCGGCTTGCACCGCCGCCGCGTAGAAGCTGTTGGCATAACCGGACGCCGTCAGGTCCCACAGGTAGGCGACCGTGGTGCATACGAGCAGCGCGATCAGCGCCGGACGGACCCAGGCGGCGTCCTCCGCGCGGCCGCGGATCAGGCTGCGGATCCGGTCCCGAGCGCGGTGTGGCGCCGAGGGCACGGTGGGCAGCGGGTGGGGGAGGGTCGTTGCGCTCATTCGAACTCCGTGTCGGGAGGGGACACTCGGAGTTCTACGGACGCCCTGTCTGAAGACCGTGAGGAGGATCTAAGAGAGTTGAAGCGAGCCGAACGAGATCCTCAGAAGCGCGCCCCCGTCGGACGCGTTGGCCGCCTCGACGGAGCCACCGTACGCTTCGGCTGCCTGCTTGACGATCGCCAGGCCAAGCCCCGATCCCGGCATCCGCCGAGCGGACTGCGCCCGGTAGAAGCGATCGAACACGTGTGGCAGGTCCGCGGCGTCGAATCCGGGACCGTGATCCCGGACGGACAGCACCCCGTCGCGGAGAAGTACATCGATCCGGCCGCCGGGCGGGCTCCACTTGCGGGCGTTGTCGATGACGTTGGTAATCGCTCGAGCGACGCGCTCGGTGGCGTTGACGATCACTGTCGCTTCGAGGTCTTTGGTGAACTCGAGCTCGGGACCACGGCGCTGGGCGCGGGCCACGGCCTCCGCAACGATCTGATCGAGCTCGATCTGCTCGGTGTGCTCGCTCGGCGTGGATCCGCGCGCGAGCTCGACGACGTCGGCGACGAGCTGGGTCAGATCGTCCAGCTCGGCGATGATCGCCTCCTGCAGGCTCTCGCGTTCCTCGTCGGGGAGGCGGTCGGCCTGCAGGAAGATCTGGATGTTGCTGCGAAGAGCCGCCATCGGAGTCCTCAGCTCGTGCGATGCGTCCGCGATCAGGTGACGCTGGGCCTCGATCGACAGCTCCAGCGCGCCGAGCGTCTGGTTGAAGCTGCCCGCGAGCCGGCGGAGCTCGCTCGCGCCGGTCTCGTCGAGCCGCCGCGGCCGATCAAGCGCGCTGGTGACTTGCTCGGTCTCCTCAGAGAAGCGCTCGATCGGCGCCAGCGCGGAGCGGGCAATGATCGCGCCGAGCACCCCGGCGAGCAGCACGCCGCCCCCGATCAGCAGCAGATACGTCAGCAGCAGGCCGTGCAGGACCGAGTCGACCGAGGTCAGCGGCAGCGCGACCTGGACCGCGTAATGGTCGAAGGGGTCACCGACCGTGAAGACCTCCAGATGCGTGCCACCGACGGTCGCGGTCGTGAAGAAACTACCCCGCGCCAGCTTGGCGACGGCGATGACGCGCGCGTTCACAGGTAGCTCGGGCCTGCTCCCGTTGCCAGTCGTCACCGTCCCGTCGGCGTGTACGAACTGGAAGTAGCCGGGCGCGGCGCCGAACTGCGGATCGGGTGGTGGCTTCGGGCCGGCCGGCGGCCTGCTCCGTCCCGGTGCTCCGCCCGGGCCGTGAGCGCCTGAGCCCTGCGGCTGCAGATATACCGACGCGCGTCCTCGCAGCTCCTGCTGAAGTTGGCCGATCACGCTGGATCGGGTGCTGAGATAGCCGGTGGCCCCGAGCGTGACGGCCACCGCTGCCACCGCCAGCGCGGCCGCCCCGGTGATCCGCCGCCGCAGGCTCATGGCTCTCGAAGCACGTAACCCACGCCGTGGACGGTCTGGATCAGCCGCGGCTCGCCGTCGGCCTCGAGCTTGCGGCGCAGGTAGCCGATGTAGACGCGCAGCGCGTTGCCGGCCGGGCCGAAGTCGTATCCCCAGATGCGGTCGTAGATCAACTCGGCGGACAGCACGCGGCGGGGATTGAGCATCAGCAGCTCGAGCAGCTGATACTCGGTGCGGGTCAGATCGAAGACCCGGTCGCCGATCCTGGCTCCGTGCGCGTCCGCGTCCAGCTCGAGCTCGCCGAACCGCAGCGAGTGGCCGTCGGCGCCGTCGATGTGCCGGCGCATGATCGCGTGCAGCCGCGCCTGCAGCTCGCGCACGTCATACGGCTTGACCAGGTAATCGTCGGCCCCGGACTCGAGGCCGTCGACGCGGTCCTCGACCGCGTCGCGGGCCGTCAGCATCAGGATCGGGGTCCGATTCCCGACGCTTCGCAGCCTGCGGCACACCTCCATCCCGTCGATGTCTGGCAGGCCGAGGTCGAGCACGATCGCATCCGGAACGGCCGTCTCTGCAGCCAGCAGACCCTGCTGTCCAGTCTCTGCCAGCAGCACCTCGTAGCCGCCGAGCAGTAGCGCCCGCCGCACTGCCGCGCGGACTGAATCGTCGTCGTCGATCACCAGGATTCGCATCGGTCTCTGTGAATGATTCTCGTTGACTTGGTCTCGCGAGCCTGTGAGAACGGGGTAAGAAAGATGTATGAGCCGGGATCCCCTGCCGGCGCACGCGCCCGATCAGAGCGCGAGCCTGACCGCGTCGAGCAGCGCGCGGTCGTGGCCAAGCAACGCCGGGGCGGCCAGCGCGACGGCCTCGACGTGCCCACCGCGGATGACGAACACGACCGCGCCGCTCGAGACGAGCACGTGGCGACCTACCGCGGTGAGCGCGCCGCGGCCGTACCGGCGCCGCAGGGTGGTGAGCGAGCTTCCCGGGCCGACGCCGCGTGGCCGGTAGCCGGGCGCTGTGGAGGTGAGGAGCGTGACGCCGCCACGACGCGCGAACACCTCCGCGAGGTCACCACCGCCCGCGACGCAGTAGCGCCACACTCGTGCCTCGCGCAGGGCCGGAACGCCGAGCAGATCGAGGACGGAGCGAATCCGGGAGCCAAGCGTCACGCCGCCGAGCGAGTCGGGTCCGGCAGCGAGGTCGGACGCGAGGCATGCCGTTCCGGAGCGGCCGGCCACGATCCTCACCTGCGCGAGCTCGGTGCCGGGGGCGAGCCCGATCTTCAGCCGGTTGGTTCCAGCCGGGAGCGCCTGGCTCGGGAGCAGCTCGGCCAGCAGCTCGTGTCCACCCACGGTGGGAGCAGGTTCGGTCGAAGCCAGGTCGATCGGCGTCCACGTAACGCCGTCCTCTGAGCCGTAGGCCGAGATCCGCAGAGTCCGTTCGGTCGCGTAGTACGCCTTGAGCTCGAAGCTGGTCATCTGGCCGGCGCGATACTCGAGGAACTGCGGGTGCTTGCCGACCGCTTCGACGCGCGAGGGCGCGTAGTTGAACTCGGCCGGGTGGCCGTGATCGAACCTCAGCCCTCTGGTGTGGGCGTAGGTCAGCTGCCAATCGGGGAGGTCGTCGAGGAGCGTCCTCGTACCCTGGTCGAGCGCTGCGGGAGCCCCGAAGCCGTGCGATGTAAGGACGACCAGGCCGCTGGCGGGGAGCTGGACGTCGATCCCGTCGGCAGGCTCCACCTGCAGCATCTGCGCTGGTACGGGCAGATCGTTGGCGTCGACGGGCTGCTCGCCCGTGAAATAGTCGTACTGCGCCATCTCGAGCGGACCGGTGAACGACGGGACGGTCAGGGTGATCGAATGCGCCGTGCCCGAGTCGTTCACGATCGCCAGCGACAGGTCGTAACCATCACCGTCTGGGATTCTCGCCGCCGCCACCCTCAACCCCGGCACACCCGTGCCGGGCACGACGAGCGGCTCGCCGCCGGCCGGGAAGGCCCGGGACAGCACCGACCACGTGTAGTACCACGGTCGCGGGGCGAGATCGGACGCGGGGTAGCCGTCCTGGCCGCCGAGTGAGTTCCACAACCCCCACTGCTTCAGGTTCTGGCTGCCGTAGCCCCCACCGGTGTGCATCGCGTCATCGAGATCCCAGGCACTTGCGCCCGACAAGCCGGAGGCGATCCCCTGGATCATCATGTCGCCCATCCAGAGCCCGTAGTTGAACGTGGCGATGTTCGGCTGACTGTCGACGAACGTGCTCGCGCTCGTGGCGCTCGGATCGATCAGCGATTCCAAGTCGGGCGTCACCCGCGCTGCTCGCAGGGCGAACGGCGTCGTCTGGCGCGCGGTCAGCCCGACTTCGGCGGCGAAGTACGGTTTCGCGGGCGAGTCGAGGTTCGAAATCTCCTCGCGCCGCGCGCGCATCTGGTCTCCGTACACGCCGTGCTCGACGCCCCAGATCGTCGCGTAGCGGTGAGAATCGTAAGCCCCGATCAGATCCGGAATCGACTGCAAGGTGTCGGTCACCCACGAATCCCCATCGAGTGGGTTGTCGGTATCGAGCCCGGAGGTCCGATCGAGCGCCTGCGCGGCCTGCGTGTCGTCCCACGAGTTCGAGTTGTCAGGCCCGACGACCTGCAGCCAGCTCTGAAAGCCGAGCTGTGCGAACTCGGCGGAGACCGCCTTGACGATCCCCGCCCAGCAGGTGAACTGGCAACTCGTGCCGTCGTCGTTCGGCTCGTTCATCACGTTGTAGTAGCGGATGTCGGTGTACCCGTATGTGTTGCGAAGGTCGCCGATGAAGTCCGCGGGGATGCGCGCGTCCCCGCCGATCAGTGGATTTGCCCAGTCCCCGAGCACGACAGTGATCCCATGACTCTGGGCGTAAGAGAGGATCGAGAGCAGCTCCTCGACACGCGGTGAGGTCCAGCGATAGGTGGGGTCGCCGGCGGCGTCGTAGCCGGCGAAATAGTCTGATGCCGGCTCGACCACACGCAGGAACCCCGGGCTCATGAAGTCGAGCCGCTGGGTGATCAGCGGCCAATCGATCTGGCTTGGCTGCAGGGTGTCGTAGGGATCGAACTCGACGCCCAGCCCCATGAACGCGGGCCCGGCGAGCTGATCGGTGTCAACGGTGAGCGTGGGCCCAGCCGGAGCGTAGGGCGCCGGGGGCGCCGCGACCGCGGCAGGCGCGTACGTGCCGAGAGCGATCAGAACGGCCAGCGATGCCCACGACACCGCCCCTACCCGGCGCATCGATCGATGCGACCTCATCGCCAGCCGAGTATGGAGAACCGGCCCGCTGACCGTGCAAGCAGCCGTGCATCCGGCCTTACGGCGGCGCGAGCAGGTCGTCGAGCGGGGTTCCGCTGGCCTGTGCGTGCAGGAACGACTCGTTGCTCGTGTTCTCCAGCAGGCGCCGGACGAGGTACGCCATCCCCGCGACGAGGTCGCCGACCGGGCAGTAGGTCCGCACGCGGAAGCCGCGGGCGGCGAGTGCGTCCTGGAGGTCGTCGCCGAGCCCGCGCAGCACCTGGAGCTCGAGGTCGCGGTCCTCGCCGCCGCTGATCCGGTTGACGGCGATCGCGTGGGCGACAGAGCGAAGATTGTGCGACGCGACGGCTACCCGGACGGTTGGGCGTGCCTCGAGCAGCCGTCTGCTCAGCGCCTCGAAGTTGCGATCGCAGTCGGCCTTGACCTCGAACACGGGCACGGGCCAGCCGTGCTGTCCGGCCTGGGCGATCTCGTGATCCCAATAGGCGCCCTTAACCAGGCGAATGACCGGCGGTGGCACACGATCGTGCCGGTCCGCCCACGCGAGGATCTGCTCGAGCTGCTGCGGGGAGTCGCGCATGTAAGCCTGGAGCACCATCCCGGTCGACGGCCCGTCGCGGAACTCATCTCCTGACAGCAGTGCGAGTACGAGCTCGAGCACCGCCTCGCGAGAGTCGAGCGACTCCATGTCGATGTGCACGTGAGCGCCGAGCGCTTTCGCCTCCCGCAGCAGCGGCGTGAGCCGGCGAGCGGCGTCGCGCTCACCGAGCTCCGGAGCATCGGGACGTAGCAGCGGTGTCAGCGCAGAGACCTTGACGGAGACGTTCGCCCGCGGCACGGCGCCGCTGCCGTCGCGCTCCAGTGCCGGGCGCTCCGGCCAGTGCGCGGTCGCCGCAGCGAGCGACCGCAGCGCACCGGCGCACCGCGCCGCGTAAGCGTCGGCTTCGGATTCGGTCACGGTAGCCTCGCCGAGCAGATCCACCGAGCTGGCGATCCCACGACCCCACAGGCGGCGCAGGACGGGTACCGCGGTGTCGGGAGTCTCGCCGACGATGAACCGGTGGGCCATGTGCCTGACGCCGGCTGCCGCTGCGGCACCGAGCGCGGCGCGACCGGCTCGCGTATCGGCCATCTTGATTGCGGCGGCGACCGGCGGCGCGCTGTCGGGAAGCTCGTCGAGGAAGCCGGCGAGGTGGCGCGCGAGATCGTCGAGCGAGCGGCATGCCGGCACGACGTCGACGAACCGGAACAGCGCGGCGCGCAGCTCGAGGTCCGCGGCAGCGAGCTCCATCGCGCGCGCGTCAAGCGCTTTCACAGGGTGGCGGGCCGAGGATGGGAACGCCCCGGCGAGCTCGGCACCGACGCGACGGATCTCGGCCTCGATACGCTCGCTCGCTGACCCCATGCCGGGACCGTAGCGCCCCGCTCGGGCGTACGGACCAGGCATTACGATCGCCCGGTGCCCGGAGCGGAGATCAGCGTCGTCATCCCCGTGCGCGACGGCGCGCAGACGCTACCGGCGCTGCTCGACGCGCTCGAGCGACAGACGCTCGCTCGCGACAGGTTCGAGGTGATCGTCGTCGACAACGGCTCGCGAGACGCGACTGGAGCGCTCGCGCGCGAACGAGGCGCGCGTGTCGTCGAGGAGCCGCGCCCGAACCGCGCGCAGGCACGAAATCGCGGTGTGGATGCTGCGTCCGCCGCCGCGATTGCGTTCACCGACGCCGACTGCGTGCCCGCGCCGGAATGGCTCTCTGAGCTTTCCGCCTGCCTCGAACGCTCGCCGCTCACGGCCGGTGCCGTCGAGCTCGTGACCGGTGAGCACCCCAGCCGCTGGGAGCAGCTCGAACGGCTCTGGCGTTTCCGCCAGGAGGCCGCGGTGGCGCAAGGGTGGGCCGCAACCGCGAACCTCGGCGCCCGCCGGGACGCCTTCGTCGCGGTCGCCGGCTTTGACCCGGCCTACCGGCACATCGGCGAGGACGTGGACTTCTGCCTGCGCGCCGGAGCGGCCGGCTTCGCCCTCTCCTGGTGCCCCGGGGCGGTCGTGCGGCACCGGGCCGAGGAGACTGCGCGGGCGGTCCTGCGCCGCGGGGTGATCCATGGCTACTCGTCCAACCAGCACGCCCGCCGGTGGGACGACGATTTCGGCTGGCGGCACTGGCGCCACCCGCGACCCGCGGTATCCGGGGACTGGGCGCTCAGGCGCTTCGGCGACGGCGCGCTGGCAGATCGCGAGCTGCTGGGCGTGGCACGGGCGGAGTACGCGGCGCGCGTGATCGGCTCCATCTGGGCGGAGCTGCGACGGGCCGGGTGAGGGCGCGAGCGGCGCGGGGGGAATGAACGTAACGTTTCCTCCGTTCCGGAGGAAACGTTACGTGGTCCACTAACTGAGGATGTTCACGGCCCGGGCGACGACGAGACCGACCGTGACCAGCGACGCGAGCGACTGGATCGTCATCAGGATCTTGGCGGTCGGCGTCAGCGGCATCGTGTCCGTCGGGCTGAAAGCCGTCGCGTTGGTGAACGAGACGTACAGGTAGTCGATCAGCCCGGGGAGCCATCCCTCGGGTGCGAGCTTCTTTTCCGTCATCTGCGGGAACAGGAAGTCGGGCTTCGCCTCGCGCACGAGCATTCTCCGCATCGGGCCGCCGCGATCGAGCTCCCAGTACCAGAGACCGAACAGGAGCACGTTGGTCCCCCAGAGGACGACGCCGGCGAGGATCAGGGCATGCCCGCCGCCTGGCGGCTTGCCGCCGCGCAGCAGGTCGTGGACCAGCTCCACCAGCGAGTAGAGGTTGACCATGCTGACCAGCCCGATCAGGCCCACCGCCACGTGGCGCCGCAGTACCGAGTGCTTGAACTTGGGCGTGGGCGATGCCGCCACGAGCCCGAGCAGCAGCAGCCCCTCGAAGATCGGCAGCAGCCAACGCGGCCCGATCGTCAACCGGTCGGGCAGCCCGAGGTCGAGCACCAGCGCGGCCAGCACGACAGCCTGCGCCGGCCAGAACGGATTCCGGCGGTCGGCGAACGACCGCACCCCCTCGGCGTCCTTGAGCAAGGCATCGGCATCATCGTGAGCGCTCGAGCGGCCGTGGAAGTTCTCGACGTCGGCCATCGCTAACTCAGATGATGGCGCTCCGTGCGGCCGACCGCGCCGCTGTGAAGCTCGCGGCGCGGCGAGCTGAACGTCGCCTGGGATACTCGAACGATGACGCACGAGCTGCCTCGCACCAACGAGGAGGAGCTGCTGTCGCTCGCGGCGGCCGGCATGCCGGCCTCGAGGGAGGGTGACGCGCTCAGCCTCGCGCGGATCCGTGGGGAGCTCACCGAGGGGTTCGCGGCGCTGTCGGGCGTCGAGCGCGGCGTTTCAGTGTTCGGCTCGGCGCGGACCGCTGCGGAGGACCCCGACTACCGGCTCGCTCGCGGCGTAGCTCACCTGCTCGGCCGCGCCGGCTTCGCGATCATCACGGGCGGCGGCCCCGGGATCATGGAGGCCGCGAACCGCGGCGCGCGCGATGTGGCAGCGCTGTCGGTCGGTCTGCCGATCGAGACTGCGAGTGGAGAGAACGTCAACGACTACCTCGATCTGCAGATCCACTTCCGTTATTCGTTCATCCGCAAGGTGATGTTCGTCCGCTACGCGGTGGCATACGTGATCTTCCCCGGCGGATTCGGGACGCTTGACGAGCTGTTCGAGCTGGTCACGCTGATCCAGACGAACAAGATCGCGAGCCCGCCGGTCGTGCTCGTGCGACGGTCCTACTGGGAGCCCCTCCTGGTTTGGCTGCGCGAGACCGTGCATTCGCAGGGCAAGATCTCCGCCGCCGACCTCGACCTGCTCGCGTTCGCCGATGACGAGCGCGAGGTCTGCGAGCGGGTCCTGGGCGCAGCCGGGAGGAGTTGAGCCCGTGATGGCAAAGGAGGCCGGATGAGATTTACGGTTGGGGCAGTCCTGTGCGCGCTCATGCTCGCCGCCTGTGGCGGGTCGAGCCCTAAGCAGACCACTCCAGCCGTCCCCGTGACGACCACCGCCGCCACGGTGACGAGCACCCCACCGGCGACGAACACGACACCGACGGTGACCGAGGAGAGGACCACCGGCGCCTCCTCCGGGCCGCCACCGTGCGTGACCGCCAACTTCGCGTTGCGCTTCCTCGGTAAAGAGGGAGCCACCGGCCACGGCGAGGTCGGCTTCGCGCTGCGCAACATCAGCGGCCATCAATGTCACACCTACGGGTATCCGGGGATCCTGTTCCTCGGCAAGGCAGGCAACGCGCTGCCGACGACTCCCACCCACACGACGATCGACTTCTTCGGCACTACGACCGAGGCGGAGCTCGTCGTCCTGCCCGGAGCGAGCGTCTCCTTCCGCCTGGGCGTCAGCCACGGCGCCGCGAACCCGAGCGGCTGCACGATCGCCTACGGACTCCAGGTGATCGCCCCCGACGACACCGTGACCACCCGCGCCAAGATCCCTGAGGGAGCGTACGAGTGCGGTGGCCAGGCGACGGTCTCACCGCTGCAGCCGGCAGAAACAGCTTTCGAGCATTAGTACTCGGGGATAAGATGTGCCCGGTGGACTGCTTCCCGTGCGCGACCGCTAAACGCAGGGTTGAGCTCGAGCTCGTCGCATCGGGAGTTGACGCGGCCGAGATCGCGATGCGGGTGTCGGCTGTCCGCTGCGCGATGTGCTCAGAAGCGGAGCGCCAGCAAGCCGTGCGGGCTAGGCAGAGCGGTCCGTAAGCGCACCGAAGCGCAAGCCGTCGATCAGCAGGCGAAGGATGCGCAGCGCCTGGGTGGCCCACTGCTCACCATCACCGGCGATCGTCCAGACGGCGCTCATCGAGGTGAGAACGTCCTCGGGCGTGACGTCCTCGCGGATCTGTCCGGCGGCGATGCCGGCGTCGAGCAGCTCGGAGATCGCCGCCAACAGCCGGTCGCGGGTCGTCGGGAGCGGCGCGGGCGCGGGCAGCTCTGATTTCGATGCGGCAATCGCCTTCAGCGCGCCCTGCAGTCCGCGCTTAGTGGTCGCGTAGGCGACGAAGCGCTCCATCCACGCGGCGAGTGCATCAGCGGGCTCGCGCTCGCCGAGCAGCTCGGCGGCGGCAGCACACAGCTGGTCGACCTCGTTGCAGTAGACGGCCTCGATCAGCGCCTCGCGGGTCGGGAAGTGGCGATAGAGGGTCCCGATTCCAACTCCGGCGGTGCGGGCGATCGCTTCGAGCGACGCGTCCGGGCCGCCCGCCGCGAAGTGCTCGCGCGCCGCGACCAGCAGCTTCTCGCGGTTCTCGCGCGCGTCCGAGCGCATCGGTCGGGGGTCGGTGGTGGTCATCCTTGGGCTCCTATCCGGAGGCTACCTCCGTATAGTGGTAGACTCGAACGGAGAGCGGAGCATCCCTCCGTTTGATCATAGCCGCGGCGGTCCCGGACCGCCACACAATTGGAGCGGGAAACGAACGACATGACAACCACAGATCTCATCACCACCCCGTTCGGTTTCGAGTCGACGGCCACAGAGGTGGCCGCAGGGGCTGACCTGGCCGGGACGAGGGCCGTAGTGACCGGCGCGGCATCGGGCATCGGGGTCGAGACTGCACGCGCGCTCGCCGGCGCAGGTGCCGGCGTGACGCTCGCCGTCCGGGACCTCGAAGCGGGCGGGCGCGTGGCCGCCGACATCACCGCCTCGACCGGGAATGCCGACATCACCGTCGCCAAGCTCGAGCTGACCGACCGCGCAACGATCGATGCATTCGTAAGCGGGTGGGAGGGTCCGCTGCACCTGCTCGTCAACAACGCGGGCGTGATGGCGATCCCAGAGCTCGAACTCACGCCACAAGGCTACGAGATGCAGTTCGCCACCAACCATCTCGGGCACTTCGCGCTCGCCCTCGGGCTGCACGACGCACTCGCCGCTGACGGGCACGGTCGGATCGTCTCGGTGAGCTCGAGTGGGCATCTCCGCTCGCCGGTCATCTTCGAAGACCTCCATTTCGGCTTCCGGCCCTACGAGCCGTTCCTCGCCTACGGCCAGTCGAAGACGGCGAACGTCCTGTTCGCGGTTGAGGCCACGCGGCGATGGGCGGCCGACGGCATCACAGCGAACGCGCTGATGCCGGGCGGCATCGCGACGAACCTCCAGCGGCATGTCGATCCCGAGTACATGGAGAGGGCGCGCGCTCAGTCCGGTGGGCGCATCCGCTTCAAGAGCGTCGAACAGGGTGCGGCGACAAGCGTGCTGCTTGCGGTATCGCCGCAGCTCGAGGGCGTCGGCGGACGCTACTTCGAGGACTGCAACGAGGCCGAAGTGCTGATGAGACGAGGGGAGGGGCCGTTTGCGATGCGCGGAGTCGCCTGGTATGCCATCGACGCCGGGGTCGCCGAGCGGCTCTGGGACGAGTCGCTGCGGATGCTCGGTGAGTGAGGCGCGCTCTACGGCATAGTTCCTGGCATGAGTGTCACCGCAGAGCTACGCGACATCGAGGATCGCGCCGATTGCGAACGGCTCGTGCGCGCGTTTTATACGCGGGCGCTCGTGGATCCGGTGATCGGCTTCATCTTCGTCGAGGTCGCAAAGCTCGACGTCGAGGCTCACGTGCCGCGGATCGCGTCGTTCTGGGAGACAATCCTGCTCGGCGCCCGGTCATACGCCGGCGGAGCGTTCGCTCCGCACATCGGATTGCACATGCAGGTCGGTCTGCGTCGCGGGCACTTCGAGCGCTGGCTATGGCTGTGGGGCACCACCGTCGACGAGCTCTTCGCCGGCGAGCGGGCAGAGCTCGCCAAGTCCCACGCGCTGCGGGTCGCGCAGGCATTCCATAGCCGTCTGGAGGGCGTGCCCGTGACCGGCCGCTCGGCACCCGCGGGCGGTGGGATCACCATCACGCAGCATGGGCCCCGGGGGTCGGATTAGACGCTGCCCGAACGCTTTCACGGGGCGGGTTTCCTGGGTCGGGATGAGTTATCGACAACTGTTGTCGTGGATTCATCACGCCAGAATCTGGTGTGAGTCGATTCCCGCTAGACGTCACACGGACGAGACATAATCGCGACGCGCGCGTGACAATCGCACCCCCGGCCAACACCCAGTCGATCTCGACCGACTTCGCCGCCCGCGCCGGCCGGCGTATCGAGACAGGCCGTTCAGGCGGGCGGGGTTGCCTCGAAGCGGACGATGCCGTCGCTCGAGGATTCGCGTGCACGCCCGTCGGCGACGAGGATGTCCATGTGGCCGAGGACCTCGGACAGCGTCAGGTACGCCTGTGTCACGGCCGCGTTGCCCCACATTCCGCGCGCGACCTCATACGCCGTCAACGGCCGGTCGCCGAGCAGCTTCAGCATCTTCCTGGCGCGTCGCGCGTGCATCGCGAAGCGCTCGTCGATCAGCTTGCCGTGGTCGATGATCGGATCACCGTGACCTGGCAGCGTCAGGCGGCTCGGCAGCTCCCGGGTGGCGCGCATCGATTCGATGTAGGCGATCAGCATCCGCGGGCGCTCGGCGTCCGGATCCGCCCCCAGCGGGCGCGACACGAAGGGATTCGACGAGATGTGCGCGATCAGGTGGTCGCCCGCGATCAGGATCTCACGCCGCTGGTCGAAGAACACCGTGTCCGACGGGCTGTGTCCCGGGCGGTGAAGGACCCGCAGGGTCCGGTCGCGGAGCGTCAGATCGTCGCCGTCGCGCAGCGGGCGTGTGACCTCGGCGCTCGATCCCCAGGCGCGGAACGCGCCAGAAACGGCCCGCAACGCGATCACGACGTCCCCGGGTACGCCGTGGCTGCGCATCAGCGACTCGGCGAACTTGTCGTCGCCATCCATGCTCTCGCGGAACGACGCGAGATACGGCCCGAGCAGGTCAAGCGCCGCGACCTCGGCACCCGAGCGCCGGACAAGGATCTCCAGCAGGCCGATGTGATCCAGGTGCTGATGGGTGATCACGATCAGCTCGAGGTCCTCGATCCGATGGCCGAGCGACGCGAGGCCCTGCTCGAGCTCGTCGAGCGCCTTGCCCGAGTTCGGCCCGGTGTCGACCAGCGTCAGCGGTTCGTCCTCGATCAGGTAGCAGTTGATCCGGCCGACCAGGAAAGGCGTCGGCAGCGGGAGACGGTGAATGCCGGCGCGTTCGGCGAGCGCAAGCGCTTCGTGTGGGCTCGGGTCGGCCGTGCTCAGGTCCTGATCAGGGCGAGAACCTCGTCGCGGCGGCGCTCCATGTCCTCGTGCGAGACGAGCGACTCGAGGCAGAGACGCAGCAGCGGCTCGGTATTGGAGGGGCGGACGTTGAAGTGCCAATCGTCGTAGTCGATCGAGATCCCGTCGAGACGGAGCTGGCGGGCGTCGGCGTAATGCTCGGCGATCTGCTCCATCTTCGCGGCCGGATCCGCCACCTCGGTGTTGATCTCACCGGAGATGAAGTACCGCGAGTGAAGCGGCGCGAGAAGCTCCGACATCGGCTTGCCCTCGACCGAGAGCAGCTCGAGGATCAGCAGCGCGGGCAGCGTGCCGGAGTCCGCGCAGTAGAAGTCGCGGAAGTAGTAGTGCCCCGACACCTCGCCGCCGAAGACGGCGTTCTCGTCACGCATCCGTGTCTTGAAGAACGCATGGCCGACGCGGTTCATCAGCGCGGTGCCGCCGGCGGCCTCGACGGTGTCGGCGACCGCCCGGCTGGCACGAACGTCGTACAGGATCGTCCCACCCGGTTCCTTGCGCAGCATCGAGGCGGCCAGCAGCGCGGTCAGGAAGTCGCCGTCCACGAACGCCCCGCTGTCGTCGATGAAGAAGCAACGGTCGGCGTCCCCGTCCCAGGCGATGCCGAGGTCGGCACCCTCCGCGACGACACGGCGCATGATCAGCTCCCGGTTCTCTGGCAGCAGCGGGTTCGGCTCGTGGTCGGGAAAGCTGCCGTCGGGAGTCCAGCAGGTCTCGACAAGATCGAGTCCGAGCGTGCGGAGCAGCGGTCCCACCATCGGCCCGGACATTCCGTTGCCGCCGTCGACCACGACGCGGAGTGGCTTCACCACCGCCGGATCGATGAAGCCGAGCGCGACCCGCTGGAACTCCTCGTACAGGTCGACCTGTTCGACGCTGCCGCCGCCTGGAGGAACGCCCATGCCGGCCTCGATCAGCCTGCGGACATCCTGGATGCCCGCGTCCCCGGACAGGGCGATCGCGCCGCGCCTGACGAGCTTCGCGCCCGTGTAGGCCTTGGGATTGTGCGAGGCGGTGCACATCAGGCCGCCGTCCAGCTCACGCGACCCGACGAGGTAGTAGAGCATCTCGGTTCCGACCTGCCCGGCATCGATGACGCTCGAGCCCTCGCTGATGATGCCGTCGCGGTAGCGGGCCGCGAGCTCGGGGGCGGTCAGGCGCATATCACGCCCGAGTCCGAGGCGAAGCTCGTGCACCGGCTTCTGCTCGAGCGCCGAGATCACCCGCGCGAACGCCCGCCCGATCAGCTCGGCGGCGTCGCCGTCGATGTCGCGGCCGTACAGCCCGCGAATGTCGTAGGCCTTGAAGATCTCGGCGGACAGCGCGGTCATCGCCGCGCCATGCTACCCATCAGCCGTGCGAGTCCTCTCGGTCGGGAACATGTACCCACCCCACCACCTCGGCGGGTACGAGCTTCTGTGGCGCTCTGCGACGGCACATCTGCGGGCCGCGGGGCACGAGACACGCGTGCTCACGACCGGCTTCAGGACCGACACCGAGGAGCCAGACGAGCCCGACACCTTCCGTGAGCTCCGCTGGTACTGGCAGGACCACGAGTGGCCCAGGATCGGCTGGCGCCAGCGGATCTCACTGGAGCGACACAACGTCGCCGTGCTCGAGCGTCACCTCGACGAGCTGCGACCCGACGTGGTCGCCTGGTGGGCGATGGGGGGGATGTCGCTGGCGACGATGGAGCTGGTGCGCCGGGCCGGGATCCCGGCGGTTGCCGTGGTGATCGACGACTGGCTCCTGTACGCACCGAAGGTCGATCGCTGGACGCGACCGTTCCGCGGCCGCCCGCGCCTCGCGGCGATCGCTTCGGCCGCCACGGGGCTGCCCGCGAGCGTCGATCTCGAGCACGCGGCGAGCTACGTACTCGTGTCGGAGACGGTGCGCGAGCGAGCGCGCCAGGCCGGGCTTGCGCTGGCCGGCAGCACGATCGCCCACGCCGGTGTCGAACCGCCCTTCGTCGATCCGCGGCCCGCGCAGCCCTGGGGGTGGCGCCTGCTGTACGTCGGGCGGATCGACGAACGAAAGGGCGTGCGGGACACCGTCGCGGCGCTCGCGGCGCTGCCCGAGCAGGCGACCCTGACGATTGCGGGCGGCGGCGATGGCCAGGAGCTGGCCCGCGTCGAGCGCCGCTCGCGCGAGCTCGGAGTGGCCGACCGGGTTGAGGTCCTCGGCATGGTGGGACGAGCTGAGCTCCCCGGGGTGTATGCGGCGGCGGACGTGGTGTTGTTCCCGGTGCTGTGGGAGGAGCCGTGGGGGCTGGTGCCGCTCGAGGCGATGGGGATCGGACGGCCGGTGATCGCGACCGGTCGGGGAGGTTCTGGCGAATACCTTCGCGATGGCGAGAACTCGCTGCTCGTGCCGGCCGGTGAGGCGGACGCGATCGCCGCCGCTGTCAGGCGCCTGGCCGATTCCCCCGAGCTGCGGGCGCGACTCCGCGCCGGCGGCCTGGAGACGACTCGCCGCTACACCGAGGCGGCGTTCAACGAGGCGGTCCTGGAGGCGCTCGCAGTAGCCTGCGCGGAGCGATGAGCGCGACCGAGATGCCCGCCGCCGGCGCCTACCTCGACCTGCTCGCGCGCTGCCTGACCGGCTCGCTGCAACCGGACGGGTACGAGCCGGTCCGCTTCTCCGGGCGGCGGGCGCGTCTGCTCTCGCCGCTGCAACGTGCGCTGCGCGAGCGCGGGATCGAGCTCGCGCGTCACACGCATGCGAGCCCCGCCGTCCTCGAGACCGGGACCGGGAGCGCGCACGGCGCCGAGACGATGATCGGGTTGCGCCGGCTGCAGAACATCCGCATGTGCGTGATCGATGCGATCGCGCGCGGCGTGCCGGGCGACCTGATCGAGACCGGGGTATGGCGCGGCGGCGCGACGATCTTCATGCGCGGGATCCTGAAGGCACTCGGGGACGCGGAGCGCACCGTGTGGGTCGCCGACTCGTTCTCGGGGCTGCCACCGCCGGACGCGGCCCGCTGGCCGGCTGACGCGGGCGACTCCCACTGGACACGGGCTCACCTCGCGGTCGGATCCGGAGAGGTCAGGCAGAACTTCGAGCGCTACGGGCTGCTCGACGGTCAGGTGCGCTTCATCGAGGGATGGTTCGAGGACACGCTCTCGGTCGCGCCGATCGACCGTCTCGCGGTGTTGCGGCTGGACGGCGATATGTACGGCTCGACGATGGTGACGCTCCAGGCGCTGTACCCGAAGCTGTCCACCGGCGGATACGTGATCGTCGACGACTACGGTGCGCTGCGCAGCTGCAGACAGGCGGTCGAGGACTACCGGGCCGAGCACGGGATCGAGGACCGGATCGAGGAGATCGACTGGACCGGGGTCTACTGGCGCAAGGATGGAAATGCTCCCGTCTGAGGGGCAGCTGCGCGCGTGGGCGTACGAGAACGACCGCGACGACGTACAGGCCCTGGTCCCACAGGCAAGTCGCCGGATCCTCGATCTCGGGTGCGCGTCCGGGGCCCTCGGCGCTGCCTTGAAATCGCGCCAGGGGTGCTACGTGGTCGGCGTGGAGCGCAACCCCGAGCTTGCGCGAACCGCCGCGGCACGCCTCGATCGCGTTCTCACGGGTGACCTCGACGGACTCGCGGCAAAGGGCGATCTCGCCGCCGAGCTCGGCCGGTTCGACTGCCTCGTGGCGGGCGACGTGCTCGAGCACCTCGTCGATCCGTGGCTGGTCCTGCGGTCGTACTCGGCGCTGCTCGAGCCCGGCGGCATCGCCGTCGTCTCACTCCCCAACGTGCGCTACTGGCAGCTCTTCTGGAGCGTCGGGGTCAGGGGCACGTGGCCGCGCCACACCGTGGGTGTGTTCGACCGCACGCATCTGCGCTGGTTCACGCTCCGCGACGCGCACGAGCTGCTCGAACAGGCCTCGCTCGATGTCGTCGCCGTCGTGCGTCAGCTGCGGCTGTCGCCTTCGCGGCCGCTCACCGACCCGCTCTCGCGGGTGCTCGCGCGAACTCCGGGTCGGACGCTGCTGACCTTCCAGCACCTGCTCGTGGGCCGCCGGCGTTCCGGCGCGGGCGCGCCCTGAGCCAACCCGATCCGGCGGTGCCCGGGAGTGTCGGTGCTACGGTGGCCGCGGTGGCCGAGGAGACCGCGATGGACACGCCGAGCATCGACGAGGTGATCCTTGCCAGGAGCATCTCGACCGGTGGTCGCAGCCTCCGCCAGCACGCTGCCCGGGGCACGATCGTCAACGCCGCGTTCCTGGTGGGAATGACCACGCTCGGGCTGGTCGAGGGCTTCGTCGTCGCGGCGTTCCTGTCCACCAAGGACTACGGGATCTGGGGGATTCTCGTCGTCGGTCTCGGCACCCTCGGGTGGCTGAAGGGGAGCGCGATCTCAGACAAGTACATCCAGCAGGACGAGGCTGACCAGGAGCTTGCGTTCCAGCGTGCGTTCACGTTCGAGCTGATCGTTGCGTGCGCTTTCATGGTGGTGCTCGCCGCGGTGGTGCCACTGCTTGCGGTCGTCTACGACCAGCCGAAGCTGATCGAGCCGGGCCTCGCGGTCGCGCTACTGCTGATCCCGGCCGCGGCACTCGAGTCGCCGCTGTGGGTGTTCTACCGGCGGATGGAGTTCGTCCGCCAGCGGACGCTCGAGGCGGTGGATCCGATCACCGGCATTGTCGTCACGATCGCGCTCGCGGTGGCCGGCTTCGGCTACTGGAGCCTCGTGATCGGCACGATCGCCGGCGCCATGGCCGGGGCGGCCGTCGCGCTCCGGGCCGTTCCTTACCGGATCGCGCTGCGCTTCGACCGCGACGCGCTGCGCCGGTACGTGTCCTTCTCGTGGCCGCTGTTCATCTCCGGGCTCGCCGGCGTGGTCGTCGCGCAAGGCTCGCTGCTGGTCGGCAACTCCGTGCTCGGCCTCGGGGCGGTCGGCGTGATCGTGTTGACGAGCTCGATCACCGGCTACACCGATCAGCTCGACGGGATCATCACGGCGACGCTCTACCCGGCGATCTGTGCGGTCCGCGAGCGCACGGACCTGCTGTTCGAGACGTTCGTCAAGTCGAACCGGCTGGCGTTGATGTGGGGAATGCCGTTCGGCGTCGGACTTGCACTGTTTGCGCCCGACCTTGTCCACTTCGGCATCGGGGACAAATGGGTGCGCGCGATCCGGCTGATCCAGGTCTTCGGGCTGATCGCCGCTAGCCATCAGGTCGCGTTCAACTGGACCGCGTACCTCCGAGCACGTGGCGACACACGCCCGATCGCCGTTGTGAACGTCGCGGTGGCGATGGTGTTCCTCACGTCGATCATCCCGCTCACGATCCTCGACGGCCTCGACGGCTTCGCGATCGCGATGGCGATCACCGCAGCCGCCGCGCTGATCGGCCGCACGCTCGTGCTGGTGCGGATATTCCCTGGCTTCGGGATGATCCGGCACTCGGCGCGGGCCGTGGCTCCGAGCGTCCCCGCGGCCGCGGCCGTGCTGGCGATGCGAGCGCTCGAGACCGGTCCGGCGACGCGGCTGAGCGCGGTTGCCGAGCTCGCCGTGTACGGGATCGCGACGCTGCTGGCGACGTTCGCATTCGAGCGCCCGCTGTTGCGCGAAGTGGCCGGCTACCTGCGCGCCCGGCCCGCGTGAGCGCGCTCAAATTAGTCCTCGGGCGTTGGCGTTGATCACCACCTGGAGGCGTGATTTCGCGTCGAGTTTCTCGAGTAGAGCGCTCACGTGAGATTTGACCGTCGTTTCCGCGATGAACAGGCGATCGGCGATTAGGCGGTTGGAGCAGCCCTCGGCAAGCAGTTCGAGCACCTCGCGCTCGCGCTGCGTGAGCCTGATCGGAGCTCGCTTGCCGCGCAGAGCAGCGACGTGGGCGTTCGCGAGCGTTTGTGCGACGCGCGGGTCGATCACGCGCTGACCGCCCGCGACCGCCTGCAGGGCGGCGCGCATGTCGATGACGGACGTGTCCTTCAGCAGGCATCCGTCGGCGCCGGCCGCGAAGCAGCGCTGAATCAGTTCGGCGTCCTCGTAGGCGGTGATGATCGCGATCCGCGCCGCCGGCGCCGCGAGGCGCAACTGGGTGACGAGCACGCTCGTGTCGATGCCGCCGGGCATCCGCAGATCCAGCAAGATCAGTGCCGGTGAGTCGCGCTTGGCCGCAACGAGCGCCTCGCGGGCTCGGTCGACCTCGGTTACGAGCTCGACGCGGAAGGCGTCACGGACGATGGTCGCCAGACCCTGACGAGTCGTCGGATGGTCGTCGACGATCAGTACGTTCATAGTTCGGGCGGATAGTTTGACTCTCAGGGCATGATCGACGCCCGCCGGTTGGGGCTGCGCCGGGTGTAAACCGGCGCAGCCCCGCGCGAGGCGCGCTTGCTACAGGAGTCCAGCTGCGCCCGCGCCCTGGTACCCGGATGCGACCGGCTTGAGGAAGCCGAGCACCGACGGATCGATGCGGTTGATGATCGACTTGGTGGACGGCGGGCCGAGCGCGGCCGTGTAGTCGAGCGCCGGAGCCAGGCCACCGGTGTTGAATTTCCCGAGGTTGAGGCGGGCGTTGAGGATCCCTTGACGGGTGAGATCCTTGTCCGCGATCGCCTTCGCGAGGATCGCCGCGGCGAGGTGCGTCTGCACCCACGTCCACTCGAAGTAGACGCTCGGAATCTGCTTGGGCGCGTACTTCTTGACCGCCGCGAGCATCGCGGCCATCCCCGGAGCGGCGGAGTTGCCCCACGGCGTGGCGAAGCCCATCACGTATGTGCTCTTGGCGAGGGCACCGGCGATCGGCGTCGCCGGCGCCCCGAGCGCGCCGGTCTTGGTGATCAGCTGCTCGAGCCAGGCCGGCCCCTGGAACAGGTAGGTGGGGTCGTAACCGAGCGTCGCAGCGGTGCCAACGATCGGTCCCGACGCGCTCGGCAGCGAGGTCAGGACGACGATCTGCGCGCCCGCCGCCTTCATCTTCTGCACTTCGGCGGTGAAAGTGGTGTCGGTGTCCGCGTAGCTGGCCTCGGCGACATCGGTGAGGCCGTCGTCCTTGACCGCCACTTTGAAGCCTCGCAGGCCGTCGGCGCCGTAGGCATCGTCCTGGTAGATGATCCCCACCTTGGTGCCGAGGTGCTTTACCTTCACGAGATAGTCGAGACCGTTGGCGACGTCATATGCGTACGGCGTGCCGAGCGGCGCAAGGTTGGGTTGGTTGTCCCACGCCGAGTCCCAGGACAGCGGCTGAACGAGGATGTGATCGGCCTTGACGGCCGGCAGGATGGCCTCGGTCGTCGGGCTGCCGAAATTCTGAATCATCGCGACCGAGCCCTCCATCCCGTTGAAGGCGGTGACCGCGTTCTGGGGCACGTAGGCGGCATCGTGTACAACGAGCTTGAGCTTGAAGCCGGCGACCCCGCCCGCGGCGTTGATCGCCTTGATGGCGGTCTCGGCCCCCGCGAGCGCGGGCACACCAAGGGCTGCGGCCGGCCCAGAAAGCGCTGCGATGTTGCCGATCGTGATCGTCTTGGTCGCCAGGTCGACGCCCGGCCCGACCTTGAGCCCGCTCGCGGTGGTCTTCGAGCTGGTGTTCGAACTTGATGTGGTGCCACAGGCCGCAGCCAGCAGCACGACCGCGCCGGCGGCGCTGATCGCACGGAGTCGATGCAGGTGTCCCTTCGTCATGGAAATACTCCTCCTCCTGTTGTGGGATTGGTCCCGGGGGACGGACCGCTTGGGTCAAGGTGATCACCACGGCGTCGCCGCCCCCCGAGCAGCGACGCGAGGCGGTCGCCGAGCCCGACGATTCCGCGGGGCTCGGCGACGAGGAAGACGATGATCAGAACGCCGTAGATGATGTTTGAGAGGTCACCGGGAGTGATCCCGCCGGACCCGCTGGTGTTGACGAACGAGAGGTGCGTGATCAAATCCGGCAGTGCGAACACGACGATGCTGCCGAGGACGGGCCCGAGCACGGTGCCCATGCCGCCGACGATGATCGCCGCTACGTACTGAATCGAAAGCAGCAGGTCCCACTGCGAGGGGACCACGAAGGACAGGTAGCTCGCGAACAGCGCGCCGCTGATCCCGGCGAGGAAGCTCGAGATGACGAAGGCGGAGACCTTCGTGCGGGCCAGGTCCACCCCCATCACCGAGGCGGCGAGCTCGCGCTCACGGACCGCCTGAAAGGCGCGACCGACTCGTGTGCGCTGGAGGCTGTATGTGAACCCAACCGCGAGCCAGAGGATCAGCAGCGCGAGGAAGTAGTAGAGCCCGTTGCTGTCGATCGTGAGCCCGGCGATCTGGAGCTGATTGCCGGGCGCGAAATTGAGGGCCGACCCGAAGGAGACCGCGGGGAAGGCTCGTCCCCCCGGGCCACCCGTGATACCGGTGGCGTTGAGGAAGATGTACTGGCCGATATACACCAATCCGAGCGTCACGATCGCGAGGTAGAGTCCGCGCAGGCGCAGCGCGGTCGGCCCGACGATCGCCCCGCAAAGCGCCGCCGTGATGCCGGCCGCCGGCAGCCAGATCGCGGCCGTCAGGTGATGGTCGCCTCCCAACACCGCGGCGGTGTAGGCCCCCACCGCGAGGAAGAACGCATGTCCCAGAGAGATCTGGCCCGCATAACCACTGAGGATGTTCAGTCCGACAGCGCCGATCGCCGCGATCAGGACGAAGACGGCGGTTGACAGCGCCCCAGCACCGAGCTGGAACGGCAGCACAACCGAGACCGCCGCAAGCGCGATCCAGGCTGCCCGGCGCCCACGCCGGTCGACGGCCCGCCGGAGCATCACAGGCGCTCCGCCGGCCGCGTACCGAACAGCCCGTAGGGCTTCACCAGCAGCACCGCGATCATCACGATGTACGGCGCCACCTCGTAGAAGTTGTTCCCGGTCCAGCCGGGCTCGTACCCGGACGTCAAGACCTGGACAACACCGATGACGATCCCGCCCACGACGGCTCCGACCGGGGAGCCGAGGCCGCCGAGGATGATCGCCGGGAACGCCAGCAGCGCCGCGTCACCCAGCTGAGGGTTGGGCGAGTTCGGAAAGCCAGCGAGAAACACCCCGCCGATCGTGGCCACCGCTCCAGCGATTCCCCACGCCAGCGCATGGACGCGCCGGACGGGCACGCCAACCGCGAGTGCAGCTTCAGGGTCGGCGGCGGCGGCGCGCATCGCGAGCCCGTAGCGCGAATAGCGATCGAAGGCGAAGAACGCAGCGAGCAGGACGAACGCCGAGATCACGCTCCAGACCTCGACCCAGGTGAAGACGACACCGCCCACCTGGAAACGGCTTGCTCCCCAGGGATCACCGAGGAGCCGCTGGTTGGGGCCAAACACGGCGTCGACGCCCGCGGTGACCGCGACGCTGAGGCCGATCGTGATCATCACGATCGTGAACAGCGGCTGCCCGAGGGTGCGGCGCAGCACGAGCATCTGGAACAGCACGCCACTGGTGGCGAGAATCGCGACAGCGAGGATACCGCGAACCAAAACGGCAGGCCGGCGTACGCCGCGAACAGCGAGACGAGGTAAGCGCCGACAAGCAGCATCGCCCCCTGAGCGAAATTGATCACCTGGCTCGCGCGGTAGACCACGGCGAATCCAAGCGCGACAAGCGCGTACACACACCCGAGCGCGAAGCCGTCGGACGCCAGCTGCAGGAACTGAGTCATCCGGCCGCCCCGGTCCCCGCTAGGTCCTGACCCAGATAGGCGCGGGCCACCTGCTCGTCGCACTGGATCTCGGCGGGCGAACCACACGCGATGACACGGCCGTAGTCGAGGACCAGCACGCGCTGGGCGACCTGCATGACCATCCCCATGTCGTGCTCGACCAGCAGTATCGTCAGGCCTCGCCCGTGCACCCGGCGTACCAGCTCGGTCATCTCGGCACGCTCGTCGGCTCCGAGGCCTGCCACCGGCTCATCCAACAGCAGTAGCCGGGGCTCCATCGTCAGCGCGCGCGCCAGCTCGACCCGCTTCTGCAGCCCGTAAGGCAGTGTCTGTACGGGCTTCGCGGCCAGCTGCGAGATGCCGACCAACTCGAGCGCCTCCATCGCCTTGCCGCGGTGCACGCGCTCCTCCCGCGCTGCAAATCCCCACCACAGGCCGGCCCGCAAGGTGCCCGCTCGCATCAGATGATGCCGTCCGATCAAAACGTTCTCGAGCACGGTCAGGTGCGCGAACAGGCCAAGGTTCTGGAATGTTCGAGCGACACCGATGCCCGCCAGCTGCGAGGCACGGAGTGACAGCAGGTCCTGGTCGCGCAGCCATACGCCCCCAGCAGTGGGCCGGTATACGCGTGAGAGCACGTTGAACAGCGACGTCTTGCCGGCTCCGTTGGGGCCGATCACAGCGAGCAGCTCGCCTTCGCCCACCTCGAACGAGACATCTTCAAAGGCCGTGATCTCGCCGAACCTCAGCGCGAGGTCTTGCACCCGCAGCAGACTCATGCGCCCGGCTCCACGGCGATCCGCTCCGATCCCGCGGTTGTCCCCAGATACGCTGCGCGCACGCGATCGTCGGACAGCATCGAGGCAGTGGTTCCTGAGGAGCGAATCCGCCCCGTGTCCATCAGGTAAGCGCGATCGGTCACGCGCAGTGCAAGTGCAGTGCTCTGCTCCACCAGCAGCACGGCGGTTTGGTCCTCCTCGCACACGCGTCGCAGCACGTCGCCGATCTGCGCCACCACCAGCGGCGCAAGTCCGAGCGACGGCTCGTCCAGCAGCAGTAGCCGCGGCTTCGACATCAGAGCCCGTCCGATCGCGAGCATCTGCTGCTCTCCGCCGCTCAGCAGGCCGCCCTTCTGACCCAGCCGCTCGCCCAGCACCGGGAACCACTCGATCACCTGGTCGCGCCTACGCTTGGCATCGGCATGCGCCCGGCGGACGAAAGCCCCGACGCGCAGGTTCTCTGCCACCGTCAAGTCGGCGAAGATCCGCCGGCCCTCCAGGCACTGCCCGAGTCCCAACCTCACCAACGCCGACGGGTTGGCACCGGTCACGACCCGATCCGCAACGCGAACCACGCCGCTGCTCACCGCCCCACCATGAAAGCCAAGCAGCCCTGACACCGCACGCAGCAGGCTCGTCTTACCCGCCCCGTTGGCGCCCAGCAGACCAACGGCGGTGCCCTCCTCGACGCTGAGGTTAGCGTCGTCGAGCGCCAGCACCACCCCCCCGTATCGGACACACAGGTGCTCAACTTCGAGCAGGCTCATAGCGCGGCGACGAGAAAGACGAGACGGTGCGCCATCGAACGGATAGGCAACACAGCCGGGACAACCCGCGGCGGCAGACCAGCACGAAGTCGTACTTTCGCCGGTGGCGGCACTCCTACGAAAGGGGGAGCCCGCACGCCCCCGATGCCGGCGCGCCCGCTAGGCGGATAGCTTGACTCGGAGCGCTCCGGTCCCGTCTTCGTCGACTGTCATGCTCAGCTCTCCTCCGAGTTGGCGAACGCGGTCGCGCAGCAGGCCCAGGCCCGACCCGGCGGCGATCGCGAGCTCCGGCCGCTTCGCAAGCACGAGCCGTTCGCCGCTGCGCATCTCGGACTGGACCGAAAGCAGCACGCTGTCGGCATGGTAGGAGACGTGAGCCAGGATCACCGAGCCGCCGATGCCGTGTTTGGCGGCGTTCGTCAAGCCCTCGCGGCAGGAGTCGACCAGCAGGTTCTCGAGCCCCGCGTCGAACGTCCGCGGCTCGCCGTGGCGCGTCACCCACACGTGCCGCCCGGTCCGTCGCTCGAACAGGTGCAGCTCCGCTTCCAGCCTGGCCTCGAAGGCGAGTCCGTCAGGCGCGGCGTTGAGTCGCGCCAGCGCCTCTCGGAGCTCCTCGCGGGCACGAGCCGCCGTCGCCTCAATCGTCTCGATCTGGTCCTGCAGCATGGCCGGATCGGTCGCTTCGCGTGACTGCTGCGCAGCGACACCGATCGCGAACAGTGACTGGGCGACCGAGTCGTGAAGCGCGGCCGCGATCCGTTGGCGCTCCCGCAAGGTCGCGAGCTCCCGCTCACGCGCACGGGACGCGGCATGGTGAAGGCCCACAGCCGCGAAATCCGACAGTCGCAGCAGCTCGTCGATCGTGCGGTCCCCCGGCGTCCCGCGCTGGTGGTTGGCTACATAGAGCAGCGCGGCCGTCCCGCAGGGACCCGCGACCGGGACGCACACCGTCCCGCGCAGTCCCTCCCGTTCCACCGCCGGCAGATAATCGGCCGTGATCGAAGGGTCGCCGACGTAGTCATCGAGCGCGCAAGGACGTCCGTCCGCCGCGACCCGACCACCAAGCCCCAGACCCCGCCGGATCGTCAGCGCCTTGAGGCCCGCGTCGGTGACGCCGTCGACGGCGGTCATCTGATAGATGCCTTCGTCAGCGGTGCGAATGGCGACAAGCGCGCTGTCGGCGCCGGCGATCGCCCGGGCAGTGTGCATGGCGTCCTCGACGGTCTGTTGACGATCGTCGTGAAGCGCCACGTGTGCAAACTCGTCCCTCATTTTCCCTCTCGCTGCCGGGCGAGCCTATCCGGCGGGAGCGCTGAGGACAACCAGGAACCGTTCCCCGGTGCCTTCGAAGTCGCGCGGCCAGTCTGTCCTACTAACGTCGGGTCGTCTGGTCCTCCAAAAGTAGATATTTGGCCCGTTTCGTCGCCGGACGGGCGCTGAGCCAGAGAAGCTTTCGATGCGTGCGGCCCGCGGCCAGGCCGAAAGCAGAACCGCCGGTGGAGCGGCGGGGAGGAGAGAGCATGTCTGATGTTCGTCGTCCGATGGACGAGGTTGATGCTGGCGGTTCTGGTGGCGTATCGCGTCGGCGGTTTATTGGTTATTTGATTGCGGCGCCCACCGTGGTGGGGGCGGGGCAGTTGTTCACGGCGTCGGCGCAGGCGTCGATTCCGACGGTGCAGCTAGTTGATGCCTACGACTTGAGTGATCTGTTGAGTGATGCGGCGATGCCGACGTCGGGGTTGATCTCCGTCGCGGTCAACAAGGATGGGACAGTGTCGTTCGCGTTGCCGCGAGCGGAGGTGGGGCAGGGGATCACGACTGCGGTGGCGATGACGATCGCGGATGAGATGGGTGTGGCGCTGGAGAAGGTGGTTGTGAGCTTGCTGGATGCTGATCCGTTGTTGGTGTTCAATCAGTTCACGGGTGGGTCGAACACCATGCATTCGATTTTCACGCCGGTTCGGGTGGCGGCCTCGACGGCTAAGGCTCAGCTCGTGCATGCGGCGGCGCAGGAGCTTGGTGGGTCGCCGTCTTCTTTCAGTGTTCGCGATGGGGTGATCACTGCGCCGGATGGGAGGTCGGTGACGTTTGGCGATATGGCTGAGCGGGGGGCGGTGTCGAGGACGAGGCGGGTCAGTGTGCGGTTGAAGCCGAGGTCGGAGCTGTCGCTGGTCGGTACGCCGCAGGGCAGGGTCGACGCGCTCGAGATCGTTACCGGCGCGAAGCAGTTCGCGATGGATATCGATGTTCCTGGGGCGCTGCCGACGATGTTGTGTCGGCCGCCGACGATCAACGGGACGGCGCTCGCGGTTCATAATGGGACGCAGGTCCTGGCGATGCCGGGGATCACTGATCTCGCGATCATTCCGCATACGCAGTATGTGCCCGGTGGTGTCGCGGTGCGGGGCGAGACGTTCGGGCAGTGCATCGATGCGATCGACGCGCTGAATGTGTCTTGGGGTCCCGGCACGGCCGACGGGAAGACGGAGCAGAGTGTGCTTTCCGATTTGGCGGGGGCGGAGGTCGACCTGACGCCGGCGTTGGGTACGTCGATCGAGGAGGTGTTCACGTTCCATTTCCGTCCGGGTGATCCGCTCGAGACGAATTGCGCGATCGCTGATGTCCATGGCGATACCGCGGAGATCTGGTCGAGTCTGAAGTCGCCGATCACCGCGCAGGAGACGATCGCGATGATCCTCGGGCTGCAGGTGGCTGACGTGACCGTGCACGTGGCGCAGGGCGGTGGGTCATTCGGTCGGCACTTGTTCTCGGATGCCGCGCAGGAGGCGGCGGTGGTCTCGCAGAAGCTAGGCAAGCCGGTGAAGCTGATGTGGCATCGCACCGATAACTTCCGGCAGGGGCGGGTCCATCCGATGTGCACGTCGCGCGTCCGGCTGACCTACTCGGGATCGAATGTGATCGCGTTCGATCAGCGGCACACGAGTGTCGCGACGGACTTCAGCCATGGGTTCGGCGAGATCATCACCGCGTTGGCGGCGACGATCCCTGACGCGGACTCCACCGGCTACTCGGAGACGATCTTCACGCTGACCGCGAACGTGCCCTACAACTTCGGTCTCGTCACGCAGCTGCTGAATGAGGTCTACGCGTACAACACGTTCAACACGAGCAGCGTCCGCAATATCTACAGCCCCGACGTGACGACGGCGACCGAGCTGATGGTCGACCAGATGGCCAAGACGATGGGGCAGGATCCGTATCAGTTCCGGAAGGCTTTCGTCCGTGACTCGCGGCTGGGGGCGGTGCTCGACAAGGTCGCGCAGGAGGGGAACTGGGGACGGCAGATGGCTCCCGGAACGGCTCAAGGGCTCGGCATGCACGTGGAGTACAAGGGAGCGGTCGCGTGCCTGGTCGAGATCGATTGCACGAGCGCGACCGTCAACCGCAAGGTGCAGAACGGCTACACCGGGCCGCGTGTCACCAAGGTTGTCTACGCGGTGGACGTCGGTCTGCCGATCAACCCGCTCGGGCTGCAGGCCCAGATGATGGGTGGGGCGATGGACGGGATCGCCCAGGCGCTCTCCTACAGCTTGCATCTCAGTGATGGGCACTTCCTGGAGGGGAGCTGGGACAACGCCTACTACACGCGGCAGTGGAACACGCCGCTCGATCTCGAGGTGTACGTGATGCCGCCGACGACCGGGGTGCCGGGCGGTGCGGGTGAGCTGGGGGTCTCGCCGGCGATGGCGGCCGTCGCGTGCGCGTACGCACGCGCGACCGGGACGCTGCCGACGAGCTTCCCGATCAATCACAACGATCCGCTCGGCTTCACCCCGTACCCGACGGTGCCGCCGCTGCCCGAGTCGCACACCGACGACTTCTCCTAGGAGATCCCGTGTCCAACCACACGTTCATCCTCAACGGCAAGCAGGTCAGCGTGGACTGTGACCCGAGTGTCCGCGTGCTCTGGGTCCTGCGGGACCTGCTCGGCGTCAAGGGCCCGAAGTACGGCTGTGGCCTCGACGTCTGCAAGGCGTGCACCAGCTTCATCAACGGCAAGGCGTTCCATCCGTGCTCGGTGTCGGTGTCCGAGATCAAGCCGACCGACCACATCACCACGATCGAGGGGCTGGCGGCGACCGTCGGCAAGGCGCTGCACCCGATGCAGCAAGCCTGGATCGACTACGACGTTGCGCAATGCGGGTACTGCCAGCCCGGTCAGATCATGACCGCGGTGGCGCTCGTCGAGCAGGCCAAGGCCGAAGGGCATGCGATCACCGACGCCGATCTGGACTCGCTTCGCAACGTCTGCCGCTGCGGCACCTACTTCCGAATCCGTGAGGCGATCATGGCGGCGGCGCCAGAACCGGGCTGCCCAGCCGCGACCGGCCACCTGCGGGGAGACACGCTCGGGCTCGTGAGGCTCGGAATGACCCGCAAACAGGTACGCCACGCGTACACCCACAGCTCGACCCGCGGCAAGGCCTACGAGGACTTCTTCTGCCTCAGCCCGGACGGTGTGCGCGTCGGCTACGCCTCCCCGGCGCTGCTGAAAACGCTCCCGGCGGACGAGCGAAAGCGCTATGAAGGCCGCGTCGTGTGGGCTTCAACGTCGAACACGTACTACGAGGTGCACGGCGTGCGTCGTGGCACGACTCTCGCCCTGGCTCGCAAGCACCTCAAGCTGACCGGACCGTTCCACATCGGCCTGAACGAGTGGTATCTCGCGCCGAACGGCAGCTCAACCGCCGTGTTGAAGGTCCGCCACGGCAGCGTCGAAGAGATCGGAATCGGCGACAAGGCGCTCACCCACGGGCACAAAGAGCAGGTCGACTTCCTCAAAAGCTTCTCCTGACCGCCGGCCGCGCGCCGGTGTGCGGAGGCGCGTTCGCCATAATCCGCGGCCGTGGTTCCCGGGGCACCTCTGACGAGATCGCTGCGCGCTCTGACCGTGTCTGGGCCGCGCTGAGCATGTCTGACGCTGTGCAGGGCTGTCCCGCCGTCGTGATCCTCTGCGGAGGGCGAGGCACACGGTTGCAGGAGCGGACGCAATCGATCCCGAAGCCGCTGGTGGAGATCGGCGGCCGGCCGATCCTGTGGCACGTGATTCAGATCTACCTCGCCCAGGGCTTCAGCAGCTTCATGCTCTGCACCGGCTACCGCGCCGAGATGATCGACGAGTTCGCCGCGTCGGAGACTTGGCCGGAAGGCACCACGATTCGCTGCCTGCCGACGGGCGAGGACACGCCCACCGGCGGCAGGGTGCGACAGGCCGCGCGGGCGCTCGACGGTGAAGCGTTCTGCGCGACCTACGCCGATGGTGTCGCCGACGTCGATCTGCGCGCGGTGCTGGCGTTCCATCGCGATCACGGCGCAACGGCAACGATGACCGTCGTGCGTCCCGAGCTCCAGTTCGGCGTCGCGGAGCTGAACGGTGACGGCGTGGTCCGTGGCTTCATCGAGAAGCCACGGAGCGAGCATTGGATCAACGGTGGGTTCTTCTGCTTCGAGCCTTCCGTGATCGAAGTGCTCGCCGATGACAGCGTGCTCGAGCGCGAGCCGCTCGAGCGCCTCGCGCAGCGCGGCGATCTGCGCGCATACCGGCACCGGGGGTTCTGGGACTGCATGGACACGTATAAGGACGCAGTGCTCCTCAACGATCTCTGGGCCCAGGATCGCGCGCCGTGGAAGCTGTGGCGCTGAACGGAGGTTCGATTCTGGTCACCGGCGCCTACGGGCTGCTGGGCGGCTGGCTGACGCGCGCGCTGGTCGAGCGCGGCGCGCGGGTGTGCGTCGTGCGACGCGACGAGCAGGCGCGGTCGGCGCTCCGGATCACCGGGCTCGAGGCGTCGGTTGACGTCGTCCACGGAGACATCTGCGCCGACGGGCTGGTGGAGCGGGCACTCGCCGAGTATGAGGTCGACACCGTCTTCCACCTCGCCGCGCAGACGATCGTCCCGACCGCCAATCGGTCGCCCGTCTCGACGTTCGAGACCAACATCCGCGGCACCTGGACACTGTTGGAGGCGTGCCGCCGGCACGGCGCCGAGCGCGTCGTCGTCGCCGCCTCCGACAAGGCTTACGGTCCGCACGAGGAGCTGCCCTATCGCGAGGAGTTCGCGCTCCAGCCCGTGTACCCCTATGACGTCTCCAAGGCTGCCACGGACATGATCGCGCGCTGCTACTGGCACACGTGGGGACTTCCGGTCGCGGTGACGCGCTTTGCGAACCTCTACGGCGGGGGCGACGTGAACGGCTCGCGCCTCGTGCCGGAAGCGGTCACAGCCGCGCTCGCGGGGAGAGCGCCGGTCGTGCGCTCGGACGGCTCGCCGGAGCGCGATTTCCTCTACGTCGAGGACGCCGTCGCGGCCTACCTCGCGATCGCCGACGCGCTCGGACGTGGGGAGGGCCGCGGGGAGGCATTCAACGCGGGCGGCGGTAGGCCACGCCGCGTGCTTGACGTCGTCCGTCTGATCTGCAGGCTCGCCGGCACCGATGTCGAGCCGGACGTGAGGGGCGTCGGAACCCCGGCAGGCGAGATCGACCGCCAGTGGGTCGACGCGAGCAAGCTGCACAACCTGACCGGATGGGAGCCGCTCGTCGAGCTCGAGGACGGCCTGCGGCGCACGATCGAGTGGTACCGGGCGCACCCGGCCGCTCTGGCGCCGTGAGCGCGCTGGAGGACGGCCCGGGGGGGCCCGCGGTTTCTTCTTCGCGCGGCGGGGACCCGGGGCGGCCTGAAATCGCCGTGGTGATCCCCACCCGCGACCGGCCGGTGCGGCTGCGGTGGCTGCTGAATGCGCTCGAGGAGCAGTCGCTGCCGTCTGATCGCTTCGAGGTGATCGTCTGCCATGACTCCCGCGGGCCGGAGACCGAGGAGCTGCTGCGAACTCACCCGCTCGCGCTCGGAGGCGTGCTCCGGCATCGAGCGTTCGAGCCGGGAACCCGGTCGGCGGGCTTCAAGCGCAACCTTGGCTGGCGCTCCGCGCGGGCGCCCGTGATCGCGTTCACCGACGATGACTGCAGGCCGCCGACCGACTGGCTCGAGCGTGCCCTCGACGCCACGCGGCGGCATCCCTCCGCGATCGTCCAGGGAACGACTCGCCCTGACCCCGATGAGATCGAGCTCGCGTTGCGAGCGCCGCACGCACGAACACAGGCGATCGACCCACCGTCACCGTGGGCACAGACATGCAACATCCTCTATCCCCGCGAGCTCCTCGTACGCCTCGACGGGTTCGATGAGAGGATCGAGTCCGGTGAGGACACCGACGTCGCGCTACGCGGGATCGCCGCCGGGGCGAGCTTCCTTGCGGCGCCGGAGGTGGTCAACTACCACTCGGTGCAGTCGAGCGGGCTGCCGGCCCTCCTGCGCACGCTGCCGCGCTGGGAGTTCATTCCCTGGCTCGTGAAGCGCCATCCGGAGCTTCGCCGGGAGTGTGCGGCGGGCGTGTTCTGGCGCGAGACCCATGGCTGGATCGTGCTCGCGCTCGCCGGCGTCGCGCTGACGCGCGCACACCCGGCAGCGGGCCTGCTGGCGGCGCCCTGGGCCGTCCGCGCGGCGCCGTCGTACGGCACCGGGGCCCGGGGCAGGCTGCGGGCGTGCCTCGAGCTGCCGGGCCGAGCCGTCGTCGACCTCGCCGAACTGGCGGTTCTCGCGCGGGGGAGCGCTCGCCATCGATCGCTGGTGCTGTGACGGGGAAGACATCCGTGTCTTCCCTCGACGGCCCGCTGCGGGTGGCCATCCTGCACCCGACGTTCTGGCCGGAGGTGCGGCGGGGAAGTGAGCGCTTCATACGGGATCTGGCGGACGGGCTGATCGCCCGGGGCCACGCCGTGACGCTGATCACAAGTCACACCGGTCCGCCGCGGCGCACGATCGAGGATGGGCTGACGGTGATCAGGAATTGGCGCCCACCCGACGGCCGCTTGCGGCGCCGCATGTTCGAGGAGCACCTGACGCACGTGCCGTTCAGCTACCTGTCGCTGCGCGTGGGCTCGTTCGACGTCGCTCACGCGCTGTACCCGACCGACGCGCTGGCCGCGGCCCGCTGGCAGGTCAAGACCGGGCGGCCGGCGGTGATGTCCTACATGGGCGTTCCCCACCGGCGGTCGCTGGCGAACCGGCGCCGGCGGCTTGAACTGACGGTGCGGGCGTTCCACGACTGCAGCGCCGTCGTAGTGCTCAGCGAGGCCGCCGGTGCCGCGTCCGAGCGCTGGCTCGGCGTGCGCCCCCGGGTGATCTCGCCCGGGGTCGATCTGGCGGCGTTCTCGACCGGAGAGGCAGTCGGCGCAGAGGGCCGGGCGGTCGAGCCGACGTTCGTCTGCGCCGCCGCGGTCGATGTCCCGCGCAAACGTGTGGAGCTCCTGATCGAGGCGTTCGCGCTCGTGCGGCGCACGCGAGCGGACGCGCGGTTGATCCTGTCGCGGCCGGCGCGGGGCGCCGGCTCTGTGTCACGCCCTGGCTCGGTCGCCGCGGGCACGCCACCCGGAGTCGAATTCGCCGATCTCGACGACCGCGGCGCGCTCGCCGCCACCTACCGCCGCGCGTGGGTCTCGGTCCTGCCTTCTGTCGAGGAGGCCTTCGGGCTTGTGCTGGCGGAGGCGCTCGCGTGCGGTACGCCCGGTGTCGGGACGCGCGACGCCGGCATCCCCGAGGTGCTTGACCGGCCCGAGATCGGCCGGCTGTTCGACGGTGAGGAGCCGGCGGGGCTGGCCGCCGCGATGCTCGAAGCGCTCGATCTTGCGGCCGATCCGCGCACGGCGGGTGCATGCCGCGCGCGAGCCGAGGAGCTCTCGGTCGATCGGTGCGTGGAGCGCTATCTGGCGCTGTATCACGAGCTGCGGGGGCGGTGAGCGTGGGCGTGGAGCGGCGGACGCGGGGGCGTCGGCGCCGCACTAGTTTCTGGCGTGATGAGAAGTCGACAACTATCGTCGACAAGTCATCACGACCTCGGCGAACGGGCCGTTCGGAGCCGCTCCGGGCCCGGCGGAGCCGCCTTGGACATCGCCCGGCAGAATCTTGGGCGTCGTGAGGAGCCGAATAGAGATTCGAGCCCGAGGCCGTGGTTCGAGCCCGAGACGGCGGCTGGCGCCGACCGGCCTCGCGCTCTCCGTCGCGCTCGCGCTCACCGGCTGCGGCGGGGCATCGACCTCCACCCCGACGCCGCACCCCGCGACCCTGAAGCCGATCGGCGCCGGCATACGTGGGCCGGCCGGGCTGAAGGCGACCGTCTACGCGACGGGTCTGCCGACCGTGGCGACGCTGGCGTTCGATGCGCGCGGGCGGCTGTGGGCGGCCGCCGCCGGGCTCAGCACCCATGGTCGTGACGGCGTGTACCTGATCACGAGACCAGGCGCGCGGCCGCTGCGCGTCATCGGCGGCCTGGACGATCCGCTGGGGCTGCTGTGGGAGGGCGGCACGCTGTATGTGGCCTCCGTCGGCCGGGTCGACGCGTTCAGTGGCCTACGCGGAACGCACTTCACCCGGCACCGCGAGATCGTCGTCGGACCTGTCGCCCACGGCGAGAACAACGACCTCGTGCCCGCGGCGGGCGGGCGTCTGCTGCTCGGCATAACGGCCACGTGCGATCACTGCCTGCCGGCATCTCGGTACTCGGGCTCGATCGTCTCGTTCCGCACCAACGGGCGCGGCCTACGTCTCTACGCTGCCCGGATCCGGGCGCCGGTAGGGCTCGCCTACTACCCGGGCACGACCGACCTGTTCGTGACGATCAACCAGCGCGACGACCTCGGCGCACGCACTCCTGGCGACTGGCTGGCGTTCGTGCGCCCGGGGGAGAGTTGGGGCTTCCCGCAATGCTATGGCCAGGGAGGACCGGTCTGCGCCGGCGTCCCGAAGCCCGTCGCGGTGCTCGATCCCCATGCCGCGGTCGGCTCCGTCGTGATCAACGCCGCCGGGTCGGTTAATGCCGTCGCGAAGTCGACGGCGCTGGTGTCGCAATGGAACGTACCGAAGGTCCAGGCGGTGGCGCTCAGCCGCGTCGGGTCGAGCTATCGCGGATCCGTAAGGCCATTCCTGACCGGACTCGAGCACCCGCTCGCGCTGGTGCTCGCACCCGATCACGCGCTGCTCGTCGGCGACTGGGGGACGGGCCGGATCTACCGGATCGCCCGGGCGCCATAAGTGTGGCGCTGCGGGATTTGGCCGAGCCAAATCCCGCCGCTCCACGCGCATCCGCGCTAGCTGCCGGTTGGGGCGGTTCCCATGTTGGGGCAGGTGTGGGCGCCGCTGGTGTGTGAGCGGCTCGCACCAGGGGCTCCCAGCGGCGGGGTGGACGGGGCGCTATTGGTGGTCTTGGCGCCGCTCGACGTCGACGTGGACGACGTGGCGGCATTCGCGATTGCTGCACCACCGGCGGCGAGTGAGCCGGTGATCGTCAGCGCCGCGATCGTGGCTGCAATTCGGTGTCGCATCTTGGTCCGATCCTTTCTTGGGGGACCTCCAGTCAACTCGGGCCGTGTCGGAAGACCGTAAGACTGACTTAGGAACTCGCTCAGAATCGGCTGTCATACACTCTGTCGCGTCATGTCCGGACATTCGAAATGGCATTCGATCAAGCACAAGAAGGCGATCGTCGACGCTCGGCGCGGTCAGCACTTCACGAAGCTCGCACGCGCGATCACGGTGGCCGCGCGCGAGGGCGGAGGCGACCCTGAGGGAAACGCAGCGCTCGGCCTGGCGATCCAGAAGGCGCGCGACGCTTCGATGCCGAAGGACAACATCGAGCGCGCGATCGCCAAAGGCACCGGCGAAGGCTCCGAGGGCGACCAGATCGAGACCGTCGTCTACGAGGGTTACGGCCCCGGCGGCGTAGCACTGCTGATCGAGGCGCTGACCGACAATCGCAACCGCACGGGTGCCGACGTGCGGCATGCGCTGTCGAAGCACGGCGGCAACCTCGGCGAGCCAGGGTCGGTCTCCTACCTGTTCGACAAACGCGGCGTGATCGTGGTCGACGCGTCCCGCTACGACGAGGACGATCTGATCCCCGCGATCGACGCGGGAGCTCTCGACATCGCCGTCGACGAGGATGTGTTCGAGGTCATCACCGAGCCGGGCGACCTCGCTGCCGCCCGAGCGGCGCTGGCCGAGGCGGGCATCGAGATCGAGAGCGCCGACGTCACCCAGCTGCCACAGGTGAAGGTCCCCGTGCAGGAAGCAGACGCAGCACGGCTGTTGAAGCTGATCGATGCGCTCGAGGAGTCAGACGACGTGGGCGCTGTGCACGCCAACTTCGACGTCGACGCAGAAGTGCTCGAGCGGATCGCCGGATGAGCCACCGGGCCTGAGACAGTGGCAGGAGCGTCCGGACCGGTACCCTGGCCGATCTATGACGAACCGAACTCTCGCCGCCCCTGCCCTGGCCGTGGCCGCGCTCGCACTCGCTGGTTGCGGCAGCTCGGCCGCCCCAGGCATCGAACCTGCACCGTCCGCCGGGATCACTCAGGCTCCGGCGTCGACAACACCGACGACGACAACGCCTACGACCGCCACCACGCCGACGAGCACGACACCGCTGCCTGCGGCGCTCAAGACCGAGCCGACGGTCGCGGTTCCGAGCGGCCCGCCGCCGAAGAACCTCGTGATCAAGGACCTGATCAAGGGCACCGGTCCTGCGGCGACGCCGAGCTCCACCGTCACCGTCCAATACGTCGGCGTCCTGTACAACAGCCACAAGCAGTTCGACGCCTCCTGGACCGACCCGGGTGGCGGGCCGGCCACGTTCTCGCTCAGCGGCGTGATCCCAGGCTGGCAACAGGGGATCCCGGGCATGAAGGTGGGCGGTCGGCGCGAGCTGATCATCCCGGCGAGCCTGGCGTACGGAAAGCAGGCCAAGCCGGCGTCCGGGGTGAAGGGCGACGTAGGAATCCCGGCTAACTCGACGCTCGTCTTCGTGATCGACCTGCACGCGATCTCCTAGCGTCGGGAGACCTTTCCGCGCGGTTCACCGGCGGCCCGTCCGGCTCCGCCTCGGGGTCGGGGAGTCGTCGGGCGCGGTGGAGGGGCACCGGATCGGACACCCCCTTGAGCCTGAAACGGCCGGCGAAGGACCACGCGAAGTCCTCGCCTGCCGCGTCACGGATGTCCTGGGTGGCGAGCACGCTTCCCGGGCGGGCGACGCCGGTAACGCGGCTGGCGAGGTTGACGGTGTTGCCGTACCAGTCACCGGCGCGATTGAATGCGGGTCCGGCCGCCAGCCCCGCGCGGAGACTCGGCAGCTCGGCCGCCTCGACGGCGTCGACGAGCGTCAATGCGGCCTCGACGATCGGCGCCACGTCAAGGCTGACGAACATCGCGGCGTCCCCGATCGTCTTGACGAGGCGAACCGGGGGAGTGGCCACGTCGGCCGCGAGCTCCGCC